>Ga0265798_10007623_pt1 | contig 13971 bp, 8 predicted proteins | sample P3T30metagenome_FD_192430 | JGI IMG/M metagenome (GOLD analysis project Ga0265798, IMG submission 192430) | Plant litter microbial communities from East Loma Ridge, Irvine, California - P3 T30 | ecosystem: Environmental > Terrestrial > Plant litter > Unclassified | place: USA: California...
CAGGTCGAGAAGAAGATCAAGAGCCGCGTCAAGCGCCAGATGGAGAAGACGCAGCGCGAATATTACCTCAACGAGCAGTTGAAGGCGATCCAGCGCGAACTCGGCAACGAGGACGGCGAGGGCGAAGGCGACGAGATCGCCGAGCTGACGCAGAAGATTGCGACGCTCAAGATGAGCAAGGAAGCCCGTGGCAAGGCGACGTCCGAGCTGAAGAAGCTCAAGACGATGGCGCCGATGAGCGCCGAGGCGACCGTCGTGCGCAATTATCTAGACGTGCTGCTCGGGCTCCCATGGGGCAAGAAGTCGAAGATCAAGAAGGACATCGCCGCCGCGCAGGTGACGCTGGACGAGGATCATTACGCGCTCGAGAAGGTCAAGGACCGGATCGTCGAGTATCTCGCCGTGCAGGCGCGCACCAACAAGCTGAAGGGCCCGATCCTGTGCCTCGTCGGCCCTCCGGGTGTCGGCAAGACCTCGCTCGGCAAGTCGATCGCCAAGGCGACCGGGCGCGAGTTTATCCGCCAGTCGCTCGGCGGCGTGCGTGACGAAGCGGAGATTCGCGGCCATCGCCGTACGTACATCGGCTCGCTGCCGGGCAAGATCGTGACGAACCTGAAGAAGGCCGGCACGTCGAACCCGCTGTTCCTGCTCGACGAGATCGACAAGCTCGGCCAGGATTTCCGCGGCGATCCGGCGTCGGCGCTGCTCGAGGTGCTCGACCCGGAGCAGAACGGCAAGTTCCAGGATCATTATCTGGAAGTCGATATAGACCTGTCGGACGTGATGTTCGTCTGCACCGCCAACTCGCTCAACCTGCCGCAGGCGCTGCTCGACCGCATGGAGATCATCCGTCTGGAGGGTTATACCGAGGATGAGAAGGTCGAGATCGCCGAGCGCCATCTTGTCGAGAAGCAGATCGAGGCACACGGCCTGAAGCCGGGTGAGTTCACGCTGACGCAGGAAGGGCTTCGTACGCTCATCCAGCAATACACGCGCGAGGCCGGCGTGCGTACGCTGGAGCGCGAGATCGCCAAGCTGTGCCGCAAGGCGCTGCGCCAGATCCTCGAGAACAAGACCACCAGCGTCACGATCACGCCCGAGAACATCGGCGAATATGCCGGCGTGCAGAAGTATCGCCATGGCCTCGGCGAGACCGAGAACCAGATCGGCGCGGTCACCGGCCTCGCCTGGACCGAAGTCGGCGGCGAGTTGCTCACGATCGAGAGCGTGACCGTCGCGGGCAAGGGGCAAGCCAATCTCACCGGTACGCTCGGCGACGTGATGAAGGAGTCGATCGAGACCGCGTTCAGCTATGTGAAGGCGCGTGCGCCGAGCTACGGGATCAAGCCGAGCCTGTTTGCGCGGAAGGATATCCATATCCATCTGCCCGAGGGTGCGGTGCCGAAGGATGGTCCGTCGGCGGGTATCGGCATGGTCACGTCGATCGTCTCGACGTTGACCGGCGTGCCGATCCGGCGCGAGGTGGCGATGACCGGCGAGGTGACGCTGCGTGGTCGCGTGCTGCCGATCGGTGGCCTCAAGGAGAAGCTGCTCGCGGCGTTGCGCGGGGGCATCGAGACGGTGCTGATCCCGGCCGAGAACGAGAAGGACCTCGCGGAGATCCCGGCGAACATCAAGGCGGGGCTCAAGATTATCCCCGTTTCGCATGTCGACGAGGTACTTCGCCTGGCCCTCACCGAGCCGCTCGAAGCGATCGAGTGGACCGATGCGGACGAGTTGGCGGCATTGCCACCGGCGCCGATCGCGCCGGTCGGGGGTGGCCTTCACCACTGATCCATGTTTGGATCGTAAGCGACAATACGGCGGTTTCGTTTGACAGCAGACGGGGCCGCCGCATTATTGCGCGCTGATTGCGGTCGCGAGTCCATCTCGGCCGATTCGAGTTTTTCCGGGGGATTATATGAACAAGCAGGAGCTGATCGCGACGGTCGCCGATACGTCCGGGCTGGTAAAGGCCGACGCAGTCAAGGCGGTCGAGGCGGTGTTCGACGCGATCGAGGCATCGCTCAAGAAGGGCGACGAGGTTCGCCTGGTTGGTTTCGGCACGTTCTCGATCTCGAAGCGCAAGGCGTCGACCGGCCGCAATCCCCGGACCGGCGAGCCGATGACGATCAAGGCCTCGACCCAGCCGAAGTTCAAGGCCGGCAAGGGCCTGAAGGACGCGGTCAACTAGGACCGGTGCCGATAGGGCTGGACAGGTGGACGGGGTCTGCCTAAAGGCCCGCTTCCGAACGAGTTTCGGGCGCGTAGCTCAGTGGTAGAGCACACCCTTCACACGGGTGGGGTCGCTGGTTCAATCCCAGCCGCGCCCACCAGATTTACGCCGGTTCCTTCGCACGAAGGGGCCGGCGTTGCTGTTTCTGGCAATGCAGGCAACATTATCTGGCGGCATGCTTCGCCCCCAAAGATCCGTCATCCTGACGAAAGTCAGGATCCAGGGTAACGAGCGTCGCACCCCATGGCTCTGGATCCTGACTTTCGTCAGGATGACGGGCGCGCGGGGAAAGGCCGCGTGACCTGCTGATCACTCCTCCACACAACATGACAGCTTCTTCATTAGGCTGGTTCGTTCGATCGAACTAAACGCCCCTCGTGCTCCAGTCCCGACTCCTCGACATCGCGATCAGCGAATTCGGCACCAAGGGGCTGGAGGGCGCGAGCACGCGCGGGATCGCCGCCGCCGCGGGCACTGCGATGTCCTCGATCACCTATCATTACGGCGGCAAGGAGGGCTTGTACCTCGCGGCCGCCGACCGGATCGCCGAGCGCATGACGGCCGTTTTGGGCGACCCGTCCGAACTGTCGCATGACGTCGCAGCGGACGACGCCAGCGAAGCCCGCGCCCAGATTCACCGCATCTTCGGCCGACTGGCGGACAAGATGGCGAGCAACGAAAGCGCCGACTGGACGCTGTTTGTGCTCCGCGAACAGATGAAGCCGGGCGAGGCGTTCGAGCGCATCTATGGCGGCGTGATGGGCCAGATGGTGCGCAGGCTGAGCGACCTGGTCTGCATCGCCACCGGCTGTGCCGAGATCCGCACCGGCAGGATCGCGACGATCACCTTGATGGGGCAGGTCATCACGCTGCGGGCGAACCGCGCGACCTGCCTCAAACTGCTTGAGCGCGACACGCTCGAACCCAACGACATCCTCGATATCAAGGCGCGTATCGACGCCAATATCGACGCCATTCTCGATTCGATGCGTGCTGAAGAACAGGGCCAGGCATGACCGACCAGACGAACCACTCCGACGCCAACCACGACGACGAGGATCCCAAGGACGATCCGAACGGCGAGGACCAGCAGTCCGATACCGACCAGCAGGACGAGTCTGACGACGACAAGGCCGAGGGCGACGACAAGAAGCCGTCGGTCTTCAAGAAGCCGCTGTTCTGGATCATCCTCGTCATCGTCGTCGGCGGGCTGATCATCGGCGGCGTGCTCTACTGGCTCCACGCGCGGCAGTTCGAATCGACCGACGACGCGTTTGTCGACACGCATATCGTCCGCCTCGCGCCACAGGTCGCGGGTACGCTGGTCCAGGTCGCGGACATCGACAACCGCCACGTCGAGGCCGGCCGCCTGCTCGCGGTCATCAAGGCGTCCGGTCGCGATGCCCAGGTCGCCGAGGCGCAGGCAAACGAATCGCAGGCCCGCGCACAGTTCGCGCAGGCGCAGGCTCAGGTCACCGCCGCCGAGGCGCAACGCCAGCAGGCTGCGGCACAGGCGCGCGTCCCGATGGCGGCGGCGGTAAAGGCCCAGCAGGATCTCGCGCGCTACGAGGCGTTGCTGCGGCTCGATCCGAGCGCGGTCGCCGGTCAACAGCTCGATCAGGCGCGCGCCACCGCTCGCCAGACCGCCGCCGATGCCGCCGCCGCCCGCGAGCAGATCGACACCGCCACCGCGCAGATCAGCGTCGCCAGGAAGCAGGTCGGTGCGGCCAAGTCGGTAATCGACGCCCGCCGCGCGCAGGTCGACCAGGCAAACGTCACGATCGGCGATCTCCGCCTGACTGCGCCGGTCGCGGGGCAAGTCGTCAATCGCTCGGTCAACGTCGGCTCCTATGTCGCGCCCGGCACGCAGCTGATGGCGATCGTCCCCGACACAATGTGGGTGACGGCCAACTTCAAGGAAACGCAGCTCACGCTGATGAAGATCGGCCAGCCCGTCGACATTCATGTCGATGCGTATCCCGGCGTCGATTTCAAGGGTCATGTCGACTCGATCCAGCGCGGCGCTGGCCAGGCGTTCGCCCTGCTGCCCCCGCAGAACGCGACCGGCAATTATGTGAAGGTGGTCCAGCGCGTCCCAGTCCGTATCGTGTTCGACGCGAAGAACGGCCCCGATCCGAAGCGCTATCCGATCGGTCCCGGCATGTCGGTGGTGCCGACCGTCAAGGTCCGCTGAGGTGGCGAAAGCTCCTGCAAAAGCCGATGCGGGGGGCGGTCATACCTGGTCGCCAAGCCGGTCGGCGGCGGGCAAGTACAGCCCGTGGCTGATCGTTGCGATCATCTCGATTCCGACCTTCATGGAGGTGCTCGACACCTCGATCGCCAACGTCGCGCTCGATCATATCTCGGGCGGGCTGTCGATCACCACCGATCAGGCGACCTGGGTGCTGACCAGCTACCTCGTCGCCAACGCGATCGTCATCCCGATCTCGGGCTGGCTGTCGGACGCGATCGGTCGAAAGCGGTATTTCCTGCTGTCGATCGCCCTGTTCACGCTCGCCTCGCTGATGTGCGGCCTAGCGCCCAATATCGCTACGCTCGTCGTCGCCCGCGTGCTGCAAGGCATTGGCGGCGGTGGCCTGGCGCCGGTCGAACAGTCGATCCTTGCCGATACCTTCCCGCCGAAACAACGTGGGATGGCGTTCGCCGCCTTCGCGATCGTCGTCGTCGTCGGCCCCGTGCTCGGGCCGACGCTCGGCGGCTACATCGTCGAATATTCGAGCTGGCACTGGGTCTTCCTGATCAACGTGCCGGTCGGCATCGCCGCGTGGTTCCTGGTCGAGACGTTCGTCGACGAGCCGGACCAGGTGAAGAAGGACCGCGACGAGCGCTTCAAGAACGGCTTGACGATCGACTATGTCGGCGTCGCGTTGGTTGCACTCGGGCTTGGCTTCCTCGAACTCACCTTCGATCGCGGCGAGCGCGAGGATTGGTTTTCGAGCGGCTTCATCGTCATGTCGGCGATCATCGCCGCGGTGTCGCTGGTGACGCTCGTCATCTGGGAGCTCAACCACAAGGACCCGGTGATTGACCTCAAGCTGATGAAGAACCGCAACTTCGCGCTGACGATCGGCGTGATGGGCGTCACCGGCATGATCCTGTTCGGCACCACGCAGCTGATACCGCAAATGCTGCAACAGGTGCTCGGCTACAGCTCGCTCGATGCCGGCCTAGCGCTGACCGCGGGCGGTCTCGCGACGCTCGTCATGGTGCCGTTCGCAGGGCGGCTTAGCGGGCTGGTCGACGTTCGCTTCCTGCTGTTCCCGGCGTTGCTGGTACAGGCGTTCGCGCTTTGGAACATGAGCCACCTGACCGCCGACATCGCGTTCTCCGACGCGGCGTTCGCGCGGCTGTTCCAGGCGATGGCGCTGCCGTTCCTGTTCGTGCCGATCAACGCGATCGCCTATGTCGGGCTCAAGCAGACGCAGACCGCGCAGGCGTCGAGCCTGCTCAACGTCTCGCGCAACCTCGGCGGGACGATCGGCATCTGCTTCGCGCAGACGCAGCTCGCGGGCGGATTGCAGCGGCACCAGTCGGAACTGACGCAGACGCTCAACCCGCTCGATCCGAATTACAACGACTGGATGCAGAAGGCGACGAGCGTGTTCGGCGGGCAGGGCGATGCGACGACGCCTTTGGCCGTTCTCTACAGCCAGATGCAGCGGCAGGCGACGATGCTCGCGTTCCTCGACGTGTTCCGCGCGATGATGGTGGTCGTGCTGGTCGTCGCGCCACTGGTTCTATTCATGCGCTCCGGCAAGACCGGCGGCGCCCCCTCGGGAGGGATGCATTGATGCGTGCGCGGTTCATGGTGGTTGCGGTTGCGGCCCTGCTCGCGGGGTGCACCGTCGGCCCGAATTACATCGCTCCCGAGATGACGCTGCCGCCGGCGTTCGTCGGTCCGCAGGCCACAGTTGGGACGACGGTCGATCCAGCGCGCTGGTGGTCGGCATTCGGCGATCCGCAGCTGGACGGCCTCGTCGAGCGCGCGCTTAAGGGCAATCCCGACATCGCGATCGCCGCCTCGCGCGTGCGCCAGGCGCGGTTGCAGGAGATCGTCGCGCGCTCGCAGGGGTTGCCGAGCGTCAACGCGAGCGCCAGCCCGAGCCATATCGAGTTCAGCAAGAACGCCGGCCTCTCGTCGATCGCGCGTGCGTTCAGCGGCGGCACGGGGGCAGGCGGCACCGGCTCGACCGGCGGCATCGCGCTGCCTGGCAGCGGGATCACGACCTATTCCGTCGGCTTCGACGCCAGCTGGGAGCTCGATCTGTTCGGTGGCGTTCGCCGCAGCACCGAAGGCGCACGGGCACGAACGGAAGCGGCGGTCTGGTCGAAGCGCGACGCCGCAGTGACTTTGGCCGCCGAAGTCGCGCAGGCGTATTTCGCGCTCCGGCTCGATCAGGCGCAGATCGTGACGATCGAGGGCGAGATCGTCCGCCAGCGTCGTGCGCTCGAGATCGCGGGCAACACGGCCAAGGTAGGTCTCGTCCCGCCGATCGACGTCACCCGCCAGCGCGCCTCGATCACCTCGACCGAAGCGCGCGCCGAGCCGGTCCGCGCCGATGTCGATGTCCGCATGCACGCGCTGGCGATCCTGCTCGGTGAGCCGCCTGCGACGCTGATGGCCGAACTCGCCGCGCGATCGGTAGCGCCGCTCGGCGTACCGGCTATTCCGGCTGGCCTGCCTTCGGAACTGTTGCGACGTCGCCCCGATATCCGTGCGGCCGAACGCGACTTGGCTGCCGCGACCGCGGATATCGGGGTTGCGGTTGCGGATATGTATCCGAAGTTCAGCCTCACAGGCATGAGCCAGCTGATCTCGACCGCACTCGGCAATCTGTTCTCGGGCGACAGCCTTCAGCTGACCGCCTCCGGCGCGGCGCAATTTCCCCTGCTCGACTGGGGCCGGCGCAAATCAACCGTGAAGTCGCGCGAAGAAGATCGAGAGCAGGCGTATCTCCGCTATCGCTCCACCGTGTTGCAGGCGCTGCGCGACGTCGAGGATCCGCTCGCGCAGATTGCCGCCGAGCGTCGCCGGAACGCGGCGTTGCAGCGCGCGGTGGTCGATGCGCAGAGCAGCGCGAAGGCGGCGGAATCGCAGTACCGGACCGGCTTCGTGGCGCAGACGACGCTACTGAACGCGGAGACGGACGTGCTGACGGCGCGCGAACAGCTGGTGTCAAGCGATGCGCAGTTGCGGCAGCTGACGGTGACGCTGTTCAAGGCGCTGGGGGGCGGTTGGGAGCAGGCGGAGTAGGGGGCCGCTTCACCACATCCGTCACCCGAACCTACTTGTTCTCCCGCCTTTGCGGGAGAACACGCTTGTTAGTAGGGCTCGTCCATTCATTAGCCACCACCCCGGCGAAGGCCGGGGCCCAGTTGGGGGACGTTGCCAACGGAAGACTGCGCTTCGTTACCTCGACCTTGCCAACTGGGCCCCGGCCTTCGCCGGGGTAGTAAGTCTTGGCCTGAAAAGTCAATCAGTCGCGCAGGTGAAGAGCGGGCGGCCAAACGACCGCCCAAAGATCACTTCTTCTTGTTCTTCCGCGCCGCATACTTAGCGTCACGAATCGCCTTCTTCTCGGCGTCGGTCAATTCGACCTTAGCCTCGGCCTCGCGCTTCTTAGCAGCAGCAGCCTCGGCCTCAGCCTTCTTCGCAGCCTTGGCCTCGTCCTCTGCAGCGCGCTTCGCAGCGCGCTTCTCGCGCTCGGCCAATTCCTTGGCCTCGCGCGCGGCAAGGCGCTCGGCTACGACGGCTTCGTCGATCGGCGGCTTGGCACGCAGCGCTTCGAGCGCCTTCTGCTTGGCGGCGGCTGCGCTGCTCGTACGGTCCTGGAAGCTGGGGTCCTTGAAAGAGGCCATTGTCGTGAGATAATCCTGTAATATCGGTCTGACCGTCCGGACGCAGGATTGCGCCAGAGGTCTTGGGAGCAGTGACTCTGGCAGCGCCTGTAAATCATCGCGCGCCGGATCGGAAGAGATGTGTTCGATAGCGCGGTTTTCAACCCCGCAGGCCAGCGGCACCCCAATCGACAGTCATCGAACCGTCATATCATAGTCATGCAAGCGTCATCGAAATCGCATCGCGGCGTCATCTGGCCAGCCTAACCGCCATGTCACGGTCGGCAGGGGGGAGCCTGGGTCGATCCGAACAATCAACGGTACGACTCGGGAGTCCTTCGCATGACCAGCTTTACTCGCCTCGGCACGATCCTGCTGACCGGCACGGCCTGCCTCGCACTCACCGCTTGCGGCGGTGCCGACGACGTCGCTTCGCCGGGCGCAGGCACGGTGATCATCACCCCGCCAGCTACGCCGACTCCGACGCCGTCCACCCCGACGCCGACCCCATCGGCGATCACGGCAGCCCAGTTCGCCTCGACTTCGGGCGGCCGCTCGGACGGCACGATCACGATCAGCGCCGACGAGCAGCTTGCGATCGTCAACGCCGGCACCAACAACAACGTCAGCGGCACGAACGTCCTGACCGGCGTGTACCCGACCGCCGCGACGTCCGCCACGACCGCGACCGACCCGTCGTTGATCAACCCGTTCTTTGCCAGCACCAACTTCGTCGGCGCGCTCAACGGCCCGACCGACACCGCATTCCAGGGCTGGACCTGCGCCTCCACGTCGGCCGAGTTCGGCGGCAGCACGACCGCGCGCTGCACCGCGGTTCCTGCCGTCGGCGCCGGCGGTTCGGCCGCAGCGTGCCCGACCGGCACGATCGACGACGGCCTGGTCCAGACGTTCCGCGCCTGCCGCCTGCCGACCAACATCACGTCCAGCCTGACGCTGCCGAAGATCGCTGGCGTGTTCTACCGCCTGCGTGGCCAGACCGAAGTCGGCGCCGATGTCGGCACGACCGGTGCCGATACCGGCGTGACGCTGACGATCGCACCGGGCGTCGTCGTCGCCGCGGACTCGACCGAAGTCACCGCCGATCTCCTGCTCGTCAATCGCGGGTCGAAGATCAGCGCCGTCGGTACGCGCGACGCGCCGATCATCTTCACGTCGCAGCAGAACCTGACCGCCAACGGCGTCAGCGATGCGACGCAGGGCCAGTGGGGCGGGATCATCCTGCTCGGCCGCGCGCCCGTCGCGGTTTGCGCCACGGGTACCGGCCCGAACAACGCCGGCGGCACGAGCACGACCTGCCAGCAGGCGATCGAAGGCGTCACCGGCCGCTTCTACGGTGGCCCGACGGCAGCCGACAACAGCGGCACGATGCAGTATGTCCAGATCCGCTACAGCGGCATCGCGATCAGCGACGGCAACGAGCTGCAGGGCCTGACGCTCGGCGGCACCGGTTCGGGGACGACGATCGATCACGTCCAGAGCCACAACTCGGCCGATGACGGCATCGAGATCTTCGGCGGCACCACGAACATCAAGTATTTCGCGGTCACCGGCGCAGACGACGACGGCTACGATATCGACAACGGCTATCGCGGCTTCATGCAGTTCATCATCGCCGCACAGCGCCTGCTGGGTGCGACCGCCGACTCGTTCTCGACCGAGATCGACTCGAACGGTGCCGAGGACCTGCTGCCTCGTACGTTCGGTCAGTATTCGAACTTCACGTTCGTGCAGACCGCGCTCGCGCCGGCCGCTATCCGCCAGCGCGGTGGTTCGGACATGCGCTTCATCAACGGCATCGTGAAGTCGCCGGCGACCGTCGCCTGCCTCAACCTGATCGCGCAGGAAACCAGCCAGGCCGATCGCTCGACGATCCGCGCGGCCGATGCCTCGAAGCAGGACCAGGGCCCGCCGATCTTCACCTCGGTCTACTTCAACTGCAACGGCCGGTAACGCTTCCGGTCGGCTCTCCGCAGTCGATGATGTGAGCAGCGATGCCGGGGTGGTTCCAAAGACCACCCCGGCATTCGCCCATAGACCCCCTGATCTGGATATTCGGCCATGCAAACGCGCTTCGGCTATGCCACCTTACTTCTCCTGACCTCGCAGCTGGTCGCGCCCGCGGTGCTCGCCCAGACCGGCGGCGCTGCACCCGCTCCAGCCGCCTCGCCACCCGCCTCGACGACGCAGACCGGTCCGACCTCGACGCCGGTGGACGTGTCTGCGCCACAAGCAGCCGGAGCAGAGGCCGAAGTGTCGACGCCGGGCTATGATCCCAATGGCGGCGAGGACATCGTCGTCGTTGGCCGCAACATCCCGAATTTCGTCCGCGCGACCCCGCAGGTCGTCTCGATCCTGTCGACCGAGGACATCGCACGTACCGGCGAAGGCGACATCGCCGGCGCGCTGTCGCGCGTTACCGGTCTCAGCATCGTCGGCAATGGCTTCGTCTATGTCCGCGGTCTCGGCGATCGCTACTCGTCGTCGCTGCTGAATGGCTCGCCACTGCCAAGCCCCGAGCCGCTGCGCCGTTCGGTCCCGCTCGACATCTTCCCGACCACGATCGTCGGCTCCGCGCTGGTCCAGAAGACCTATTCGGTGAACTATCCCGGCGAGTTCGGCGGCGGCGTGATCAACCTCACGACCAAGGCAATCCCGGACAAGAACTTCCTGTCGTTCGGCGGCTCGGTCTCGGCCGACACCGCGACCACCAGCGAACTCGGCTACACCTATTATGGTGGCGATGCCGACTGGATCGGCTTCGACGACGGCACGCGCAAGGTGCCGAGCTTCATCAAGAACGCACCGAGCGGCACCGGCAACATCTCGGCCGCGCAGGCCGCGACGCTCAGCAACGCCTCGACTTCGCTGCTCCAGCGCAACAACCAGCTCCCCGCCAATTTCTCGGGCGAGATCAGCGGCGGCTCGGTGTTCGACATCGGTTCGGGCCGGCTCGGCGTGATCGCGTCGGTCAGCGCGAGCAACACCTTCCGTACCCGCAGCATCACGCAGCAGGATTCGGTCACCAACGAAGGTCTGCTCCGCAACGATTTCCAGACCCTGCTGACCGACAACCGGATCGTCGCCAACGCGCTGATCGGCGTCGGCTACGAGTTCGGCGAGAACAGCATCAAGCTGACCAACGTCTATATCCACGACACGCTGAAGCAGGCGCGTGGGTCGGCGGCGACCACCTATAACAACTCGAGCGGTCTTCGTTTCCAGCAGAATACCAACTGGTTCGAACGCCAGCTGTTCGAGAGCCAGCTGGTCGGTGCGTTCAAGCCCGTCGACGCGCTGACGCTCGACGTCCGCGGCGCGTATGCCAATTCGAAGCGCAATGCGCCGTACGAGCGGCAGTTCGACTATCTCTGCTCGAACACCACCACGACCGGCCAGCCGATCACGGTGCAGGATCCGAACGGGACCGGCGGTGCGCAGTGCAACGGCGCGTACCAGGTGACGCAGCGCTTCTCGCCGTTCGCGTCGATCATCTTCAGCGAACTGAAGGAAGACCTCTACAGCGGCCAGGCGGACGCCGCGTACAAGCTGTCGACCGATCGGCCGATGACGCTGTCGACCGGCTATTTCTACTCGGATACGAAGCGTACGTCGTCGCGTCTGCAGTTCAACTACCAGACGCCGCGCGGTGGCGGCACCGCGCCGGGCTATCCGTACAATTTGCTCCGTCCGGATTACCTGCTGGCGATCGATACAAACGATCCGCTCAACTCGCTCGAATTGCAGTTCAACACCCCGCTCGGTGCGTATCAATATGATGCGTCGCTGCGGATCCATGCGGGCTACGTCCAGGCTGAAGCCGAGGCGACCGACGGCGTCCGCGCGACGATCGGCGTACGCTACGAGACGGCGGACGAGCGGGTTACCCCAATCGGTGCGACCACGACGCGTCTGAAGAACGATTACTTCCTGCCGGCCTCGACGCTGACCTGGAACTTCGCGCCCGACATGCAGCTTCGTGCGAGCGCCTCGAAGACGATCTCGCGCCCGCAGTTCCGCGAGCTTGCACCACAGCAGTTCCGCGATCCCGAATCGGATCGCTTGTTCTTCGGTAACCCGCTGTTGCAGGATACCAAGCTCTACAATCTCGACGCGCGCTACGAGTGGTTCTTCGCGCGTGATCAGCGCTTCACGCTCGGCGCGTTCTACAAGCGGATCGACAAGCCGATCGAACAGGTCGGCTTCTACACCGGCGCCGACGATCGTCTCCAGACGGGCTTCACCAACCTGCCCAAGGCCAAGCTGTACGGCGGCGAGGTCGAGTTCCAGAAATACGTCCCGCTCGACACGCTCGGCAGCGATTTCTTCGCGACACGCCGCCTGCTGTTCATCGCCAACTACACCTATACGCAGTCGTCGATCACCGTGGACGGCAGCTGCGTCCCGAACGTGGTGGACCAGACGACCAAGGTTGCGGGCTGCCAGACCGGCTTCGCGCCCGCCACGGGTAACTTCCGCGACGGCGCGCCGCTCACCGGCCAGTCGGACCACCTCGTCAACGTCCAGCTCGGGCTGGAGGACACCAAGCGGCTGTCGCAGATCACGTTGTTGTTCAACTACGCCAGCGACCGCGTAACCAACCGCGGCCCGTCGAACCTCGGCGGCACGGGCTTCCTGCCCGACATCATCGAGAAGCCCGGCATCCGCCTCGATCTCGTCGCCCGCCAGGGTGTCGAACTGCGCGGCGCCAAGTTCGAGGTGAAGGCAGAGGCACGCAACCTCACCAAGACGCGCTTCACCGAGGGCCAGACGTTCGAGAACGGCAACAAGGTGTACATTAACCGGTATAACCTGGGTCAGGTGTTCACGCTGGGCATCAGCACGACGTTCTGAGGAAGGGGCGGTCGTTCGGGTTCCGCTCCAGTGGCGAGCGCAGTCGGAGCGACCGACCTCCCAAGAAGATGACCTCCCCGGCGAAGGCCGGAGCCCAGTTGGAAAGGTCGGTGTAACGTAGCGCCGTCCTTCGTCACCAGCGTTGCCCAACTGGACCCCGGCCTTCGCCGGGGAGGTGCTTTGAGAGTGCTAGGTGCTGAGGCGCAGGAGTCGCCGCTGCGCCAATCCGTCCGTTCTCGCCAGACCAATCATGGCCCTAGACCAATCCTAACCCCAAGGCTTCTCGCGAAACCATTTGGTGATCACATACTTGACCCCCGCGCGCACCTTCATCCCGTGATGCAGCGTCGCCGGGTTCATGCTCCCATCCGCCCGCCGGTTGTTCCACGCCAGCAGCTTGCCAGTCTCCGGCTGGACGATCTTGTCGATCGCCTTGAACCGCGTCGCGCCGCCAGCTTCTGGCTGGTTGAGGTAGATCATCACGGTCCACGTCCGATTGCCCGCGACCCCGCAATAGCGCTGATAATCGACGCCGTTCGGCTCGAAATAATCGGTGTGTCCCTTGAACTCCTGCCCGACCGCATAGCGCTGCCCCTGGAGCGGTTCGCCGTACACCGGGTCGAGGCCGGTCAGCGCGGCGATCCGGCGCTCGACCTCGATCGCGACCGGATCGAGCGGAGAAAGATCGCCCGTCTCGCTCGTCCGATAGTTCGCATCGCCGTTCGAATCGGAGATCGTCGACGGCCGTCGCACTGCGTCGATCCGCTCGATCAGCGTCGCACACAGGTCCGGCGGCAGGAAATCGCGCCGCACGAACAGGTCGAGCTTCGGGCTTGGTACGCGCTGCACGCCGGGTACGGAGAGCCGCGCGATGATCGCTTCGGGAGGCAGGCCGGAGCCGCTGGACGGGACAGGATCGGACATGAGCGTCTTCTGCCCATCGCTGACGCGAAGCGCTACCCCATCAGAATCGAAGCAACCAACGCGCAAGCCATTGACGCGGA
>Ga0265798_10007624_pt1 | contig 13967 bp, 19 predicted proteins | sample P3T30metagenome_FD_192430 | JGI IMG/M metagenome (GOLD analysis project Ga0265798, IMG submission 192430) | Plant litter microbial communities from East Loma Ridge, Irvine, California - P3 T30 | ecosystem: Environmental > Terrestrial > Plant litter > Unclassified | place: USA: California...
ACCTGCCTACTTCTCGACCATAACCAGACCGTCCCATCGGGAAGAGTGTGCGATGGAGTCGATCCAACAGTAAGTAGCATCTATCGGTCAGTATACATGGCGAACGAACAATCACAAGGGCAGGCATGAACCAGCTGTTGGTTTTGCACATGTGCTCGATCTGGCCATTGCCCGGCTTGATATCATGACGCGCCAGCTTCGCCCGAGCGTCCACGACGCGCTAGTCAAAGTTCCGAGGTATATCGGTCGCACTTGGATACCTCCGGCCTTCTAGGCGCGATCGGCAGCCGAGGCCTATATCATCATCATACAACTTATTCACCCTCCCAAACGTCTCTCCTTCTCTCTCATCTCAATCATCACTCCAACACTACAATGAAGCCAACTCCGGACTGGGTAAAGCAACTGAAGCCTTCGGGCGTCCAGGGCCATGAGTTGCTCAAGGCCGAACGCGAAAACTCCAATGTCCCTGTCCAAGAGCTGGAGGTGCTTCTACATACACAGGATGTCATTGACAGGAGGGAGAGGATCCTCAAGATCCTCAAGGCCGAGAAGGTCTTTGACAAGTCGCAGAACTACTTCATGGGCCGGATAGATAGGTTTGAGAGGGCTCTTGCAAGGGAGAAGAGGCTTCGGAACCTGAAGAAGCAGCACAACTGGACCACAGACGAGTTCCAGGCTGCTGCAGACCTTGTTGGCGAACCTGGTCCATACGGTCTTCATGACACCATGTTCAAGGTAACTTCCGTCCTGCAATTTCGCCAACGGCATGTTAATGCACCCAGGTTACACTCGAGGGCCAGGCCACACCTGAGCAGCAAGAAAAGTGGCTCACAAAGGCCAACGAATACAAAATCATCGGCTGCTATGCTCAAACCGAGCTTGGCCATGGCTCCAACGTCCGTGGACTGGAGACAACAGCCACTTGGAACAAGGAAGACAAGACCTTCACCATTCACTCGCCACATCTTACCGCTAGCAAATGGTGGATTGGCTCATTAGGCAGGACCGCCAACCATGCCGTCGTTATGGCTCAGCTCATCATCGATGGCAAGTCCTATGGCCCCACGCCCTTCTGCGTCCAGATTCGAGACTTGAAGACACACGAGCCTCTCGAGAACATTCACATCGGCGACATTGGTCCCAAGTTCGGCTACAATACCATGGATAATGGTTTCCTTCTATTCAACAAAGTCAAGGTCCCACATATCAGTATGTTGGCTCGCTACACATTTGTTGATCAGACCACCAACAAGTATGGTCGCCGAGGTGCGCCCTCTCTTGTGTATGGTACTTTGACCTGGGTTCGATCGACCATTGTTATGCAAGCTGGTAGTGTGCTGGCTCGCGGTGTCACCATTGCGACTCGGTACTGTGCTGTGCGCCGTCAATTCCAAGACCGCGACGCCCCTGCCGGAGAGGCTGAGACTCCCGTTCTCAACTACACCATGGTACAAATCCGCTTGTTGCCACTCCTTGCCGCCACTTTTGCGCTCCACTTCACTGGAAAGTCAATGATGGAGATGTACCAGGAGAACCAGAAGAAGATTGCCCAAGGCGCTGCCAGTAATGCGCCAAGCAAGCGCGGAGCAGGTCCCGAAGAGGTGCAATCTGGAAGCGACATGTTGGCAGATTTGCATGCTTCATCTTGTGCCCTGAAGTCGCTCAGCAGTTCCATTGCAGCTGAGGGTCTGGAGGTCTGCCGAAGAGCTTGCGGTGGCCACGGCTACTCAAGCTTCAGCGGTATTGGACCATGGTACTCTGACTACCTCCCTACCACCACCTGGGAGGGTGATAACTACATGTTGACTCAGCAAGTAGCACGTTATGTAAGTTCTATGCCTGCACATCTGCACTGATATCATTGTTTACTCACAATATATATAGATGCTCAAGTCTGCCCGCTCTGTCCTCAAGGGCCAGAAGCCCACCAACGACACGACCCAGATTCTCTTTGATTTCCATTCACGCCGCAACATTGGCTGCGCCTTCGATGTCATTGGTTCTGACGATGACCTTGTCTCCGCCTTCGCTTGGCGTGTGTCTTTCCTTACCTTCGAGGCCAGCAAGCACCGTGACGAGCAGAAGAAGCCCTGGAACGACCTCCTTGTTGACTTCTACCGTCTGAGCAAGGCACAGGCGCAGTACATGGTTGTCAAGACCAACCTTTCTGCACTCAGGAACATCGAGAAGGAGGGCAAGGTTGACAAGAACATCCTCGACGTGCTGATGAAGTTGTTCCGCCTTTTCGCGATACATACGCTTGAGCAGGAAGGTTCCGAGTTCTACGCCTCCGGTGCCTGCAGCAAGAACCAGATCTCGCTCGCTCGAACTAACACCGTCATGAACTTGCTCAAAGAGATTCGACCCCACGCCATCAGGCTGGTAGATGCCTGGGGCTTCGATGACTGGGTCCTTGACAGCAGTCTAGGTCGCGCAGACGGAAAGGTGTACGAAGATTTGTTCCACAGAGCCAGCGAGCTCAATCCGCTCAACGACATCACAGTGGACCCTTATCCAGACAGTGATGTGCTGTTTAAGCGCATTGAGAAGAGCAAGTTGTAGAGATGACAAGTCGAAATGTATTTTGGATTTGTAAATATAGTACACTGATTTAGATAATAGACAAGACACTAGAGAAACTAGAATCTAGATGATACATAAAGTCAGAGTAGTGAACAAACATTGTGCTCTGATGCCCGTCTCATGAAATGTATGTGAAATCACCGGATCAAGAGCGGCCGGCTTACGGATAACTTGATCCGGCAAGTGGGGATATGCGTGCCCTCGCCATTAAGCTGGTGGTTGGCTATTCCACAATCGTCATCATATAAAACAACCAAGGCTGAAAGGCTACATGTTCCTCTAAAAACAACACACACGTAACTACAAACAAAATCACACATCTACCCATCCTTACCCTCCCCAATTTCCTTGAACTACAATCTACCCAATCTACAATGTCACCCCTTACAGGCCCGGGTGTGTTCCTTACCTTCCCCAAAGGTGCACCGAACATCACATCATCAAACCCTGACAGCAAAGCCCCCAAAATACAGTACAAGGCCGCCAACACCGCCTACAACAAACAACACCTTGTTGTCCGACCAATCGATGATCTAGCAGGTATGAAAGAAGGATACGAAGTACCAGAGGCACAAAATGACGTGCGAATCTACAAAGAAATTGAGATTTACTGTAAAGAAAGAAAAGACGCTAGTATGTTCCGAGTCTTTTTTTGAAACTTTTTTTTTCGTCTTCAAGTAACCCAGCGTATATTAAAAGGTTCTGCCTACTTTGAAAAAGAAAGTTAAACCAAACTGACTCCTCCGCCTCCTTAGCATCTACACCTACACCAGCAGTAGCAACCATCCTCATAGCCCTCATGCAACCCACACCTTCGGGCGCTGCAGACCTAGATGCCTGGTACCGGTCAGAGCACAACCAGCAAATGTCCAAAGAGCCCGGTTGGCTGCGCACGTGTCGGTATGAACTTGTTTCTCAATCTAGCGACGACGCAGACGCGAAGCTAGCTTTTCTGGCAATTCACGAGTTTGGCGAGGGAGAGCAGCTGGGGGATACGGTCAAGGCCCTGCAGCCTGTGAGTGACTGGACGAAGAAGGTTATGAGTGAGGCGGTGGGGATTGATGCTGCAATTTATCGAAGGGTTTAGAGGGAAGGGTGAGCTTTTATGGTTTTCATTCTGTTCATGTAGTCCTACAGTAGGTAGGATTGTTGCTAGAGAAAAGCCGTGAGTAGGGTAAACCTTTTTTTTGCTCCTTGAATCCCTTTGCCGATGACAAGTCAAGACTGAGAAGTGAAGATGATGCTCTCTCTGTCTCCCAACTCATTCACCTCCCATAATTACCAATTTTGTATGTGATGATCGCTAACTGTTATGGTATCAGCCGGTTCACACAGAACTTCCACCTCTCCTTCCCTCAGCACATCCACAACAGTTCTCGTATACCTACTCGCATATCCATACACCATCATATGAAGTCTGGCCAAGTTCGGAAACCTCGACTGTATGAGGGCAGCCATGTCACGATCCTCGCGCAGTTGGTAATCGGAAATCCGCAGCACTGTGATTGAGCCGCAGACACGACCTCCCAGCTCGATAATTACCCCTCCAATAGTCGGGTAGAACCACCGCACATCGAAGATGCGGTTCTTGAAGAGGAAATCCAAAACTTTCGAGTACGTCTACTAGCAGGCGAATAACAGGCCGTATGCTCCCTCGAAGCGGCGCTTGTACGCGTCCGGGTAGAGGAGGTTATAACCCAAGTGGAAGTATTCCTTGTCGAAGGCATAGGCGTAGATCATGAGGCGGCGGGGGGGTAGGCTGAATAAGTGAGAATGCGGAATGCGGGGTGTTGGTGTTGCCGCTGAGGTGTTGTTTAGCTCAAGGTGTGGATTCAGTGTGATAGATAATTACCTGTTGGTATTGCCGTCCCTGAGAGTATCATTGACCTCACCCGGGGACTGCCTGGGGATGGCCATGATCTTGTCTGTCAATCTTGACTGTATGTATTGACGCTAGGAGATTTGACTTTGGGGTTTGGATGGTAGCTTCAGAAGCCGCCGTCACCGTTGATAACCAAGTTATCTAAGACGTTTCGTAGTGTTGCCGCGGAAACCATGGCGGAGGGTCTCTCACTAGTTCACCTGGAGCTGCACGAGTGCTGAAAGTAAAACTAGCGCAATTACTTCATTGGTGTGGGCAGGGACGAATCTACTAACCGAATGGTCTCTCACTCGGTGAGTATATTTGGTCCATGCTTGGCACAACTGATCCGATCCAACAAAAATGCGGAGGAATACTACGCCAGGTACCACAAAATTGCTTATCTACTAACATCTAGCCTCACATACTTTCTTCATCGTATAAGCACTCGTTTTCCTTGATAACGTTATAATCTTGTGGTTACGCTCCACCTTTTTCCAGGGATATCGTAAGATTAGTTAGTAACTCCAAGACAGTATTCGAGTTGGATTCCATCTAATCTCAACCCCAGCATTCTGCGCGTACAATTATGATAAGCTAACTACTGCTTTTTCTATGATGCTCAGGCCCATAAAGGTGCTCCTTCGCTTCTGGCCCGCCTTAGTAGAAGTGGACCACGAGATCTGATATTCTAGCCCATTATCGCAAGCCCGCACGAATATATTCTGCTTCTTTGTTTCTCCCTGAATGATATGCAGGGCTTAGGACCTCCATTTGTCGTATAGAAGATAAGCCAGTGTCCTCGTACGAGTCCGGCTCTTGGACGATGATTAAGTTGTTTGCCAACTTCCTGCTCAATATGATGGATTGCAACAATTTAATGTTAGAGCGTCCGTCAGGACAAAAGATAGAGATCCAAATGTGTGGGAAATCACACGTGGAATGATCGAATGCATCGCGGCTGTAGAGAGGAACCGAGAATTCATTTCCGATCTGGCGACGGGTGAAGAGAAGGGCAAGAGCACTTAGACCCTTTCGTGTATTTGTAATAATATGCTTGCGTCTGGGAGTATAAATATGGCGCGAGCTCTGGGTACAACTGGGTTCATATTGCAACGCCCTCAGGATTTACCCAGACCCACGGCTGAAACCATCCGTGTATTACTAGAAGATTTATGTATCCCTTCACTTAATGAAGTGGACTTTTAGCCGATCATGTCCAAAATATAAACGCAACGCCCTGATAGCCAGGTCGTGGCTTACAAGGAAAAATCCGAAGATTGGGCTGTCTTGGATATATAAACGACGTAGAGACGGTAGCAGATGCTGATAATTGGTGTTGGGCGACGCGCCTGATTGTATTCCTATAGCTAGCCTCTTTGCGAGCCTAGGCTCGACCTTGATTGATTTGATAGTTTGGCACATGTCTGGTCCTAGTTCGTATGCGGCAGCCATGCAGTTGTAGTAATGAGTCAAATCAAACGTGACTAGGCCATTGAAGATGGGTGCGGCTTCCTTGCGGATGATTCGACAAGTCATAAGCAGGGAGATGATGCTCTGGTATCTCTGAGCACCAGGGATTCGAGTTGTATATAGGTCGGCAATTGGATCGGTGGATTTGGGGTGAACATGTACAATTTCGTTGGCAAATGTGTACTCGTATATCATAATCCGAAGCTCCGCTGGCAGACGCAAAAGTGGCGATGTCATATCACCACTTCCATTACTGATGAAGTTTAGTTACGGCCAGTTCGAGTTGACATACTGCATAGAGAACGTACATCGTCTGGCCTTGATCGCCATTTTGAGTGGCGGGGGTCACGGACCTGGAAGGAACAGGCGCCTCATCATTCATGATATAATATATCCAATAAAATGCAGGATGTATCACCGTAGTCTTGCGCGGACCTGATACCGCAATTGTTGCTGTTGCAGTGTCGAAGTCTAGAGTGAGAAATGATGACGGTACATGGGTTTGACCAGTCGGCGATAAGATAGCGCGGCCTGGTATCTCCGCCAGCGCGTCTTCAGATTTTTGGCGCGTCAGTCACCCACCCACCCTCGTCACCACAACCGAGAATTGAATACTGCAAGAACAACAGCTTAGGCTGGTAGTACTTCGAATACCACTAAATTACTCCTCATTTATCAGCCACAATGCGAGAGCCAAAGCGCATGAGCGAGATATTTACATCATCGTCGGAAAAAGACGTTAACACGACCACGGTAACGGCAACTCCATCATACTCGAGCGAAGGACCTACACTTCCAATTATTGGTGCAATAGACGGCGCGGTAAAAGGCGTAGATCCTGAGAAACTTGAAAAGAAGCGGATGGCGCAAGAAGGGATTGTTGGTACGATTACGAAAAAGCCGTCGCAACCACAATCTACACCTACAATTCACCCGTCTCTGTATGAACCATGGACCCGTCTTCCTGCCGAGCTGCGCAAGCTTCTAGAAACACAAAAATATCTACGAGGAACACAGAACGTCATTCCTGTTGCCTTTTCGAAGAACCAGAACGTTAAGTCGGGTATCAACAAACTCAAGACATATTTGGGCGCATACAAAGACTTAGCTTCTACGATTGATATACCCGATGCACTAAAATCGGATGACCTCATAATAGCGGTATCTGCACAAGGCGAGGGAACAACGAAGCTGGTAGGTATTGTGGATATGACTCGTCGGGTTGTTGCGCCCAATGGGAAAGACGAGGGCAATGGGAAAGTGGAACCGTGGTGGATGTATACGATGCTCACGAGTTTGGAGATTGAGCGGAAGATCAAGTCACCAGAAGCAGTCAGCAAGGGCAGTAAGGAGGCGAAGAAGCCCGAAGTCTCACAAGAAGAAGAGGAAGCTTTCGAGCCTATGGAAATCGATGAACATGAAGCACAGGCAATGGCTACCGAGAAAGATTTGATTGAAACAAAGAAAGTACCGGTGTTGACGATATGGATGACGAGGAAGAAGATACCCGCTTTTAGGAACGCATTCGGAGAACAAGCCTTTCCTGTACAGAAGCTGCCAGAGGACTCGGATTGAAACTTGATCGTTTCCTCGGATAGATCGGGAGAAATCTACATTCTACGAGCTAGCGCCCCAGCGAAGAATAAAGAGACCGGGACGACAAAGATACGCTAGCAATTATATGCACAAGGCGACAGACCTCGCAGCCCGGCCTCGCTTGCTTGGCAACGTTTGGACAAACATTCAAGACTATAAATCTCTTCGCAGACTCAAGCCACAATATCTTCCTCAAACTACATCTAGCTCCTAACTTCATGGCCTCCCCAATTCACACGGATCCTTTCCCCCCGTGCCTAAATCCCTCGTACTCATGACCCTCACCCGCCCCGTCACTGTCGAGCCCTTCCCACCTTTGCAACCATGGCAAGGCCAACCAATCGGCATCTGGGCGTACAGTCCAATTTCCGCCAATCTTCTCAGATACAAGTTGTTCCTGATCAGGGATGCCATGCAAGAGGGCGGCGATTCGCAAGCAGCCATGCTACCTCTTGAGCCGGGCAAGTACCAGTTAGTGGACTGGGGTCCAGCGGGTGATGGAGAACCGCTGTTTGAGTTTAATATTGTGGTCGGGAAGGAGTTAACGACTGGAGTGTTGATGCAAAGATTGTACTGGGTTGAGGTGGCGGGGAATGTTGGTACTCCATAGGGAGGAGGTGGGGGTGTTCCTTGTACTAGGGCATGCCGTAATCCTGCTCCTGATGTGGCTATGTTGTTGTGTTGCTAGCAATCACCCTACTTGTAATATCCTGCTAAGAGCCGGCGTCAACAGACTTACATATCAAGCTGGCAGCACACGGCACAGCACAAGTAAAACCTTGTTTACCAACCCCCCGTCTTTCGATTTACTTCGTACACTCCCTTTCTCCAAGCCAAATAAACAAATAAACAAACAACCTCCCATTATAAACTTGAAACCCCCCTTTTTCCGTCCTCCTTCCCATCCTCCACCCACCACACCTAATTAATGGACCCAAGCCTAAAATACATTCTCATGCGCACAAAATCCCCCTCGTGGCCAAAACACTCAGTCCCCGCCTCATCCTGGCTTGGCAACGCCATTGAGATCTACGACACCTTCCCCCGTGCGTGCGACGCCCTTGACCGTACTGCCAGCGATGCAAAGCGCGTCCGGGGCCACACAATACGATGGGTGAGTAGTAGCAACATTGCTGACAGCGGGGTTGCGTGCTCAGAGAGTAAAGTGACAAGGGGTTTGGTTGAAAGTCACGATGGCAAGTGGTGGTTGTGGTATGTTAGGGAGGTTGAGTGTTTAGGAATGAAGTAAGTTGGAGGGTTGGTTATTGTAGGATGGAGGTGATGAGATAAGTATGGATCTCCTATTGTCATTGTGGTTATATTGTGTGAGTGTGATAGATCTAGAGGCACCGCCCAATGCTGAAGTATTGTGGTATCAAGATGCCCATGTTGTGCCGTAAAAACGCCTTTTTCCCGATTTTCGAAGAAGCGACAATTGACTAATTCGCTCAAATAGATGCACGTTGGATCTGCAGAGCTACTAGCTTTCCTGCGTTTTGCAGCCACTTGTCTGCGAACCCTTTGTCTGTGAAGCGCTCAGAGGACTTGCGGGCTCGTTGTCTCATTGCCAAAGTCTCCTCTGGTGACAAGGTAAGTGCTTTTCGGAAGCCTTCTGCATATTCCTCGGCGGTCGTCGCATGGAAACCTAGAAGAATATTAGCTGGCAGCTTGAGAGACACGACTATATTGTGAGCTTACCAGTGGGCTTTCCATCCATCTCGACCACAATGTCCAACTTTGGACCTCCAGAGTTATTGACCACGGAGATCATGCCTGCAGCTTGGTACTCGACAACTCCAATACCAAAATGTTCGTTCCACATGGCATTCACGCCTACACTGGCCTTGCGCATCCAGTCGAGCATCAGCGGCCATGGTGCATCGCATACGAACTCGACATTGTCTTTGATATGCAACTCGTGTGCCAAGAGGCGCAGCTCGTAAACACGTTTTGCATCGTCGTGTGAATTTCGCACTGAGCCTATCAAAACAAGCTTAGGAGTGTCGTTGGGATACGCTGGAAGGTTGGGTTTGGAATTTACAAACGAAGCAAAGGCTTCGAGGATAAGTCGGTGGTTCTTCTCGGGTCGAAACTGCGCGATATACAGCAGATAAGGACCGCGGTTCTTCTCGCTAGATGCGGAGACTTGGACGGCTTCCATGACGTCTTCAACAGCGACAGGTGGAAACACGACATCGATGTCGATAGCCTTGCTGCGTTTGATGCGATATGGTTCCCAAAGCGATTTGATATGGCTCTGGGTCCATGTAGAGTTTGTCATTACCACGTCAATGGTGCTGCCCACTTTGCTGTAAAGCTGTGCGAATAGTTGCCAGTACTTTTTCTTTGCCATGCCGCGATATCCTGCCCCTGTTCCCGCGTTGATTCCCTGGCCTCCTTCTTGCAAAGATTCCAGCATGTCGGTTGAGATGGTAGGATAGTGAACGTACGCGCCTGTTGGTACGGTTGGAAAGAGAAATGAGGATAGACCGAGTGCAAAAGCATAGCCCATGGTGTCTATGAATATGTCTGGAACGAGGAGGGTAAAGGCATCGTAGGCGAGGATCAGGGAGCCGAGAGACTGTCCAAGGAGGGTGAAGCGTGGCCATCTACTTGCGAGGACCCAATCGCGAGTTGTGAGGTACAGGAAATGAACGGTCGGCGGGTGCAGCTGGATGTTGAAGCGGTCCTTGACACGCTTAAGTATGGCAGCTTTATCGACATCGTGGTCACCGGTATAGACTATACAGGTAGCCTTTGGCCAGCGTTTCTGGTGTGCTCGAATGGCTGCCCAGAGGACTCGTTCGCCGCCGCCTCCCGCATTGCTGGTCGATATTCTGTTAGTGTCTAAACTTGCATACGACTGAGCTTGTTATGCATACCAGAAAGGGTGGAAGAAGCCCACAATGCCGTCCCACTCGCTGTCCACCTTTCTGTCCTTTCCTGCACTACCGGGAGGCGTGTTACCGACCTCTTCCCAGTCATCGTCGTCTTTCTTACTCTTCCCCTGCCCCGCCTCATGAGTCCTAGTTTCGCTTGCTACCCTGGCCAGTAGCAGCTCTCGCCGCGTGCGGGAGGATCGCCGGAGGTGTTGTCCCACTAGTTCTGCAGCGAAGCGTAGGGCTGCGGGCACGAAAAGAACAGCCACAAGTGCCGGCACCAGCAGGGAGAATAAGACGAGTAGTACACTCATCTTGAAGTAACGACGAGTGTGGAAACTGCAGAAGAGGCAGACGGCGTCGACTCACTCCATAGGTTTAGGTTACTGTACCGGTGAAGCTTGACAGCTGTTCAGTGGGTGGAATGACGGTCGAAGGTGGCCGGCCCGGAAATCTGGGGGTCCCTGACGCTACCAGTAGCGGAGTCTCTCTTCTCGGGAGTCCGATCGACACCGCAACCGCAACACCAAAAAAAAACATCCTGCGATGCTGTCTTCACGCCTGCCGCGGCATACGGCATGCCAATTGCTCGCACGGAGCTCCATCGTACCCCAAGCTTCAATATGGCGTCCGTCCACACGCGCCTTCCATGCCTCGGCATCGCAGAAAGACCCTCTCGTCGATGCGATTCTGTATCTCCCGCACGAGATGATGTCACTCATTCATACCACGGTCCCATGGTACGCCGCCATACCCCTTTCGGCCTTCATCGCCCGAGGCCTGCTCGTTACCACAGCAGGAACGTATGCGCGCTCCCTCTTGGCACGATATCTTGGGTTGCAGCCGCTCCGACAAGTCCTTGCCTTCCAGAAACGAGAGATACTGCAGAAAGGCACCTTTCGAACCCCCAAAGAGGCTACGCTGGCAGTGCAGAAAGAGGTAAAGGACGTCACATCAGCATTGAACAAGAGGTGGAAGACGACTCTAAGAGGGCAGATCAGTTGGACAGTTGCGCAGATACCCATATTCCTCGCCATGGCTGAGACCATTCGACAGAAATGTGGCGCCCACGACGGACTATTGGGTATGGGTATCGCGACAATCAAGGGCCAGGGTACAACAATGGTAAACGAAAGTGGCCAACTCGTTACGCGCGTCACTCCTAGCACATGGTTCGACCCTTCGCTGGCGACCGAGGGCATGCTCTGGTTTCCAGACCTTCTGGTCCCGGATCCTACAGGTGTACTACCATTCATTGCGTCAGGCCTCATGTTTGCCAACATCTATATTACGAAAAACGCTCCTCCGAGCGATGCAAAATGGCCCAACGTCATCAGGAGAACGTTGCTTTTTGTCTCGCTATTGGTAGGGCCATTGTGTCAGCACCTGCCCGCAGCTATGATGCTTTACTGGTGCTCGAGCACCACTTCGGTCATGCTGTGGAATATCTGGCTCGACCGAAAGTATCCTGCACCACGAGGATACACGGCATGTAAAAGGCCGCTCGTCATGCCACCGGCGCCAGTGCCCAAGAGACGAAGGATGTAGCAATCTATACTACACTGTAGTCAAAACCGCGCGACCAAGTGTGATACAGGTACAGCATGCAGACAGATGGGAGCAAGATAGATGTCTAAATGTGTGTACATGCATTACTATGCTTTTGTCTTCATCCACAAGCATTGCGCTAGTACCATCATCCTGCATCTCGTTTCGTAACGGAAAATGCGCAACCGTCGTGCACAGAGCCAGCCGTGCTTGCCTTCGTCATCCGCCTATCCTGCCCACCCTTGATATCCAGCCATCCATCATCCCAAAGAGATCCAGTGTTACAAGACAACGCCCAGTACATGCAATGACAAAGAAAGACTCTTGTTGACCATTCCCCCAACACCATATCCAATATGCAAACCCCGAGATGCCGGCCATGCATGATGAGAAAGAGTGAAATCCGGACAAACGCCGTCGCTAATGTATGCAAAAAAAGGACTTGAACAAACACGACAAAACACAAAGCAGTGCATAGTGAGAGAAAAACTTACTAACGTGGTTGTGACTTCATATATCACGTATGGGGGCGAAACGGAACATGGGTCAATGTCGCCACCACTAGCAGATGTGTGTTACGATGCATATTGCGGAGGAACCCAAAGTAAACCAGGCGTATATTAGAGGTCAGACGCGTCGGCTTGGTTGGCTCAGCAGTCGGTCAGCTCGTTCGAAGACGTTGAGCGTGTTGGAACCTTGTGAAGGCATCCTTGGTGTGCTGGGAACAGTTGCTTGGGCTGCTGCACCTAGAGCAGCGCTCAGTGGCGTCGCAGGCACTGGTGTACTGTATCCGCCAGAGCTTTGAGACATGAAGCTCGCCGTGTGAGGTTGTGCTGAAAAGACCGAGTTCATTGCAGGAATGGCAGTGTTGATTGGTCCCGGAAACCCAGGGCCACCATTCGAAGACATGGTGCTCGTAGGCTTGTTGAGGAATCTTGGTGGCTGAGTCCGTGAAGTGATGGATGATAGGCTCGGTGGACCCATCGAGCCTAGGTTGTTGCTGGTGAGGTGTGACCATGGACTGTCGTTGATAGCCAGACTAGCCTCTTTGACCATCTTGTGCAACGGTCGCATAAGCTTTTTGACATCCGCAGTAAGCAATTTATGTTCTCTGCCTTGCTGCGTATACGCTGTAGCCAGTTCCTGCCAAGCCTGAAACGAATCTGAGTCAACAAGCTGTTCACCAAACTTCTATGCGAAGTGAAACATGCATGTACATACCTTTATGAAACCCATGCATTGCTGCCAGAACTCGGGCTGGTTCCGGGTGTAGCTGTCTTTGAGCTGCATTTGCGATAACCGACTGGACAAGGGGATCGCCATCTGCTGGGCTTCGTTGCTCTTATCAATGAGGCTCGCCAACGCCTTCACTCGGGGGTCCTCGTTGTCGAGATCGCGTCGTAGGCTGTCGAATTGCTCCCGCATCATGCGCGTGATCTGGGTCATGGACGTTCTACAGCCGTCAGAGGCATTCCTGAGCTTTGTGTAGACCCTATCGAACTGAGCATCTTCATCCGCTTCGTCAAAATTGCTGGTCATTGTGCTAGTCATGGTATTAGTCCGCGTCATATTTGGCCCAACTGTAGAGAAGGACTCTCCAGAGCGAGGGGTTATTGCGCTGAGGCTCGTCATAGTATTCGACCGGCTGTTGTCGTTACTGTGTAGTATGACGGGCGGAGGCATCTGATACCCGTTTCGCTGTGGCGGTGATGCCTGGAGCCGGCGAACCCTCGATGGGCGCGCACGTACTGTCGCGACTGCGTCACCACCTCCAAGTCTTGTTGGCGTTGCAGCGGTGTCTTTGAACTGCGCACCCAGGATCGAGCAAGCGTTCCTCATCTCAATCAAACTTCCTTGTTGAAGCAGCAAGAAGGTCCGCATGATGTGCGGGTTTGCATTTTGGACAATCTCGATGCGGTTCTCGGCGATTGAAAGACTGATGGCCATGAAGGAGTCGAGACATCTCAGTGCGTACATGTAAACACTTCTAGAAAGCTTTTGTGCTTCGTCCTCGTCCTCTTCGA
>Ga0265798_10007626_pt1 | contig 13966 bp, 9 predicted proteins | sample P3T30metagenome_FD_192430 | JGI IMG/M metagenome (GOLD analysis project Ga0265798, IMG submission 192430) | Plant litter microbial communities from East Loma Ridge, Irvine, California - P3 T30 | ecosystem: Environmental > Terrestrial > Plant litter > Unclassified | place: USA: California...
CGGCGTACTTGATGTGATGCCAGCTTGTGCTTAACCACCAACTAATTGCAGAGGCGCATTTGCTGCGGGTATTCACTCGCGACCGTTGTGACCAACCCTGTAAGCTACCAAACTTCTAAATAGCCTCCATGAACAAAACAACGAAAACGAAAAAGCACGTTGGCAATTTACACCAGTAGAAAGCACGATGCCGGGTGTTCCGTACTGTCTGCACTGCCATGTAACTTGCGCGTGCCTAGACGAAAGGCTCTGACACAGGACGCTAAACTCCACATCCTGACGCCACTGGGCAGAACTCACTTTGATGTTGTACTGAGTCGGGCTCAATACGCTGATTGATTCTTACTGGCTTCTTTCATGTACGAGCCAGTCTTTTGTGAAGTCGGCCGTACTTCTACAGACCTCCAAACGGACTACGGCCACGTACAGCAGTGAGTGGAAGACTTACCATGAACCTCAATTACAAGTGCGTGTGCATATAACATGTCTGGGTAGTCCTCAACTAGGCGCTCAGACTCCAACCCCATCATTAACGCACCAACAAACGTCAAGCAAAGACCATAAACGAGACAGTCCTCATCCATGTGACGGCGCCACATCGTCACCTCAATATCGAACTCCGCCAACAAGAATGCGATCCAGCTCTCGATCTCTCAGGTGTCAAGAAGTCGTGAGGCGCCTCCGCATGACAGCATCTACCATTATAGATGTTTGGTCGAGGCTAAGCTCCTAGTCCTCCAAGCAGAAAGGCACCTTCTACTTTCAGCCTCCCGTCCGTGTTTCTTTACTTTTTCGTTCTTCGCAATTACAGAGCGGGCTTTCGTAGCTCCTCTCGCTGCCGTCGGAGGGGTTGAACCGAGTTGCAAGCGCCTTGCTATAAGACATAGAAAAGCAAACACTGACAGACATGATGAAGGCTAGCCAAGACAACATCGGTTACCCTTAGGTCACTACAAGACAGCTGTCAGTGTGTAGCGCATACTTACGATGTTGTCACTGTTCTGAAATTGTTCCTATGTTGAGCAAGCGGTGCTACCGGAAGCCTTATTCCCAAGGTCGTTATTACATCCATATGCTCTTAGTAGAGCTTCCCCAAAATCTGAACGCCAGCATATTACATAGACTAAATGAAATTAACGCCCCCAGAACGAGGTCTGCATTCAATATGGCAGATGACCCATAGCCCTCATGCAGTCGGCAGACGTGCCAACAACGGTAGGACGTCTTTGAACCTCACTGGCTTGAGAAGGAACTCGTCAAAACCGCTATTCTTCGCTTGCTTTCGCGCTTTCTCGCTACCAAGACCCGTTAATGCGAAGATGTACGCCCGGGTACCTCTCTCTTCCTCTAGAGTGCCATCTAAACCATGTTTCGCAGCGTCATCGGACTGTCTTGGTATGCCTTTTTCCAGCAAACCGTGTTCGATTCCACGAATCTTTGATACGGCTTGGAAGCCATCCATAACTGGCATGCTGATGTCCATGAAGATGCAGTCATAGTTTGCTTTTGGGTCCCCTTGCTCAGTGGCGGTTCGATAGAGACGCACCGCTTCTGCGCCGTCGGTGGCACTGGAATACGGTACGCCGAGGCGTTTTGCAAAAGCGCATAGCATTTTTAGATTTATGGGGTTATCGTCTACCAAGAGCAGACGGTGGAATCGGCATGTCGGGCTGCTTGTAAGCGGGGTAGGTGGTTGTGTTGGTAATGGTGCTTGTAGAGCAGGACTTGTGGCGGCGTCGGCTCGTGTCACACGCTGCAACGATAAGCTGCGGTGTGGAAGTACTTTGGTTTGCGGGTCTGGCTCTAGCATTGTGTCGGCATGTTCTAACGGCTCTGTTGGCTCCATGTCAGGTCTGCTTCTGACTTCTATGGACGGCACTGCCTTCTCCTTGGTAGTGACATCCTTCATAGCCGAGATGAGTGCAGGTCCGAGCGAGTTTGCAGTGACTAGTACCGTGTGCATGGCCTTGCTAGTGCCAGATTCGGGAGGTGCGCCTTTAATATTGCGCAGGTCGACCATGACCGGGTAAGTCCCTCCCGTATACGTAGGGAACAATGTTTTCAAGTCGTACGTGAGTGTCGAAGAGATGGCATGGTGATCGATGAGGAGTACATCCAGAACCGGAAGTGTGTCTGTGGAAACAGTGGTGAACCTCATGCCGAAGCGATCCTGGCAGATATTTTGAACGGCCCGCTCCAGCGCTTCGGGAGGCGAATCGATAGAGGGGGCAAATTCTTTGCCTTGCTCTTCGGGTAGAGAGAGACTGAGCATACCGATTGCCTTTCCGCGTAGGCATTCGTGAGAGGAAACGTTCTCGCTACGTGGCGCATTTGGTGTCTGCGCCGTTTGACTAGCCGGAATGTTGATGATGATCTTCGTTCCCTTGCCCAAACGACTAGAGACTGATATAGTTCCGTGTAGTGACTCCACGATGCTCTTCACTAAGCTCAAACCTAGCCCAGTTCCTGGACTTAGTAGATTCTCCTGAGTGAAGGGTGTAAAGAGATGGTACTTGAGGAAATCCTCACTCATGCCTACACCCGTGTCGGTCACAGAAAGACTGATTTGTGACTGACTGTCATCGGCAGCCTCCATAAATGCTAGACCTACGTGAATGTAGCCCGACTTGGTATACTTCAATGCGTTGCTGACGACATTGAGTAAAATGCGCTTCCAAGCACCCTTGTCAATGACAAAGGTCCAATCACGGGCCTTTTCAATGCGTGTGGTGACGACGACAGGCTCGGTTTGTGCCGTTGCGGGCGATCCTGCCAACAAATCTTGACGCTCTTTATTAAGTCCAGAAGAGAGGCGCGAAGAATGGTCATGACCTACAGAAACAGTCCCAATGACATCTTCGACCATAGAAGCCAAGTCGACAGCTACTGCACCGTGATGAACGTGGGTGGTGGAACGAGGATCTCCATTTCCGCCTCTTTGTCCAACGCTGGCGCGGCTATTCACTTTGGAATATTCCAACAGATGGTCAAATGTATCGAGAAGAGTAACCGCACAAGACTCAATCATGGAGATCTCCGACATCAAACCAGATCCCTGGCAGTTTTCTTGGATCAGCTCAATGCTGGCCAAAATGCCATGCAAGGGACTTCGTAACTCGTGACTGATGGTCGAAACAAAATCCGACTTGGAAAGTGTATTTTCGCATGCTTCTAAGCGAAAGACCTCAGCCATCAGTGAGTTACCGAAAGCTGTCAATGAATTGACATCGCCAGTATCAAGTGTTTTGCCGGTGTCAGATACCCAGGCTAGGCAGGTTGCGTAACAAGCTTCTCTTGAATAGTGAAACATAGGCAGGAATATTACGTAGCGGGTCTTTGGCAATAAACTGAAGAGGTCATTCCATCTGTCATCCGCACCAGAGTCAAGTTCGCCATCGCAATCGTGTTGGAAGACCCCATGTTCATCGACTGCGAAGACATGCCCTCGAGGGTACTTGGCAGTCAAGCGCTGGATGAGCGACTGACGCAATTTCAGCTGTCCGGGGGCGTTATCTCTGTGGTAATAGGACAGAGGTACCGCAAAGAGATCGCATGTTGGCGAAGATGTATTGTCAGGAGACATGTCTCGTACCTGACAACCTTTGTTTCGGGTGCCAGTTGAAACGGTGTCAAAGAAGACTAGGCCATCCAGACCCATAGCATCGCCAATACTATCTGCGGCTTTCATGAAGAGAGTGTCGACTTGAGTAGCAAAGTCAGATTTGACCCGTTTTGAGACATTATCTTGGGGCGAAACGATAACAGATGCATCGCAAACAGGCAATGACTGAACATGGTCTGGCATGGTGACGCTTGCATTCGTGCCGTCGGATAGCTTCTTGTCAGGTTTTCTTCGCGAGGCGGCGCCAAAAACATCTAGGTCGAATTGGCTTGTGTGAGCTCCAGGGCGCACAGGGGCCACAGACCTTGGAACCATGTCATCTGAAGCTACGAAGCGGCGAAGACCTTGCATCATCTCAGCAGATCGAGACTTACAAGCTTCGGCGCGTCGCATATCGAGGTATGCACTGATAGCCGAGGTAGTTTCGCGAAGAGTGCTCAGAGACTTGGGATGCAGAAAGTCCCGTTCTTTAGTGTCAACAACACAGTAGCTGCCCAATATGTGCCCAGACATTGCAAACAGCGGTATCTCGAGGTATGAAACCATGTGCGGGTAGCCAGCCACGAACGGGCGCTCGGCAAATGTGGGAACCTGGCGAAAGTCTTTTATGCAGAAATACGACTTGTCGGCAATGATATAGGGACTGTCCGGCATAGGCACTGGTTTGCCCTGGAAGATGCACATGGTGAATGGGCAGACGCCCCATTCGAGAGCGATTCGCGAAGTACCCAGCAAGAGCGGCTCGGCCGGGTCTGCACTCGAAAGCGACTGGTGCCTCGTCATCTCTGCGCATATGAATTGATTTCGATTATCAATGAGCGAAAGGAATGCGCGATCGCAGTCCATCTTGTGCACGCCATGCTGGACGAGGGCGTTGAGGGTTATGTCGCTGCTGGGGACTGGTTCGGACGGCGGTCCTTCTGGGATGTGGAAGGGGAACGACGCGGCAGAGAGATATCTAGGGCCGTGTTAGCAACAGGAATCGGCAATGTGACGTCGGCTGGCAATTCTCACGCGGCGATCTCGTATGCGCGTACCCGTTCGTGGTTATCGATAGCTGCGGGTGGCGTCGTGGTCGAGATGGGCGCGGTCGTAGCCATGGTCCATTACGTCACTCACATAGAATGAAGACTGCTGGTGCTGCGTGCGACGTTTGCGCGGGCCCCAGCAGTCTTCTGGGCTTTAGCAGGCAGTCTTGGCGTTAGTCAGCCAACACATAAACGGCCCGTAAAACCAAAGCTGCCATGCTCAAGCACGGCTTAATTTCTCGTCAAATTCATCGGATCGTGATGTCTCACAACAACGCTAGCCTAACACGGGTTCCGCGGCTGCATAGGGCTAGACGCTCAGAGACGCGTATTCGTCGCACACTTCAGTCAACTTCCTTCTCGTCCCGGGCTCCATAACACTGTGCCCAGCGTCGTCTATGAAGTGCAATCTGCTCTCCGGCCACTGCTTGTACAACTCCCAGGCTGTAACCGGCGGGCAGACAACATCGTACCTGCCCTGCACGATGGTCGTCGGAATGTTCCGGATCCGGTCCACGTTCTCCTTCCTCAACCTGCAGGACGAAGTCAGTAATCATCTGCATTCCGTACAGCCAAGACTTACAGCTGCCCGTCTTCCATCCATGCTTTGTTGATGAAGTAGTGAATCTCCATCCTAGCATGTGCGAGGAGATAGGCTGGTTCTTTCAGTTTCTTGTACGCGTGTGGGTCAGGATACAGGGTGCTGATTGATAGCTCCCACGTGTTCCACGCCTCAGCCGCGGGATGACTGATAGACGAGTCCGAAGACATGAGGCGTTTGTGGTAGTTGCCGATATGATCGGAACGTTCTTCCTCTGGTAAAAACTTGATAAAGTCCTCCCAGCGGTCGGGAAACAGCATTTGCGCGCCGCCTGCATGGTTGGTCCACTTGAGTTCGATGTCTCGCACGGTGAAGATGCCGCGCAGGACTAGACTACCTACACTATCGGGGTGTGTTTGCGCATATGCTAGAGCGAGTGTGGATCCCCAGGAGCCACCAAAGACCATGTGCCATTTGGAAAACTTCAGATGCTTGCGCAGCTTTTCGATGTCTTCGACGAGATGCCAAGTAGTGTTGTCTGTTGTGTTGGCATTAGGGCGCGATTGACCACAGCCTCGCTGGTCGAGCAGAACCACTCGGTATTCAGAGGGGTTGAAGAAGACGGTGTTGGTTTTGGAGCAGTTCCCGCCAGGCCCACCATGGAGGTAGATGACTGCAAAGCGTTAACTATCAGGAAAGTTGGACAACATGGCTGGCACTTTTACCAGGCTTTCCGTCCTTCTTGCCAAATTGTTGATAGTAAAGTTCATGGGTGTCATCCACCCGCAGCCAATTCACGTCCCAGGCATCTTCATGCTCGTAGCTGGTGAACTGAAGGGTTTGAGCCATCGTGCCTTAGTAGTAGATAGAAGATTTGCGGCGAGACAAGAAGATGAAAGAGCTTTTGTAGTCGACGTGTGTGCAAGACAGTCATACTGGTAGTGATGGAGTCAGACACCTAGGTACGACTACCCCGCTTTCAGTATAGTGGCCCCGCTGCTTCAAGAACACCTTCCTATTCTGCTCTCAGGATGCGACTGACTAACGGCAGCAAGCGTGCGAAAGATGCAATTGACACGATGGTATTTAAAATACACATTATTGTATGTACTAGATAACAATGACGTTGGCGACAAGGACCTAATACTTAAAGCCACCTGCCCTGGTGCTCCACAAGCCCTTCGGGTCAACACTCTTCTGCAATGCCTTAAACTTGTTGTAATCCTTGTAGCTCTGGAAAACTGGCTGGTCCCACATGGCATCGTTGATGAACAATGGCATGTACATGTCGCTTGGCATACCCGCTTCTGCTATCCATTGAGGCACGACCTTGTCTAACCAAGCCGTCAATTCCCTGGCGATGCCAAACGCAAGAGCGTCGTCTGTGGGCAAGTTCCACGCTCCTTGGTAGATTAGGATGATGCGGTCAGGGTCGGAGGACGAAAGTCCCATGGCGTTTCCGCCCTTGGACTCGGACATCTTTCCAAAGCGGGATGGAAGAGGTTGGAAGTCAACGCTGAACTGGATGGCGCGAACGACAGGTAGGGTGTTGAGGAAGATACCAGTGAGTTCAGCAAGCTTGTCGCGAATCTCCTTGTACATCTGAGGCCGGGATGCAATGTATGGGACAGTGTAAGTGCGGAAGAATGCGCGGGCGTTCAAGAGTCGGACTGGCTCGCCGTTTGCCTTCAGCTGAGAATCGTTAGGTGCCATACGGCACATTGAAGTTGGATTATAGACTTACTAGCTCAGAGTACTTTTGTGTCTTGGGTAGACACAAAGGGTTGACGATCTTGAAGAAATCGGCAAACGGACCCGATGTAGGTGGCTTAGGGTTGTCGTAAAAGGAAAAGAGAATTTTCGTCTTGATTCCAGCTGCGACTACGAGGTCCGTAAGAATGATAGCCGCCTTGGGGTCTTCGGCACCGTGTGCCATGAAGTTGTGCAAAGCAGCGTATAGTGCGTCGGATTTTGAGTCGTCGAAGACACACGAGCCACCCCAGACGTCGCCCATGTGATGGACTTTAGTCTTGAACTGGGTGACAATACCGAACTGGCTACCGGAACCACGCATAGCTTGCGCAAGGTCGGGATGCTTTGCAGCATTGACGTTGACGACAGACCCGTTCGCCATAACAGTCTCCCATTCGATGATGTTCTATCGCTTGTTAGCATAGCTGCCCTTTGCATATAGCGGAAAACTGACATCGGCTGCAAGACCCTCTTGAGCACCGAGGAAGGAAAGACCTCCACCGAGCAGCAGACCAGCGACACCGACGAGACCGAGTCGTCCTCCAGCGATTGCCACGCCGCTCTTCTCAAGGTCGCCAATGACGTCGTTCCATTCGCCACCGGGTCGGACGTAAGCAACATCTTCTGCTGCGTCGTACGTCGCTCCGACTAGATTGGTCATGGCGATGAGAACACCGTCTTGGACCGCAGCATGCTGCTTGTTTGGATCGTGACCTCCGCTCCGTGTAGCAAGCTTGACAGTCGGGTACTTGTTCAAGATCTTGATAGCAATGGACACATCTTGGGCAGAGTCTGGTTGAACAATGCATGCAGGATCGACTTCGCGGAGATTGGTAGCCCAGTATTGCTGCGTCTCATGTGCGTATTCGAGCTTGAGAAGTCCCGGAGTGAGGACTTTTCCTGGAAGAGCATTGTTGATTTCGTTACACGCTTTAGTAGTGGCCTCTGTGGGAATAGCAAAGGCGGATTGGGCTCCTAACAGGAGAGTCGCAAGAGCGAGAGAGATGAACTTGTCCATGTCTGGAAGTGAATGAGTGTAAGGAACGAGCGAAAGATGGACGAAAGCGCAGAAGAACGAACGCAGCCTACAGACCACCTCTTGATGAGCGATGTGCCTTAAGTACTACAATGTGGGCTTCTTCGACGTTAGGTTTAGCTGTCTCCGGTCTTGGTTCCGGACGCCATGGCAGCCATGCAGAGAGCAGCACATGTACACAAGCTGGGGAGAACCATGGCTAGGGCAGATCGCGTGGAAGAATCGCAAAATACGGCAAACCCCCTCCAATGGCGACGCATGAAATGAGGAATTGAGTGCAGATCATGTGTGAGTCCCTGCGAAGCTTACGGTAATGGGCCCGACATTTGAGGGGAATCGACGCACACCGTCGTAAAACTATATGGTTTGCTGGATTGGGCATTTAGCCTGGATAGGATAAGGCGAGCCCAGTATTGGAAACGGTACTTGAGTGCCGAATTGCAGGACTGGCAGTCTCGGAACCCGAAGGTTTGTCAGACAAGCAGTGCGTATAATTGTCATCGACGGTCATGGTGGGGTGCGCTGATGGTGGGACCGAGTCCGAGTCCGATCTCAGGGGAAAAACACGTCTGTGGCATTAAACTTCTGGGCCATGCGAAACGAGAGTCACGCACAGATACGCTAGAGAAGTATATGTATGTCGCTGGTAATCACGATAATTGCTGAAGCGCGAGTGGTGGTGAAGCCGGGTGCAGGCGGATGCAACGATGGTGATGATGCGAGAAGGACACGAAGAGGCTGCATGCACGGCTGTGACGGGCTGGCTGAAGGTGGACGTCGTCGTATCACGTCGACATTGCATGGAGTCGTGGCGGAAGGATCGGAACGCGTAGGTCCGTGCTTGTTCGGTTGCTCCTTCTACCTCCTACCTGGGCATCGGAACCCAGGGATAAACAAACAGTGGCCGACAAGCTCACAACGCCGCCACATCCGACGACGCCGCCGGTAGCCGACCACGACGGCTGCACTCACCATGGACTCGTACAATCTCAAGACGGCGTCGACGTACATCAACAACCTGCTGCTTGCGCGGGGGTTGTTGCGCAATGGCACGCCCATTGAGTTTGCGCATCCGTCGAGGGGAGAAGGGGGGAAAGAGGCCACCATGGCCCAGATCATCAACCTGGTGCACGACCTGATATTGAAGCGCGATGTAGGCACATGCACGTTTACGTTCTGGTGGAGAGGGTCCTAATGAGCAGATAGCGCGACCAGGAATACCGCGAATCCAGCGCCGACACGCTGCGAAGCCTGCGCGCCGAGTCGACGCGCCAGACGGCCGCCCTCGAGAAGCAGCACAACCGCAATGCCGACCTATCGCGACAGCTCTCGCTCGCCCAGGCGCAAGAGCAGTCGGCGCGCAAAGCCCTGCACACGGCCGAGTCGTCGGCGCGGAAGCTGCGCGCCGAGATGCAGCGCCTCAAGACGACGGTCGACCAAGTGCGCACCAGCTGCACCAACGACGTGCGCAAGCGCGACAAGGAGATTGCACGGCTCAAGAGCCACCTGACGAGCCAGCAGCGCGGCAACAAGACGGGCCTCGTCGGCGCAAGCATCACCATCAACCCCGGCAGCACGGGCTTGGGCGCCGCCACGGGCCATGCGCGCGACGAGTCGCCCAATGTCGACGACCCCGAATACAGCCTGAAGCAGGAGACGACCGAGTTCTTGACCCAGCTGAGCCAGAGCTTGAGCGACGAGAACGACAACCTCATCGGCCTCGTGCGGAGCGCTCTGGTGACACTGAGGGAGCTACAAGGCATGCCCGAAGTCAATCGCAAACAAGACGCAGACGACGCCTCGGTCGCGGGCGACGAGCAAGACGACACGCAACAGGACATGCTGCACACGCTGCCTACCGACTACGAGACTCTCGCCGACGACATGGACACGGTCTTGGACAACCTGAAGAACCTCCTCACAAATCCAAACTTTGTAGCAGTGGACGAGGTCGAGATGCGCGAGGAGGAGATACACAGGCTGCGGGCGGGCTGGGAGAAGATGGAGGCTCGGCTGCGCGAGTCGTTCCTCCTCATGGACTCCTGGCGAAAGCGCATGACCAATGGCGACACCATCAATCTCGAGGAGCTTAGGATGGGACTAGGATTTGGCGAAGGGTTCGACACGGTCGACAGGGAAGGATTCTCCGTGATCGATGAAGAAAGCGAGGCTGAGGAAGCTGCAAGCTCAGCCTTAGAAGAAGACGTGGACAATACAGAAGAGCAAGAGGAGGCGGTCTACCTGCCCTCACACAAGCCACACGCGAGACCAGACAAGACAACCGGGCCCGATGTCTTCAGCATCAAGTTGCAACCCAGCCAGCCAGCGCTGAGGGAGACCAACGGCAACAAGTCGCCCAGTCGATCGCCCCGCAAAGTCGCCTTCTCAGCGTCCATACCGAATACACCGTCTCAGGTGGACGGAGAGAACGCAGACACGTCTGGGATAGATCTAGTCGATGCGGAGAAGGCTAGTCGGCCAACCTCTGCAGCCAAACCGCCTCGTTCAGAAGAACGAGCGTCAAGACCAACAAGTCAAGACAGACCACGCCATGTACGTTGTGACATCTTTCCCTCTACGTCCACTCCCTCCACAATCTCCAGCCCATCAGCACCACACCCATCCTTCAACAGATCTGACAATTTACGACAGACCAAGAAGCGCTTGTCGAGCCCACGTGCCCATCCCGACGAGCGATCGCCGAAGCTATCGGTCCAAGACAAGTTACGAGAGGCCGCGGAAGCAGCCGCTGTAACCGACGGAGACATCTCCACCAAGAAGACGGACGAAAGCACCGAAGTGTCCGAGGAAAACCCTAAGAAGCGGACACCTAGATCTCCCGTCAAGACACGAATCAGTGGGAGGCCAAAGAGGAGAAAAAGCACCTTGACGCCAGAGGAGCTGGCAAATCTTCTAGGCTGCTAGACTAGGTTGGAGCATGTGCGATCCTCACGATGGCACCGTGAACTAGGACTTGATAGCGACTCGAGGCTGCATCGGCGGCTGGTCATGCAAGATCATGCCATCAACTGGCTTCCAGTTATATGCGAGGCTTGCATGTTGAGGAGTCGGTCGGTGGAGTGAATGATGGGCGTGACCCATGCTCTCCTCTATTGGGTAGGTCATAGATGCCAGTGCGTTTGTGGCCCTTATGCACTGGGTAACGGCGCGTATCCTGAGGCCCTCCTCGGCTGGACTATCAAGTCTCGCCAGGCCCACTCATGAGCTCGCACAGGTTCGGTCAATGCGCGACTGTGAACGGTCTTGATTTTGAAGGACGTCCATGAGAAATGACCTACCTCATCGTGCGAATGGGCCATGGCACAGCAGCAACACAGCATCTCCCCTGCTTCTTGTGTGCCCAAGGGGCTGCGTATCCGACGCAGTGACATGCCTTGGTGGAAGTGCTCATAGTCGGGCATCGATAATGTTATCGTCCTCGGTCGCTTCGCGTACCTGAATCCTCCCGCCCGCCCGTCATTCCTCCTGACAACTCTGCGCTCGTTCAATCTCTAGTCTTCACATGCACCTTTGCACATCATCACGAGAGACACCGGTTTTCCTCCACATGGCGCACATTGTGACCGCAGTGTGGCCGTAAAAATCGCTCGCTCCGCCTCCAGCATTCCTGAGGTTGGTGATGTGGTGTTGTGGTTGGACGGCGTTGCAAGCCACTAAGTTTATTAGCCGCCCATTGTCCCCATTCGGGACATTAGGTGATGGAGGATATGAGCACAGCTCCAGTGATTGGGCAGAGGCCGAGATGCGGATGCAGAATGGCTGTAAATAGGTCTCTATGCGGCAGGGAGGATAGCTGCAGCGCGATCAAGGTAGCAGCCTTGGAAAGCAAATTTCTCTGCATCTGTCGTCAGCCCTCGAGCCACAGTTCCCCCGTCGAAAATGCACTGTTATGCAGTGTGACAGGCGATTATCTGCACCTTGCACATCCCGGCATCACATGGCTCACCTGTTCTCTGCTGCTCATTGGTGTGGTGTTTTCACCCCAAGCCCGTGCGCTACGTGACGGCCCACTTATGTATTCCCCGCCCGCGTTGGCGAATGAGGGCGCAGAAGCAAGACGCCCGGCTACACACGTCAAGCCCGCCCACCACTCCCGCTTCACCATCAAGCGCTCGCCGTACATTCGATAGACTGCTCTCCACACCCGCTACCAGCTTACACCCTGCGAACATGGCGTGTCTACGCAGCGCAGGTAATCAATCGCTACCGGGTGCAGCGAGACCTGGCCCATAGTTGGCGTAGTGCAATGTGCCGGCCTGCCAGCCCCTCGCTAACGCCCAATGGTCGCTCAGCAGCTGTGCGATGCTGTGTCTATAGATAAGTAGGCCTGGCGCCGCTCACATCTCGTCTTTTTTTCTTCAGCAAGTGTGTCAAGTTCAGAGCTGTTGTGTTCGTCTTTTGTCTATTCTTTTTACCCCTCCCCTTCTCCCTCTCTACTCTCCAGGCCTGGTGCCATTTAATTCCCACTACCTCACCGTCGACCTTTATACCCACCCTTTTACAATAATCCAATTCTTTGTGGCCGGTCCACTTTCACGTAATACACAGTTCTACTTGCTCGAAACGAACTTTCAAACTCACAACGACAACGCAATACTCGCAAACCTTTACGAAACTCTCAACACACAGCTTCTTCAGCAATCTTGACGTCTATCCATTAGTTTGGCATCGGACGAATTCGAAAGAAACGATTACATCATAATACCAATCTTTACAACAGAAAGAACGAAACAACATCACAATGGCCGCTATCCAGCTTAACTTCACTCTCCGCACTTCCTCCAACTGCAAGACCGTGCACTTGCTCGGCTCCTGGGACGGCTACCAGGGTCAGCTCCCGCTCTCCAAGGACCCCAAGAAGTCCGGAGGCTGGGTCGGATGCTTCAAGTTCCAAGGACAGACCTTGAAGCAGGGACAGCGCTACTGGTACTACGTATGTCTCTCCTCTAGCACTGCATGGTGAACTGGAAGCTAACATCTGCCCAGTACATCATCGACGGCTACCACGTCTCGCACGACCCCGCTAAGGACCACACCACCGAACCCACCACTGGCCGCAAGCTTAACATCATCGACATCCCCGCTGCCAAGTCGAGCTCCAAGACAACCACCTCCAGCTCAGACCGCAAGTCCCGCCGCGTCTCGACCGCCACCATCCCCAAGGGCCGTGGCCTCAGCCCAGAGCGCATCGTCGCGCCCAAGCCCCAGCGCCCACACGAGACCCGCCAGGTCATCAACACCCAGTACGACAAGACCACTCTTGAGGATCTGAACCGCCGCTTTGCCAAGCAGCAAATCGAGGAGTCGTCCGACGACTCAGACTACGACTCCGACGAGGGCTCCGACGTTCCCTCGCTCACCAGCCGCTCCACCAACAGCTCCAGCCCGTCCAGTGTCAGCTCTGGTAGCTCATGCTGCACATGCGAACGCTACGGAATCACCCGCGCTGGTGACCGCGTCAAGCTCGACTGCGGTGGTGCTCGCTGCGGATACTCTGATGACTCATCTGACTGCTCCTCCGAGGACGAGTACGTGTACGAGGAGAAGACCACCCGCCGCCAGGGTGTCGTCATCCGCTCCTAAGTGCCTCACTACCTTCCTGGATACCATTGTTCCGTCATCGACACCTGCATCCTTGCATCTTCTATCGCAGTGTGCCGATGCGCCTTTTCAACCTCTTTCTTCTGTGCATATTATGATTACGAATCTTCTTTCTTATCTTGTTCTATCAACTACGACCGGCCTCATGTTCAGAGGCTGGCTTCCGCTCTTTGGGACATTATGACGGGTATTATTGCCGCTGGTATGGGAGCTGCCCATGGGTTTTATGCTGGGGGGAAACGAGGCAACTGCCTGCACCTTACGACAATGGCTTAACAAGCCACCCAGAGAACACGCTAGATGTTCTCATCGTGCCAATGCACGCTCATGTAGTCTATAGTTTACTAAATCTACGGATCCGCATG
>Ga0265798_10007627_pt1 | contig 13964 bp, 10 predicted proteins | sample P3T30metagenome_FD_192430 | JGI IMG/M metagenome (GOLD analysis project Ga0265798, IMG submission 192430) | Plant litter microbial communities from East Loma Ridge, Irvine, California - P3 T30 | ecosystem: Environmental > Terrestrial > Plant litter > Unclassified | place: USA: California...
ATCGCGCTGTCGGGGATCGCCGTGCTCAACGGTCTGGTCATGGTGTCGTCGATCCACGACCTGATGGCGCGCGGCATGGACAGGGTCCGCGCCGCGCACGACGGCGCGCTCGCCCGCCTTCGCCCCGTCGCCATGACGGCGCTCGTCGCCAGCCTCGGCTTTGTGCCGATGGCGCTCGGCCACGGCGCCGGGGCCGAGGTGCAGAAGCCGCTGGCGACCGTCGTCATCGGCGGCCTGATCTCGGCAACGCTACTGACGCTCTTCGTCCTGCCAACGCTCTACGCACGGTTCGGCGGCTGGCGGGAGTCGGAGGATATTGGCCCGGGCGACGGGATCGATTTGGCCCCTGCCGGTTAAGCGAAGGTCGTCTACAGACGCTCCGGAGATCCGCTAACGCGCCGATCTGCGTCCCAAGAATTTAGGTTGCTTACGCTGGTGCAGTCGACGCGACCGTACAGGCATGAGGTCGAGCTTCCGCGACTAGGCTGCCGAGCAAACGCGTTCCCCGGCGAGGTGGCGGAGTCTGCGCCAGCGCATACGATCGGTAACAAGGTCCAGGCAGCGTACCGCGACATGATTTACCCTCAGAAACGGCGGGGCCTCATGGATGCCTGGGCAAACTTCCTTAAGCCATTGCATAGTGACCCACGGTCGAATTCGCTGGAGGCGTTCCAAGACGAGAGCGGAACGGTGGGGCTATATGTGCGGCTCTAGCGAACCGCCGAGCGAAAGCACCGCGTTCTCAGTTTCTTACTGACGTCCACTGGCGAAGCTGCCAATTTAATGCGGATGTGTCTTGGCTCGATACAGGGGGATCTTTGAGTGTTGGCTTAGCCAGCAAGGACCTGCCACTCCGCCATGGCGGCGCCGCGTCGTTTTTTGTACGTCTGGCCATCGATGAGATGGAGTTCTAGTACAAGTGATTGTTGACGTTGGCATCAACCGAGGCAACTTTTGTAGGGTCTTGATCCGACGGAACCGGAGCATCCCCGGCTCCCGTTGTCGGAACGGCAGACGCGGGTTTGTACGCTGTTTATAGCCCGTCGCGCGATCTCCTGCTTTCCACGTTACCGAACTTTTTCATCGCCGCTCGGTAAGGGCGTAGGCCGGCCGTGGTCATCGTATCCGGCGAGCCACGGCTCTTCATTCCCTTCTTCATCAAGATCAGGACGGCTTCATTGTCATGGGTCATAGTCATTTAGCTTTCGAGGATCTCCTTCTGGTGATCCGCAACCCGCCTCGGGTACACGATCTAGGCATTCAGCTTCACGTGCATCTCTTCGGGTGCCGCCGCCAATGCCGGAAGCCCCGCATGCGACTTACCCCTGTCGGCCAATGCCGTCCGCGAATATCGGACCACCCTGTTTCACGGTTCGCACCGTGTCACGGCATATGTCGATCCCGCGTCTGAACAGCAGTTCCACGACGTTGCGCGACGCCAGCGGAAACCGTACGTGCATCAGTACGATCAGGCGGATCACTGCAAGCGACGAATTGAAGGAGCGGAACGGACTGGCGGGCTTACGGGGACGACGCAACCGCGATGTTTACCCACCCCGCCCCAACGACCAGTGCATTTGGTCTGACAATGCCGTATCGCCGCCTCGATTAAAACCGGGACCCTCTTGATGGCTAGCGCTTGCCGGGTTTGACGCCCGCTCCGCCGCCGTCGCCAGACTATGCTGAACCCGCCGCGTCCACCTGCCGGCACGCCCTTTCGCCGGCGTCGAAGGATAACGAACGCAGAGCGCTCGCCGCCGGTCGGCCTGTACCTGCCGCGCTGCTCCGTGCGGCAGCGCGTAACCTCGTCTTTGTGGCAATCATCTTGTTCAATTGCCACTATCTTGTCGCGGCGCTGATAAACTGTGTCGTCGAGAGACGCCGATTAATACGGCGATGCTGTCCAGGCTTTCGCCGCTTAGCTGGGACCGCGAGAGCGTGTTCGCCGACACACGGGCGAATGGGCCGGATGCAGCGCGTTCGACGGCGGCAACGCAGTTCCTGGGAGGGCGAGCAGTGGCGAGCACATTTTTCTCGCTTCGCGTTGCGTCATCGGGATCGCGCTAATCTGATCCGGGCCATCAGCGCCCGCTAAATGGAAGCCAAGGAGGTTGAGCACCGTGGGTGAGGATAAGCCCCTGCCGCTGCTTTTAAGCGATAACGATGCAGAAGTGTTTGTCGGACCGGCGGAACTCGCTGGCTATGACTTACCTGCGCTCCCGCTCACTATATTTCAATATTCGAGAAGTGCGCGCGGGCGATCATGCGTCTGCCTAGTGGTCTGCGCGATGCCGTGTATTTGACCGCTGCGCGCTGGGGATGCCTATCAACGGTCCACTCGACAGGCTATCGAGCCGGCATTGTACGGATACTTCTTGCTGGCACCGTTGGACAATTTTGATAAGTTAATTGACGCGAGCGTGTTGATTATCATCAGATGTCGACCTAGTCACTGGCAAAATTGCGACCTTGTCCGGGTGACGGGTTGACCGCGCAGTATCCTTCCGTCAAATTGTTTTATCGCACAAGGACCATTAGAAGATTTTTACGTCAAGGGGCGCACCATTGCAGATTGACCACGTCTACACTTGGGTTAATCCCGATGATCACGCGTTGATCAAGCTCCGAGCAGAATACGCGAAAACTCACGTAACTGATGAGGCGGAGTACGTCGCAGGTCCTGCACGGACACGTGACAACGGTGAACTCAGACTGAGTCTGCGAACGGCAGAGAAGTTTATGCCGTTCATTCGAAATACCTATATTGTGGGAAATGGCGACGCACCCGACTGGATCTTGGAATTGGGTCCTCGAGTTATCTACGTAAAACAGAGTGACATCATACCAGCAAGATACTATCCATTTTTCCACTCAGATGCGATCGAGTCATTCATTTATAAGATACCAGGATTATCAAACAGGTACATATACTCAAATGATGACTTCTTTTTTGCCCGGCTGCATCAACCTTCAGATCTATTTGACGACCAGGGAAGGGCTTTAGTTAGTCTGGCTCACTGGCCTATGGCTATAGGAAATCAGTCAATATATAGGGCATCGGAAGAGAACACTTTGCGGGCACTTGGCAAGCAAATGCAATTACCAGCCTTTTTTTCTACACTTCCCTCTATTTTTCGTGATAAAAACCTCCGTGCCCATCGACGAAGTCTTATTGAATGGCTTAGCTTAGTTAATCGAAAGCTACCTCGCGTCAATGTAATTGGCCATGTAAGCCAGCCATATCTTAAATCGGAATGGGAAGCATTCCACGATACTTTTCGAGATGAACTCGAAACGCTTTTTACCAATCGATTCAGATCTGATCAATCGATATCTGTTAATATGATGTATATGTACTTCTTAAACAGTATTGGCAAAGCCAGATTGCATTTCACAGATTCGGATCGTCTTCTAAATAGATATCATAGCAAGAATAAGAGAGATAGGCTTCGGCAAGACATTCTCACCCCAGGGTCTCATATCAGGCGTTTTTGCTTAAATGATACACCTGTACCTGCCGAGGATGGCTGGCAGGATTATGTCAATAGACTTGTATTAGATCTTATTGCAAAGCCGCCAGAATAGATTTCCTAGCCAACGATTGGTTTGGCGTAGTCTGATAATCCATTGATCCAGGAGGCGTCATCGGATCCAGTATCCGTGGAAGACCGCTGATGAAGTGACTTGCATGGACTGATGAGTGAGCAGAGGAAACGGCTGCAGCCGTACTCTTCAAATGCCATGATAGGCCCTGAGTTGATTACCTCTGATGCTAAGCGGAATCCACTTCGTCAGCTATAATGGGCTGCGGTGGCGTGATGGTGCATTCCGCATAGTCCGCACAAGACACAGCAGCAGCGGTGAAATGAATGGGGCGCCTCCTTTCGCATGATGGGAGGGGCTGCCTGCCGCGGGTGCGGAACTCAGGATCATCATAATCGACGCAACTTATTAGAAGGTGCACCGCACGCCACCGAGCCTGCAGGCTGAAAAGGGCCCTGGGGCGGCTGATTGACGGCACCAAAGGCGGCACGCCGTCAGCGATGCAGCGGGGCCATCCTTGAGCGTCTTTACGACCGCCGGGCGAATCAATGTCTGCACGAGCGCGGCAGCCCTGCGCGACGACCTGCCAATGACGCAATGGCCGCTTAGTGATCACGGCCTTGATGCCGACTGGTTCAGGGTGGGGCTTAGGCCAGAGGCATCCAGTCCTGCATGCCGGGTCGGGATTTCTGCGATCAACCGGTGAGATACACAAGCGCCTGTACAGGCGGCTTAGTCGCATCGTTTTTCATGTTCAGCCGTCTTGAGAACTGGCGCCGCGTCGCTACTCGCAACTACCCATGTCAAATCGGCTTCCTCCCCCCACCCCCTCTCGGGGCGACCGATATGCCTTGCCTATGATCAATGAAGCCTAACCCTGACCCGTCGACACCTTCCCCATGCGCGTCTTTAAAATGGATATAAGCCACGTTAGTTCATCGCCCATCAGCTTGGGTGTTATGACGGAGAGCAGTATCCATGTCGCGCCCGTCGCGGTGCTAGCGGCAATCAGCCGGAGCAGCTGTGGCAGCGCAGCGTCGCGCGCATAGATCATCACTCCGTATGCGGCGGCCGTCGTAATCACAGAGACGATGAGATGACGCACGTGGATTACAAGTAATGACTTAGCCGAGACGCCGCTTAGAACCATCGATAGCTGGAGCATCAGCAAGAAGTTCAGTATGATTGCCAGTGACACGCCTGCAGCAACGCCGACGATCCCGTAACGCGTCCCTACCAGCGCGCCAGCGATGACACTTCCTGCATAAATCCATTGCCGCCACGCGCGGTTCATGGTGGCAGCCGATGCGCGCGCTAACGAGTCGCTCATTTTGTAGCTGGTTCGAAACAATAGTCCGAGCACGAGTACCTGGAACGGTGGAATAACCGCCGACCATCGGTCGCCTAATAATACCCCAACCGCTTCTGGTGCAGATACAAACAGAAGTCCGCTAATAGGCAAGGTAACCATCGCAATGATTGCAAGAGACTGCCGATATGCACGTTCCAGTTTAGCCCGATCATGCTGCACGCGCGACATCGCTGGAAATAATACTTTGTCAGTAACTGTACCAAATAAGTTTGCTGGCATAGAAATAAATTGATATGCACGACCATATATACCCAATGAGGCCGGGCCGAGCATACGGCCTACAATGATATTGTCAGCTTGATTTGCTGCGTAGTTGCCGACCCTAGCAAGAGTGGATCCTACGCCGTAACTTAGCAAGTCTCGGCGCGCTTGCGCATTCCAGCCAAACCGTAGACTTTGTCCAGAAATAGTAAAAGTCTGGACTGTTTGCATTATTGTCTGTACGAGAGTACCTAAGACTAGAGCCCAGACTCCAAAGCCAAGAAATGCAAGCGTAACAGAGACGCCGCCATAGCCGAAAATATAGCTGGTTATGTTGCGCAAAGCGACCCGCTTGAAACGCATTTCACGCCCCAGCAAAGCACCTGCTACAAGTCCAAAGCTTGCGATGGGGAAAATCAGCGAGAGCACCTGCATGATCCTCGTCAGCTGCGGCATTCGGTAAAGATCGGCAATCAGTGGCGCGCAGAGCGCAACTGTAGCCCCAATGATCACGCCCATGACCACCGACATGGTGAAACCGGTATTGATATGAGCCGGCGTCAAGTCTCGACGCTGAACAATCGCTGGCGCGACGCCGAGGTTCATAAAGATGTGAGAAAAGCCGATAACGCTGGTAGCCGCCGCCACGGTGCCGAACTCGCTTGGCATAAGGAGGCGGGCAAGGATCGCCACGACCCCAAGCTGGAGGAGCACGTTGGCGGCCGAACCCGTAGCGGTCCAAAACAGTCCGTCTAAGGTTCGACTGGTCAGTGAACGCCCAGCTTGGGGAGCCATCTTGGATCCTGACCGTTCAGCCACGCGTTTAACTTTCAAATCGGGTAGCCTTGCATAATAGTTGTGCTGAAAGCGGATCGTCCTGATGCGCCCATTCGGTCAGGCTGCGCTGACGGCGCAACTACCGTTCAGGGCGAAGGCGGGAAAGGCATAATGGATTGCTTAGCCAAACTTTTTGTTACAATCGTGTGAATGCCTCACACGAGCTGTGACGGGGCTAAGCGCAAAACAAAGGATGAACGTTGATGGTAGTTTCCGGTTCAATGGAAACGGTGCTTGTCGTTGGCGTATTCGACCTATTCCACTCGGGGCACGTCCGCCTGCTGCGCGCAGCCCGCGCGCTCGGCGATCGAGTGGTGGTGGTTGTCAACGGTGACCGGCTTACCAGTTCTTATAAGCGCACTCCGATTATGAATGAAGATGATCGCATGGAGATGGTTGAGGCATGCCGCTACGTTGACCATGCCGAGGTGAGTAACAATTATAGCATCCGTGACGCAGTGGTTCGGCATGGCGTAACTCAGATCGTACATGGCGACGATTGGGAGATCGAGTCGTACAAAAGGCAAATCTGTTGCGACGATGATTTCTTAGATTTACACAATGCGCGCCTCGTATTGCTTCCATACACACAGGGCATCAGCACGTCCGACATCATTTCTACGTGTGCGGACCGCATGTCAGGTCAGCGAGAGAAAGCAGTAGCTACGGATTCAGGCGGAGGTCAAGCGTGAGCGGCTTAGTCAGCAAAGGACTTGTATTCGCCGGCAACGTACTGATCCGCCCCTTGTCTTCGCTAATCCCGCGGGATCAGCACCGCTGGGCGTTCGGAGCGCCGGACGGCCGATTTGAGGGGAATACCAAACACCTTTTTCTATGGCTTGGCCTCCACCCCACTAGCGCCTCTCCGGTCTGGATCACCACGAACCGAATGATGGTGCGTCGGTTGCGCGAGCAGGGGCTACCAGCGCTATACCGGTGGAGCCCGCGAGGATTGCTGGCTGCGGCGCGTGCCGGCGTGTATGTCGTCAATGACAATAGCAGCGATATAAACTTTCCGCTTGGCGGCGGTGCCAAGATCTTTAATCTATGGCATGGCGTCGGCCTCAAGAACGTACATTTTGGTGCCAAAGTTGGCTTCGGTGCACACCTTCAGGCGACTGGACACAGTCTCTTTGGTAAAATCCGTAACATGCGCCGTTTTGAGCGATCGGATTGGGTTTTAGCGACGTCACCGGACATGGCGAACACTTTCTTCAAACGTTGCTTTGATCTTCCGATCTCTAATTTGCCGGCACTTGGGTATCCCCGCCTCGATCCGGTGCTCGACAACGATTTGAAGCAGTTGAGTGCGTCATTTGAAGACTACTCTGCGCTTGTTAAGCCGGCAGGTATAACGAAGTCCATCATTTTTGTTCCGACGGTTCGGCGCCATGAAAGTGATCTCTTATCAGAGGCCCTGCCAGATCTGGATATATTGTCGGCGGCTTTAGAGGAACAAAACGCAGAACTTCTTTTGAAACTTCATCCAAAAAGAAAACTCTACCCAAAATGGCGCGGCCCTCTGCCGTATAATATCCGTATTATGCCTGAGAGTCTTGATATATATCCTATTTTAGATCAGTTTGACGCGATGATTACAGACTATTCTTCGTTGTTTTTTGATTATATCCAGTCAAGATCGGAAGGCATGGTTCTATACCCTTTCGACTATGACAGATACACATCGACCGAGAGAGATCTTGCTTGGGACTATAATGACGTCACTGTTGGATTGCGCGTGGATAACTTTGCCTCGCTTTGCGAGGCAATCCGTACAGGCCGCGTTTTCGATCCGCTTGAGCCAAGCAAGCTTGCTGCTTTACGCGGACAATTTTGGGGCGGTGAACCCACGCTTCCCACGGCGTCGGCGCGTATCGTCGACTATTTATTAAACCAAGTTGTTAACAAGTGACCGTCGTGCCTCAGTATCTTCGCGGCGTTCGTAAACGTCGCCGACTTTGGGTCATCAGAGCTGTTGTACGTCAAATAAGTCTTTATGCACTTGGTATGCTTGACTGGATTACACCTGTTAAGTCTCACCGCGTCGTGCTTGGCAGTGATAAGGGCCTAAAGTATAGCGGCAATCCCAAACATCTGTTTGAGTACCTCGTCGAACACGACGGCTGGGATGTCTATTGGCTGACCGAATCGCCGGAAATTCTGCGCGAGGTCAACGGCCGTTTTCCCGGACGGGCGCTGCACGCTTGGTCGGCCCGCGCGTTATTGATGGGTCTGACGTCGCGGTGGCTGTGCTTCTCACATTCCCGAAATGACCTCGGGTTCTTTACCTACCTGCCCGGTCCCCGCTTTGTTTACCTCAATCATGGCACGCCGTTAAAGACCATGGGCTTTGAAAAAGCCTATCATGATCCAGCGGTTGCGAACGCAGCCAAGACCTTTGGCGCACTCACCTGCTGTTCCGACTTCGAGGCGACCCTTTGGGCCCGGGCCTATCGCCTCCCGCCCGAACGCATCTGGATCACCGGCGTCCCCCGCAACGACCAGTTGTTCGCGCGCAATCCGGGCGTCCTTGCGCGCCTAGGCATCCCAGAAGATAGACGCGTAATACTGTTCGCGCCGACTTACCGCGAGACGGGCGCACTCGCCGACTATCTGCCCGTGCCCGGGCTCGACGGGCAGGCGCTGATTTCGCTTCTTGAACGCCACAACGCCGTCATGCTGGTTCGGCCGCATTATTACGAATGGCCTGCCGCCACGGCAACGGTTGCCCGCCTTGGGTCTGACCGTTTCGTGACAGCGGACGAGCATCAGGTGTCAGATGTCAACGAACTACTGCCGTTCGTCGACCTACTTATTACGGATTATTCGTCGATCTATTTCGACTATCTTCTGCTGGATCGGCCGATCATTTTCTCCTGTCACGACCGGGAATCATATGAACGCGAGCGCGGTTTCATGGTCGACTACGACGCAAATACGCCCGGTGACAAGGTGACTACCGGCGGCGAGTTGCTAGCGTCTTTGGATCAGGCTTTAAACGGCGGAGATCCGCACCGCGTCTTCCGGCACAAGGTTAGGAATCGCTTTCACCGCCATCTCGACAACGGGTCGGCCGAACGTGTAAGCGCGCGCATCGCTAGCTCGGAGTTTGCCTGACTTTATAATGACTTAGTTCTAGAAATACTGGTTTTGTAAGGACTTAGAGTTTTAAATCCGTTTCATAATATCAAACAGTTCTATAGCAGACATATAATTCTGAGTAATTGATAGTTTATAGATTTTCATAAGCGAATGGTCTATTATTGGCTTTATGAGACTTTTTAGGTCTACGAGTTTTAGATTCGGTGAATTGTTATCGACGGCGCACGATCTGCCCACTTCCTTACAGTGACCTGGCTAAGTCATCTAAAGCATTGAGGCCAGCAAGTTCTTGGGTAATCATGATGGTGACTGTCGCTTGAGCCTCACATTGTTAATAGCAATGCCGGTTCGCGCTCGGGACGATGTCGGGCGGATGGCGGATCGTTGACACTATGGGCTCAAGGATTACCCGCCTGACCCCGCCGCAATGCCGCTGCGGTGGTTGGTGCGTCCACCTACTGGCTCATATCCATTGTTAGCGGATGAATAGTCCATTGTCGTTCTGTAACGTGAGGCCGGCGCACGACGTACGACTTAGACCATAAAAGACTCCTGTAGCAATTATAGCTGAGATCAGGCTTCCTGCGGCACCTTCGTGGATATCCTGATCGGTCTAAAAGTCTCGGGGTAAAGTCTCGTTGTGCGCCGCAGCTCAACTCGATCACCTCAGGTGTCAGCTTTCCTCTTTCGGCCATCTCGATCATTTGTCAGTGACCACGCGACCGAGCTGACTTCGAGCGCCGTACCGAGTTGGTCAGGCAAGGCGAGGGCAAATTGCTTCGCAACGCGCCCGGCCGGCCGACGCAGCGTGGACTCCTCAAGAACTTGAATGGTCGCATGCGTAACGAGTTGCGGAGTGAGACACTGTGGATAATGCTTCGTCACGCTCGCCACATCGTCGCAGGCCGACTCCAGGACCACAATGTCGAGCCGTCGCAAACTTCGCCGGGTTGTACTACGCCAACGTCGCTTGCTGTCGGCCTCGCCCGGCAAGGGCCCGGCACGCTACGCGGTCATTTGCTCAGTAGCGCTCGGTAACAATGTCTTCGCTTATGGCCCCGGTTGGGTAAACGCGGGGGGGGGTCACCAGCTGCGGTTCACCCCTTCTTAGATTTTAGAGTCGCGACAAACCTGCCGTAGTTCGTAGGATAAGCCTGTGCCGACTAGCCCAGCCAGCGGTCAGTCGGGCGAATTAAATCTGTAACATGGGAGTCGCAAAACCATCACGTTGCGCCGGTATAGAATGTTTTAGAGATGGAGGAAGCTCATGTCATTTTCGCGTCTTAGCACCATATCTAATAACGGGTACTCGTCGCACCCTGCCAGCGAACACTTGATGAAAACTGTAGCAAGGCTCCACTCGGCAGTTATTAATCAAAAGACGAGCCAGATACCTCTGCTTGTGAAGCGCGCCGTTAAACTCCTGCCGAGTGATATATAAAAAACGCATTTTGCCACGTAATTAACGAATTATTCAAAGATTAAGATACAGTTTTACTCGTAGATTAAAGTATATTCAATTCGTCAACGGGCTACAGAAAGCACTGTTAGCGATAGGTAGGGTCGCGCTAATTATCTGGAAAATCAGCGCCACCCTAAAACCACTCGCTTGCATATTAGTCCCGGCCAACAAAAGGGCGAGATGAGGCTTATGCCCGCGCCAGTTTCGGCTGCCGCCAATTGGCAAACCGACCAATCTGCTCGATTATCTGGTCGTCCGTTAAATCATCTAGGATGGTGCGACGGTCGGGGCGGACCTCGCGGGTGCGAGCAAGGATCTCTGGTAAATGATGCTCGCCGCCAGGAATTAGATCAGTCCACACCGCAGGTATTTGCATCGCTTGAGCAAAGCGCATTACTTCATGCGATAGCTCCCCAAACAAATAAAGCATGAACAGGCAGATACTGCCAACCTGAACCCCGTGTAGCACATCTGGGGTCAGTTTGAGTTCATCCAATGCGTGGCTGATAAGATGCTCGGGGCCACTACACGGCCTGCTGGAGCCAGCAAGGGTCATGGCAATGCCGGAATAGATCTGAGCGACAATTAGGCTTCGGACGAAACGATGGCTGCGCAGGTCACAATCTGACGAATGGACGAGTGACTCTGCGGAGTCGCGCGCCAGATGAAACGCCGCGTCGTTCATCTTTGGGCCGTCGCCGCGTTGAACAATGTGTCGCCAGTCACTGGTCGCGCTAAGATTAGACAGGAGGTCCCCGCCTGAAGCGCGCAGGTACTGTTTGGGAGCAGCCATCAGAATGTTTAGATCGGCGATTACGCCGATAGGCATTGCCGATTGCAGGCTATCACGTCGCGTGGGGCTGGTGTTCAGCACGGAAACCGGCGACATCAACCCGTCGTTTGACACCACCGTCGGAATAACTAGGCAAGGCACTCCGTAAAGCTTACTTGCCCGCTTGGCCACGTCGATTACCCCACCGCCGCCAATTGCTATTAGAAGCGTGGCTCGAGTTGCATCGATTGCGGTGCGGATTCGCACGACCTCCGCTTCGGAATAGCTTTCCACCATCCAAAGCTCAGCGCCAGGAAGGTCCTGCCGTACCTTGATCGCAATTTGATGTGAATGCGCCCGGCCCGTTAAGATCAGCGTACGAGAAATTGATATGCCGTGCGCATCGAGAATCTGCGGCACCTCCGCGAGCGCACCAGCCTCCACATGAAAGATAGACGGCAACGACGTCACATTATAAATCACAAAACAGCCCCCCCCAAGCCCTCGCTTATCGTCCAGGCGATAGCAAACGCAACCTATGTATATAGATCTAAATGACTAAATAAAGTTATCTTCAGGAGGTCAAGAGACCCATTTTATTATAAAAGCAAATTTGTGTATTTATTAGTCGTGATAAAATTGAGCGCATTGCATGATGAAAAGGCGGTGGTGGAGCGAAGGCCAGCCTACAAACGTGATCGATAATTCCGTCTTAGTTTTGTTTGACACGCTACCAAGCTCGGACATGCCCCCCCCTTAATTAGTTGCTAGCTTTTCCCAACGGACAAGAATGCGACGCCTCTACAACCTTGCTTTCTTCCGACGTAGCACTTTTGCTTATTATGTTATGGCTACGCATTTCGACATATAACCCTGCTAGCGACGCCCGTGCTAGAGTATCGTCACGCAGTAAATAAAATTATAACATTCCGTCGAAACATATGAACATTTGGTGCCACCCAGATCTTTAAAATATGTCGGCGCTGTGCTCGACTGCCAAACTAGGGTGGGGTACTATGAGTAGCGCGAAAAGAACTTCTCTTGGCTCGGCTTCGAGCCCGATACTTGAGAAATAGACCGAGCAAATGACGGCGTTTTCGGCCTGTCGCCAACCAGGCTAGTACTAGGCCTGCAAAGCTGCGATGGTCGCGCCATTCCCGCCATCCCATACGCGCCATGAAAATGCCGGCATCGTGGTGGCTTACTGCATAAAAATCCAGCGACCTGCGTGTGAAGGTGCGCGAAAGCGTTCGATCGGGTTCTGACAAGAATAAGGCCGCCGCGCCGATTCGGTCGATCATGTCTCGGCCAGTCTTCTGGCGCTGCGCAACGCATTCTACTGCGACGCGAGCAAGTTTTCGCTGCATGTAAAAAGCATGCGGGCTCATATAGACCCCTTCGGAAAGCCGGCGCCTGTCATATAGAATCTCGGGGAGAATGGCATAGTCACAGAACTCTCCCATCCGCAGCCAGAGATCCATGTCTTGTGCGTAGGTAAATAATCGCCGATAGCCGCCCACGCGGTCATACAAAGTTCGTCGAAACATCACCTCGCCGTGGCTTATTCGACATCCCTTCATGAACGTCTCCAATAACGGCGCGCGCTCCACCGTTGTCACCCCAAGATGCACCACGACGTCGTCATTTGTATATCGGCAGCCAACGACTCCGACCTCATCGTTCGCATCCAGATAGTCAGCCTGGGCAGAGAGCCGTCTTGCTCGTGACAAGTCGCCGGCGCCGTGCAGAGCTACATAGTCACCTGCGCTTTCAGCGACGGCACGAGTGATAGCGCTAGTAAATCCCGCGTTTGCCTGGGATATGATTCTCACCCGCTCATCTTTAATATCGTTGAGCCGCGCGGCTGTATCGTCGGTTGATCCGTCATCGACGATAATAATCTCTATATCTTCAAGGGTCTGCGTTAGCAGGCTATCAATCGACTCCGCAACCAGTGCGCCGCGATTATAAAAGGCGGTCACGACAGAGACACGTGGCTTTTTCAGAGTTTTCACCTTTCTGCTTTTTTTAATCCATGTCGCTCCGAAAAACGCTGCGTCGTTCAGGCTCGTATTACATGTCTCCTGGACGGGCGCCTCGGCGCTTACTTCGATACGCTCTCACGCGCCGCATTGTTTCCAAAACGACGTATGACCCTGTCGCAATCGCCGCATTTTCTACTCGGTGTGAGGGCTGCGTCGGGCGAATTAGATCCTGAGGTCGAAACTCGCGATGTAGTTCCTGGGCCATAACAACAAAGCGTTTTCGCGAACCACTTTGAACTCGTGATTCATTATTAAAGACAGATACAAAATGACGGATCATATGCGCAAACATTACACTATGAATTTTCGGCGACAATAATTTATGTCGATTGATCAACGACCAAGCCCGGCTCCAATGGTCAAAAATAGAGAGGTGCTTATCTCCCGAAGCCCTCATCGCACTAGAATAGCGCTGCCTATAGTTCACAAAGGCTTTGTTTATAACCGTTACAGTACGAGCAGCCGCAATCATAAATAGAGAAAAGTCTACGTCTTCATATATTCCGACCGCAAACTGATAGCCATACCTGCTCATCAAACGTCGCTTAACCACTTTATTCCATGGAAAAGGTGCAAGCATCGCTAATTCCGGGTATTCTGATAATCGAAAGATATTTGGTGCAGAGGCGA
>Ga0265798_10007628_pt1 | contig 13960 bp, 8 predicted proteins | sample P3T30metagenome_FD_192430 | JGI IMG/M metagenome (GOLD analysis project Ga0265798, IMG submission 192430) | Plant litter microbial communities from East Loma Ridge, Irvine, California - P3 T30 | ecosystem: Environmental > Terrestrial > Plant litter > Unclassified | place: USA: California...
ACGCGATCCTGACCAATACGATGCTGCCGGATATCTCGCGCGAGTTCCTCAACCGGATGATGGCCGGCACGCCGATCGAGCGGGTGCAGGTGGGCGTCGCGGCCGGTCAGTTCGACTACGCGTTCTGAGGAGCCAGGCTATGCCGAACCAGGTGGCGATGGGCGCGATGATGAAGTGCAGCTTCGGCGCGGCGCCTTCCTCGCTGGTCGTGCTGCCGGCAAACAAGGTGCTGGCCGAAGGACCGCCGGCCGCCAACATCATGGACCACGTGCCGATGGTGAATATCCTGCCGTTCGGCGTCTGCAAGTCGCTCGCCAACCCGACGGTGCTGGCGGCCACGATCGCGGCCAAAGGCGTGCTGACGCCGATGCCGTGCACCCCGGTCACGCCGGCGCCCTGGACGCCCGGCGCGGCCACCGTGACGATTGCGAACATGCCGGCGCTTGACGACGTCTCGAACTGCATGTGCATGTGGGGCGGCGCGATCAGCTTTACCACCGCCGGCACCGTCAAGACGATGATTCCGTAGGCCCACGTTCAGGAGCGATATGCCCGTCACACAAGCGCATCATGAAGTCACGATCAGCACGGTGCTGGCCGACGACACGCTGCTGTTCGAGCGCATGAGCGGCGCCGAGCAGCTGGGGCGTCCGTTCGAGTACCACGTGCAGCTGGTGAGCACCCGGCAGGACATCAGGATCGCCGACGTGCTGGGCAAGGCAATGGCGGTCAAGGTGGCGCTGCCGGGCGGCGGCGCGCGCGTCTTTCACGGCATCGTCGCCCGGTTTGCCAGCGCGGGCTGGAACGGGCTCTTCTCGCGCTACGAGGCCACGTTGCGGCCATGGCTCTGGCTCTTGACCCGCTCGTCCAACTGCCGCATCTTCCAGCAGAAGAGCGTCGTGGACATCGTCAAGGCCGTCTGCACCGGCGGGCCGTATGGCGGCAACGTCAACCTGGATGTGGGGGCGCTGACGGGCACGTATCCGCAACTGGACTACTGCGTGCAGTACCGCGAGACGGATTTCGCGTTTGTCAGCCGGCTGCTGGAAGGCGCCGGCATCTACTATTTCTTCCGTCATGAGGCCGCGCGCCACACGATGGTGCTGGCCGATGCGTACGGTGCGCACGCCACCGCGCCCGGCTATGCCACGATTGCCTTTGCCGGCGAGGAGGGCCGCGGCATCGTCGACGAAGAGGCGGTCCACGAGTGGCTGGCCAGTGGCGAGATCCAGTCGGGGACGTATGTGCTGGACGACTTCGATTTCGAGCAGGCGATGGCCTCGACCAATGGCGCACTGCTGGTCAACTCGGCCATCGCGGCGCCGTTTGCCCAGCCGGACTACGAAATGTACGACTACCCCGGCGGCTACCTGGCGGCGGGCCATGGCACCGCGCTGGCTCGGGCGCGCATGGAGAGCCTGCACGGCCAGGGCGAGGAGATCACGGGCCAGACGAATGCGCGCGGCGTGGCGCCCGGCGTGCTGTTTACGTTGTCGGATCATCCACGCGACGACCAGAATCGCGCCGTGCTGGTGACCGGCGCCAGTTATGACATCACCGATGCACCATACGCCAGCAGCAGCGACGGCGCCGTGTTCGACTTCCGCTGCAGCTTCACGGCCGTGGGCAAGCAGTACAGCTACCGGCCGCTGGCCGTGACCCGGAAGCCCGTCGTGCGCGGGCCGCAGACGGCGATGGTGGTTGGCAAGGCGGGTGAGGAGATCTGGACCGACAAGCACGGCCGCATCAAGGTGCAGTTCCACTGGGATCGCGAGGGCAAGGATGACGAGAACAGCTCGTGCTGGGTGCGGGTGCAGCAGGCGTGGGCCGGCAAGGGCTGGGGCGCCGTGTTCCTGCCGCGCATCGGCATGGAAGTCGTCGTCAGCTTTCTCGAGGGCGACCCGGATCGGCCGCTGGTGACGGGGTGCGTCTACAACGGCGACGCGCCGCCGCCGTATGCGCTGCCGGCCAACGGGACGCAGTCCGGGGTCAAGTCGAACGTGTCGAAGGGCGGCGCCGGCTGCAACGAGATCCGCTTCGAGGACAAGCAGGATGCCGAGGAGATCTTCATCCAGGCGGAGCGCGACCACACCCGCATCGTCAAGAACGACGACGTGCTGAAGGTGGGCTTCGAAAAGGCGGCCAAGGGCGACCAGACGATCGCGATCAAGAACGACCAGGGCACGGAGATCGGCAACGACCAGACCTTGACGGTGAAACGCGACCGCACGGTGAAGGTGACGCGCGATCACGTGGAGACGGTCGAAGGCAAGCAGACGGTGACGATCACGGGCGACCAGAAGATCACGGGCCAGGCAAAGATCGACATCACGGCCACCACGTCGATCGAACTGACGGTTGGCGGCAGCAGCATCAAGATCGAGCCGGCCAAGGTGACGATCAAGACGGCGGTGCTGGAGGTGGTCGCCGACGGCAACGCCAGCGTCAAGGCAAACGGCATGCTGGACCTGAAGGCGGGCGGCGTCGCCACCTTGGCGGGTTCGCTCGTCAAGGTCAATTGACGGAGCGCCGATGCCGCTGACACTACGTATTCAGGCCTATCGCAAGGAAGCGCCGGCCGCGCCGGTGGAACGGCGTTTCGACCACCTGGGCGGCACGATCGGGCGCGGCGCCGGCAACGATCTGGAACTGCCTGATCCCGCCAGGTATATCTCGCGCAACCATGGCCGCATCGATTTCACGGACGGACGCTACACGCTGACGGATCTGGGCGCGAATCCCAGCTGGATCAACGACCGGCCCGTGGGCATCGGCAAGACGGCATCGCTGGCGCATGGCGACCGCGTGCTGATCGGCGACTACGAGCTGGCGGTCGGCATCGACGAGCCCACCGCCGCGCCGCCGGCCGACGTGCCGTTGTTCGCGCCGGAGACGTCGGCGGCGTTGCCGTTCCAGCCGCAGCCGGCTGCGCCGGCGTCGCCGTGGGCCGGGCCATCGTTCGACGAGCTGCGCGACACATTGGCGGAAGAACGCATCCTCGACGCGAACGGGGCCGCACAGGGCACGGTGGCACTGGCCGCGCCCACGGCGGCCGATCCGCTGGGACTCGGCCTGCTGGGAGCGCAGCAGGCGCCCGTCATCACGTCCAGCGAGCCGCTGTTCCGCGGTTCCGAACCGGATCATGTGGCGCCGCAGTTCCATGCGCTGCCCGGCGCGCGGGTGGCGGCGCAAGCGCCGGATGTCGATGCGCGCTGGCTGCCGCCGTCGGAACCGACCATCCTGACGACGCTCGCCGCGCTGCGCGGGAGCCCGGCGCCGCCGCCGGTGCAAGCGCCACCGCCACCGCCCGCGCCGCAGCTGATCCCCGACGACTACGATCCGCTGGCCGATTTCCTGCCGAAGGCGTCGCCGGCACCTGCCGCGCCGCCGGCACCGGCGCCCGACAACGATGCCGTGCTGCGGGCGCTGCTGCGCGGCATGGGCGTGCCGGCGCTGCGGCCTGTCGGCACGGCGGAGGGCACGGCGGAACTGGCCGGGGCGATCCTGCGCGAGGCGGTCGCCGGTACCATGTCCGTGCTGCTGGCGCGCGCCATGACGAAGCGGGAAAACCGGCTGGACATGACGGTGCTGGGCGTGCAGGCGAATAACCCGCTGAAGTTCTTCCCGGACGCCGAGAGCGCGCTGGCGCAGATGCTGACGGGCGCGATGGCCGGCTACATGACGCCGGTGAAGTCGGTAGCCAACGCGTTCGACGACCTGCGCGCGCATGAGCTGGCGATGGTGGCCGGCATGCGCGCGGCGCTGGCGGGCGTGCTGGCCCGCGTCGATCCGGGGCTGATCGAGGCCCGCGTCGAGCCGGACGGCGTGTTCGACCGGGTGCTGGCGACGAAGCGCAAGGCGAAGATGTGGGACGCCATGGTCGCGCTGTATGGCGACATCGTGCGCGAGGCGGACGACGACTTCGGCCACCTGTTCGGCGACCGCTTTGCCGCGGCGTATGCGGAGCAGGTCGAGCGGCTGCGGCACCACCAACAACAACCCTGAGGCGAGGCTGGCATGGCGTGGAACCGCAAAGTGATCTGGTCGGAAGGCATGCTGCTGCAGCCGCAGCACCTGCAGCAGCACGACCGCTGGCTGCAGGCGCAGCTGGAAAGCCGCGTCGGCCGCATCCGGCCGTATGCATGGGGCTTCTCGACGCTGCGCATCGACGAGGGGGCGCTGGCGCTGGGCCGGCTGGCGCTGACGGCGGTCGATGCCGTGCTGCCGGACGGCACGCCGGTGCAGCTGCCGGCGGACGACGACCTGCCGCTGCCGCTGGCGATCCCCGAGGATGCGCGCAACGTACTGGTGGTGCTGGCGCTGCCGCTGCGCCGCCCGGGGATCGCGGAGACGGGAGACGGCGCCGACGCGGACGACCATGCCCGCCACGGCATCGTCGACCATGAAGCATGGGACAGCAATGGCCTGGACAACAGCGCGCTGATGCAGGTGGGCCGGCTGCGCCTGCGCCTCGCGTTCGAGGCGGACGTGGCCAACGCCCACGCGTGTCTCGGCGTGGCCCGCATCGTCGAGCGGCGGCCGGACAACCGCGTCGTGCTAGACCCGACATACTCGCCGCCGTGCCTGGACTACCGGGTGGCGGCGCGGCTGGGCGGCTTCGTCGACGAGCTGGTGGGACTGCTGCACCAGCGCGGCGATGCGCTGGGCCACCGGCTGGCGCAACCCGGCGCCGCCGGCGCGGCCGAAATCGCCGACTTCCTGCTGCTGCAACTGCTCAATCGCGCCGAGCCGCTGTTTGCCCACCTGGCCACGATGACGGGACTGCACCCGGAAGAGCTGTTCCGCGAAGCCGTGCGCCTGGCCGGCGAGCTGGCCACGTTCAGCCCCGCCGGCAGGCGCGCCGTCCAGTATCCCGTGTATCGCCACGAGCACCTGCGCGAAACGTTCGAACCGGTAATCGAGGATTTGCGGCGGCACCTCTCGCTGGTCATGGACGCGGCGGCCGTGCCGATCCCGCTGGAGGAGCGCCAGTTCGGCATCCGCGTGGCCGTGATGCGCGACCCGGAACTGCTGCGCTCCGCCACGTTCGTGCTGGTCGTGCACGCGCAGCTGCCGGCCGAGACGATCCGCAATGTCTTCCCGCGCCAGGTGAAAGTCGGATCGATCGAGAAGATCCGCGACCTCGTCAACCTGCAGCTGCCCGGCATCGCGCTGCGGCCCTTGCCCGTGGCGCCGCGCCAGCTGCCGTTCCACGCCGGGCACACATATTTTGAGCTGGACAAGAACAGCGAGTACTGGCAGCAGCTGTCGGCGTCCGCCGGCTTCGCGCTGCACGTGGCAGGTGACTTCCCGGGGCTGACGCTGGAGTTCTGGGCAGTGCGCCGCTAGGAACGAGCCATGACGGACGACGGCCAGCAGGGAGGCGAACGCACGATCCTGGTCCCGCGACCGGGCCGGCGCGCGGCCGCGCCGGTACCCGAGGCACCGGCCGATACCGCCGCGCCGCCTGCGCCCATGCCGGCGCCGCCCGTGGCCGCGGGCGGCGTGAATCCGCTGGTGGCCGCGGCCAATCCGCTGCTGGACCTCGTGGTGCCGCTGCGGATCATGGTCAGCCACCCGGACGTGGCCGGGTTGCGCAGCCAGCTGGTGACGGCGATCCGGCAGTTCGAGGCGCTGGCGCGCACCGCCGGCTACAGCCCGGAAACGGTGGCCGTGGCGCGCTACTCACTGTGCACCTTCCTGGACGAGACGATATCGGCCACGCCGTGGGGCGGCGGCGGCGTCTGGGCCAGCCGCAGCCTGCTGGTGGCGTTTCACAACGAAGCCTTCGGCGGCGAAAAGTTCTTACAGCTGCTGCAAAAGCTCAGCGGCGAGCCGCGCGCCAACCTAGACCTGCTGGAACTGATGTACCTGTGCCTCGCACTGGGGCTGGAAGGGCGCTACCGCGTCATCGACAACGGCCGCGCGCAGCTGGAGACGCTGCGCGAACGGCTGCAGCAGCTGATCCGGCGCGAGCGCGGTGCCGTGGAGCCGGAACTGTCGCCGCACTGGCAGCCTTCCACGGAGAAGCGCCCCGGACTGGCGCGCTTCGTGCCCCTGTGGCTGATCGCGTTTGCCGCGCTGCTGCTGCTCGTGGCCGTGCAACTGGCGCTGTCGTTCCTGCTCAACCGCCAGTCCGATCCCGTCTACGCGGGCCTGAACCGCATCCGGCTGACGGGGCCGACGCCGGCGGCGCCACCGGCCAATCCGCCGGTGCGCGTCGCGCGCTTCCTGGCGCCCGAGATCGAACAGGGCCTCGTCAGTGTGACGGAGACAGCGGACCGTTCCACCGTCGTGCTGCATGGCGACGGCGTGTTCGACTCCGGCAGCGCCGACGTGCGCGCGGCCTTCGCGCCGCTGCTGGCACGCATCGGCGACGCGCTGCGGCCCGTGCCGGGCAAGGTCATCGTCATCGGCCACACGGACGACGTGCCCAGCGCGTCGGCCCGCTTCCCGTCCAACTGGGCGCTGTCGAAAGCCCGCGCCGCCACCGTCGTGCGGCTGCTGGCCGAGCGGGCCGGCCCCGCCGCCCGCTACAGCGTGGAAGGGCGCGGCGAGACGGAACCGCTGGTGCGCAACGACTCGGCGGCCAACCGGGCGCGCAACCGCCGCGTGGTCATCATCGTGCTGACGCCGCCCGCGCCATCGGCAGGACGGGCGGCGCCATGAAGCGCCTGCTGCGCTGGCTGATAAAGCCTGCAGGCCTGTCCCTGCTCGGCGTGCTGCTGCTGTCGCTTGTCATCTGGTTCGAAGCGCCGCTGCTGGCGTTCGATGGTGCCGAGCCGTTCGCCTCCGACCGCGCGCGCTGGATCATCATCGCGATCCTGTTGCTGGCGTGGGCGGGCTGGTTCGGCTGGAAGAAGCTGGCGTTGCGGCTGGCGGAGCGGCGCCTGAACCGCGCTGTCGCGGCCGATGCGAAAGCGGCCGCCGCGCAGCCGGAACATGGCAAGAGCAGCGAAAACAGCGTCGAGGCGGCGCTGCTGGGGCAGCGCTTCCAGGAGGCGCTGGCGACGCTGCGCAAGGCGCGCAAGCCCGGTGGACTGTATGGCCTGCCGTGGTACCTGTTTGTCGGCGCGCCCGGTACCGGCAAGACGACGGCGCTGGTGCACTCGGGCCTGAAGTTCCCGCTGGCCGACACGCACGGCCGCGGCCCAGTCCAGGGCGTGGGGGGCACGCGCAACTGCGACTGGTGGTTCACCGACGATGCCGTGCTGCTGGACACGGCGGGCCGCTACACGACGCAGGACAGCCATGCGGAGGTGGACCACGGCGCCTGGCTGGGATTCCTGCGGCTGCTGCGGCGCCAGCGCCGGCGCCGGCCCGTCGATGGTGTCATCGTCGCGCTGTCCGTGGCCGACCTGCTGGAGCAGGACGATGCCGCCCGCCGTGTCCATGCGCGGGCCGTGCGCGCGCGCATCCAGGAGCTGCACGACGAGCTGGGCGTGCGTTTCCCCGTGTATGCGATCGTGACGAAGTGCGACCTGCTGGCCGGCTTCATCGAATACTTCGACAGCTTGACGCGCGACGAGCGGATGCAGGTCTGGGGCATGACGTTCGCCCGGCAGCCGGGCGACGCGCCGGACGCGGGGCTGAAAGACTTTCCGGCCGAATTCGCGGCGCTGGCGGCGCAGCTGCAGGCGCCGCTGTTCGAGCGCATGCAGGGCGAGCGCGACGTGCAGCGGCGCGCGCTGATCTACAACTTCCCGCAGCAGTTTGCCGCCGTGGAGGCGCGGCTGCAGGCCTTCCTGGGCGACGTGTTCGACACCACCGGGTACGAGCAGGCGGCGCTGCTGCGCGGCGTCTACTTCACCAGCGGCACGCAGGAAGGCAGCCCGATCGACCGCGTCATGGCGGCGCTGGCGGCCAGCTTCGGCCTGGATCGCAAGGTGCTGCCGGCGGCGACGGCGACGGGGCGCAGCTACTTCCTGACCCGGCTGCTGCGCGACGTGATCTTTGCCGAACAGGGACTGGCGGGCTCGAACCTGAAGATCGAGCGCAACCGCCGCCGGCTGCAGTGGGGCGCCATCGGCGCAGCCGCACTGGCACTGCTGCTGGCCACGGCGGGGCTGGCGACAAGCTATGTGCGCAACGCCGATTACGTTGCCGACGTGGCGGCGCGGGCGGCGGAGATCGACCGGCTGGCGCGCGCGGTGCCGGACGATCCGTCGCCGCTCGTCACGCTGCCGCTGCTCAACGCCTCGCGCAACGTGCCCGGGGGCTACCGCGACCGCGCCACCGACGTGCCGCTGCTGATGGGGCTTGGGCTGTACCAGGGCGCGAAGCTGGGCGACGGCGCCGTGCGGGCCTACCAGCGCTTCCTGCGCGCGGCGCTGCTGCCGCGGCTGATGACGCGCATGGAAACCCAGCTGCGGCGCGGCAACGCCAACAGCCCGGACTACCTGTACGAACTGCTGCGCGTCTACCTGATGCTGGGCCAGCCGAACCATCTGGATGCACAGGCGGTCGTCGCGTGGCTCGACCTGGACTGGCAGCGCAACCTGGCCGGCGCCAGCGAGGCGCAGCGTGCGGAGCTGGTAAGCCATGCGACCGCGCTGCTGGACGAAGCGTATGCGCTGGACCCGCCGCCGCAGCTGGACACGGCGCTGATCGAGCGCACCCGCGTGCTGCTGGCGGCGATGCCGCTGGGTGAACGCGTCTACCATCGCCTGCAGCGCGAGCTGGCGCCCGCCGCGCCACCGGATTTCGACGTGGCCGCCGCGGCCGGACGCGACGCACCGGTGGTGTTGACGCGCCAGAGCGGCCAGCCGCTGACGCGCGGCGTGGCGGGCCTGTACACGGTTGCGGGCTACAAGCGCTTCATGGCGGCGATCGACGCCGGCATCGCCGACATCGTGCGCGACAACTGGGTGCTGGACCGGCGCGAGGCCGTGGATGGCCTGGAGGCGGCCGCGCAGATGAAGGTCTCGGTGCAGCAACTGTATTACGACGACTATATCCGCCTGTGGGACGCACTGCTGGCCGATGTCGTGCTGGTGCCGTTCGACAGCCTGGATGGCGCCGCCCGCGTGCTGGCACTGGCCAGCGGTGCCAACTCGCCGCTGCGTCGCTACCTGCAGGCCGTCGCGGTGCAGACGGCGCTCGACAAGCAGGCGATGCCTGCGTCTGCGCTGGATGCGGCGGGCGCGAAGGTAAAGGGCTTGGGCGATGCGGCGCGCCGGCGGCTGGCGTCCGTGCTGGGTGGCGGCGACGCCGCGCCGGCGCCGACGGCGCGGCCGATCAATCCCGTCGACGCCCACTTCGCGCCGCTGCATCGCATGGTCATGGCCGGCGCTGCGGGGGCGGCCGCCCCGCTGGACACGGTGCTGGCGCAATTGAAGGACGTCGGCGTCTACCTGGATGCGGCCAATGCCGCGCGGGCGGCCGGCCAGCCGCCGCCGCCGGCCGACGCGCTGGCGAAGCTGCGTCCGGTCGCGGCCGACCTGCCGGCGCCGCTGGCGGCCCTGGTGAAGGAAGTGGAAGGCGCGGGCAACGCGCTGACCCTGGGCACGGAGCGCGAGCGCATCAACGCGTTGTGGCAGGCCGGCCCGGCGCCGTTCTGCCGCGGCGCCATCGCCGGCCGCTATCCCATCGCCCGCACGTCGCCGCAGGACGCGCTGCCGGAGGACTTCGGGCGTTTTTTCGCGCCCGGCGGCATCATGGACGAATTCTTCCAGAAGTACCTGCTGGCGTACGTGGACATGTCGGCGCCGCAGTGGCGCTGGCGCATCGTCAACAATGTCGAGCTGGGAATCGACCAGGAAGTGCTGGCGCAGTTCCAGCGTGCGGCGGCCATCCGTGACCGTTATTTCGGCGCGGGCGGCAAGCAGCCGTCGATCCGCTTCGACCTGCAACCCGTTGCGGCCGACGCGGCGCTGACGCGGGTCACGCTGGACATCGATGGCCAGGCGCTGACCTTTGCGCCCAAGACCCCATTGACGGCGGCGTCGTTCCAGCTCCCCAGCGGCAAGAACGTCAACGCGGCGCGCTTCGACGTGGCGCCGCCGTCCACAGCGGAGCTGCGCACGCAGGGGCCGTGGGCGTGGTTTCGCATGCTGGACAAGGCCGTCGTGGAGCCGACGCCGCAACAGCCGGAGCGCTACAAGCTGACGTTCGACCTGGAAGGACGCAGGATGATCTACGAGATGGTGGCCAGCAGCGTCAACAACCCGTTCCGGCACGACGGCATCGATGGCTTTCGCTGCCTGGAGGGGCTGTGAACGACGGCGGTGCCGGGAGCGAAGCGCGCGAGGGCGCGCCCGGCTTTTTCGGCAAGGTGACGACGCACGGCGACTTCGTGGCGCGGCGCCTGCCCGCCGGGCCGCAGGCGATGTGGGATGCCTGGCTGCAGGCTGCGCTGCAGGGCAGCCGCGAGCAGCTTGGGCGGGCGTGGCTGGAGACATATCTCACCAGTCCCGTATGGCGTTTCGCGCTGGCCGGCGGCGTGCTGGACGACGGCGCCTGGGCCGGGGTGCTGATGCCCAGCGTGGACCGCGTCGGCCGGCATTTTCCATTGACAGTGCTGGCGCCCATTGCGGATGGCCCGGCACTGCCCGAGTGGATTGCTGCCAGCAAGGGCTGGTACGACAGGATCGAGGCGGCGGCACTGGCGTCGCTGGACGAGGGCTTCAGCCTGGAGGGTTTCGATGCGGCGCTGCTGATGCTCGCGCCGGCCATCGACGGGATGACCGCCGCCGCGGGAGTCCATGGCGCGGCCGGCTACCGGTTGCCGCTGGGCGGCCTGGACGACGTCACCGCCGCGCTGCCGCAACTGCTGGGCGCCGCGCTGCACGGCCACAGCGTGTGGTGGACGGACGGATCGGATGCGGTGCAGCCGTGCGCAGTGCTGTGTCGGGGGCTGCCGGCACCGGTCGCGTTCGGCGCGATGTTGGGCGCGCCCGCGGTCAGCCGTGGCAGCGCAGCAGCACCGCCGTGATATTGTCCCGCCCCCCGTCCTGCTTGGCCAGATCCACCAACGCGGCGCAGCAGGCATCAAGATTGTCGGCGCTGGCATGCGCCAGGATCGCGGCGATGTCGGCCTCCGCGGAGTCGCCATACAACCCGTCGCTGCACAGCAGGTAGACGTCGCCCGGTGCCGGCGCATGGATCGACAGGTCGGGCCGGATTCCGGGCGCGGGGCCCAGCGCCTGCAGCAGCAGGTTGCGTGCCGGCAGAGGGTCGGCCATGCCACGCTCCAGCGCCTCCTGGTACAGCGTCTGGTCGCGCGTCAGCTGCGTCAGCCGGCCGTCGCGGTGCAGGTACAGCCGGCTGTCGCCCACGTGGAACAGGAAGGCCGGGCCGCCGGGCGCGGGCTGCCACATGCCCGTCAGCGTCGTGCCCATGCCCGTGCCGTCGGCGCGGGCCTGCGCCACGTTGGTCCGGTACATCCGTTCGTTGGCGAATTCCACGGCGTCGTGCAGCGCGATCATCGCTTTCATTGTCGCATCCGTCCACGTGGCGTCCGGGTCCAGCGCCGCGGGATCGAAGTCGCTGGCGCGAAAGACGGGAACGGTGGCATCCACGTCGCCATCCGGTGCCGGCGCGCGCATGGTTGCGCCCAGAAAGCCGCACAGCAGTTCGATGGCGTCGGCGCTGGCGATCTCGCCGGCGTCGTGGCCGCCCATGCCGTCGGCAACCGCGAGCAGCCCGAGTTCGGGCGAAATGAGGAAATTGTCCTGGTTGGACTCGCGCAGCAGACCCGTGTCGGTGACGCCGAACGCCACGCCCAGGCCCAGGGTGAAGAACTGCGACGGCGATAGCGGCTTCCAGCTGGCCAAAGTGTCTCCCGCGGTGAACAGCAACCCTGAAGTTGTGCAGCGGCGCTGCAAGCGCATGCTAGCATGGGCCATCGGGAACGCATAACGAAACCGCCATGGAAGACGACGGCCTGACCGACATCACGGTGCCCCGGCCCCACGCCCATGTGGCGCCGGACGCGGATGCCACCATCCCTGTGCCGCGCGCAGGTCTGCGCCGTGACAGGACGCAGCCGCCATCGATGCCGACAGCCCCGGCCGCGCCGCCGCTCGACCGTGCGACGGTTGCCAGCGCACCGACGCCGCTGGCGCTGCCGGCCGGCTTCCAGCTGTTCGAATACCGCATCGACTCGGTGCTGGGCCAGGGCGGCTTCGGCATCACGTACCTGGCGACGGACGTCAACCTGCACGTGCGGGTGGCGATCAAGGAGTACCTGCCGGCCAGCTTCGCCACGCGCGATCCGGACCGTTCCGTCTCGCCGCGCTGGCCCGAGGACAACGACGCTTACCTGAATGGCCTGGAGAGCTTCCTCGTCGAGGCGCGCACGCTGGCCGCGTTCCGCCATCCCAACATCGTCCGCGTCGCGCGCTTCTTCGAGGCGCACAAGACGGCGTACATGGTGCTCGAGTACGAGCGCGGCCAGCCCCTGAAAACGTGGTGGCCGGCGCAGCGCGCGGTCGGCGAGGCGCGCCTGCTGGCGTTGCTGCAGCCCCTGCTCGACGGCCTGGCGCTCGTGCATGAAGCGGGTTACCTGCACCGCGACATCAAGCCGGACAACATCTACGTGCGCAAGGATGACGGCAGCTTCGTGCTGCTCGACTTCGGCGCCGCCCGCCAGAGCGCGGGCACGCAGGCGCTGGCGGACGTGGTGACGCCGGGTTATGCGCCGCCGGAGCAGTTCGCCGGCAGCGCGCAGGGCCCGTGGACGGACCTGTATGCGCTGGCCGCCACGCTGTACTGGATGATAGCCGGCGCCAAGCCGCCGCCGGCACCGGATCGCCAGAGCGGCGCGGTACCGATGGCGCCCGCATCGGTGCTGGGGCGGGGGCGCTACAGCGAGGCGTTCGTGCAGGCGGTCGACACGGCGCTGTCGCTCGATCCGGCCGCGCGGCCACGTACGGTGCACGATTTCGCGCGCGCGTTGTGTGCCGCCCACGCCGGCAGCCTGGGACTGGAGGAGGCCCTGCGCCTGGGCGAGGCGCAGGCGCAGCAGCGGTTCAAGAAGGGCGTGCGCAAGCTGGGACGGGCGCTTTGGCGGCCCGCATCCTGGCCGCTGGCCGTGCGCATGACCGTGGCCATGGTGCTGGCCGCGCTGCTGCCGATGACCATGACCGCGTACTACAACCTGCATGGCGCCGTGCAGGCCGTGTCGTCGGCCGAGAAGCGCAACCTGGAAAACCTGGCGCGCGGCACGGCAGATCGCATCGGCCAGCTGCTGGACGATACGCGCACGGTGGGCGGCCACCTGGCCGACGACCCGCCGTTCGCCGCGTTCCTCGCCGCGCCAACGGTGCCCGCGCAGGCGGCAATGGCGGCGCGGCTGGCCGACCTGGTGGATACGCATACGCAATACCAGCTGATCGCGCTGATCGACCGCGCGGGCAAGGCCGTGGCGGTCAGCGATCCTGCCGCCTTCGAGCGTAATTTCGATTTCCGGCCGCTGTTCGGGGCGGCACTGGCCGGCAAACCCGTCATGACGGGTCTCATTATCGGCAGCGCGGCATCGGCGACCGGCGCCTATTATGCCCATCCCGTCGCCACGCAGGATGGCCGCGTGCTGGGCGCGTTCGTCCTGCGCATCAAGGGCACGCTGATCGCGGGCATGCTGAACGAGATGGCGCTGCCCGACGAACGGGTGCCGTTCATGGTGGACGGCGATGGCATCCTCGTGCATCATCCCGACCGCGAACGGCTGCACCAGAGCCTCGCGCCGTTGCCGCCCGAGCGCGCGGCGGCCATCGCGGCGGACGCGCGCTTCCGTCGCGAACACGTGGGGAGCCTGGCCATGCCGACCCTCGCCGCGGCGCTGGCCGGTCCCGCCAGGACGGGCAATATCAGCTACCGCTCGACGCTGAGCGGCGAAGACGAACACGCCGGTTTCGCGCGCGTGCCGAACCATGACTGGGTTGTCGGCGTGACGGAAAAGGCCACCCGCTTCGAGGCCCCGCTGCACCGCCTGTTCGCCAACGTGCTGGCCAGCGTGGCG
>Ga0265798_10007630_pt1 | contig 13956 bp, 11 predicted proteins | sample P3T30metagenome_FD_192430 | JGI IMG/M metagenome (GOLD analysis project Ga0265798, IMG submission 192430) | Plant litter microbial communities from East Loma Ridge, Irvine, California - P3 T30 | ecosystem: Environmental > Terrestrial > Plant litter > Unclassified | place: USA: California...
CGCTCGGCTCGGTGAACCACCCGGACGGCTCGGCGGAGGTGCAGGTGTCCTCGCGGGTGAGCGTCACGCGGGGCGCGGAGGCCGAGCCGGGCCAGGCCAGGGCGTCGTCCGCCCGCGCGATCGCCTAGGGCCGCACCCGCTCGGCCAGCGAGGGGTCGACGGTCTCGGCGGCGCAACCCGCGAGCAGCAGCGACGCGAGCGCCAGCACGGCCAGGCCACCGCCTCCCCTCCTGGCACCGGAGGCCCCGGCACCGGTGGTGCCGACGCCGACGGCCCCGCTCCACCGCCGCGAGGGCGGGGAGACGGGGCCGTCGGTCGACCGGTGCATGCTCGCTCAGACGAGCGGGCCGCCGCCGTCCTCGGTCGAGCGACGCGTCACGCGCTCACCCGTGGTGGGGTCGACCGCCGAGCGCGAGGTCGAGGTGACCTGGCGACGACGGGTCAGCAGCACGATGCCGAGCAGGGTCACGAGGACCCCGGCGGCGATGAGGATGTAGCCGATCAGCTGGATGTCGATGCCAGCCACCTGCACGTCGAGTGCGAACGCGAGGATCGCGCCGATCACGATCAAGGCGATTCCGCCGCCGATGCTCATGGGTTCTCCTTCGTCGCGCATCCGGGGGTCCGACCGGGGGATGTCCCGGACGACCGGATGCAGTCCGGCCCAGGCTACGCACGACGACGCCCCCGTGGTGCGTGCAGCCCCGAGCTGGGGGTGGCGGGTCGCCTCTCAGCGACGCCCGCGCGAGGGCTCGACCAGACCCCCCACGACGGGATAACCTCGTCTGACTCCGAGGTGAGCCCTTCCCGACGGCCCTTGTTGAGCGACGACCGTCGCTCGTCTTCCCGGTGGTAGGGCCCGGGCGGGCTCCCTCGGAGACCCGACCTCAGCCGCGGTGCAGCAGCTCGAGCGCCGCCCGCAACCCCGCCGCGTCGAGCTGACCGGGGGCGCTCGCGTCGCCGACGGTGCCGAACGTCAGGCACGACCCGAAGGTCTCGCCCACCACGCGCGACACGGCCCCGAGAGGCCCCATCGACATGGTCACGGCGGGCACGAGCCCTGCCCCGGCCCGGAACTCGCTCGTGGCCGAGAGCACCGTCAGCACGTCGTCGACCGTGCGGGGCATGGCGGCGAGCTTGACGATGTCGGCGCCGAGCTCCTGCTGCAGCAGCAGTCGCGAGACGATCTCGTCGCGTGTCGGCGTGGCCGAGAAGTCGTGCGACGACATGACGACGACGACGCCGGAGGCGCGGGCCGCGTCGACGACGGACTCGAGCACGTCGGGCTGGGTGAACATCTCGACGTCGACGGCGTCGGCGGCGCCGGTGCCGATCAGGGCGCGCAGCAGCAGCCCGTAGTCGTCGGGGGTGATGTCGCGCTCGCCGCCCTCCTGCTTCGTGCGGAAGGTCGCGATGAGGGGCACCTCGTCGGGGAGCGCGCCTCGGACGGCGACCAGGGCGGACATGGCCTGGGCGATGTCGTCGACGGCGGTCAGCCAGTCGACCCGCAGCTCGACGACGTCGTACGCCTCGCGGGGGAGGGCGGCGGCGGTGGCGACCAGCGCCTCCTCGGTCCGACCGGTCAGCGGCACGCAGACGGCCGGCCGGCCGTCGCCGAGCACGACCGACCGCAGGGTCACGGGACGCGGGGTGGGGATCATGCCGGGCGGCCTTCCCGGGCGGGAGCCGAGGAGGCGCGGGTCGGCTCGGAAGGGAGCCCCACCGACCGACGCATCGCGCCCCGCACCCGAGCCGCCTCGACCGGTTCGTCGACCAGCGGATCGCCGAGCCCGGCACCGGCCGCGTCGGGGCCGCCGGACCCCGCGCCGCCGTCCAGGCCCGCGCGGGCATCACCCGCACCCCCGTCGGCGAAGAGCGCGACCTGCGAGATCGCCTGCTCGACGAGCATGTCGAGCCCGTTCAGCACGGTGCCGCCGGCGTCGGACCAGCGGGACGCGGCCCGCGTCGGCCACGGCTCGTAGGCGACGTCGAACAGCAGGGACGCCTCGTCGGCCGGGACCAGCGGGAGGTCGTCCGCCGCGCCTCCGGGGAGGGTGGAGACGACGAAGTCGAGAGCTCCGAGCCCGCCGAGCGACGACAGCGGTGCGATCGTGAGATCGACGCCGAGCCCCGCTGCGAGCGGTTCGAGGTCGCCGGCCCGGGCGGTGTCGCGCACGAGCACGACGGCCGTGCGGGCTCCGAGACGGTGGGCGGCGAAGAGGGCGGAGGCCGCGGTCGCACCGCCGCCGAGCACCACGACGGTCGATGGCCGGGGCCGGTTCAGCAGCGCGACCGAGCGCACGATGCCGTCGACGTCGGTGTTGTGGCCGTGCCGCCGACCCGCGGCGTCGACGACGAGGGTGTTCGCCACGCCCAGACGACGGGCGAGGGGCGACACGGTGTCGAGGAGGGGCAGCACCTCGCGCTTGAGCGGCATCGTGAGACTGAGCCCGCGCCAACCGCCGTCGAGCGAGTCGACGAACGATGACAGCGACCCCGCCGCGACCTCGACCCGGTCGTAGGAGAAGGGCAGACCGAGCACGTCGTAGGCGGCTCGATGCAGCACGGGCGACAGCGAGTGCGCGATGGGCGAGCCGAGCACGGCCAGGCGGCTGCGGTCGAGGGTCACGCGGGCACCTCCGGGCTCTGTCGGCGGACGCCCACAGCCTAGCTCGACCCTCCGACACGGCCCGAGGCCGTGCCGCGTCGATCCCCTCACAGAGGTCGCCCGCGTGAACAACACGTGACGTTCGTCAGCGGATCCTTGCCGAACACCCAGCGGAAACCTAGGCTCGCCGGGACGACCCCCCTACAGGGGTGCCGCCGGCCCCGATCCGCACGTACCAGGAGCACAACCGCCCATGCGCACAAGCCCCCCGTCCCCATCGAGCACCAGCCAGGGAGGCGGTCGTCGCGTCCGCCGCTTCGCCCTCGTCGGCGCCACCGTCACCGCACTCGGTCTCGGCACGCTCGTCGCGGTGCCCGCCCAGGCGGCCACCACGACGATCGACATCCTCGGCATCAACGACTTCCACGGGCGTCTCGCGCAGGAGGCCAGCCCGACGGCCGGGGCCGCGGTCATGGCCGGCAAGGTGAACCAGTTCCGCGCCGCCAACCCGAACACGCTCTTCGTGTCGTCGGGCGACAACATCGGCGCCTCGACCTTCACGTCGTTCATCCAGGACGACCAGCCGACCCTCGACGCCCTCAACTCGATGGGCCTCGACGTCAGCACGCCGGGCAACCACGAGTTCGACAAGGGCCGCGCCGACTTCGACGACCGCGTCGTGCCGGCCAGCGACTTCCCGTACGTCAGCTCGAACATCCTCGACAGCGCCACGGGCGAGCCGGTCTACGACCCCTACTACGTCGAAGAGGTCGGCGGCGTGAAGGTCGGGTTCATCGGGGCGATCACCGAGCTGATGCCCGAGCTGGTCAGCCCGGCCGGCATCGAGGGGCTCGAGTTCGGCGACATCGTCGACTCGGTCAACCTGGCGGCCGCCGAGCTGACCGACGGCGTCGACGACGCCGAGAACGGCGAGGCCGACGTGCTCGTGCTGCTGGTGCACGAGGGCAACGCGACCGCCGTCGAGGCCGACGCGACCGGCGACTCCGACTTCGCCGACATCGCGAAGAACGTCTCGCCCGAGGTCGACGCCATCCTCTCGGCGCACACGCACGCCACCTACGACTTCGAGAACATCGTGCCCACCGGCGGCACCGTCCCGCGCCCGATCATCCAGACGGGCAGCTACGGCGCGAACCTCAGCCACCTCGAGGTCACCTACGACAGCGTCACCGACCAGGCGTCGGTCACCGGCTCGCTCGTGCCTCTCTACCAGTCGGCGACACCCGACCCCGCCGTCGCGAAGATCGTCTCCGACGCGGTCGCCGTCGCCGCGGTCGAGGGTCGCAAGCCCGTCGGCACGATCACGGCCGACGTCCTCCGCGCCAAGCAGCTCGACGGCAGCGAGAACCGCGGCGGCGAGTCGACCCTCGGCAACCTCGTCGCGGACGCCCAGCTCGCCGCGACGGTCGAGAACGGTGCGCAGATCGCGTTCATGAACCCGGGTGGTCTCCGCGCCGACCTGCGCTACGCCTCGAGCGGCGACGCCGCCGTCGACCCCGACGGACGGGTGACCTTCCAGGAGGCCGCCGCCGTGCAGCCCTTCGCCAACACCCTCGTCGTGTCGACCCTCACGGGTGCTCAGATCCGGCAGACGCTCGAGCAGCAGTGGCAGCCCGCGGGCTCGTCGCGACCGTTCCTCAAGCTCGGCGTCTCGAAGGGCCTCAGCTACACGTACGACCCGACGGCCGCCGCCGGATCGCGCATCGGTCAGATCCTGTTCGAGGGTCGCCCCCTCGACGCCGCGGCCAGCTACAAGGTCACGGTCAACTCGTTCCTCGCCTCGGGCGGCGACAACTTCACGGCCCTGAACGGCGCCTCGTCGAAGGCCGACAGCGGCAAGGTCGACCTGCAGAGCCAGGTGGACTACTTCGCCGCGAACCCGGTCGTCTCGCCCGATCTCGCCCAGCGCGCCGTCGGCGTGACGAAGACCGCCGCGCCCGAGGGCGGCTTCGCGGCCGGTGACACCGTGTCGCTCGGTCTCTCGTCGCTCCTGTTCAGCAACGGCGGTCCGACCACGGGCACCGTCACGGCCTCGATCGACGGCACGACGGTCGGATCGGCCCCCATCGACGGCACCGTCGTCACCGGGACCGACGAGCAGGGTCGCGCCACGCTCGCGGTGACCGTGCCCGAGGGGCTCGAGCCCGGCACCCGCCAGCTGACGCTCACGGTCGACGGCACCGGGACGACCGTGTCCGTCCCGCTCGAGATCGCCGCGCCTCCTGCGCTGCCCGTCGAGTCGGTCACGGCGCCCCGCATCTCGGGCGACGCCCGCGTCGGCCGCACCCTCCGGACCGACGGAGGCGCGTGGGACGTCGACGACGTCACCCGCGCCTACCAGTGGACCCGTGACGGCCAGGCCATCGACGGCGCGACCTCCGACCGGTACCGCCTCGTGGCGGCCGACGCCGGTCGCTCGATCGCCGTCACCGTGACGGCGACCGCCGAGGGTCGCACCGAGGCCGCGGCGAGCTCGACGTCGGTCACGGTCGACAAGCTGTCGTCGCGCATCCGCGGCGGGGCCTCGTCGCTCTTCGCGACGTCTCGCCAGTCGGTGAGCTACACGGCCACCGTCACCGGCGCCGTCGCCCCCACCGGCACGGTCGCCGTGCGCGACAACGGCCGCACCGTCGGCACCGTCGCGGTCGGGTCCGACGGCCGGGCCACCGTCCCCCTCGGCCGACTCGGCCGCGGCGTCCACCTGCTGACGAGCGAGTACAGCGGCGACGCCGCCCTCGACGGCTCGGCAGGCGGTCTCTCCGTGGTGATCGTCCTGTTCTAGCGGGTACCGGTCTCGGCGTCCGCGCCGGTCCTCACGGCCCGTGCCGCACCTCCCGGGGTGTCGGCACGGGCCGTTCCGCTGCGCGGACGCCCGCCGGATCGTCAGACGCGAGCCGTACCCTCGACGCGTGACCGTCGCCTACCACCGCATGTTCCGCGCGCTGCCGACCTACCGCTGGTACAGGCCCGTGCTCGCGGCGGTGATGGCGGTCGTGTTCTACCTCGTGTTCTCGGGTGCGGTGGGGCTCGGCATCTCGGCGGTGCTGACGGCCGTCGCGGGCCCGACCGAGGCCGATCGCGTCTTCGGCGCGCTGCGAGCCGACCCGCTCGACGCGTCCGAGCCGGTGGTCATGCTGCTCAGCCTCGGATCGATCGCCACGATGCTGCCCGCCGTGCTGCTGGCGACGCGTCTCGCCGGGCTCGGCGGGGCGGGTCGCCTGTCGAGCGTCGCCGGGCGGATGCGCTGGGGCTGGCTCGCCCGATGCATCGTGCCCGCCGTCGTCTTCATGGCGCTGACCCTGCTGCTGAGCAGCGTCGTCGCGCCCCTGCTCGTCGGCGAGTCGCTCGGGTCCGGCCCGGTGACGACACCGCCCTCCGCGCTCGTCTGGTCGCTGATCATCATCGTGCTGCTCGTGCCGCTGCAGGCCACGGCCGAGGAGTTCGCGTTCCGCGGCTTCGCCATGCAGGCCCTCGGCTCGTGGATCGCCTGGCCCGTCGTCGCCATCGTCGTGCCGACCATCGCCTTCGCGGCCGCCCACGCGTACAACCCCTGGGGTCTCGCCGACGTGGCCGTCTTCGGCGTGGCCGCGGCCTGGCTGACCTGGCGGACGGGCGGCCTCGAGGCGGCGATCGTCGCGCACGTGCTGAACAACGTCGTCCTCTTCGTGCTGCTGGCGCCGTTCGCCGGCACGCCGTCGAGCGACGGCAGCCCCGTCGGGCTGATCGTGACGCTCATCACGACGCCGGTCTACCTGTGGCTCGTCCTGCGGGCGTTCGGCCGGTCGGGGGTCGACCGGTCCTCCCCGGACGGCCTCTCCGGGGCGGCTCTCCCCAGGAGGCGCGGGGCCGGTGAGGCTGTCGGTCGCGCCTCCTAGACTCGCCTGGTGACCAACGCTCCCACCACCTCCGCCGTCGCCCAGCCCGGGTCCGCCGCACCGCTCGAGGTCCTGCACCGGGTGTTCGGGTACGACGCGTTCCGGGGGCAGCAGGCGGCCATCATCGAGCAGGTCGTCGGCGGGGGCGACGCCCTCGTGCTGATGCCGACCGGCGGCGGCAAGTCGCTGTGCTACCAGGTCCCCGCGCTGGTGCGCGAGGGCACGGGCATCGTGGTCTCGCCGTTGATCGCTCTCATGCAAGACCAGGTCGACGCCCTCGAGGCGGTGGGCGTGCGGGCCGAGTTCCTGAACTCGACCCAAGATCCCGACACCCGCCGCGAGGTCGAGCGGGCCTTCGTCGCGGGCGAGCTGGACATGCTCTACCTGGCACCCGAGCGGCTGCGACTCGACTCGACCAAAGACCTCCTCGACCGGGGCCGGCTGTCGCTGTTCGCGATCGACGAGGCGCACTGCGTGGCGCAGTGGGGGCACGACTTCCGGCCCGACTACCTCGAGCTCTCGGTGCTGCACCAGCGGTGGCCCGACGTGCCGCGCATCGCCCTGACGGCGACCGCCACCGAGGTCACCCACCGCGAGATCTCGTCGCGGCTCGAGCTCGACGACGCCGCGCACTTCGTCGCCGACTTCGACCGGCCGAACATCCAGTACCGCATCGAGGCCAAAGACGGGCCCCAGCAGCAGCTGCTGCGGTTCATCCGCGCCGAGCACGACGGCGACGCCGGGATCGTCTACTGCCTGTCGCGCAAGTCGGTCGAGAGCACGGCCGAGTTCCTCGTCAAGCAGGGCATCGCGGCGCTTCCTTACCACGCTGGTCTCGACGCCGGCACGCGGGCCCGCAACCAGTCGCGGTTCCTCCGCGAAGAGGGCATCGTCATGGTCGCGACCATCGCCTTCGGCATGGGCATCGACAAGCCCGACGTCCGTTTCGTGGCGCATCTCGATCTGCCGAAGTCGGTCGAGGGGTACTACCAAGAGACCGGCCGCGCGGGCCGCGACGGCCTGCCGTCGACCGCGTGGCTCGCCTACGGCCTCCAAGACGTCATGCAGCAGCGGCGCATGATCGACCAGTCCGAGGGCGACGCCGAGCACCGACGGAAGCTCAGCGCCCACCTCGACGCCATGCTGGCGCTCTGCGAGACCGTCGAATGCCGTCGGGTGCAGCTGCTCGGCTACTTCGGTCAGGCCAGCACTCCGTGCCGCAACTGCGACACGTGCCTGAACCCGCCGCAGGCCGTCGACGGCACCGTGCCCGCGCAGAAGCTGCTCTCGACCATCGTCCGCCTGAAGCGCGAGCGCGACCAGCAGTTCGGCGCGGGTCAGATCATCGACATCCTGCTCGGCAAGACGACGCCCCGCATCACGCAGAACCGACACGAGCAGCTCGCGACCTTCGGCATCGGCTCGGAGCTCACCGAGATCGAGTGGCGGGGCGTCGTGCGGCAGCTGCTCGCCCAGGGTGTGCTCACGGTGTCTCCCGACGGCTACGGCACGCTGCTGATCACCGACGCGGCGGCCGAGGTGCTCTCGGGCGGCCGACCGGTGCGGCTGCGCAAGGAGCCCGAGCGGGCGCCCCGCGCCGCCCGGTCGAGAACGGGCGCCCGGGGTTCGAGCGGCTCGCGCACCGGGGCCGGCGCCGCCGATCTGTCGGCGACCGACCAGCCGCTCTTCGAGACCCTGCGACAGTGGCGGGCGGGCATCGCCAAGGCTCAGGGAGTCCCCGCCTACGTGGTGTTCGGCGACGCGACCCTGCGGGGCATCGCGTCGACCCGCCCCACCTCGTTCGATCAGCTCGCGACCATCAGCGGAGTCGGTCAGAAGAAGCTCGACACGTACGGGCAGCAGGTGCTCGACGTCGTCGGCGGCGCGACGCCCGAGGACGCGGCCGCGGCCGCGGCCGGCGCCGGTGCCGAAGCCGGAGGCGGTGAGGCCGGGGGCTCCGGGGGAGCGGCTCGTGCGTCATCGCGGCCCGCTGGAGCGGCGGCCGCTCCGCGTACGGGGTCGGCCCGAGGTGCGCGGTCGGCGGCGTCGCCGCGTTTCGCGACCACGCCGCCGCTCGACGAGCCCCCCGTCGACGACGTCCCGCCGGACGACGAGCCTCCGTACGACCCCTACGACGAGACCGTCCCGCCCGACGACTGGCGCTGAGCCGAGCCGCCGCGGCGCCGGCGCGGACGCGGGGCGGTCTAGGAGCGCGACCGGCGCGACAGCAGCACGAGCGAGAGCGTCGTCAACAGCATCGCCGCCCAGCCGCCTGCGAAGGCGCCGCCGTTCAGCTGCGAGACATAGGCCCCTGCCAGCATCAGAGCACCGGTGAAGGGGCTGGTCGAGTAGACCAGCGGGATCGTCAGGGCGGGTAGAGCCCCTCCGCGTCGCACGCGCAGGCGCATGGTCACGATCAGCGCGGTCAAGAAGAACGACAGCAGCGCCGACGACAGATACAGGAGCCGCGCGACCGTCGCCGCCATCGGCCCGAGGTCCGCCTCGCTCATCGCCGCGGCACCGGCGACGGCCAGCACGCCGAACAGGCCGTGCACGATCGGCGACAGCAGATACACCGCCCGGCGGACGGGGCCGGGTCGCATCGGGACGGCGGCGTCCGGCGACTCCGCCGTCGCCGTCCGTGCGCCGAGCGGGTCGTGGCGTCCGTGCGAGTCGAAGCGCGCGTGCGTGTCGCGACCACCGTGCCGGTCGTGACCGCCGTGTGAATCGCGCACCGCGCCTCCTCGGCTCGTCGGCTCGTGCCCGGGTGCGCCCGGACCCGCTTCAGTCTTCTGGCTTCTCGCGCCGTCCATCAGCAGTCGCGACCCCCGCGCTGCCCGTCTCTTCGGTGTCATCCCCACGGGGCGAGCATAGGAGGCGCGGTGCACCGCGACAACGCTCCCCGCGGAGGACACCCGCCCGTGTCGCCCGCATCCCGCCCGCTCGCCCAGCTGATACCCGCAGGTATCACCCGATCGGCTCACCCGCATGAGACGCAGCTCGCCCCATCGAGCCGCACTCAGCGGCCAGAGGCGCGTGCCGGGGAGGCGAGTGTCCCGGATCGTCGGCGCTCGCGTGCCCGCCCGAAGATCGTGGGCCCTCGCCGGCGACCAGCGGGCCAGGACGCTCAGCCGGGTCGGCTCGACGAGCAGGGCAGCGCGCTCGGCAGGGCCAGCGCGACCCGCAGGGCCCGCGCGACCCGCGCGACCACAGCACCAGGAGGCGCGGGTCTCCCTCCGAGCGTAGGTTCGACTGACGATCAGGCGGGCTCCGGCCCCGAGCGGAACGGACGTCACGATGAGGGTCGCAGTACTCGGCACGGGGATCATGGGTCAGGGAGTCGCCCGCTCGCTGCACCGCGAGGGTCATGAGGTCACGGCCTGGAATCGCACCCGCGAGCGCGCCGAGCCCCTGGCTGCCGACGGCATCACCGTCGTCGACACCGCCGAGGAGGCGGTCGCGGAGGCCGACGTCGTGCTGCTCGTGCTCTTCGACGGCGACGCCGTGCTCGAGGTGCTCGACGCTGCGGCGCAGGCCGGCCCCGCCTCCGCCGTCTGGGTGCAGGCGAGCACGATCGGTCTCGAGGCGACCTCCCGGGTGGTGGCCCGGGCCGACGAGCTCGGGGTCGACCTGATCGAGGCGATGATGCTCGGCACGAAGAAGCCCGCCGCCGACGGCAAGCTGGTCATGCTGGCCGCCGGCCCGACCGCGCTCGTCGAACGGGTCGCTCCGGTGCTCGACGCGATGGGCGCGAAGACCGTCACCGCAGGGGATCGCGTGGGCGCGGGCACCGCGCTCAAGCTCGCGGCGAACGCCTGGATCGCGAGCGTCACGGCGGCCACGGCGCAGTCGATCGCGCTCGCCGAGGGGCTGGGGCTCGACCCGCAGCTGTTCCTCGACGCCATCTCGGGCGGGCAGTCCGACACCCCGTACGCGCACGTCAAGGGCGCGTCGATGATCGCGGGCGACTACCCGGCGCAGTTCGCCCTCGACGGGCTGCGGAAGGACATCGACCTGATGCGGGCAGCAGCCCCCGGCGCGTCGCTCGACCCGACCCTCCTCGACGCGCTCGCCGAGGTCTTCGCCGCGGCGTCCGAACGCGGTCACGGCGGGGACGACATCGCGGCGGTCCGAGCAGGATTCACCGCGAGCTAGGGTCGCCCGCCGGGTATCGCCCGACCGGAAGTGTCGCCTGGCCGACGGTGTCGCCGGGCCGGCCGTGTCGCCTCGCTGAGGCCCCGCCGGGCCGACGACACCCACCAGCCGGGCCGCGCCTCCCTGTGAGACCGCTGCGGAACGCCGACGTGACGTCCGCGGCCGGAATGAGCGCGCCTCCTCGGGGGTTCGTCTCGGGGTGCGCTCCGGCGCGCAACGACATCCGTCTTCGAAAGGACTCCCCTGTGGACCTGTTCTCCTCCGCCACCTTCGGCGATCTCGTGCTCGCGAACCGCGTCACGATGGCCCCGCTCACCCGTGTGCGCGCGAACGCCGACGGCGTGCCGAGCGACCTCCAGGTCGAGCACTACGCGCAGCGCGCCACGATGGGTCTCATCGTGACCGAGGGGACCTGGCCGACGCAGGAGGGCAAGGCCTACCCGGGTCAGCCCGGCATCGTCACCGACGAGCAGGTCGCCGGCTGGAAGCGCATCGCCGACGCCGTGCACGCCAAGGGCGGCACCATCGTCATGCAGGTCATGCACGGCGGTCGCGTCTCGCACCCGGAGGTGACCGGCACCGAGCGCATCGTCGCTCCGAGCGCCGTCGCCATCGACGGCGTCGTCCGCACCCCCGAGGGCAAGCGCGACTTCCCCGTGCCCCACGCCCTCACCACCGAGGAGGTGCACCAGGCGATCGCCGACATCGTCACCGCCTCGAAGCGCGCCGTCCTCGAGGCCGGTCTCGACGGCGTCGAGCTGCACAGCGCCAACGGCTACCTGCTGCACGAGTTCCTGTCGCCCGTGTCGAACGTCCGCACCGACGAGTTCGGCGGCACCCCCGAGAACCGCGCCCGCATCGCCATCGACACCGCCACCGCGGTCGCCGAGGCCATCGGAGCCGGTCGCGTCGGCATGCGCATCTCGCCGATGCACAACATCCAGGACGTCGTCGAGACCGACCTCGACGACGTGACCGCGACGTACGACGCGCTCGTCGACGGTCTCGCGCCCCTGGGGCTCGCCTACCTGAGCGTGCTGCACGCCGACCCGCGCGGCGACCTCGTGCAGCGCCTCCGCCGCCGGTTCGACGGCAACGTCATCACCAACAGCGGCTTCGGCACGGTCACCGACCTCGCCGAGGCCCGTGATCTGGTCGAGAGCGACTTCGCCGACGCCATCGCCGTGGGACGCCTCGCCATCGCCAACCCCGACCTCGTCGCCCGCTGGGAGCGCGGCACCGAGCTGAACGAGCCGAACCCGGCCACGTTCTACGGCGAGGGCGCCGAGGGCTACACGGACTACCCCGCGCTCGAGTCCGCGACGCGCTAGTCGCGACGCGCTTCTCGCACCCCCGCCGCTCGGTCGACTGGTCGGAAGGTGCTCTCCGCTTCGCGTGCGAGGGCATTTTCCGACCACTCGATCGAGTGGTCGGAAAGTGCCCTCCGCCTCGCGCGCGAGGGCGTCTCCTGACCGACGCCCTCGGGCGGGCGCGCTCCCCGGAGGCGCCCGACCGCCGCCGGATACGATCATCGGGCGGCACCGCATCCGCCGCGAGGAGAAGACCGTGACGAACTCGTACCTGCCGCCGCTGTTCGACCAGCTGGCGGCCCGGCTCCGGCGGGCTCTGCCCGGTGTCGAGATCGACGGGCGCCCCTCCGACTACCTGCCCGGCGGCGCGGCCCTGCGGCTGCGGCTCGGGCACCGGCTCTACCTCGACCTCGCCGACGACGGGCGCGAGTGGTTCGTCGCCGGCCTCTCGGCCGACGCGGCCGGTGTGACGCCGGTGGCCGAACGCTCGGTCGAGCGGCTCGGGCTGCCCCTGCACAGCGATCAGGCCGTGGTCGTCGACGCGGTCGTCGCCTCCGTGGGGCGCTGGGTCGAGGCCGTCGGTCCGGATGAGGCGGATGCGCCGGCCGTCCTCGCTCGCCGACCCGCGCCTCCCGCGATCCCCTCGCCGTCGTCGTTCGGCGCGCCGACCCCCGCCCCGTACATCCCCCGCGATCAGGCGTACGGGCCCGACGGGCTCTGGCAGCCGTCGCCCGAGGGGTCGCCGAGCCCGCTGCGTCGCCGCCGGCCGCTCGTCGCCGTGGTGGCCGTGGTCGTCATCATCATGCTCGGGCTGTCGTCGGTCGGTCTCATCCAGGCGGTGCGCGGTGTCGTCGAGGCGGCGTCGAGCAGCGGTCTCCGCGGCGGCTCGGCCGGGCCGGACGGAGGCGCGGGTGACGGAGGCGCGGGCGGCAGCGGATCGGGCACGCCCGTCGACCAGCTCCGGCTCGGCGACTGCTTCTCGTTCGGCAGCGGCACGACCGGGGGAGTGGTCGTCGAGGTCGAGCGCGTCGAGTGCACCGTGCCGCACGACAACGAGGTGTTCTTCGAGAGCGAGGCCGCCGCGACGGAGTTCCCCGGCGAGCAGGCTCTGACCGAGACGTCCGACCAGCTCTGCTTCGAGGCCTTCCCGGACTTCGTCGGGCTCGACTACGAGAGCTCGGTCGTCGAGTACGACTTCCTCCAGCCGACCGAGGAGGGGTGGCGCGCGGGCGACCGGGTCATCAGCTGCTACGTCTACGTCGAGGGCCGCCTCGTGTCGAGCAGCCTGCGCGGTTTCGGCGGCTGACCCGCCCCGAGGAGGTGCGGCTCGGCCCCGGTGGAGGCGCGGCTCTGCCCCGAGGAGGCGCGGCTCGGCCCCGTAGGATCGATTCACCGAACACGTCGCCACCTGGTCGACGCCCGAGCGAGAGGACGCCGCGTGACGCTCGTCGATCGACTGTTCCGCCAGGACGAGTGGCGGACGGTGCCGAACGCGATCACCCTGGTGCGCCTCCTGCTGCTCCCCGTCTTCATCGTCCTGATCGTCGACGAGCACTACTGGTCGTCGATGGTCGTCATCGCGATCGTGTTCCTGACCGACTTCGTCGACGGGTTCGTCGCCCGCCGGACGGGCGCGATCTCCGAGCTCGGCAAATGGCTCGACCCGGTCGCCGATCGGCTCACCGTCATCGCGGTCGTCGCCGCGTTCGCGCTCGGCGGGCTGCTCAGCTGGCCGGTGTTCGTGCTGATCCTGCTGCCGGACGTGCTGCTGAGCATCGTGTCGCTGGTCGCGTTCGGCGGGGCGTCGTTCCCCGTCACCTGGATCGGCAAGGTCCGCACCGCGTTCATCTTCACGGGTCTGCTGCTGCTGCTCGTCGGGGTCGCTCTGGTGGATCAGGGCCGGGTCGACGGCGTCGCGGGGCTGCAGTCCGCCGGGCGGACGACCGAGACCGTCGCCGGAGTCCTGCTCGTCATCGGGCTGATCGGG
>Ga0265798_10007631_pt1 | contig 13955 bp, 14 predicted proteins | sample P3T30metagenome_FD_192430 | JGI IMG/M metagenome (GOLD analysis project Ga0265798, IMG submission 192430) | Plant litter microbial communities from East Loma Ridge, Irvine, California - P3 T30 | ecosystem: Environmental > Terrestrial > Plant litter > Unclassified | place: USA: California...
TGACTGTGAGATGGAAGACGGTATGTGGGCGCGCCCCTTGATGGCCGAAGATGCGGCTTGTGTGTTTGGCGTCGTTGTCGTGAGGTGCAGGTGGTCCAGTTCGTACTAGGTAGGCACGCCTTAGCCTGGTTAGCGATGCGCCCACCGCGAACCCCATGAATCACCCGCGTTCCAATATCAAACCGACTGCACCACCCCAACCCACTCCACAGTAGGGGTTGCAGCGCTTGGAAGCACCCAGATGCGCGCTAGAAGCCTCTGCTCTTTTGCTACGTGGGCTTTGCGGGCTTTGTGCCTTACTGACGACGCCGAGTTATGCCGACCGTGTACTGCCTTGACGCTGTTACATCGCAAACAGCGACCTGTACAGTTATACAGCTGTCCTTGCCGAGGGCTACGTGTACAACATGGCAGGATGCCTACTGAAGGCCCAAACTCGTCCATGTCTGAACTAGTCTCTGTTATAAAAGACACAGCACTCACAACCACCAATGCACCCATCCGCATGTCCTCCCTCTCCCTGTCGTCACCCATGAGTATAGTCGATTATGATCCGTCGCAGCGCCTCATCTAGTCGGGACTGAGACCTAAAGAAAGTACCCCAGGGCTGCCGCACTTATTCGATTTCACAGGTTCCACACGTGATCGACATCAAAACTTCCCAATCTAGTTAGCTCCACCGCAGTGCGAGCTCAGTGGCAGCAACGTTGCAGCACCGCGCCGCCTACGAGTCTGACAGCTCTACCCATGCCTTTTAAGCATGACTATGTGCCTCAATCAGTCATAGCACCGTCCTGTCACTTATAATGCGCATACGGAAACCCTTTGCTGGTATGTACCCTACTCTGTTCCCACACCTTACCGAGCTTCCGCAGCTCAAGTGTCCGAGTCGCAACCAAGAGGCAGCCCCGAAGCTTCAACATGTCTACCTGATATTCTGCCGACAATGCCTCTTCGCACCAAGTTATCTCGAACCAAGCTAACAAAAATTACCCAGGCGCCTTCATAGGCCTGATCTTCGTCAGTGCCGCCGCCGGCTTTTCCCCATCCGACTACAAAATCCCCTCATACAAGCAATCTGACAAAGCACTCCACTTCATCGCCTTCTTCCTGCTCACATTCTGCTTCTACTGGATACTAGAAACAAGCAGGAGAAAGGTGCTGCAGTTGACATTTACCGTATGCACCATTGGCCTGGGCGTTGCTAGCGAGGTTGTGCAGGGCTTGTTGCCTGTAAGCCATCTCCCATACTCCTGGAGGGCGTTGTGAGTCGTACGGAGACGGTGTGCGTACTTGGCGGGTTGGAGGAGAAGGGTGCCGGTGTGGGGTGCGACGGGAATTGCAGACTAACGCACGACTAGATACATCGCGACTTTGATTACTATGACATAATCGCCAATGTTCTAGGCTCCCTCATTGCACTGGGTGCGTGCAATTGGTATCACAAGCGCATGCTCGAGCGCAAACGGGCTGCGCGCGGGTACACCGCAGTTGCTGGTGACGAAGAAAGAGATATTGAGCTGGGAGAGCATGACCAGGACCAGGAGTCAGGCGTCGTCAGACCCACGGTCGAAGACGAGCTTGATCGGTGGGATGAGAACGCAGAAGACTGGGACACCACTGAGCCAGAACCTGCAAGTGGCAAGAAGAGTCTTGACAACGGCGGCGACTTGGGTGATGGAAAGAAGCGGAATGACTGAAGCCATGTGTATGACTATGAACGGGCTTGGGTTGAAGAACACAAGCACCCATGCCTGCAACTATCAACATACATCTTGGTTTGCCAGATCACCGTAGCAGAGTGTTGTACAACAAGGGGTTCCAGCTAACAAATGTGTCAATGTCACCCAAATGGACGCTGAAGTGGTGCAAGTTGACTTGGATATTCCTTTACAAGTTCATAGCTAGCTCTCGGCGCTCCCGCAGGTGTTCCCGAGAAAGCCTCAACCATGATTCGTCATTTGGCCTGCCCCATCTTCCGTGGATTCATGCATTTTCCAGTATGACATTCCGAAAGACCCATAAGACCCACACCAAGCGCCATGATCATTTATTTCCCTCGCCCACAATCCCGCTTAAGCAGTGGTAGTCTTAGCAGCGGCCTGGTTGGGGTTGATCTTCTTGCCGTCCTTGTTGTACCTAACGCGTGGGGGAGGGGCACGGTTGCGGCGACCTTCGCGCGAACGTACACTGTACGCATTACGTTAGATGCTTGACTCTATCCAATCCCTTGCATAAGCGAACATACCGCACAATCTTGCCGTGAATGGCGCACGAGACGCAGTACTGGAGCTTCAAGTACATCTTGGGGACAGTGTACTCAGGGAAGACGGAGGCATCGGAGATATCACCTGTGCAAATGTCAGTGACCATGTTCTACTCCTCGTCTCTGTCGGTGTGGCGTCGCGCAAGGTGTTGTGTGTTGTGGGAACATACGGATGGCAGCGGACTCGACCATGTTGCGAATGGTGAATCTCTTGATTGCCTTGTCCTTGGGTGTGCATCGCGAGCAGTTGGAGCAACGGATAGGCTTGACGTGGCCGCGACCCTTCTTGTTACGGCCGTTGGACGCTCGCTTCTTGACCATGTTGGGCTGATTCTGTCGAGATGTGTAAGCGGAAGACTTGGACGAACGTGTATAAAGTGGTGCGTACTGAAGATGTAAAATCTAAAAGTCAGCAGTGGGGTGTTGTCGTTGAAAGTCGTTGCTGACGTCGGATTCGTGAAGTCGGGCAGGCACGACGTTCGAAATTCGCGTAGCGAGGTGCGGATCTAATCTTATCGCTTGGCACAATGTGCGCTAGCCATTTCCAGCAGGTTGCAGCTCCGAGCTGCATGGCTATCGCATCTGCAGAAAGACGACCTGGTGATCATGTAGCAGTCTTCCAGGCAGCTGCACGTGTCAGTTACATCTTGTTGTATGAATGTCTCACAACACGTAGTTTTTAATTCTCTCACCACCCACTGTCAGTAACGCGGATCTCTCTATTCTAGCTTTCAAGACGATGCTTTGACTCGGTCAGCACATCAGTCTGTATTAATCAAACGCATACTCTAAACAACATTGTCTCTCCGTGACGACATGAACCACATACATGTAAGCAAGACATATTCGATTGGACCCATACGACAACGCACATAGTAAGTCATTCCATCACCTAGTGTCTGTCAAGATTTTCGAGACGAAAACCAAGTCTGAACCGATATGCTATAAGTCACTGTTATTGTAGAACACCAAACGTTCTTCGATCCGAGAGCGATTGGGGTCGTCGAGGTGCTTATTATCTACCATTACGCCACGCCAAACAACTCTACGGATAATGTTGGGACAGCGACGGGAGATGGGGGGGAATCTATGATATATCTAACCTGACCTAACCAAAACAAGCAACTCGCTATGACAAAAGTGTTCCCATCTCGGGGTCCCGCTTGACACCAGTCCTTTTGACTCCAGGCCTCCATTCTCATCAAAACGTGTCATGAAATCCGATGGAACGCCATTCATGCAACATAACCCATGTGCTCTACCTAAGGAAGGCAGTCTAGCCAATCAATGGCTCGAACATCAGCCAGGCCTTAGCTGAAATAAACCTGTGCTGTGCGCTGTTGTTCCGGAGACAAAGTCGCCGCGGCTTGGCTGAGATCAGTACTTGTGGCTTGGATGAGTGCCTTGACGGAAGTAACGACACGGTTAGCAGTCTGACCCTGTAGAGTCTCAGCTTCGAGGGCTTGAACGACATAATTGAAGATTTTAGCAGGTTGGGAGAAGACAGTTTGGTTTTGCCTACAAAGGTGTTAGTTGGAGTGTCTGATGCGGGTCCAATGTTGGGCACAATGGTTACTTACCGTTCAATCAATTGCGCAAGGAATGCATATGCATACGGCGTAGCCTCCTCATCGTTTGTGATTGGCAAGGTGTCTATCCAGGCAGCTGCGACATTGTCCCAGTTCTGCACCTTGCTCGGGTTGTAGTGCAGAATCTTAGCAATGGCAGCCGATGCGTTCTCCGTCGCAAAGATGTCGTCATCGGCGCGGGCGTTGGGGCGTTGGGTCACCTGGAAGAGCATGGGCAAAGAAGCAGCGACAAACTCTGACCAGTTCTCGCCGCCCTTGTGAGCTGCTACACCGACACCGTATACGGCTGCTTGACGATTGGCAGGGACATCATCTTGCATGCCGTCAACAAGTGGTTGTATGATGTGATCCTTGTACTGCCAGGACTCTGGACCGCAAAACTCTAGCACGTCATCGTAGATGCAGATAGCCCATTGGCGTTGCGTGGGGTCCGGGTTAACGACCGCGAGGCCGTAAAATTCGATCAAGGAGGCCCAGTGTGAAAGGAATGCTGTGCCCATGGTCTTGAATATGCTGTGAAATGCCTTGTTCATATCGGAAAGGAGATTCTGGTCGTCCTCGATGGCGAATAGAATCTCTTCCGACGCTTCCTCGCCATCTTCATTTTCGGCTTGCTCTTCCAGGCGATCTTTGACCCGCACGTTGTAGTCTTCAAGTACTCCTCTAGCGGACTCGACGAACGAGGTCATGTGCGCATTCGTGAGGCAATTTTGGCCGATGCACTCTAGACACTCGTAGAAGCACTGGTACATTTCGGCAAGGGTGTCGATGGCGGGCTCAGCACTCAAGACTTCCAGGACACGCTCCACAGTACGTTCCCACAGCTGCCCCAGCTGTGTCGACTCTGGACCATGGGCCTTTTTGTATGCATTCAACAGCATCGGTACACACTTGGCAGAGGCGACTCGTACAGGGTCGTGGAAAAAGAATGCCAGACCAGGGAGGGCAATCTTGTCCATGATGTCGTTAACGTATGGCTCAAATGCGTCCTCGAGTACTTGTGCGTAGATGACAATAAGCTCAATAGCCATATGCTTGTCATCGAGGATACTGGTCTTGATGCCAATGACTTTGCCTTTGAGAGGCACCAGTTCCCAGCCTTCTTCGTCCTGTATTTGAGCGACTTGCTCCTCATCGTCAAGCAATTGAATGTCGGCCTTGGCACCAGCAAGCTCTGTCAGTGGTGGAATGACGCCAGCAAGGAAGGGCACGAATTCGCGGCCAAGTACCCGGCACATGCGGCCCCAGCAGTGAAGTAGGTAAGAGGCCTGTGGATCGTCGGGCTCGGAGACGCTGTTCTGGATCCGCCCGAGCAGCTGAACAAGGCTGAGTGCGTCCTGGCCCATGCGATCTTTGCCGACAGCGAGAGCAATGAGGGTAGCGCACTCCATAGCCTTGGCTCGCAACAGCCGGTACTCCTTAGATTGTTCCTCCTGCAGTACGTTGAACAGGAGCGGCATAAGAGTATCGTAGTACTTGGAGAAGGCTGCCTCGGCTGAATCGGCAACGGTGGCAATGGTAGATAGAGCCTGTTCCTGGACAAAGCGCTTGGGGCTCTGCAGAAGCATGAGCAAGTGGTTGAGGAGCTGGTCCAGATACGGCTCGAGAATATTCTTCTCGGCCTCCTCGCAGAAGTTTACTAGCGCAGCAGCTGCATGTGCCTGCACGCGAGGCTCTGAAGACTCCAAAACAGGGATAATGTTGGGCAGGACTACTTGGTGGTACTTTTCTTGCATGGTTCCAGCAAAGTCGGTCGACATTTGGCCGACGGCATTGCAGGCAGCCCATCGAACACGTGGGTGAGGGTCTCGAAGAGCGGGCAGGACGAGATCCAGGACCTTGTCAAGCTCTCCAACCATTAGTTCGCGGCAACCTTCAGATATGGCAGAAATAGCCATGAGAGCAGCGTGCCTGTCGCGCCAAGCTGAGGACGTCATCATGCGAGGCAGCCAGTTGAAGGTCGGGGGCAGGATGGCCTGTCCACCAAGCTTGTTGGCCAAGCGATCCATGCACTGCTCTCCAGCAACGTGATTCGAGTCGCTCTCTTCGTCCAACTGTTACATTTTAGCGGAAGAAGAAGAAACAGACATAATAACTGGTTTACTCACGTCTTCGGACACGTTCCACTCCTCAGCATCATCGTCATCTGCACCAACATCCGTCATCAGAGATAGACATTGAGTGACCATGTCGTTGGTAAAGTTGGCGTCCTTCTTGCACATGACTGGGGCATTGTCGGCAAAAGTGGCCATGAGCTCCAGCGCATTCTGACGGGCAGTCTCTCCGAGATCCTTGTCCTGGATCACGGAGATGCTGAACTGAACGAGGCTATTGAAGAGAGGCTTGAACATCTTGGGCGCGACTTCAGCAAGATCGATGAGCGAGATGAGAGCCTTGGTGAGGAGATCAGCATCGCCAGAGTCTTTGATGGGTGGCAGGATGTTGAGGATCTCGCCGATGAGCGAGTAGTACTTGGACTGCGCCTTCTTGGTGATGGAGCGGAAGAAGGATGCAAAGGCCTCGACGGCCGCAATCCGGACCTGTCAAGGTAAGCTGGAGTTTGCACAACGCGCACAGAATACGCACCGAGGATTCGCTGTCAGCAAATCCGCCCTTGAAGGCCGTCATGACGACATCTTCATGCTGCTTCTCGATGATTTGTGGTGTGGTGGAGAATATCCGGAACGCGTTCTCGCGCTGTGCGGGATCCTGCGACTGGCTGGCCTGGAACAAGGCTCCCAGCAGTTCTGGCCATGCAACGCCTGTGCAAGTTTTAGACCTGGACGCCGTTCACATGTACGTAAATGGAGGGGTCTGCCTACCTTCGTCTGTATGTTGGCGCGCAAGCTCAGCCACGGCGTCTCCGACCTTTGTGCGTACCGACGTGTCCGTCTCGTTGGCGAGACACTGGAGGAGCTTTGCGCGTATGGCCTCTCGCTCGGCGGGGTTGAGCGTCAGGAACAGGTCGGCCGTCTGGCCTGAGGCGGCCTTGCGTGGTTTCGACGACTGTCGCCTGAAGATGACGGCGGCAAAGGTTCGTGTCTATAATGCTGCATGTGAGCCCTCAGCATCCAGCGCTGGTACTGAACCGGGGCTTACTGAAGTGTCCTGGGCCAGTTCGATCTGCTCCGACAGGCCCATCAAGAGCACGTCGGGCCTCTGGTTCACCCATTCCTCGTTGAGCTGTTGCTCTGCCGTTGTGCGCTGGACATTGTCGGGCGACTGGAGGCCCTGCAGCAGCGTGGCAAGCGCCGTGTGCACCTCGGCGGGGAGAACAGACATGTTGTTGGAATTTTAGATTCGGAGTTCTTCGTGGGGAGCGGCCCCGGTGAGTGTTGCGTCGTTCGCAGCCAAGGGACTACCACGGCGGATTATGGTGGGTTGATCGGTACCGGTAGTGCTTGCAGAGTGGGGCTCGTGCCTTGTCCAAAAAAAAAGTTCTTTATTCTCCTCCAACCACAATGAGGTCATGGCTTATGAGCATGAATGGAGGGCACTGTAAATAATGGCCGGTGATACGATGTAATCGTTTACAAGCGATACATCACATTCATCCTGTTTAATGTAATGTGGAGAAGAAGAAACCCCCAACTTTTTCCAGCATAACAGACAACTACCTAGACTAGGATAAAGATCACCAGACATGGCTCCAAAGCCTTCCCTTTCCCTTTCCGAATATACGCCAAACCCCCTGAAAATACACAATTTTGTGTCCCGTAGCACAGGTCTCCTATGAGATATCAATCATTCCGGTGCAGACATCTAGCCCGACCCTTGAGAATGCTCCAGCCTGTACAGTCTCGTCAGCTACGGCATCTGTGAACCTAGCTATCCATGGTTGCGGCTTGCAACTTATCATCACGTGCATCTCTTTGATATCATATGGCCCCTTGCTGTTCTGCAACTATCATGTATCTCAATTTGTCTACGCTAGGAAACACCCAGGGATCTATGGGATATCAATTACTAACAAAGGAAACAATACACTCTCACTCATGCTGCAACCGTAAACTACTCGTGACATTACAACCACCCGTTTACCGGCTCGAGGCACGGCCAAGTACAAACACACCGACAATGACAACGGCTAGTACGCCAATGGCTCCCGGTAGGAGGAGGTCATTCGGTACCCCAGCAATGATTTCTGGTTGTTGTGAGAGAGGGATAGGTTGGTTCCGGCCTCTCGACCTGGGCGTTTCGTCTTCTTCATCGTCGAAGAATTGCTTGCGTTCGCGAAGAGTGGATTCCGGTGGTGTGACGGGCTTGGGCAGCGCCGGCTGTGGGTTGACTTCAGCAGACATGGGCGCCTTTTCGGGGTCATGTACAAAGAGGTCAACCTTTTCACGATGCGCCATTCGGGATAAACTGATGGCCTCGACGAGATCGTCGTGGGTTGTGATGGAAATTGTATCACCCTCATTGTCAAGGTAGCTTAGAGCAAAGCCAGCTCTGGAGATTTTGCCTTCGTCGTATGTTGGAATGCCTCCTAGAGCCTCGACCTCGCTACCGAGCTTGTCGGCTACGTTGGAGATGAACTCGTCAATACCATGAGAGGCAATCACCTGCAGGCGGTGGACACGACCGCTCGGAGCCTTGAACTTGAAGGGAAATGGCATGTCTTCCATAGTTGCAGGATGATTACTCGCAATGGCAGACTGCGAGGGCGAGTCACCTCCATTATGCGAAGCAGACTCGTTCGGCAATACGTTATCACCGTGATCCATGAGACCAGGGCGGTCATGGTGCGAGACGTATGATCGGTGGTCAGGATGTCGGCTTCCGCCCTCGCCCGACATCATCGATTCAGTCTCGTTGTCAATCGACAGCCAGAACTTGTTCCATGCTGGACCCTCACTATCCGTGGTGCTGATGTTGTTGATCTTTGAACAATTAGTATCATGTCACACGAGTACCATATCACGCAACGTACCTGGTCTAGCGTCGCATAAGTCAACTTGAGCACGTCCACCATGCCGACGATTTCGCCTGCATCGCTCATGACAGGCAAGTTGAGGTAATGTCCGTCTGAAGAAAGTTAGCACTATCGGCAGTGAGGCACGGGGTAGTGTCCTCACCATGCATCTTGCGAAGAGCAGACTGGATGCTCATGTCCATGGGCGCAAAGTCGGGATGGGGCGTCATTACGCGAACAACACTGCAAGTGGACGGATCGAGGCCCGCGGCAATAACACGGAGAACAACATCCTTGCTGGTGAAGATTCCAGTAATAGAGCCATTGTCCTGCACCAAGACAGCCGTCGTATGGTGCTCTTTCATCAAGGCCGCTGCTTCCCTGACAGAAGTGCGCACAGATACAGTGGTCGGAGGAAGACCGGTTAGAACAGACTCCAGAGTAGGCCCAGACATCTTCTGCCGAATAGCCTCGACATACTCGATGATCTGGGCGGGTTGGCTAGAGCCCATCTCTGCCTGTACGCCCTCCAAAGCGTCGTACAACTTGCGAGAGGAGCTATAGGCACGCTCCAGTTTCTCCATGGCGTCGTAGAAGCACTTTGTAATATCCAGGATACCAGAAATGTCGTGGTTCTCGTCCATGACTGGGAGATGGCGGAAGCCCTTCCTGACCATGAGATCCAGGGCATCGGTCGCGCTCGTGTCTGTCTTTGCGCAAAGGGGGTTCTTGGTCATGATCTCCTCGATGGTGACGTCGCGCGCCTTGATTCCAGCTCCGACAACGCGGAAAGCCAGATCCTTTGCGGTGAAGATGCCTGCAATGCGATCGTCGTCGTCGGTAACCAAGACGCAGTCCTCGCGCTTGGCCGCCATCAATTGCGCAGCCTCAGCCACCGAAGTCGAGGGTTTGATCTGGAGTGCCGGCGACGGCTTCAGGGCAAGGACGGTGCCAGGCGGGGCTTTCTTGGACAGGCGCACCCGTCCGCTGGGGTTCTTCTTCTTATTGAGATCGGACTCGATCTTTCGTCGAATTGCCTGGGGCCCGATCAGCATGCAACCACACATATTCCAACAGGGCCACTCACGTCGTCCCTCTTGGACATCTTCGCCCGGCTGGCACTGAGCGACGAGCCGCCGGCCTCACTCTGCGCAACATGGCTTGCGTGGGTCTCGAGCGCAGGTCGTGGGATGTTAGAAGGACTGTGGCCGAACTGCTGGGGCTGGTTGCGGTTTGTGGGCTTAGGCGTCCCCCGCATTGTTCCTGTATGTGACATGGCGACGACCTATGCTTTTTGACAGCGGAGTGGATTTTGCCTGGTTGGCAAGTGAGGGGCCAGTAGGAAAGATTGCGGCCGCCTTTGCGGGAGTTGACGTGGTTGCCAGGGTTCACCTGCTAGACGAAAACAATGCGAGGACACGGGAAGCAAGCGCCGACCCAGACCGCCACTCACCACCCACTACCCACCACCCGCACCTTTTTTTAGTCATCTGACGAACCCCCCACACGCATGCATAGATGTAGACTGTCGTTGGAGTGAAGCAGGAGAATTTGACACGGTCTTGTGCCATATATGCGCAATAGCAAAAGTGCCTCGACCATGACAAGCAGCTAATATGACAACTTTGAACTTCAGGTCCAGGAATGCGCCCCTCATTCTTGCTTCTCACGCTTGTCCAGTGTCACGAGCAGCTCATCACAAGGGGCTTGTCGTACCTTGCCTCGCCTTGCCTGTGAACCAAGCACGTCACACGCAGAATGCAACTGAACTAAACCGTTTGTATTTCGAATCTTGGCCTCTTTCAACGCCCGCCAGCCCATTCCGCTTCTTCCACGGACCCAAAATCGCTATGCTGGAAGGGGATATAACACCAAAAGCGCCTCAAATGTACACGCCGCCACCTCCAATCATTCGTCCAAGCCAACTATGCACCCTCACTACCAAATTCCTTTGTCCAGTCGGCGCTACGCTTCAAGTCCTCGCCACTAACCGTCGGCCTTGAAGCCTTGATCGCCTTGATAAAGTCCTTTACCTTTAGTGGTGGTTCAAGGAGTTGGTCACCATCTAAATCTGTCCATGACTTTTCATGCGCCTGCGCATCTCCTGGTGAACAAGGCGTCCATTTGGTCTCTCCATCTACCTCGACCGGCTTGTAGTGTGTCGCCGTCTGAATCAGTCGCACCGGCTGCATGAGCGCATCCTGCACTGCGATTGAGATATCAGAGCCGGAGTAGCCTTCACTCAGCTCCGCGAGCTTCTTAAAATCTGCCTGGTTCAATTCGCAGGGTGTGTTTCCAACAGCGAGCTCAAACATCCTCATGCGCGCCGGGGTGTCTGGTAAGCTAATATGCACTCGTCGTTGAAATCGCCGTCGAATAGCAGAATCGAGTTGCCATGGGATGTTTGTCGCTCCAAGAATGAGCACACCCTTGGAGTCTTTGCCCACACCGTCCATTTGTACCAGAAGCTCGGTCTTGATACGTCTTGAGGCTTCTGATTCCCCTTCGCCACGGGGCCCGCAAAGTGCGTCGATCTCGTCGATGAAGATGATAGAGGGCTTGTTCTCGCGTGCCATCCCAAACAGCTGCTTGACAAGCCTGTTTCCTGTCAGTCAGTGGGTCTCGTATTGCGGTACATGTTGTGACCTACCGTTCCGATTCACCCATCCACTTGCTAACCAAGTCGGAACTTGACACGCTGAAGAAGGTACTGTTTGCCTCTGTCGCAACTGCTTTTGCCAAATAACTCTTACCGGTACCTGGTGGTCCGTACAGCAATATGCCCTTCCATGGCTGTCGCTTGCCAGTGAACAAATGAGGGAATTTGATGGGCAAGATAACAGCCTCTTTTAGCGCCTCTTTTGCCGCCTCAAGACCTGCTACGTCCTCCCACCGAATATTGGGCTTCTCGGATAAGATGGCGCCTGCGAGCGCACCGCGAAGTTTCTTGGAGTCTGCGTCTTGCTCGCCTTCGTCATCATCGCTGTCCTGCATTAGCTGTGATGCTCCGTAGTACTACGCCTGAAGCTTGTACACACCCTCCGCCCTTACCACTGCCGCCTGCTGATTTGCCATTCGAGCCCATAGCAGCTGGTTTCTTGCGATTCGAGGCGTCGTTTTGGTTCAAATGCTGCTTCAGCTTCTCGGCGCGCTCCATGTACTCGGCCACTTTGCCTCTAATCATATCCTTGGACTTCTGGTTCTTCTCCCCTACTCGCTATTAGTACACCAGACCCAGAAAAGATTTCGCAATCCCACATTTGAGGGCCAGCATAAAGAGCTCCACTAAAAAACGTCAGCCGCATCGATTTGAGCTCCCGTGTGAGCGACTCACGAGCGCTGTAATACAGCTGGTATGCCTTCTCATATTCGCCCGCTGTGTCCGTCTCAATGGCCTTCTTGACTGTCTCGATAGCCCGGCCGAGGAAGTCGGCGTTACTCATGGTTCAGAGTTTGAGTGGAAGCCGTTCTCGAGGGTATGATCTTGTGTTTACGTGTACGTGTGGTTGAGGACCGGTGGTGTGTACCTAGGCAGTCCGGGGAGCGATTGGGTGGGGCAATCACGCGCTGTCTGGCGTCGCTGAGAGGCAAAAAATGCAAGAGTGTGTGGCTGACTCGTCGCGCAGCACAATTCAGCAGCTACAGGGCATGCAATTGCGCGAGAAAACGTCTTCGAGACGGGCGTCGCAGTCAATCGGAGGGTGAGGGTCGACTCGTTGCTACGGTCTGGAAGGCATCCTAAGCCCCGCGTTGCTTCTAACCACATTGAGAAAGTTCGATATCCCGCTCGCTCTCGCCGAACAACCAGCCACGAACTTTGTGCAAAGCGTTAGTCGGCATCACAAGAGCCATGGGAGACGTGCAAAAGAAGCTTCAGGCACTGTCTGATAGTTATCAAGGCCTCCAGGCGGGTATGTCATATGTGAAACGTGAAACATACGTGTTAATATCGAAATAGAACTCGGAACCGCGGTAGAGGCCCGCCAAAAGCTCGAGTCGCAGCAGCAAGAGAATACCACCGTCAAAAAGGTAGACGAGAAGGAGCTGGCCATGAGCGCATGATACTGAGGCTTTCCATTGCAGGAGTTTGACATTCTCGACGACGATGCCAACATTTACAAACAAATCGGCCCGGTGCTCTTGAAGCAGGACAAGACTGAGGCAGTCATGTCAGTCAACGGCCGCCTGGAATTCATCGAGAAGCAGATGTGAGTGGGCAGCCGTGTCTCTGTGAAAGAACCTGTACTAACAGGGACCAGCAAGGACATTGAAAAGCAAATTCAGGGCATACAAGAAAAGAGCGAGAAGATCAAGAGCGAGGTATGAAAGCTGCATGTACCTAACAGAGAAGCGTCCTAACCCAAGGCCCAGATTATTCAGATACAATCAGCGGCACAACAATCGCAGCAAGCGGCGGTCGCATCGTAGGAGAGATGGGATGAGGAAAATAGTACCAATATGATACCCATTCATTTCAACTTGTCAACACTATGAGGCAAAGACCGAGAGAGGGAGTAAACTCATAACAGAGTTTTAACGTACGGTTTGGTTACTCCTATGTTCCCAGCATATACATGCTCGCATGATGAGAAAGATGAAGAGAATACATGGATTGTGTGGCGATTGAATTCCTACGTGGGCGCTCCGACGATGAAATAAAAAAAAGGCCAACGAAGGAGCTGTACAAGACTAAAAGGCACGACTTTCCAACAGGTAGCCTCGAATACATGTGATGCATAAAGACGGCTCCGGGATAATTCCTCGTGTTTCTCAGGGTGTTTGATAAGACTACCCGCTAATAGTTCGCCAATTAGAGGTGCAGCACCATGGGAGCATGTTACAGAAAAAAGTGATTCACATGCTTCCTTTGCGCACACTACATGGCAGTGAAGCCTGGAATAAATTTCATTCGAATCTCCCTAGAACCCGTCAGCAAAGGCGCTTGCTCGAAACGATGCATATGAACAGTCAGCGGTGGGTGGGGTCATGCGCGGAGTGTGGCACTGCCACACAGAACTTCCACGGGCATCCACAAGGCCACAGGCAAAAGCCCCCCCCCCCTCTCCCATCTGTCTCGCCGCTTCGGAATAATTGGAGACAACTGCATCCGGAACTGCCCCATAGCAGGCGCCCTGCCCTGTACCAGTATGCACGCATGCACGCGCATCGCCTCGTCTGTAACAGCTGC
>Ga0265798_10007632_pt1 | contig 13955 bp, 11 predicted proteins | sample P3T30metagenome_FD_192430 | JGI IMG/M metagenome (GOLD analysis project Ga0265798, IMG submission 192430) | Plant litter microbial communities from East Loma Ridge, Irvine, California - P3 T30 | ecosystem: Environmental > Terrestrial > Plant litter > Unclassified | place: USA: California...
TACCCGACCAACCGCTCGGCGGGCGAATGCTCGGCCACCCTGAACGCGGACGGCAGCGCGCTGTTTTGCTCCGCCACCCAGGACCTCGGCACCGGCACCTACACCGTGATGACGCAGATCGCGGCGTATTCGATCTGCCTGCCGGTCGAGCAGGTGCGCTTCGAACTCGGGAATTCGCGGATGCCGGAGTCGCCGGTATCGGGCGGTTCGACCACGGTGGCCAGCGTCGGCCCGGCGGTGCAGGCGGCCGGCCATGCGTTGCGCCTGAAGCTGGTCGGCATCGCGCTGGCCGACCAGGCTTCGCCGCTGTTCGGCGTGACGGCCGACCAGATCGGTTTCGAGAACGGCGAACTGTATCGGCTGGACGAGCCCTCGCGCCGCGAATCCATGGCGGCGATCGTCGCCCGCCATGGCGCGCCGGTCGAAGTGAAGGCCAAGGCCGAACCGGGCGACGAAAAGAAGAAGTATTCGATGCACTCCTTCGGCGCCGTGTTCGTCGAGGTCACCGTCGACGAAGACCTGGGCGAGATCCGCGTGCCGCGCGTGGTCGGCGTCTACGGGGTCGGCAAGCTGATGAACGAGAAGACGGGCTATAGCCAGCTGATGGGTGGCGTCGTCTGGGGCATCGGCCTGGCGCTGTTCGAGGAAACGGTCGTCGACAAGCGCAACGGCCGCGCGGTGAACGGCAACCTGGCCGAGTACCACGTGCCGGTGAATCTCGATATCCAGGACATCGACGTGCAGATCGTCGACGAGGACGACCCGCATGTGAACCCGCTGGGGGCGAAGGGCATCGGCGAGATCGGCATCACCGGCGTGGGCGCGGCGATTGCGAATGCGGTGTACCACGCGACCGGCAAGCGGGTGCGGGATTTGCCGATTACGCTGGATAAGGTGATGTGATTACCGAAAGCCGGCAGCTTTAAACGTCATTCCCGCGAAAGCGGGAATCCATACTGAGTAAGCGGTGAAGGTGCAACGCCGCAGAGCTGCTGAATCAGCATGGATCCCCGTTTTCACGGGGATGACGTTCATACGTCACGGAATCACATTCATGGGTTAGTGATGCGAAGCCACCTCATGGTGCGCAACCGCACCATGCTCACCCTTGCCTTCCTCATGCTTGGCATGGGTATTCTCCCAACCCCCACCCAAAGCCAGAAACAGCTGCACCTGATCCGCCGCCAGCTGGGCATCCGAGGCTGCCAGCAGGCTCTCGGCGCTCGCCAGGGTACGGTCCGCGTCCAGCGCCGCCAGGAAGTCGGTGCGGCCGAACTGGTACAGCTTGCCGGTCTGCTTCGCGGCCAGCGCGCTCTGGTCGCGCGCTGCGCGCAGCATCGCGTTGCGGTCGAGTTCACGCGCATACACGGTCAGCGCCGATTCCGTCTCGCGCAGCGCATTCAGCACCACCGCATCGAAACGCGCCAGCGCACCTTCGGTCCCGGCCTTGGCCTGGGCGATGTGCACGCGCGCCGAGCTGGTCGCCGGCAGGTTCCACGAGATCAGCGGGCCGAGCGCGAACTTCCAGGTGTTCGCTTCGCCAAACTGGTCCATGAAGCCGACGCCGCCGAAGGACGCGCCCAGCGTGATGTTCGGGTACAGCTCGGCGGTGGCAACGCCGATGCGGGCGGTGGCGCCGGCCAGCAGGCGCTCGGCCTGGCGCACGTCCGGACGGCGGCGCAGCAGGGCGGCACCGTCGCCGACCGGGATGCTACTTACCACCCGCGGCGGCGTCGTGCACTTGGCCACCTCCGCCGGGAAGGCGCTCGGCACCTCGCCGGTCAGCACCGCCAGCTTGTACAGCGCGGTGCGCTGGCGCGCGACCAGCGACGGCAGGTTGGCGCGCAGCTGGTCGAACTGGGCCTGGGCGCGGCTGTTGTCGATGGCGATGCCGCGGCCGCGCTGCACGCGCTCGGCGGTCAGCTTGACGAACTTTTGCTGCAGGTCCACCGACTGCTGCGCCACCTTCAGCTGGTAGCCGGCCGAGCAGGCTTCCGCATAGGCGCGGGTGGTGTCGGCGGCGACCATCACATGGGCCAGGTCGCTTGCCGCCTGCGCAGCTTCGCGGTCGGCCTCGGCCGCCTCGATGGCGCGGCGGATGCGGCCGAACATGTCGAGCTGGTAGGCCACCTTGATGTCGCCGTCGTAGATGCCGGTGCGCGGCAGCTGTTCGGGCAGACCGATCGAAGCGCCGGCGATGCGGCCGTACATCGGCGCCGCACTCATCTCGACTTCGGGACGCTTCTTCTCTTCCACTTCTTCCAGCACCGCGTGCGCGCGTTCCAGGTTGGCGGCGGCCACGCGCAGGTCGGCGTTGGCGCTGAACGCCTTGGCCACCAGCCTGTCCAGCACCGGGTCCTGGTACAGGCGCCACCAGTCGGCCGGCAGCGGTTCGGATTTGTACGGCTGCTCGGCGGCGCCCATGAACGGGGCGTTGGCGGCCTCGCGTTTGACCAAGGCCTCTTTCGGCACGTGGTAGTCGGGGCCGACGGTGGTGCAGGCGGCCAGCGCGCTGGCCAGCACCGTCAGCGTCAGGGTTCGATATGCAGGCTTCATGATCGTTGGTTCGTGTTGGGGGCGACGGCAACAGCCTTGGCAGCGGGAGCGGCCGGTGCCGCGGGTGCGGCTTTCACCGCGGGCTGCGCCACGACGGGCAGCACTTTCACGGTGGCGGTCTGGCCGGCCACCAGGCGCACGCTGGACGGCAGCGGGTCGAGGGCGATGCGCACCGGGATGCGCTGCGCCAGGCGGACCCAGTTGAAAGTCGGGTTCACGTTCGGCAGCATGTTGGCGGAGGTCGAGCGGTCGCGGTCGGCGATGCCTTCGGCGAAGCTCTCGACGTGGCCGGCCAGCGGCTGGCGCGTGCCCATCAGCGTGACTTCGACCTTGTCGCCGACCTGGATGCCGGGCAGCTTGGTCTCTTCGAAATAGCCTTCGACGTAGAAGGAGCGGCTGTCCACCACCGCCATCACCGGATGCGCGGCGGTCGCGTAGGCGCCTTCGCGCAGGTCGAGGTTGGTGACGATGCCGTCCACCGCCGACACCACGTGGGTGCGTGCCAGGTTCAGCTTCGCGGTATCGCGGTTGACTTCGGCCTGGGCCAGCGCGGCGCGCGCCTGGTCGGTGCGGGTCTGGCCCTGTTCGCGGGTCTCCTGCGAGACCAGGTCGTCGAGCTGGGTGTTACGCTTGCTCTCGCGCTGCGCCTGGGCCAGCGCGGCCTGCGCTGCGATCACTTGCGCTTCGCTCTGGCGCAGCGCCAGTTCGAAGCGCGCGCGGTCGATCTCGAACAGCGGCGCGCCGGCGGCCACGTGCTGGTTGTCGTGCACGTACACCTTCGTGACCTGGCCGGTGACGTCCGGCGCCACCTGCACCACGTAGGCCTTCACGCGGCCGTCGCGGGTCCAGGGCTCGACCTCGTAGTGGTGCCACAGCTGCCATCCCGCATACACGGCGCCGGCGGCGAATGCCAGGGTGATGCCCATCCGGCCGATAGTCGACAAGGAAGCGGAGAGCGAATTTTTCATAGCCATATCAGGACCAGTTGCGTGTGAAATAGGTCAGCGCGCCCAGCACGATGACGAACAGGGAAAAATCGAACAGCGCCGGGTGCCACACCAGGCGATAAAAGCCGGTCCGTGCCAGGACCAGGTTGAAGAGCCTCGATACCACCAGCGCCGCCAGCGTGAGCAGCAGGAGCGGAGGAACGTAGAGGCCGTAGATGCTGACTTCGCCGATCATCGGATCTCCTTTTGATAAGGGGCGGCTTGCGGGAACAGGTCGCGGCGCATGCCGGTGAGTGCCGCCAGCGCTTCGTTTTGCGCGCTGTCGCGGGTGCCCGCACAAATCGCGCGCAGGGCGTTGTCGAGGGTGCCGAGCAGGCGCGTCTCGCAGTCATGGTCGACGCGTGGGCGCAGCGCGAAATGCCGCGACAGCTGCGTCATCAGCGGATTCAGCGCGGCCTCGCCGCGGCCCAGTTGCTTGCGCACGCCCTGCAGCAGGGTCATGTTCAGGCCGATGCGCAGGTCGCGCAGCGCATCGACAGCCTGCAGGTCCTGCGCCGGGTTGGGCTGTGCCGCGGCCATGGCCAGGCGCGGCGCCAGCAGGCCGACGCGGTCGACCATGCGCGCCGAGAATTCCGGCAGCGAAGTCACGCGTTCGCCGCTGCCCAGGCGCGCCAGTTCGCGCCAGCCGGCTGTCAAGAGGCGGCGCGCGGTCCAGCCGGCCCCGAGGCGGCGGAACATGCTGGTGCTGACGGCGGCGGCCACGTAACCGACCACCTGCGCAAAGGTACCGTTCAGGAAGGACACCATGTCGACGCTGTGCGTATCGATCAGGGCCAGCGTGCCGCAGACGCCGAACAGGAAGGGCATGGCGCGGCCGAAGGTCGAGGGCCGCGCCACCAGCACGCCCAGCACCAGGAACAGCGGGAAGCAGGCCAGCATGAACATCTCGAAGCTGTGCACGGCCGGCAGGATGCCCAGCAGGTAGAGCGCCGACACCGGGATCGAGTAGATCGAGTAATACGTAAAACCTTTGATGAAGGGCAGCGGGTCGTCCTGGGTCGAGAAGAAGCAGCACAGCACGGCCGCCATCATCGGCGCCGCCGCGCCCGAGGGCCAGCCGGTCAGGATCCAGAAGGCGCAGCAGGCCAGGGTCGCCACCACCGTCGCGAAGGCCGACAGCACCGCCACGCCGCGGTCCTGGTGCAGGGCGCTGGCCGGCACGCCGGGCAGGTGGCGCACCGCTTCCGGCAGCTTTCCGTGGACGCCGGCGTCGATGTGCTGGCGCAGCGTGCGGGTCTCGACGCACAGGTCGATCAGCCGGCGCAGGCGCGCGGCCAGGTTCACTTCGATCAGGCCGTTCCAGCCCAGCGCGCGATCGGCCACGGGTGCGAGCGCATCGATGCGCGCATGCAGTGCGCGGGCGGACGCGTCCAGCGCAATCTCTTTCGGCGTATCGACCAGCGCGGTGACGTCGTGCAGCAGGGCGCTCCAGCGCCCGGACGATTCGGTGGCGCCCATCTCGCGCAGCGCCGCCAGGCGGTCTTCGATGCCGGAGACGATGGGCACGAACTGCGCCAGGCGCTCCTGCAGCGCGTTCACGGCTTTACCGGTCCAGCGCACGTGCGAGGTGTCGAAGGGCAGGTGGGTGCTCATCACGCGCAGTTCGGTGATGTCGCCAGCCAGCTTGCGGCGGTCGCCCGCCGAGCGCTTGTCGCCGGCCGGATTCAGTGCATCGCGGATCCAGTGCTGGGCATCCTGCACCGCGTGGTCCAGGCGCGCCAGCAGCACCGGGCCGAAGGCCTGCGGCAGCACCAGCGTATGGATCACGGTGGCGCAGGTCATGCCGAGCGTGATCTCTTCCACACGCGCGAGGGCGATGTCGAAGATGGCGCCGGGCTCGCCGACCGCCGGGAAGGCGATCAGGCCGGCCGTGTACCCGGCCAGCATCAGCATATAGGAGCGCGGCGTGCGGTCGAGCAGGGATACATACAGGCAGCCGCCGATCCACAGCGCCAGCGCGAGCGAGAGCAGTTCGGGCGAGTTGGCCAGGTTCGGCACCAGCACGATGGTGGCGATCCCGCCCAGCAGCGTGCCGCCGGCGCGGTACAGGCCCTTGGAACGGGTCGGCCCGGCGAAGGGCGCGGCGACGATATAGGCGGTCATCATCGCCCAGAAAGGGCGCGGCAGTCCGATGCGCATCGAGATGTACACCGCGAGCATCGCTGCCGCAAACGACTTCACGGAGAACAGGATCTCCGACCTGCTGGCCAGCTTCATGCGCTCTTGCGCTCCGCGGCCTGCTCCACAGCGAGGTTGGCGATCACGTCCGGCAGGCCGGACAGCACGCGCAGGCAGGCATCGACGTCGGCTGGATCGAAGGCGCCGAACAGCTTGCGGCGGAACGGGCGCAGTGCCTGGTCCATGCGCTCGGCGGTCTTGCGGCCTTCGACGGTCAGGCGCAGGATTTTCGCGCGGCGGTCGTTCGGGTCTTCATGGCGCTCGACCAGGCCAGATTCGATCAGCTGGTCCACCACGCGCACCAGCGACGAGGCTTCCAGGCTGAGCGTCTCGGCCAGCACCCCTGGCCGCACGCCATTCTCGCCGAAGCGGCTGATGACCAGCACCGGCAGGCCGGTCGCCTGCGACAGGCCGTAATCGGCCGCGACCTTGTCGGCGGCGGCGCGGTAGGCGCGCGATGCGTGGGTGAGGGCGGCAGTGAGGCTGCTCAGGGTCTGGTCCGAGAGGCGCATGGTTTAGTTCGCGTAAATACCTTTTGAATGCGAAAGTTTAGCATACGAAGTAATTTCTTTCAAGGCGGCCCCTGGGGGGACCCAATCTTATGTGGCGATTCGGTGCAGATCGAACGGTGTGACGAATTCGTGGGCACAGGCGTGCCGGCGCAGTGCCTCGATGGTGGCGAAGCCCCAATGGACCGCGCCAAAGTCCACGCCTGCCTTGCGCGAGGCGTCCGCGTCGGTGCCCTGGTCGCCGATGTAGATGGCATCGCCGGGGTTCATGCCGCAGCGCTTCAGCACGGCGCGGATGCGGCTGGCCTTGCCGAACACCGACATGCCGCAATCGAACTGCACCACCAGCGCCGCCAGTTCCGGCCCCAGCACGGTGCGCACGTTGTACTCGGAGTTCGACGATACCACCGCGATCCGCACGCCTTGCGCATGCAGAAAGCGCAGCGCATCGGCGATGCCTTCGAACAGCGCGATCGAGGCCGCGTTCTCCTTCATCATCGCCATGAAGGTTTTTGACACCGCCGGCAGCTTCCAGGCCGGCATGCCGACGTGGTCCATCATCTGCCGCGTGCCGTAGTGGCGCAGGTGGGCGGAGTTGGCGATGTCGATGCGCTTGAAGCCGTGCCGGTCGGCGATCGTGTTGAAGACGCTGAGGAAGAACGGGAAGGAATCGGCCAGGGTGCCGTCGAAATCGAAGATGGCGAGTCGGTAGGTCATGGCGCCGCAGCGTGGGATAATTGCCGACTATACATGATCTCGAGTCCGCCTTGACCACCGTCCTCATCCTGAAGCTGTGCCTCGTTCCTTCCCTGATCTACCTCGTGACGCTGATCGGCCGCCGCTGGGGCCCGAATGCCGCAGGCTGGTTTTCGGCCCTGCCCATCGTGGCCGGTCCCATCCTGTTGACCATGGCAATCGAGCAGGGTTCGGCTTTCGTGGCGACAGCTGCTGCACATACCTTGATTGCCGTAATCGCGGTGCTGGTGTTTTGCCTGGCCTATGCCTGGGCGTCGGGACGGTTTGGCGTTTTCGGTTCCCTGTGCGCTTCCTTGGGGGCGTACGCGCTGGCGGTGGCGACCCTGCAGCTGATCGAGTTGCCGCTGTTGCCGGGGTTTATGTTGGTGCTTGGCGTGCTGGCGCTGGCGCCGCGCTTGTTCCCGCGCATGGATGGCGCGGCTGCGCGTAGTGCTGCGCAGCCGAACGATCTGCCGCTGCGGATGCTGGCCGGCGCGCTGCTGAGTTTCACGGTGACCTATGCCGCCGCCGGCATCGGCCCGCGCCTGAGCGGCTTCTTCGCGATGTTCCCGGTGATGGGCACGATCCTGGTCGGCTTCTCGCACCATGCGTCGGGGCGGGCGTATGCGGTGAACATCCTGCTGGGCATGGCGCGCGGGTATTACGCGTTTGCGACTTTCTGCGTGGTGCTGTCCTTGTTGTTGCGGGGGCAGTCGATTGGGGTGGCGTTTGGGGTGGCGGCAGGGGCGGCGTTGTGCGTGCAGTTCTTGAGTAAGCGGGGGATGGGGCTGTCTTTGAAGCGTGGGTGAGATCACTTCAGCAGCGGAGCTCCCTGAAACGTTGTCGCATCACGAAGAGGCGCGCCTGTACGTCCTGTAACCCGTTCTGTGCGGTGCGCTTTTCTTCGAATTCAGTGTTGGCCAAGTCTTGATCCAGGCGGCGGCATTCCTGTTGTGCAGCGCCAGGCAGCTTATAGCGCCGCACTTCCACTGCAAACTGTTTGGCGCTCAGACCAGTAAGTGGCCGTATAGCTTCAGCGATCATTTCGCGATGAATCTCATTCTGGACGTCAGGCCCAATCCGTGTTTTTCCCGAGAGTTTGTTGACACCGCGGGCTGGCTCTACTTCCAGCTTTTCAGCGCCCAGGCAGGGCGAATCCGAATAGATGATCTTGCCTTTATCATGGCACTTGAACAGTGTTCGTGAAGGCGCATGCAAGGTTTGTGCGGCGACGATTGGCGCTGCACAAAGCGACCATGTGCCGATGAGCGCAAGGGCAATCCGCTTGAGCGGCAAGCCATCGAGTAAATGCGAATCGTCGAGCAGGATCACAGACCCTTCCTTTACCTGTTATTGCATTTGGGAACTATATGCTAGCGAGGGTGGGTAGAAATCCTCACATTTTCACTTTTTTGCACACCCACCTCATCACGCACGCACAATCCTTTCCCTTGAATACCTGGCGAGCTCAACTATTCTGATCCGGTCGGTCCGCAGAGATCGACGCGAACATCAACAACGATCGGAGACGGAAAATGAATACCAAAGCTGGTGCTGTGGCGAGAACCCTCGCCGCGGCATGCATAGGCTTGCTCAGCGCAAGCGCCTTCGGGGCGGTCGTCGCCCTCCCCAAATACAACGTCAGCGTGAACGATGTGTCGGTCTCCGGATTCTCGTCCGGCGCCCACATGGCGGTGCAGATGCACTTCGCCTATTCGAAAACGGTGAAAAAGGGCGCGGGCATCGTCGCCGGCGGACCGATGTACTGCTCGCAGGGGAATGCCGCGATATCGGTCGGCCCGTGCATGGCGAATACCGGCTCGCGCAATCTGCCTTACCTGATGTCGGTGGTGAATACCTGGTCGGGCAACGGCTATATCGACCCGACCAGCAATATGGCCGCGTCCAAGGTCTACCTGTTTTCGGGGACCATCGATTCGACCGTGCGCCAGCCGGTGATGAACGATTTGAAGACGATGTACGCGAATTACCTGCCGGCCGCGAACATCGTCTACAAGAACAACCTGGCGGCCGAGCACTCGATGCCGACCGACTTCTTCGGCAACGGCTGCGCCATCAATGGCAGCCCCTACGTCAACAACTGCAATTTCGATACTGCCGGCGAAATCCTGAAAACGCTCTACGGCCCGCTGAACGCCAGGAACGCCGGCACCCTGACCGGCAGCTTCATCAACTTCGACCAGGCTGCGTTCTGGGGCAACCACAATCCCAACTTCTACAGCATGGCCAGCAGCGGCTACGCCTATGTGCCGGCCGCCTGCGCATCGGGCCAGGCCTGCCGTCTGCACGTGGCTTTTCACGGCTGCCTGCAGAGCGCTTCGGTGGTCGGCGCGGCCTATTATCAGAATGCCGGCTACAACCGCTGGGCCGATACCAACAAGATCATCATGCTGTATCCGCAGACGATCGTCACCGCGAACAATCCGGGCGGCTGCTGGGACTGGTGGGGCTACGAGGACGTGAATTTCCCGGCCAAGAGCGGCGGCCAGATGGTGGCCATCAAGACCATGATCGACAGGATCGTCAGCGGCAATACGGCCGCGCCTTATACCTGCAGCAGCTGGTATGCCAGCAATTATTCGCACGTCGCCAATGGCCGCGCCTATATCGGTTCGGACGGGCAGGTGTATGCCGTGAATTCGAACCAGTATCTCGGCTATTACCTGACCACGGCTTATACGGATGTGCGACGTACGTCAGCCGGCTATTACACCTACGGCACCTGTTCATGAGGTGGCGGACGAAAAACGCCGAAAATCGCATGCAATGAATGTGTATTGATGGAAGTTACTGAATGTAACGGGTGGGCACAAATGGTGTTGCTCAGTTATCATGCGCCGCTCGGCAGGTTCGGCAGCAGGCGTTGCTCGGTTCAGGTCGAGCAACGCATTGCTGAGGATATTGCTGATGACGGTAAGGACGGGAACGACACAATTTGGCCTGATTAATCTGCTCAAGGCAGTCGCCGCGCAGCTGATCGTCCTGCATCACCTGGCCTTCTACGGACCGATGGCGGACCAGGCGCGCCCCCTGATGCCGGAATTGATCGACTGGCTCGACGAATACGGCCGTATCGCCGTGCAGGTTTTCCTGGTCGTCGGCGGCTTCCTGGCCGCGAAATCCCTTTCTCCGCAAGCCCATCCCGGCATCGCCCATCCCGTCGGTACGATCTGGCGCCGCTATATCAAGCTGGCCCCGCCTTTCATGATGGCGATGCTGCTGGCCATTGCCGCTTCCGCATTGGCTGGACAATGGATGACGCATGAATCGATTTCCGCGCCGCCGACCTTGCCGCAACTGAGCGCCCATGCGCTCCTGTTGCACGACGTGCTGGGTTATGAGGCGCTATCGGCAGGGGCCTGGTATGTGGCGATCGATTTCCAGCTGTATGCGCTGGTGACCCTGCTGCTATGGGGCGCGGGCCGTTTCGCGGGACCGCATATCCAGCGTTGGCTGGTGCCGGCAGCGGTCGCGCTGTGCGTGGGTGTCTCCCTCTTCTATTTCAATCGCGATGCCGGCTGGGACGTGTGGGCGCCTTATTTCATCGGCAGTTATGGCCTCGGCATGCTGGCCTGGTGGGCCAGCGATCCGGCGCGCCGGCCGGGCGAAGCGAGGCTGCTGCTGGCGATGATCGTGGTGCCGACGCTGGTGGCGCTGGCGCTGGATTTCCGCAGCCGGATTGCGGTGGCGCTGGTGGTGGCCTGCGTGCTGTTCCTGTTCGGCCGCATCAAGCTGGCCGATGTCCGCAGCCAGGCCTGGGCCTTCGTGAACCGTATGGCGACGATTTCGTTCTCGGTCTTTCTCGTGCACTTCCCGGTGTGCCTGGTGGTGAATGCGGCATTTACCCGTTTCGTGTCGGACCAGCCGCATGAACAGGCCCTTGGAATGCTGGTGGCGTGGTTTGCCAGTCTCGCTGCAGGTGCCGCGTTTTATCGTTGGGTGGAGGCGCCGCTGGGGCAGGGACTGGCGCGTTTTACGCAGCCGGCAAAACCGCAGCCATTCCTCGTGCGCCAAACCGGCATGCAAAGCCGGGCCATTGCCAAATTGCGGGCTGCTCGATAATCCGGCCGATTCTTATTCCAGCCGGATCGCAATATCGAAGATCCACGTACGGCGGATTTCGATCACGTCGTACTGGCGCGCCAAAGAAGGCGGAAAGGCGCCATAAGGGGCCTGGCTGGCGATGATTTTTCGGATCGCTTCGTCGATGGCGGCAACGCCGCTCGAGGTGACGAAGCTCACTTTTTCGACGGTCCCGTCGGCCCGGACGGCGATGGTCACCGTCGGGCGATTATGTGGCTGCTTGATGACATCGCGGATCATCTCGATGGTCATGTTCTTTTCGATCTTGCGGCTTATCGTCTCGGCATACAGGACGAGATCTCCATTCGGATCGGCGCGGCCGAAGAGCCAGCCGCGGCGCAGGGGGCTCGCCGAGGGCAGCGAAGGGCGCGATGCTGCATCGCGCTGGGCCGCTTCCAGATTCAGTTGTCTGCCGATGGCCTTGAGACGCTCCTCGCGTTCGGCTTCGTACCTGGCCTTTTCACTCAGGGCCAGCTCGCGCTTCGCCTGCTCCTGCTTTACTGCGTCCTGTCGTGCAGCGTCGGCGCGCTTTTGCTCCTCTTCCTGCTTCTGCTTTTCTGCAGCAGCCTGGCGTGCCTTTTCAGCCTGTTTTGCCTGTTCTTCCCGCATCGCCTCCTGGCGGACGCGTTCCTGGCGCTGTAATTCCAACTGAGCCAACTGAGCCAACTGAGCCAACTGCGCCTGCCTGGCCTGCTCGCGCTGGATGGCTTCGTTGCGTGCAGCTTCCTGCCGAAGGGCTTCGGCTTTTTCCTGTTCCTGCCGGGCGGCGGCCAGTCGGGCAGCCTCGTCCTTTGCGGCTTGCTCGACGCGAGCGGCCTCTGCCTGGCGTGTGGCTTCACGTTGTGCGGCGGCCATCAACTCGGCCCGCTTCAGGTTTTCCGCGAGCTGCTTTTCTCGTTCGACCCCGGCCTGATCGAGTGCCGCGCGGTCACGGGTCGCTTGTTCAAGCACAGGCTGGGCGACATCGCGCGTCGTGCTCTGGGTTGGCGTGTCATCGAGGTGCGTGGGCGAGCGTTGCACCACGGGGGCGATGGGTAGCGGTGCGACAGGTTGCCGGGTCGCGGTGACGACTGGCTCGACGGCAGATGGTGGCGCCGAGGCCGCAGCCGGTTTGGGCATGGGCAACGGCATCGCAATCGGGGAGATCGACGTGGATGACACCGTGCTGCCGATCGTGGCGGCGTCCTCCGACGCGAGCACTGGATTGGCTTCCTTGGCAGGCAGAGTTGGTAGCGACCTCAGCATGATCTGCAGATCGTCGGCGCCGAGTCGTCTTTGTTTCCAGGGCAGCTTGAAGCCCGGTAAGCCAAAGGCCTGGCCACCCAAGGTTACGCTGAGCAGGACGACGTGAAGCAGTACGGCGACCAGCAAGGCCGTGCTCATGCGCCGTTGATCGCTCTGTATGAAAAGGCCTTGAAAGCGGCCGCTGCTGGCTGTTGGAAACATCAGACCAGACTATCACAGCAGAGAGCGTCTATTGATATAAAACAAAGAGCTTATGGTTTTTGTACGACGTTTACAAGCAGCCTGACCGATTTCAATATTGCAAGTATCAACTCGCAATTCAATAATCCCTTCGCCAGTCAACAGAATGAGCATCGTGAAAAAATTCCTTCTCTACCTTGCGTTGATGCCGCTGCCGGTCGCTGTGCTGGCCCAGGACTATCTGCCGCGTGACGTGCAGCGCTTTGTCGACCGCCGTGAAGGCTGCGACCACATGCGCGGTGAATTGGATCGCATGAACGAATCGAGTCGTGAGATACGCAAATCATGTGGCGACACAGACAAGGAACTGGCGCAGTTGAAGCTGAAGTACGCAGCCAATTCGACCATCATGCAGATTCTCAACCAGTTCGAGACTGGTAGCGAAGCAGCAGAAGCACCCATGCCGAAAAGCGCAACGCCCAAAAGGAAGGGTTAAATACCAAATAAAAAGCCAGCCCCGAAAGGCTGGCTTCTCACAAAACAAAACTCAAGCAGGCATCAAACGTCAATATTCCCCGCCTGCAGCGCATTCGACTCAATGAAGTTACGACGCGGCTCGACCTCATCACCCATCAGGGTAGTAAAGATCTGGTCCGCAGCAATCGCATCCTCGATCTGCACTTTGAGCAGGCGGCGAACGGTCGGATCCATCGTGGTTTCCCACAGCTGCTCCGGATTCATCTCGCCCAGACCCTTGTAACGCTGCTTGGACACGCCACGCTCCGCTTCCTCGCGCAGCCATTCCATGGCCTGCTGGAAGTCGCGCACCGCGCATTCCTTCATCTTCTCGCCTTCACCGCGGCGGATGATGGCGCCGTCGCCCATCAGGCCCTGGAAGGTGGCGGCCGAATTGGCCAGGGTCGCGTAGTCGGCGCCGGCCACGAAGTCGGCGTCGATCGAGGTCACCTGCACGTTGCCGTGGTGGATGCGCTCGATGCGCAGCGCGTGTTTCTCCGACAGTTCGTCGGAACGCACGCCCACCTTCACGCTCGGCTCGTTGATGGCGTCGGCCAGGGCCTGGGCCGATTTCTCGGCGGCTTCCTGGCTGGTCAGGTCCAGCGTCACACCGGTCATGATAGCGGACAGGGCGGCGCGGTCGATCACGCGCGTCAGGCGCATCATGATGGCGTTGGCGCGGTTGTACTTCTCGACCAGGTCGCCCAGGTCGCCGTCCACGATCGGGTCCGCGCCATCCTTCGGCAGCAGGGCGGCGCCGTTCAGGGCCACGCGCATCATGTAGCTGGCTTCCTCGACGTCGTCCTTCAGGTAGCGCTCGTCGCGGCCGGCCTTGACCTTGTACAGCGGCGGCTGGGCGATGTAGATGTGGCCGCGCTCGACCAGCTGCGGCATCTGGCGGTAGAACAGCGTCAGCAGCAGGGTG
>Ga0265798_10007633_pt1 | contig 13954 bp, 13 predicted proteins | sample P3T30metagenome_FD_192430 | JGI IMG/M metagenome (GOLD analysis project Ga0265798, IMG submission 192430) | Plant litter microbial communities from East Loma Ridge, Irvine, California - P3 T30 | ecosystem: Environmental > Terrestrial > Plant litter > Unclassified | place: USA: California...
TGACCGAATTCGACGGCAAGGGCTTCGTCGACGTTGCCCGTGGCGACCTCGACCTGGGCAAGCTGGATTCCGAGGAAGACAAGAAAGCCCAGGAAGAAATCGCCAAGGACAAGGAAGGCCTGGTCGAGCGCCTCAAAGCGGCGCTGGGCGATTCGGTCAGTGAAGTGCGGGTTTCCCATCGCCTCACCGATTCGCCGGCGATCCTGGCCATCGGCGAGCAGGACCTGGGCATGCAGATGCGCCAGATCCTCGAAGCCAGTGGGCAGAAGGTGCCGGACTCCAAGCCGATCTTCGAATTCAACCCCAACCACCCGCTGATCGCCAAGCTGGATGTGGAGCAGAGCGAAGATCGTTTCGCCGACTTCTCCCATATCCTGTTCGATCAGGCGGCCCTGGCGGCCGGTGACAGCCTCAAAGATCCTGCCGGTTACGTTCGACGTCTGAACAAGCTGCTGGTCGAGTTGTCCGTTTAAACAGTCCAGGTAAAAAGCCCGCTTCGGCGGGCTTTTTCGTTTTCAGTCATGACCTTTTGGAGATGCAAGCGTGAGCACATTGACCGTTCAATCCGTTGTCTACCAAATCGACGGGCAGGCGTACGAAAGCCGCCTGGTCTACGACACTGATATCGTGTCGCCACGTCCGGGCCTGGTGATGGCGCCGAACTGGATGGGCGTCAGCGAAGGTGCCGAACGCATTGCCCAGTCGGTGGCTGCCAAGGGCTATGTGGTGTTGCTGGTCGACTTGTATGGCCAGGGCGTGCACCCGGGCAACAACGATGAAGCAGCGGCTGCCATGATGCCGCTGAAGAACGACCGTGCCTTGCTGCGCAAGCGCATGCAGGTTGCGCTGCAGCAACTGCACGAGCAGACGCATGCCGCTGTCGATCCGGCGCAATCGGCGGCCTTCGGTTTCTGCTTTGGCGGGTGCTGTGCGCTGGAGCTGGCACGTACCGGCGCGGCGCTCAAGGCAACCGTCTCGTTCCATGGCACGCTCGACACGCCCAACCCGGCCGATGCCCATGACATCAAGGGTTCGGTCCTGGTGCTGCATGGCGACGCCGATCCCCTGGTGCCTGCCGAACAGCTGCCGGCCTTCCGCTCCGAGATGAACTCGGCGGGTGTGGATTGGCAGTTGACCAGCTACGGCGGAGCCTACCATTCGTTCACCGACACCGAGGCCAACAACCCGGGTGTGCAGATGTACGATGCCAAGGTCTCGGCTCGCGCCTTTCAGGCCATGCACAACCTGCTCGAGGAAGTGTTTCAGGCCTGATTCGCAGGCCCATGGGGGCGGTACGTGGCCGCGAAGAGGGTCGAACCGCCACCCATGTGCCTGGCTGCTAAGCCTCGGCCAGGTACGTCTCGATATCGATCACTGCACTGGTCATCAGCTTGTGCACCGGGCAGTGGTCGGCCACGCGGTCCAGGTCATGACGCTGCGCTTCCGTCAGGTTGCCGAGCAAGGTGAGCTTGACCTGCAGGCGGTATTTGCCGGTGGGCTCCTCGCTCGCATCGCGTTTGACCTCCACATTCACACCCGTGAGCGGGATGTTCTTGCGCTGGGCATAGAGCTTCAGGGTCAGGGCCTTGCAGGCGCCCAGTGCGGCGTCGAAATAGTCATGGGGAGAGGGCGCCGAACCTGCCCCACCCAGGGCTTCCGGCAAGTCGGTGTGAAAAGAGTGGCGGCCATCGATGTCGATGCTGTGGCGAAATCCGTCGCCAGGTTCGGTAGTCACGGTGATAGCCATGGAAATCCCTTCGTTGGTGTGCTCGAGTCACACTGTATAGAGGGTTGCGCCATCCGGGGGGTTCAACCGCAGTCAATCGACCGATTTCAGGCAAAAAAAACGGCGCCCGCAGGCGCCGTCCTTCAGTAGGGCTGCGAGCCTTACTGACCCTGCCAACGCTTGAGTACCAGCGTGGCATTGGTACCGCCGAAGCCGAAGCTGTTGCTCATCACCGTATTGATTTCGACGTTTTCCTGGGTGACGGTCTGCACTGGCAGATCGGCCACGGCAGGGTCCAGTTCGTCGATGTTGGCTGACCCGGCAATGAAGTTGCCTTCCATCATCAGCATGCAGTAGATGGCTTCGTGCACGCCAGCGGCGCCCAGCGAGTGCCCGGACAGGCTCTTGGTCGAGCTGATGGCCGGATACTTGCCGGCGAAGACTTCCCGCACACCCTTCATCTCGGCCACGTCGCCCACCGGTGTGGAGGTGCCGTGAGTGTTCAGGTAGTCGATCGGGGTATCGACGGTGGACAGCGCCTGCTGCATGCAACGGATGGCGCCTTCGCCGCTTGGCGCGACCATGTCGTAGCCATCCGAGGTGGCACCGTAGCCAACGATCTCGGCATAGATGTGGGCACCACGGGCCAGAGCGTGTTCCAGCTCCTCGACCACTACCATGCCGCCGCCGCCGGCGATGACGAAGCCATCGCGGTCGCTGTCGTAGGCACGCGACGCTTTTTCAGGCGTGTCGTTGCGCTTGCTGGAAAGGGCACCCATGGCGTCGAACAGGAACGACTGGCTCCAGTGTTCCTCTTCGCCGCCGCCGGCGAACACCACGTCCTGCTTGCCCATCTGGATCTGCTCCATGGCCGTACCGATGCAGTGCGCGCTGGTGGCACACGCCGAGGCGATGGAGTAGTTCAGGCCCTTGATCTTGAAAGGGGTGGCCAGGCAGGCCGAGACGGTGCTGCTCATGGTGCGGGTGACCCGGTACGGACCGACGCGCTTGACGCCTTTCTCGCGCAGGATGTCCAGCGCTTCCATCTGGTTCAACGTAGAGGCGCCGCCCGAACCGGCGATCAGGCCGGTACGCGGGTTGGAAACCTGCTCGTCGGTGAGGCCGGAATCCTTGATGGCATCCTGCATTGCAAGGTACGCGTAGGCGGCGGCATGGCCGACGAAGCGGTACACCTTGCGGTCGATCAGCTCTTCCAGGTTGAGGTCGATGGAACCGGAAACCTGGCTACGCAGACCCATTTCGGCATATTCCGGGTTGAAGCGGATGCCAGGGCGGCTTGCACGCAGGTTTGCGGAGACGGTGTCTTTGTCATTGCCCAGGCACGAAACGATGCCCAGACCAGTGATAACAACGCGGCGCATGCGGATAACCCTTAGAAATTTTCGGTGGATGTAAAGACGCCGACCCGAAGGCCGTCGGCGGTGTAGATCTCGCGGCCGTCGACGCTGACCGAGCCATCGGCGATGGCCATGTTCAGCTTGCCCTTGAGCACGCGCTTGATATGAATGTTGTACGTGACCTTCTTGGCCGTCGGCAGCACCTGGCCGAAGAACTTCACTTCACCCGAACCCAGCGCACGGCCACGGCCCGGCAGGTCCTGCCAGCCGAGGAAGAAACCCACCAGCTGCCACATGGCATCCAGGCCGAGGCAGCCCGGCATCACCGGATCGCCCTCGAAGTGGCAAGCGAAGAACCACAGGTCCGGATTGATATCCAGCTCGGCGACCAATTCACCCTTGCCGTACTTGCCACCTTCGGCGCTGATATGGGTGATGCGGTCCACCATCAGCATATTCGGGGCGGGCAGTTGCGCGTTACCTGGGCCGAACAGCTCGCCACGACTGCAGCGCAGCAGATCTTCCCGAGTAAAGGCGTTTTGTTTGGTCATGCGAGCTCCTCAATAGTCCCTGGTGGCAGGGGGCAGATCTTCCCGACCGACCAGAAGAATCAACGCCTGGGTCGGCAGCCTACACATAGACTATTGCGTTGTAGTGAAAGTCACAGCGCAAGCGATACGGAAGTACACTTGTTCACTGAAATTATAATGCCAGACAGCAGGCTTTGTCCGAATGGATGTACAAGACTGCCGCACTTTAGCATTTCTTGCCAGCAACGGGCGCTATCCAGGGGACATCTGGTAGCCATTTCCCTGCGTCTTTCAGTCCCTCCAGCGGTGCAATACCTGCTGCAGGTCGGCACGTTTGAATGGCTTGGCCAGGTAATCGTTCATTCCGGCGGCCAGGCAGGCATCGCGGTCGCCCAGCAGGGCGTTGGCGGTCAGGGCGATGATCGGCAGCTCGGTGCGGCCGGGAATCAGGCGAATCTGCCGGGAGGCTTCATAGCCGTCGAGCACGGGCAGGCGGCAGTCCATCAGGACGGCTGAATACAGGTGCTCGCGCACCTGGTCGACTGCCTCGGCGCCGTCGCTCACTACATCGACGTCGTAGCCCAGGCTGCGCAGCATCGCCTCGATCACGGTCTGGTTGACCGGGTTGTCTTCCACCAGCAAAACCCGGTGGCCGGCACCGTCTTCGTGTCCGCAGGTATTGGGCACCGGTGCCGGGCGTGTCAGGCTCTGCTGGCTCACGGCCAAGGGCATTTCCAGGGTGAACAGCGAGCCTTGACCCTCATGGCTCTGCGCTCGCAGGGTGCCACCCATGCGTTCGGCCAGGGTCCGTGCGATCGGCAGGCCCAGGCCGGTACCACCGTAGCGTCGCGATATCGAGCTGTCGGCCTGGGCGAAGGCGACGAACATGCTCTCCAGGCGATCCTCGCCGATACCGATTCCGCTGTCGCGCACGGTGCAGGTCAGCCAGATCAGTTGATGATCCAGCACCTGCCATTGCACGCCGACGTGTACGCCGCCTTCATCGGTGAACTTCAGCGCATTGCCGATCAGGTTGACCAGGATCTGCCGGATGCGCGTCGGATCGCCTTCGACCTGCAACCCTTGAATATCGTCGGGCAGCGCCAGGTCGAGGGCCAGCTTTCGCTGTCGTGCGCTGTGCTGGAACGCCTGCACGCAACTGGTGATCAGCTCGTGCAGGCCAAAACCGATATGCTCCAGTTCCATCGCCGCGCGTTCGATGCGGGAAAAATCCAGGATGTCGTTGATGACCTTGAGCAGGTGTTCGGTGGACTCAGTAGCCACTTGGGCATAGTCGCGCTGTTCATCGCTCAGCGCGGTGGTTTCCAACAGCTGCAACATGCCCAGCACGCCATTCATCGGCGTGCGCAGTTCGTGACTCATCATTGCCAGGAAGTCCGACTTGGCGCTGTTGGCCCGTTCGGCCTCCTCACGGGTACGGATCAGCTGCTGCATCGCCTGGTGTTGTTCGTGGCTGGCCTTGGCCAGGGCATTGGCCAGGTTGTTGATGTGCCCGGCCAGATGGCCCAGTTCGCTGTCGTCGACGATGGGCAGCGGCGTGTCGAACTCGCCCTGGCCAATGGCCTTGACCACCCGGCTCATGTCGCTGATCGGCTGCGCCAGGCTGCGTGCCAGGCGGCGGGCCAGCAAGTACGTGAACAGCAGGGCGAACAGCGCCAGTACGCCGGCCTTGAACACGATCTCCTGCTGGCGCTGGCTGAAGGCATCGTCGGACATGCCCACGAGCACCCGCCCCAGGTAGTCGCCACTGCTGGCACTGCCCAAGTGCTGCTGTACCTGCGCTTGGTGGTCTTCGAGGAATGCACCACGAATCTGGATCGGCGCCTGGAACACCTCGACATGGGCCGAGCGATGGCCATCGCCCGCACGTTGTTCGACGTAGGCCACTCGCCGGTCGGTCTGGTCCTGGATTTCCAGGAAGCGCACATGGGGGATGGCAAGGGTCGCGTCGAGCAGGGCTTCGAGCACGGCGGCGTTGTCGGTGACCACGCCGTATTCGGAGGCAGGGGCGAGCTGGTTGGCGATCAACTGGCCGGTGTGGTTGAGCTCCTGGCGCAGGTCCTGCAGGCGCACGAAGGTAAAGAAACCGATCAGTAGCAGGGTCAGCAGCAGGGCTGGTCCGACGCTGATGATCTGGGTCCGCGTATGGATGTCGCGGTTCAGGCGCAACTTCATGTCAGGGCGCGAGGCAATGGGAAGATAGCGGTCACGACGGCGCCTGAATCGAAATGAACAGTCAGGCATGTTAACCGGTCAGAGCGACAATTCCAGTCGTAATGTTACCGAGGCACGGCCGGGACTGGTCGTGTCGAGGCGGCTCCGTATAATGCCCCTCATTGCCTTCAACTCGACCAAATGGATGGGATATGACTCAAGAGCAGCCGATAGCCGTGCTGGGTGGAGGTAGTTTCGGCACCGCCGTGGCCAACCTGCTGGCCGAGAACGGCCATTCGGTCCGGCAATGGATGCGCGACCCGCAGCAGGCCGAAGCCATTCGCCTGAACCGGGAAAACCCGCGCTACCTCAAGGGCATCAAGATTCTGCCGGGTGTAACGGCAGTCACCGACCTGCCGGCGACCATCGCCGGCAGTTCGCTGATCTTCGTTGCGCTGCCCTCCAGTGCTCTGCGCAGCGTTCTGGCGCGGCACGCCGACCAGTTGACCGGCAAGATGCTGGTCAGCCTGACCAAAGGCATCGAGGCCCAGAGCTTCAAACTGATGAGCGAAATCCTCGAAGAGGTCGCGCCGGGGGCCCGCATCGGCGTGTTGTCTGGCCCCAACCTGGCCCGCGAGATCGCCGAGCATGCGCTCACCGCCACGGTGGTGGCGAGCGCCGACGAAGCGCTTTGCGAGCGGGTCCAGGCCGTTCTGCACGGGCGCACGTTTCGTGTCTATGCCAGCAGTGACCGCTTCGGTGTCGAACTGGGCGGCGCTTTGAAAAACGTCTACGCGATCATCGCCGGCATGGCCGTCGCCTTGGGCATGGGCGAGAACACCAAGAGCATGCTGATCACCCGTGCGCTGGCCGAGATGACACGCTTCGCCGTCAGCCAGGGCGCCAACCCCATGACGTTCCTTGGCCTGGCCGGCGTGGGCGACCTCATCGTGACCTGTTCCTCGCCCAAGAGCCGCAACTACCAGGTGGGCTTCGCCCTCGGCGAAGGCCTGAGCCTGGAAGACGCCGTGTCGCGCCTGGGCGAGGTGGCCGAAGGCGTCAATACGCTCAAGGTACTCAAGGCCAAGGCTCAGGAGTTGCAGGTGTACATGCCGCTGGTGGCGGGGCTGCATGCAATTCTTTTCGAAGGGCGTACGCTGAACCAGGTCATCGAACTGCTGATGCGGGCCGAACCCAAGACCGATGTCGACTTCATTTCCACCAGTGGCTTCAACTGAGGAGCAATTCATGAACCGTTCTTTCAACGATCCGGGCCGCGAGGCGATCGTCCTGCGTGTGCTCTGGATGCTGGTATTCGTGCTGGTCTGGCAAGTTGCCCAGTTCCTGCTCGGCGCGCTGGTGCTGGTGCAGTTGATCTACCGCCTGGTCTATGGCGCACCGAATGCCGGCATCATGGCCTTCGGCGACAGCTTGAGCCGATACCTGGCCCAGATCGGTCGATTCGGGAGTTTTCATACCGAGCAGAAACCCTGGCCATTCTCCGATTGGCCACAGCCTCGCCCAGCCGAGGGGGAAGCCGCTCATCAACCAGGGGTCAACCAGCCGTTGGCCGATGACGAGCCCAAGCCATGAAGCTCTGGGTCTTGCGCCATGGTGAGGCGGTCAGCCATGCCCGCAGCGACGCCGAGCGCGCGCTGACGTCCGTGGGCCAGCAGCAGGCATTGACCAGCGCCGCGCGCCTGCACGATCAACCACTGGATGCCATTCTTGCCAGCCCTTACGTCCGTGCCCAGCAGACTGCCGCCCTGGCCCATGGCGTGCTACCCAGCGCCCCGGCGGTACGGACCGTACCCTGGCTGACGCCCGACAGCGACCCGCTCGCAGTCATCGGCCATCTGGAAAAGCTGGGCCTGGACAACGTGCTGCTGGTGAGCCACCAACCTCTGGTCGGCAATCTGCTGAGCCTGCTGGTGCACGGCAACCTGCGTCAGCCAGAGCCGATGCAGACGGCCAGCCTTGCCGAGTTGCAGGGCGAGTGGCCGCTGGCCGGTCTGATGTCCCTGCACGCGGTCCATCATCCTTAACCTGTCAGGAATACACCCATGAGCCTGTGGCGCACCGAACCGGATCTGGAACGTTTGAATGCAGCGCAGAAAAACACCATCGGCGAGTTGCTGGATATCCGCTTCGAACGTTTCGATAGACAGTCCCTGACTGCCAGCATGGCGGTCGATGCACGTACCCACCAACCCTTCGGCCTGCTCCACGGCGGCGCCTCTGTGGTGCTGGCCGAAAGCCTGGGCTCCATGGCCAGTTACCTGTGCATCGATACCGAGCGTTTCTACTGTGTGGGGCTTGAGGTCAATGCCAACCACCTGCGCGGATTGCGCACTGGCAGGGTGACGGGGGTTGCCCACGCGGTGCACATCGGTCGTACCACACACGTATGGGACATCCGCCTGCACGGTGACGATGGCAAGCCCAGCTGCATTTCGCGCCTGACGGTGGCCGTCGTGCCGCTGGGGCACAACCCACCGGCGCGCTGAGTCGTGACTGCGCCGGCGCGCGAAATCCGCCTGTCGTTGCCCCATATCGAGTTGGCCGCCCAGGGTTACGGACCCGAGGACGGCAGGCCGGTGCTGGCGCTGCACGGCTGGCTGGACAACGCCAACAGCTTTGCCCGCCTGGCGCCGAAGCTGGCCGGCCTGCGCATCGTTGCTCTCGACCTGGCAGGCCACGGTTGCTCGGGACATCGCCCGGTCGGCGCCGGTTATGCCCTGTGGGACTATGTGCACGACGTGCTGGAGGCTGCCGACCAGCTTGGATGGCAACGCTTTTCCCTGCTCGGGCACTCGCTGGGCGGGATCGTCGCGACGTTGCTGGCAAGCGCCTTGCCCGAGCGAATAGAGCGCCTGGCGCTCATCGACGGCGTGGTGCCGCCGCTGGGCGTTGCCGAAGAGGGCCCGCTGCGTTTGGGCCAGGCGTTGCGTGCGCAACAGGGGTTACGGCACAAGCGCAAATCGGTGTATCCCGACATCGACCGGGCGGTGCTTGCGCGCATGCGCGGTCGTATCGCAGTCAGCCACGAGGCAGCCGCATTGCTAGCGGCCCGTGGGCTGGAAGCCGTGGCGGGTGGCTTCAGCTGGCGCAGCGACAGTCGTCTGACCCTGCCGTCCCCTTTGCGCCTGGGCGAAGAGCAGGCGCTGGCTTACGTGCAGGCGATCCGCTGCCCCAGCCTGTTGATCCTCGCCGAGCAAGGCTTGCTCGTGAAAAATACCGCACTGCTGGCCCAGTTGCGGCTGCCCATGCAGGCGTTGCCTGGAGGCCACCACCTGCACTTGGACGACGACGCTGGGGCCAAGCTTGTCGCAGACTGTTTCAATCGCTTTTTTGCGATACCTTGACTTGCAGCAGTCAACTGCCGAGGCTTGTCAGGTTGAAACAGGAGAAGACCCCGATGGAACTCGCTGCTACGCTCGCCTACGGCCCTTTGGTCATCCACGCCTTGCTGCCCTCATGAACGGCTCGAAGCTGCTGCTATCGGTACTCACGGGTCTGCTGGCCACTGCCGCCTTGGCTGCCGAGGTCCCCGCGCCGCCGGACGCCAAGGTAGTCGACCAGCGCCCGGTGGTCGACAAGGAGCGCATCTACCCACTGGGGTCGCTGCGCACCATCAGCGGCAAGCTGCGCATGGATGGCCAGGTCAGTGCCAAGGGTCAGGTCAGCGCCGTCACGTACGAGCTTCCCGAAACCCAGACCGCACGACAAGCCTTCAACGACGCCCGCGAGGCCTCGCAGCAGGGCGGTGCACACACGCTTTACTGGTGCCAGGCGCGTGACTGTGGCGAAAGCAGCCTGTGGGTCAACACGATATTCGACGGCGCACGGCTGTCGGGGGCCGACGATCAGCAGGCGTTCGTGCTGCTGCGCCAGGCGGCTCCGGACGACAACACCCTGACCGCGATCTATGCCATCACCCGCGGCAACCGTCGCGCCTACCTGTACGTCGAAACCTTCGTCGCCGATGCCCCCCTGGGTACCTTGCTGCCCACGCCGGCCACGGTGCTGCACGAACTGCGCAGCACCGGCGATCTCGACTATCCGGGCCTTGGCGAAACGCCCGACGACACCTGGGTGGCCTTGCTGGCCCGCAGCCTGCAACTGGACAGCTCGATTCGAGCGAGCATCTCCGGCGTCTCACCCGCTTCGGCCGCTGCCTGGCGCGATGCCCTGGTAGCCAAGGGCGTGCGTGCTGCCCGTCTGGAAACCGGTACCCAGAGCGTCAAGGGGCTGCACCTGGAAATCATTCGTTGAGCCTGCTTCGGCTTTTGGAGCCTGGATGCTGAGTAACGACCGCCTGCTGGTACAGATCGTGTTGCTGGCCTTGCTCGGTGCCTGCCTTTGGGTATTGGCGCCATTCTGTTCGGCATTGTTGTGGGGTGCGATCCTGGCCTACGCCAGTTGGCCGCTGATGCGTCTGCTGACCCGCTGGCTCAACGGCCGCGAGTCGCTGGCAGCCGGCATCCTCACGGGCTGCTGGATGTTGCTGGTGGTCTTGCCGCTGGTCTGGCTGGGTTTCAACCTGGCCGACCATGTGCGCGATGCAACGGCGTTCATCCGTGACGTCCAGGTCGATGGGTTGCCTGACGCGCCCGACTGGCTGGCGGGCATTCCCCTGGTCGGTGGCAGCCTGGTCGGCCTGTGGAACACCCTCGACGAACAGGGCGCGGCATTTCTGGCCAGCGTGCGGCCGTATCTGGGGCAGGTCGGCAACTTCCTGCTGGCGCGCAGCGCGCAGATCGGAGGCGGGATTCTCGAACTCACCTTGAGCCTGGTCTTCGTGTTCTTTTTCTATCGCGACGGGCCGCGGATGGCAGCCTTCGTGCTCAGGCTGCTGGAACGTCTGATCGGCGAGCGTGCCGGGTACTACATCGACCTGGTGGCCGCCACCGTGCAACGGGTGGTCAACGGGGTCATCGGTACCGCCGCTGCCCAGGCGATCCTGGCCTTGATCGGCTTTCTCATTGCGGGTGTGCCGGGGGCCCTGGTGCTGGGCATCGTCACCTTCCTGCTGAGCCTGATTCCCATGGGGCCGCCACTGGCGTGGATTCCGGCCACCGCTTGGCTGGTGTGGCAGGGCGACTATGGCTACGCGATCTTCCTCGGTATCTGGGGGACCTTCGTCATCAGTGGCGTGGACAACGTGCTCAAGCCCTACCTGATCAGTCGCGGCGGCAACTTGCCGCTGGTGATCGTGCTGCTGGGGGTGTTCGGCGGGCTGCTGGCTTTCGGCTTCATCGGCCTGTTCATCGGCCCGACCCTACTGGCAGTGGCCTACAGCCTGCTGCACGACTGGACTCACACCCAACACAAGCCGCTTTAACCCGCCCCGTGGGGATTATTTGGGATACAGCGGCGGCAACCCGGCGTTTTCAGCTGCCGGATCCAGGGCCGGGCCGCTGCGCAGGATACTGCCGATCGCGCGCCACAGTTCCTCGCCTTGCCAATACTGGCCGCTTTCACTGTAGAGCGCTCCATTGAGCCCATCCAGGGCGTCGGACAACGGCACGAAGCGCGCCGCCATATCGGCCAGTGTCTCCGGTTGCTGGCGGGCCCAGGCGTCCAGGGCCTGGCGGGTGGCCTGGGGGTCATTGGCCTGGCACGCGCGCTTGAGGTCATCGAGCAAGGTACGTGGGCTCGGCCCGGTTTGTGCCGCGCGCAGCACTGCCGGCTGTCCCCGGGCCCGCCACCACAGGGCAAAACCGATCATCGTGGTGAACAACAAGATCACACTGACCAGTTTCCAGGGCCAGGCGACATCCGGTTCGGTACCCGCGGCGCCAACCGGTGTATCGACCATCAGTCCGGCGTTCCCGGCGACGTCCAAACTGCGCGCCGGCAGGCCGGTACGCTCCAGATGGTCTTCATGGGTGTTCCACCAGACCACCTCGACGCTGGGCAGCTGCAGCGTGCCACTGCGCGCCGGCACCAGTGCCTCGCGCTCCTGGCGGCTGCCGATCAGGCCTCGGTCGCTAGTCTGGTTGCTCAACTGGGGCTGGTCCGGGTAGCGGCGCAAGCCGTCCACCAGGGTACCCGGCAGCGCGGGCAGCTGAGCACTGGACAGGCCTTCGGCCTTCACTTCCAATGTCCGAGTGAGGGAATCGCCAACCTGGCTGCTGGGCGGGTCGGGGTTCCAGCTTTCGCTCAGGCTCAGGCTGCGTGCTGGCAGCCACGGCGTGTCGGCGGGGTAGGCCGCTGGCACGCCCCTGACCGTCAACGACATCGGTGCAGACGTCACCCGGGTCAGCTTGCCCGGTCGTGGCGAACTGCTGCCGCTCTCGCCCGGTGCGGCGGGCTCGACTGTGGTGGCGGTGAAGGCCAAGGCAGGAATCGACAGTTCGCCACTGCGTTGCGGATAGAGGGCATAGCGCATCTCGATGACACCGTGGCGGACACCGTTGATGATCTTCTCGAACGTGCGCGAACCGCCCAGTGGTTCGATGCGCGCATCGGCCAGCTGCAGTGGCGTCAGGCTGCTGTCGTCGTACAGCGGCACCGAATGATAGATGCGCAAGGTCAATACCGCTTGCGCCTGCACATAGACATTGTCGCTATCCAGGCTGGCATCGATGAACACTGGCGCCATGTTCGCCCGCAGCGGCTGGTCGCTGTGCAGTATTTGCAGGACAATCGGTTGGCTGCGCAGTTCGCCCAGTTGCAGGGCAGCGATGGTTACGCTGCCGGTCTGGCGCGGTAGCAGGGTGATGATCCAGCGGGTCGTGGCCTGACGGTCGCCATCCAGGCTGGTGAGGCGGTTGACCTGGCGTGTATCGCGCACCTCGAACGAGCCCTCGAGTGGGGTCAGGTCAGGCTTGCCGAACTGCGTGACATCGTTGGTTTCCAGGGTCAGTTCGACCGTTTCACCCGAATTGAGCCGCGAGCGATCGACGCTGGCCACCAACGTAGCGGCGTGCGCCCACTGGGCGAGCATGGCCAGGGTTGCAGTGATGCAGAGGGCGCTGAGGCGACTCATCGAATCGTGTCCTGATGCTGTTGCTGTTCGTACCAGAATTTGCGCCGTAGCAATTCCGCCGGGTCGTCCGGGATCTGCTGCAACCATTGCTCCAACGCTTGGCGCTGTTCGGCATCCAGGCTGGTCTGGGTCGGCCGGGGCGGCGGCCGGGTGGTGGCGTCGTCGCTTGGCGGCTGGGGTGGTGTTGAGGATTGTGCCTCAATCCGGTCTCCGCCTGCTTGTCCAGAAGGGCTTTTCTGAGCGCCTGGCGCATCGTTGTCCTGCGCGCCATTGTCGGCCGATGCGGATGAATGTGGATCCTGATCGTCCGGCGCGGTGGCGCCCGGTGCCTGTGGTTTGTGGGCCTGATCGGAGGCCGAGTCGGGTTCGGCAGGCGCCTGGCGCAGCAGTTGTTCCACCAGCGCACGGTTTTCCAGCGCCGGGCGCAGGTCGGGTTGACGTTCCAGCGCCTGGTCGTAGGCGTCCAGGGCGGCGTCCAGTTCGCCGCTGCGCGCCAGGGCGTTGCCCCGGTTGTAGTGATCACGGGCACTGTCGCCCTGGGCGAAGCGCTCGGCGGCTGCGGCGTAGTCGCCCGCCTCGTAGAGCGCCATGCCTTGCCACTGGGCATCGGCAAAGCGTCGCGCAGCCTGGGCCGGACGCTGCTGCTCAAGCAGGGCTTGTCCTTGCTGATCGCGGCGCAGCCAAAGGTCCTGAAAGTCGAAGGCGTATCCGGGCTGTGGCGCGATCAACAGGCACAAGGGCAGGCAGAACAGCCAGCCGCGGCGGCCGGCGAGGGCGGCAAGCAACAGCAGGGGGAGCAATAACCAATGACCCTGGTCGGCCCAGCTGTCCAGCTGTTGGGTCTTGCCGTTGCCGCGCAATACGGTGGGCCGATCGAGCAATCCGAGGTTGCGCAAGTCCAGGTCATCCGAACGCGCCTGCCGGTACAGGCCGCCGACATCGCCGGCGAAGCTGCGCAGCCCGGCACTGTCCAGGCGAGGCAGGCGGATGGCACCTTGCTCGTCCTTGAGGAAATCACCGTTTTCCTGCTTCACCGGCGCACCGTCGCGGGTGCCGATACCCAGGATCAACAGCTGTGGTGAATGGTTGTCCAGACGCTGGGCAATCCCTCGACGCTCCGCGTCCGACAACTGTGAAGCCAGCAGCAGAATGCGGCCTTGACCTTGTTCGG
>Ga0265798_10007634_pt1 | contig 13954 bp, 12 predicted proteins | sample P3T30metagenome_FD_192430 | JGI IMG/M metagenome (GOLD analysis project Ga0265798, IMG submission 192430) | Plant litter microbial communities from East Loma Ridge, Irvine, California - P3 T30 | ecosystem: Environmental > Terrestrial > Plant litter > Unclassified | place: USA: California...
CGTAATCGATCACGTAGGGCGCATTGCCGGCGACTTTGAGGTTCTTGTATTTGCCGGATTTCAAGGTGGCGGCAGCTACGGTGTTGGTGACCACGGTGGCCTGGATGTGGCCCTGGGCGACGGCCAGGATGGTGTCGTTCTGCGACTGGTAGGCACGGAAGCTGCCGCCACCCCAACTCTTCACGTCCTTTTCCAGGGCTATGGCCTCGTAGGTGCCGCTGGTGTTGCCCAGTGCCTTGCCCTTGAGGTCGTCGAAACCGTTGATGCCCGTGTCGTCGCGGGTGAGCACGACCATCTGGAAGGCGAAGTAGGGCACGCTGAGGCCAACGGTCTTGGCCCGCTCCAAGGTGTCCGACGTGGACGCCACGATGACGTCGGCACGCCCCGAGATCAGCGCCGGAATCCGATCCGGAAATGGCGTCTCGACGACTTCGGCATCTACGCCGAGCACCTTCGCCAGGTCATGGCAGTAATCGACGTCGAAGCCGGCGGGTTTGTTGGCGCTGTCGCGAAAACCCATGGGCGGGAAGTCCAGCGTCACCGCGCAGCGCAGTTTGCCGGAGCCGACGATGTCATCCAGCTTGTCGGCTTGGGCGGTTGCCATGAAAGCGCTACTGAGCACAGCGGTAAGGGCTACGGCGAAGGCGGGTGTATGCATGGGAACCTCGGACGGGATGGTGCAGGAATGACTGATGAGATTTCGTATACGATATTTTAAATGCAACAGCCGTGCCTGTTCGCCTTTGTCACTGGATGATTTCAAGGAAGCTTGAGCCAGACACGTTTCAGGTGGGTACGAGCATGCCTTCGCGTTTCCGAGATCCAATCTGGGGTGTTACATAAGGGAGCATCGCCAGCGTCACTGCCCGCTAACGGAACATCAGCGATGGCTGTCGCGATACAGACTGGGCGACAAATGCGTCAAGGCGCGGAATTGTCGGCTGAATGCACTGTGGTCGGTGTAGCCACAGCGCAGGGCGATATCGGTGATGGGCAAGTCTTCGTCGCGCAACAGGCGCGAGGCTTCTTCCAGGCGCGCCTTGTGGATCAGCTGGCGCGGGGTGAGCTGGAAGATCCGCTTGCAGTGCCGCTCCAATTGCGCGACCGACAGCCCGGCAATCGCCGTCAGTTCCGCCAGGCTGATCGGGCGATGGAACTGGGCGCGGATGTGCGCATCCACCGCCGCCACTTTCTGGAACGAAGGATGACTGAATTGCGGCACTTGCAGGTCTCGAGAGATGCCGGCCAGACCGACGATCCGACCCTGCTCGTCGTGCAGGGCGATCTTGTGGGTCAGGCACCATACCGGCTGATTGCCGTCATAGAGGTGCAGCTCCAACTGGTCGGCCAACTCGCGGCCACTGCTCAGGACCTTGCGGTCCTGTTCGGTGTACAGCGAGCCAAAGCGCGCCGGGAACACCTGCTCGGCGGTCAGGCCCAACAGTTGCCGGTGGGTCTTGAACCCGCAACGCCGGGCCAGGGTGGTGTTGACGAAGGCATATCGAGCGGCGTCGTCCTTGATGAAGAACACCACGTCGGCCAAGGCGTCGAGCAGTGGCGCCAACGGTTGCAGGCTGACCAGCAGGTCGGGCAGGTGGCAGGGACTGGCAGGAACGAGGGCGGCGAGCATGGCGTCAGGCTCCGGAAAGGACGCCCGGAGCATAGTGCCCCCGGCCCGCTGCGCAAAGTGCTGGCGATGGGATCAAGTAGGCGGGTGGTCGTCGATGCAGAGCAAGGTCGCGATCCGGGCCGGGCTGAAGGGCGGGCGAGGTGTGGACGGCTGCCAGCCGAACAGCTGCGCGGTGGCAGCACCACACACCCGGCCCTGGCAGGCGCCCATCCCGCAGCGGGTGGCCAGCTTGGCCTCGCGCCAGGAGCCATGTGGTTGAACGGCCGCGTAGGGCACGTCTTCACAGCGGCAGACCAGTGTGTCCGGTTCGCACAGGGTGGCGAGCGCCGGCCTCAGGGCGAACGCGCGGTTCAGCACGGCGGCGAAGCCCTGCCAATGGCTGCGCTGCGACCAAAGCTGTGCGGCTGCGGCTTGATCGCCGACCGCAGCGTGCCCAGCGATGCTGCCTTCGACCAAAGCCAGCTCGCTGCCGCCGAAACCGGTGCATTCGCCGGCGGCGAAGTGATCGGCCAGGCTAGTCGCCTGCCAGCCATCGACGGCAATGGTTCCAGCCTGCAACGCACAGCCCAGGGCCTCCCCCAACTGCGTGTTGGGCACCAGGCCGAAGCCACAGGCCAGTCGCTCACACGGTACTTCCACGGTTCGCCCCCGTTGCATCAGGCGCACGCCTTCGAGCCGTTCGCTGCCGAGCGCGGCCAGTACGTAGCTGTCGGCGCGATACACCGCTGAGCCGAGTTGCAGTGCTTGCAGCGCCTTGTGCGGCCAGCGTGGCAACTGCGCTGCGAAGCGCGCGACAGCGCCGGTGCTGGCCTGCTCGGCGATGCGGATCACCCGAGCGCCCTGCTTTTGCGCGGTGTGGGCGCTGGCCAGCAGCAACGGACCGCTGCCCGCGACGACCACACGCTCGCCCGCGATGGGCAGGCCGCCCTTGACCAGAGCCTGCAAACCTCCCGCGCCGGTCACGCCGGGCAGTGTCCAACCGGGGAAGGGCAGCAACAGCTCACGGGCGCCGGTACACAGGATCAGCTTGGCATAGTCGATGATCCAGCCGCGCTCCTCGTTCTCCACCAGCAAGCGGTAGGGCGCGGGCCGGGCAATCACTCGGGTGGCGGTGTGGAGCTGCACATTGCTATATCCCTGCAAGCGCTCACGCAGTCGAATCACCTGAGTCGGCAACGCGGCGTGGGGCCCGTCGCGCCAGATTTGTCCACCGGGGGCCGGATTGTCGTCGAGCAGCACAATGCGAGCCCCGCTGGGTGCTGCTGCCAGTGCCGCATGGAGGCCAGCGGGGCCAGCACCGATGATCAGGACCTCGGCGTGTTCGTTCATCATGAGGTGTGCACCTGCATGCCGTCGCGGCAGTGCGTCTGGCACGCCAGGCGCCGGGAACCGTCGATGGTGACCCGGCACTCCTGGCAGATGCCCATGCCGCACAGGGGCGCACGCCGCTGGCCGCTGACCGAGGTCCGCGTGCAGCCGTCACCGGCGATCGCCAGCGCGGCTGCGACACTGGTGCCTGCAGCCACACGCAGTGTGCGACCATTCACAGTCAATTCAGGCATGGGCACATGCTCCGAGAAAACGCTGTGGCAGGTACGGTGCTGCGGCCAGCGGCAGCGATTCGTCGAACAGTTGCGCCACCAGCAGGTCGGCGGTCGCCGGTGCGGTCGTCACCCCCAAGCCCTCATGACCCACCGCCAGCCACAGGCCCGGACGCTGTGGATGCTCACCCACCAAGGGCAAGCCGTCCGGGCTGGCCGCGCGGAAACCGGTCCAGGCACGAATCACGTTCATGTCGTTCAGGGCAGGGACATACTCGGCCGCGCGCCTGAGCATTTTGGCGAGCATCCAGCCTTCGACGTCAGGCTCGGTGGTGTCGAATTGTCGCGAAGCACCGATGAACAATTGCCCGGTCGGGCGCGGTTGGATGTTGCAGGCCGTAGACGGGCCGCTGGCGGTGTGGGCGCTGGTGACGTAGCCCAGCTCTACCAGCGTATGGGTGATCTGCGCGGGGTAGCGGTCGGTGATCGCCAGATGACCTTTCTTGGCCTGCACGGGCAACTCGGGGCACAGCGCGGTGGCCTGGATGCCATTGGCCAACAGCACCAGATCGGCGCTCAGCCATTGACCGTCGGCCAGGCGCACACGGTGGCCGTCCACCTCAATGACCGTGGCGTGTTGCTGACGAATCAAGGGATGGTCGAGCATCCACTGCGCGGTCGCCGGTGCATACACAATACCGTCGCCCTTGATCAACAGACCGCCTTCCAGGCCCTCGCGCAACAGCGGCTCACGCGCGCGCAGGGCGGTCGCACCAAGGATTTCGCACGCCTCGCCATGCTCGCGCAGCACCTTGAACTTGTGCTCGGCAACGGCCATTTCCTCATCGTTCGCAGCCAGCCAGAGGGTGCCGTTGCTGCGGTACGCACAGCCCTGAGGCAGCGCCGAGGCCATCTCGCGCCAGCGCCTGAGCGAGTATTGGCTCAGCGCCAGTTCGGCGGCGTTGTCGTCGAGCACCAGCAGGTGGCCCATGCCAGCCGCCGTGGCGCCGGGCTGTCCGGCGTCCAGCACCTGAACGTTCAGGCCACGTTTGGCGAGCGCCTGGGCGCAGGCGGCGCCGACGATGCCCGCGCCGATCACAATGGCGTCGGCCACGGCCTGCGTGCTCACAGGCGAATGCCCCAGGCGAAGGGGTCGTTACCGTGCAAAATCAGCGTGGCTTCGGCGCTCACATACGCCTGCCCGCGAATGGTCGGCACCACCCGCCCATCGGCGCTCGGCTCCAGCGGCTCGTAGGACCCTTCGAACGTGCTGCCGATGACGCTGGCCTGACGCCAGATCTGGCCGGGCTGCAGCTTGCCGTCGGCTGCAAGGCACGCCAGTTTGGCGCTGGTCCCGGTGCCACAGGGCGAGCGATCGTAGGCCTTGCCGGGGCACAGTACGAAGTTGCGGCTGTCGGCGCGATCATCTTCGGCGAACAATTCAATGTGGTCGATCAGGCCCCCGTCTTCACCCCGTATGCCTTGATCCTCAAGTGCCTGCTGCACGGCGACGGTGTAGGCAGTCAGGGCTTCGAGGTTGTCCCCGGCAACCGCCAGCCCATGCTCGGCCACCAGAAAGAACCAGTTGCCACCCCAGGCGATGTCGCCGATCACCGCGCCGATACCCGGCACCTGCAGCGCTACGTCCTTGCGGTAGCGATAGGCGGGCACGTTGCGCACGCTGACAGAACCGTCCTCATGCAACGTCGCCTGGACGGTACCCACCGGGGTTTCGACGGCATGCACGCCCGGGCCGATCCGGCCCAGATGAGCCAGCGAGGCGATCAGCCCGATGGTGCCGTGGCCGCACATGCCCAAATAGCCGGTGTTATTGAAGAAGATCACCCCTGCGCAGGCGTTGGGGTCCACTGGTGTGCACAACAGCGCGCCTACCAGCACATCGCTGCCGCGCGGCTCCAGCACGCAGGCGGCCCGCCAGGCATCGTGCCTATCGGCCAGCAGCTGTCTGCGCTCGGCCATGGTCCCCGTGCCGAGATCCGGGAAACCCTCGATCACGAGGCGTGTGGGCTCACCCCCCGTATGCGAGTCGATCACTTCAATGCGGTTCATCGGGCCACCTGTCGAGTTGGTTCAGTGAACCTTAGGGTGGCGCAGATGAAGCCGTCGGGCTTGAGCGATTTAGCGCATGCCGATGACGAATTCGGCACAGTGATTGATTTTATTGGCCGGTTCGCAAAACGAATTCAACGCGCGCTCGGCAGGTGCTCGAAGAGGGTCTGGCAGACCCCGGCAATGTGTTCGTCGAGCAGGCGCACGGCACGCTCGACATCGCCCTCGCGGCATGCCTGGAGGATCTCCCGGTGCTCGTGATCGGCGCGATCCTTGCCGGCCGACAGGCTCATCTGCATGCGCAGGTAACGCTCCAGCTTGTCGTTGACCGAGCGGATCATGCCCACCAGAAACGGCCGCTGCGCAGGTTCGTAGAGGCAGGCGTGCAGCGCCCAGTTCAACTCCGCCCAGCGGCCCACGTCGTTCTCACCGATGAACTCGCGGCAGATGCTCTCGGCGCGGACGAAGGTCGCCTCGGTCATGTTCGGAATGGCCAGGCGCAGCACCTTGTCTTCCAGCAGCATGCGCACTTCGAACATCTGCGCCAGCTCGGCTTCCGACAAGCGCGTGACCATGGCCCCGCGGTTGCGCTGGAACATCACCAGGCCCTCGGCTTCGAGGCGCTTGAGCGCTTCGCGCACGGGGATCTTGCTGACATTGAACTGGCGCGCGATGTCGTCCTGGCGGATCGGTTCATCCTCGGCAAAGTGCCCGGCGACGATCGCGTCGCGCAGGTGCCGGGTGATGATCTCCGAGGTCGAGGGCGAGTTGCCGAGGTCCGGCGCGTTGAGTTTGGTCTGGGCCACGTCACTGGGTCATTCGAGGGATTGAGCGTATAGGGTATACGCTTTTGCGCTCGGTTGACTCGGCATCCATCGGCCTAGCGCGCCCAGCCCTGCCGCCGATGATGCCGGTGCAGCTTCACCAAGGCGAAAGCGAGCAGGGCGGCGAAGCCCAGGCACACCGCCTCCACGCCTGCGCGTTGCCAATCGCCGACCCGTGCGTAATGCCACAGCGCCTGGCCGGTGGTCCACTGGTTGAGCAGCGGCAGGCACAGGCACAGCAGCGCCGCCAGGCCCAGTTGCTCGGTCCATGCCCGCTGGCGGGGCCGACACAGAGCGTGCAGCAAGGTCGCCGCCCAGATCAGCAGGAAGCTGCGTATTTCCCACTGGCTACGGTCCGGCAACTCGAGGGGCAGCAGCCGGTTGGCATAGAAATAGCCGCAGCACGCCAGGCCGATGCCGACGCTGCACGCCACATTGAAGGCTTCGACGCAGTGATAGAAGCGTCGCGTGGCGTCGCCGAATTCGTGCTGGCCCTTGATCCGTCGCTTGATCGAGAACAGCAACGTACCCGCCACCATCATCGATGTGCCCAGCAGGCCGCTGGCAAAGTACACCCAGCGCAGTGCCCAGCTGCCGAAATCGGCGAAGTGCAGGGAGCGCACCACGCCTTCGATCCGGGTGCCCAGGGACACGCTGGCCGGATCTTGCCGCCAGACCTGCAACACGCTGCCGTTGGCCGCGTCGAACAGCACGCTGGCCTGGGGCGTGAACAGGTGGTCCGCAGGCTGCCCGAGGTCCGCACGGCCGATGATGCGTACGCTCGCATTGGCGGCGCCTGGTGCATTTACCAGCAGCATCTGCGCCGGTTGCCTGGTCAGCGTGCGCGCCTGGTCCAGAAGCGCTGCCCAGCTCGGCGCAGCGCCGGCCGGCTGCGCCACGGGGCGAACCACGGTCGGTTCGGCGGCGAGCTCGGCGGTGAAGCGTGCGTAGGCGCCATCGTCCGAACCGTACACCGCTTGCACGGGCCAGGGCATGTAGCTGCTGCCGAAGATGCACAGCCCGGTGTAGGCGATCATCAGCAGAAACGGCAGGGTCAGTACGGCCGCGGCGTTGTGCGCATCGAGCCAGGCGCGCGGGCCGTTGCCGGGTCTAAAGGTAAAGAAGTCGGCGAAGAGGCGCCGGTGGATGACCACCCCGGAGACCAGCGCCACCAGAAAGCCGACGGTCAGTGCGCCGACGATCCAGAACCCCAGCACCGGCAGTTGCAGCATGTAGTGGAACGACATGAAATGCCGGCCCCCTTCGGTCTGGCGCAGCGCTGCCGGGGGTAACGGTGTGCCGGTCGCAGGATCGAGGGCGATCTGCCGGGTGCCGCTGCCGTCCCGCCAGAGCAGGCGCACCGCCTCACCCGGATGCGCCGGCAACTGCACCCGCCACAGCCGTGCGCCCGAGGCATGTGTCGCGAGGTAGCGCTGCGCCTGGGATGCGGCCAGCCCTTCGTTCATCGACGCGCCAGCCTCGGACGTAGCGATTGGCTGCGCCTCCATCCAACGCGTAATGGGCTCGCGGAACACGCTCAGCGAACCGGTGAGGAAAATCACGCACAGCACCCAGCCGCACACCAGACCACACCAGGTGTGCAGCCAGGCCATCGACCGGCGCAGCGTGCCCTTCACTGCAATGCGTCCTGCACCGATGCGATCAGAAATCGCCCCGCAAGGTCAGCATGTAGCTGCGCGGCTCGCCGAACACGTTCGAACGGTCGACCGCCACGGCCGTGGTGTAGTAGCGCTTGTCGAACAGGTTTTCGGCGTTGAGTTGTACCCGCCAGTGATCGTCCAGTTTCCACGCCACGCGGGCATCCCAGATGGCGTAGCCCTGGCTGCCGAAATCCAGCCCCGTGGTCGACGAGGCCTTGTAGTAGGACTGCGCCGAGACGCCACCACCTATGGTCAGCCGGTCCCAGGCGCCCGGCGGGTTGTAGCTGGTCTGCAGGCGCAGCATGTGCTTGGGCGTCTCGTAGGCAACCTCGACGTCCTCGGTGTTGTTGCGCAGCAGATTGAAGGTGTAGCCGCCGAACACCTGCCAGCCTGGCAGGATCTCGCCGCTGGCTTCCAGGTCGATGCCCTTGCTGCGCTTGATGGTGCCATTGACGTAGCAGGTGCCCTCGGAGTCGTTACTGGTGCAGTTGGTGTTGGCCAGGTCCACCAGCGCGACGTTGGTCTGCTTGATGTAGAACAGTGCCATCGACAGGTTCAGGCGGTTGTCGAACAGGGCGCCCTTGATACCGGTTTCGTAATTGTCACCTTCGGAAGGCGAGAGCGGCGTGCCGCGGGTGTCGACGTAGTTGCCTTGGGCGTTGAAGATTTCCGCATAGCTGGTGTACCACGACCAGTCGTCGTTGAGGTCGTAGATCACACCGGCATAGGGCGTGACCTTGCGCGTCACCTTGGACTCATAGGGCAGGGCGGCGCCGCGCTTGATGTCGTAGGTGTAGTCGTACCAGCTCGCGCGGCCGCCGAGCACCAGGCTCAGCGGTTCGCTCAGGCGCAGCCGGGAATTGGCGTACAGGCCCGCACGCTCTTCGGTCATGTCGATGTCCGTGGTCCACGCCGGCCGGGCGGGCTTGGCAATGGCGTGGTGATCGACATCGAAGATGTTCAGTGGCTGGTTGCGCAGGCTGGCGGTGGCTTGCTGGGTATTGGCTTCCTGGCGCGACCAGGTGCCGCCCACGGTGATGTCGTGGGTCAGGCCGAAGGCGTCGAAATTGCCGCTGACATGGCTGTCCAGGCCGGTGCTGGTGACTTCGTCCTGGCGGAACAGTGCCCCCTGGAACACCGAACCAGTGTTGGTCACCGGACTGATGGCGCGTCGCGCGTAGGCGATCTGCTGATCGAAGCTGCCCTGGGACAGGGTCACCGAGGTGGTGCTCGACCAGCGCTCATTGAAGCGATGTTCGATTTCGGCGAACGCCTCGCTCATCTCGCTTTCGTGCCGGTTCCAGTCCTGCACCAGGGAAGTTGAGCGCGAGATGTCCAGCGCGTTGCCGTTGCTGTAGCGCGGCAGGCCGTAGATCGAATAGCCGTTGATGACGTTCTGCTGATGACGCAGGCTCAGGCTCACGGTGGTGTCGGGGTTCAGATCGGCCTCGACGATGCCGTACACCAGCGGCGTGCGCGTGTTGCGCTCGTCCAGGTAGGAACCGTTGTCTTCGTAGGCGGTGACCAGTCGGCCGCGCACGCTGCCGGTATCGTTGAGCTTGCCGCTGGCGTCCAGGTCCATGCGGTAGCGGTCCCAGGACCCGGCACTGGCCTGAACCGTAAGGCGCGGTTCGGCGGTCGGTCGCTTGCGCACCAGGTTCACCGCGCCGCCCGGCTCACCGGCGCCGACCAGCAAACCGGCTGCGCCGCGCAACACTTCGACCCGATCGTAGATGGCGGTGTCGGGCTTCATCCAGCCGGTGATCTGGTAACCCTGACCGGGAACGCCGTCGACCAGAAAGCTTTCCGCCAGCAGCGAGAATCCGCGCGAGGTGTACACGTGGCCACCGAAGTTGCGGTACTGGAAGGTGATGCCTGGGGTCTGTTCCAGCACCTTGTCCAGGCTGGTGAGTTTTTTGTCGTCCATCAGCTGACGGGTGACCACGCTGACGGTCTGCGGGGTTTCCTTAAGGCTCAGATTGAGCTTGGCGGCGGTACTGCTGCTGCCGGTGGTGTAGGAACCGGTGCCGTCGGTGGTGCCGCCCAGGTCGTTCAGGGCATTGACCGTGGTGGCGCCCAGGGCCATGGCCGGGTCATCGCGGGCCGGCAGCTTCTGCAGCACCAGGGTGCGCTCGTCGAGCAGTTGCCAGGTAAAGCCGCTGCCGCGCAGCAGGATTTCCATGGCCTGGCTGAGGGTATAGCGGCCTTTCAAGGCAGGTGCACGCAGGTTGGCCACGTCCGCCGAGTTGAAGATCAGCCGCACGTTGGCCTGGTCCGCCAACCGGGTCAGCGCCTGGTCCAGCGACTGCTCGACCGATTGCAGGTCCAGCGCCGTGCTGGCTTGGGCCGCTTGTGCCGAAAGTGAAAACGTCGGCAAGCCGGTCGTCATGGCCAGCAGCAGCGCCAGGGTCAGGGTGCGACCGGCGGCGGGAGCGAAGTGCGGAAAACGTGCCTGCATCTGAAACGTCCGTTATCGAATGGAGATGAAATGCCCGAGAATCAGGGTTCTCTCTGCAACGACGACCGACATAGGCAAACCTTGCCGTCCAGATTGAAATTATTTTCATTATCATCCGCCATTTTGATGATAAGCGTTCTCAATTGGGATAGGATGCGCCGCTCAACCGCCGGGGCCGTGCGCATGTCCGTGTCACCCAACTCCAACCCTTTGCTGACGGTCTTTCAGGAGCACTACGCCGACCTGTTGGCCTTTCTGGCACGTCGCCTGGGAAATGTGGAGAAGGCTGCCGATGTGGCGCAGGACACCTATGTGCGCCTCGCCGGGCTGGCCGACACGGCGCAGATTCTCGAACCGCGCGCGTTCGTGTTCCGGGTGGCGGGCAACCTGGCCATCGACCGCCTGCGTCAGGAACGGCGCTACTGCGCGCTGCAGGGCGAGGAATCCGACGAGGAGCCCTGTGATCCCATGGCCTCCCCGGAGCGATCCTTCCTGGCCGCCGAAGCCATCGAACAGCTCGACCACGCCTTGCAGCGCTTGCCCAGCAATGCCCGCCTGGCATTGCTGCTCAACCGGCTCGAAGGCCTGACCCACGCGCAGATCGCTGCGCGCCTGGGGGTTTCGCAAAGTTCGGTGGGCAAGTACCTGGTGCTCGCCATGCGTCACTGCCGCGATTGGCTTCGTCAGTCGGAGTGCCTCTAGAATGCATGGTACTGACGTCCTACCGGCGACGCCTGCGAGCCCATCACCATGACCGAGCCCATGACCCCGACCGCTGCTGCCATCGAACTGGAAGACCAGGCCATCGAGCAGTGGGTGCACCTGACCTCGGGCCATGCCAGCGACGCGGACCGTGACGCTTTTGCCCGCTGGCGCCTGCTGAGTCCGGAGCACGAAGCGGCAGCACGCCTGGCCGAGCAGATCTGGCAGGCGCTACCCGAGACTCGCACGGTGCAGACCTTCGTCCCACCCGCACGGCCCCAGCGGCGGCCGCTGCGCTGGGCAGCCCTGGCGGCCGGGCTCGGTGCACTGGCACTGACCGGGCTGAGCGAGCCGGCCAAGGTGCATTTCGCCGACTATGCGACGGCGGTCGGTGAACGCCGCGCACTGACCCTCGAAGACGGCAGCCAGGTCTGGTTGAACAGCGGCTCGGCGCTGTCGGTTCACTACTCCGCCACGCAACGGGAAATCAGCCTGTTCAAGGGCGAAGCCTTGTTTCAGGTCAGCAAGGATGCCCTGCGGCCGTTCGTGGTGCAGGCCTCGGGCGGCAAGGTGCAGGCGGTAGGTACCCGCTTCGATGTCGACCGCCAGGGCGAACACGTACGCGTGGGAGTAACGGAGGGGGAAGTGAAGGTCACGTCCGGCGGCGCGGTGGTGCCGTTGAAAGCGGCCCAGCGCCTGGCTTACATGGCGGGAGAAGCGCCTTCGCCGACCGCGGTCCTGGACCTGGACACAGCGTCGGCATGGCAACGCGGCAAGCTGATCTTCAACCGTCAGCCGCTGGCCGAGGTGTTCGCCGATATCGAGCGTTACCTGCCGGGCTCACTGGTCATCGCCGGCAGCCTGCCGAGCACTGCAGTGAGTGGCGTATTCAACCTTGACGACGTGCCTGGCATGCTCGATGTGCTGGCGCGTACCCAACCGGTACGAATCTATCGGATGCCTTGGCTGACCGTGGTGGTGGTGAATCAGACGCGTGCGTGAGGGGGTATCGAACAGCGTTGACAACGGGGGAATGCGAGGGAATACCGAGGGAACGCTAGGGCACGAGGCCCTAGCAGACAACGAATGTCACTTTTTTTTCTTCGCAGGCTTTTCTGCTTTTTCAACTTTGTCGGACTTCTTGGCCTTCTCGGCCTTTTCCGGCTTGCTATCGGCTTTCTTCGCAGTTTTCTTCGGCTCTACATCTTTCTTCTTGTCTTTCTTGTCCTTGTCGGAGGACTTCGAAAGTGCGGAAGCTGCAGCAGATTTCTTTTCCGGCGAAGACTTTTTGTCCTTCAATTCCTTGCTGGCTTTCGAAGCGTCGCTTTTGGTTTTCTTTTCGTCTTTAGCCACGTTGACCACCTCTCGGAGAGTGCCGATATTGACACAGTGCCTGTGGGAATATTCACAAGCTGATCATTAGGTGAGCGGCTGGAAAAGCAGTTCAAAAATTTTTTTGCAATCTGCGCGTGTGCGCTGAGAATCCTGCCGGGATCCTCAGCGCACACGGGCTCAGCAGGGTTGGGCCACCGCGTTGTTGCTGACCTTGCGACCCAACACCAGCACCGTCGCGAAACCTGCGCCGACCAAAGCCGTAGCCAGGCTCAGCAGCACCGAGCTGCCCAACTGGTCGACGATCTGCCCACCGAAAAACGACCCCAGCGCGATGATCACCTGAAACAGCGCGACGAACAGCGGCATACCGCGCTCGACGTCCTTGGGCGCGACCACGAACATCCAGATGCTGGAGCAGGCCGGGAACGCGCCAAAGGCAAACCCCCACAGAGCGATCAGCATCGCGGCGCCGACAAGGCTGGTGGCGAAATGCGGGAAGAGGGCGGTGCTGGTGCCGATCATCAGGGCCACCAGCAGCAATGTGTAGCGCACGTTGCGGTTGGCAGCGAACCCGGCGAACACGTTGCCCAGCACCCCGGCCATGCCGTAGAGCAGCAACAGCGAGCCGATGGTCGACCCGTCGAACCCGGCACTTTGTTTGAAAAATGGCGCGACATAGGTGTACGCGGCAAAGTGCGCCAGACCGATCAGCAGCACGGCGATCAAACCAACCCGCGCCTGGGGGTTCCTGAACAGCGCAGGAAGGTCATTGACGCGAATGGCCCGATCCGGGTGCAGCGGCGGCAACAGGAAGATCTGCGCCAGCAGCACCGGTATACCCACCAGCGCGGTGACGAGGAAGGTCATGCGCCAGCCCATCAGGCCGCTGAGCCAAGTGCCCACGGGCACGCCCAGTACCGTCGCCAGGGTCACCCCCATCATGATGATCGACGTCGCCTTGGCCACGCCGACACCCTTGGGTGCCAATCGGCCGCTCAGGGCAATGGCGGTGGCCCAGAAGCCGCCGATGCTGACGCCCAGCAACACGCGGCCGAACAGCAACACATTGAAGTCGCTGGCGAAGGCCACGATGCAGTTGGCGATGATCATGATCAGCGTCAGGCCGGTGAGCAGGTAGCGGCGGTCCATGGCGCCGATGCCGACCGACAGCAACGGTGCGGCGAGGGCAGCCATGATGCCGGGCAGGGTGACCATCAAGCCGGCATGTCCGGCACTGATGCCCAGGTCGCTGGCCACATCGTTTAGCACGCCCACCGGCAGGAATTCGCTGGTCACCAGAGCGAAGGCGCCGACGGCGACCGACAGAATCGCTAGCCACTGCTGCTTGACGCTCTGCGGCTTGGCTTCGGAAAGGCCGGAGGCGGCCGCGTGGGGGGTTGGCATGGAAGTCGGTTCCAAAAGGGCAGGTCGCCTGCGAACAGGCGCGGAGAGCGGGGAATTGGCGGCGATTATAGGGGAGGGTTGCAGCGAGCTGGGAGGCGGGGGGCTTGATAGTGATCATCAGTGAGATCGATCCGGCGCCCCACGCAAAATGAGAGCCCAGCTGTGAGAGCGGGCATCTACTGTGTGGGAGTGGGCTCTGTGTGGGAGTGGGCTCTGCCCACGAAGGCCTCGCCGCGGTCTCCCAGAAACACCGCGGCGCTCTCTTCCCGGGCAGAGCCCGCTCCCATAGGGGTTAATTACTGGCCTTCCCAGCGTCGGAACAGCGCACT
>Ga0265798_10007635_pt1 | contig 13953 bp, 7 predicted proteins | sample P3T30metagenome_FD_192430 | JGI IMG/M metagenome (GOLD analysis project Ga0265798, IMG submission 192430) | Plant litter microbial communities from East Loma Ridge, Irvine, California - P3 T30 | ecosystem: Environmental > Terrestrial > Plant litter > Unclassified | place: USA: California...
TTTTAGTATCGTTTTTACTGACTTTAAGCGATTTCGGCAAATCCTCTACGGTTCAGGCCAGCAGCGCATTCACCGCGTCCTGCAACTCGCGCGGACTGAAGGGCTTGGCCATGTAGTCGTCGGCGCCAGCGGCCTTGCCGGCAGCCACGTCGGCCGCCTGCACGAAAGCCGACAGCAGCAGGATGCGGATATCGCTTGTCGCCGGGTCGTCCTTCAGGGCGCGGCACAGTTCCAGGCCGCTTTCTCCGCCCAGCGACACGTCGAGCACGATCACGCGCGGCCGTTCGGCGGCGATGCGCGCCATCATTTCTTCGCCCGAGCCGGCCACCGCCACCTTGCCCAGGGTTTGCAGGGTCAGGCGGATCAGCAGGCGCAGTTCAGGCTGGTCGTCGACGACAAGGATGGATTCAGGCATGGGGCAGGGCGGCGGCAGCCGGCAAGGTCAGGGTGATGTCGGTTCCGCGTCCCAGGGTCGACACGACGTCGACGCTGGCATTGTGCAGCTTGATTGTCTCGCGGAAGATGGCCAGGCCCAGCCCCGTGCTTTCCGGGCGGGCGTCGGGCTTGGCGCGGTAAAAGGCTTCGAACATGGCGGCTTGCTGCTCTTCGCTCATGCCGATGCCGCTGTCGCTGATGCGCAGCAGCACGGTGCCGACGGCGGCGTCCGGCCCGCGCCAGGCGCGCACCGTGACCGGCGTGCCCGGCGCGGAATACACCAGGCTGTTGTTCAGCACGTGGGCCAGCGCCGCGCCCAGCTTGTGCGGATCGGCCGCGACCGGCGGCAGATCCGGCTCGATCGCGAGCGCGATGCGCGCATTCTGGCCCAGCGATTCGACCGTGCGCAGGGCTTCGTCAAGGATGGTCTCGATACGCTGCGGTCCGATCTGCAGCACGGCCGGCCCGCCGGATTCCAGGCGCGCCAGGTCCAGCACCTGGGTCACCAGGGCCGACAGGTGACCGGCCTGGCGGTGCACGATGTCGAGCAGTTCGCGCGCGGTGGCGGCGTCGAAGTCGCGTTTCAGCAGCAGTTCCGAGAAGCCGATGATGCTGGCCAGCGGCGTGCGCAATTCGTGCGCGGCCATCTTGAAGAAGTGGCTGCGGCGTTCGCCGGCGGCGCGCAGGCGCCGTATTTCTTCCAGGCGCGCGGCATTGTCGCGTGCGATGGCGGCGTAGCGGCGGTGGCCGCCCAGGTGCATCACGCTGGTCGATATCTCGACCGGGAAGGTGCCGCCGTCGGCGCGGCGGCCGGTGCCTTCGCGGGTGCAGGCCTGGCCCTCGGGCAGGCAGCGCACCAGGTCGGGCACGGCTTCGACCAGCAGCCATTGCAGGTTGCGTCCGACCAGCTGGCCCGCGGGCGCGCCGAACATGCGCTCGGCGGCCGGATTCACCGACAGCACGTTCGCCGACTCGTCGAGCATCAGCACGCTTTCCGGCAGGTGGTTCAGCAGGGCGCGCAGCCAGGTTTCGCTGTCGCGCTGCTGGCGCAATGCGCGCTGCAGCGCGTCGGTGGCGAATTCGGAGGTCACCAGCGCCGCCAGGTCGCGCAGCAGCAGGCGGTCGGCGTCGCTGAAGCGGCGCGGCCGGTGGTCGAGCACGCACAGGGTGCCGACGCGGCTGCCGCAGGGCGCGGCCAGCGGCAGGCCGGCATAGAAGCCCAGCTGCAGCGGTCCGGTAATGACGGGATTGTCGGCAAAGCGCGGATCGGCCGCCGTATCCTCGACCACGAAGACGTCGTCCTGCAGGATGGCATGCCCGCAGAATGTCTCCACGCGCGGGATTTCCTGGTCCGTTACGCCAATGCGCGACTTGAACCACAGGCGTTCGGCGTCGAGCAGGCCCACCATCGCCATTGGCACGTCGAACAGGCGCGTGGCCAGGCGCGTGATCCGTTCAAACCGCTCTTCGGGCGCGGTGTCGAGGAGTTTCAGGTCGATCAGCGCTTGCAGGCGGCTGGCTTCGTCTTTCGGCAATAAGGGCTGCAGCATGGCATGGAAGGGACGTGGCGTCCCGGTCAGGCGGCGTTCGCGCGCACGTCCAGTGCATCCTCGACCGCTGCGCGCAGCTGGGCGAAAGGCACCGGCTTCGGGAACACCGGGATGTCGGAGGGCAGGCCCATCGAGGCGATCGTTGCGCGGTCCAGGCCGCTGACGACGATGATCGCCATCTGGCCATAGCCGGCGTCGCCGCGCAGGGTACGGATCATGCGGAAGCCGTCCATGCCCGGCATGCTCAGGTCGCTCACCAGCAGGTCGGGGCGCTGTTCGCCGATGCGGATCAGGGCCTCGAAGCCGTCGTGGGCCTTGACCACCTCGAGCGGCAGGTCCCAGCCCGACAGTTCCAGTTCGTACAGGCGCAGCAGGGTGCGGTCGTCGTCGACCAGCAGGACCTTCTTGCGCTGCGGTTTTTCCGGCTCGGCCGCGGCGACTGGCGCTACGGGCGCGGTGGCTTCGTGGCGTTCGTTGACCAGCTTGTTCACCGACGCCATCGTGATGCGGCGGTGGCCGCCGGCGGTCTTCCAGGCTTGCAGGGTGCCGTTCTCGACCCACAGCTGCACCGTGCGGTGCGATACGCCGAGCAGGCGGGCGGCGTCTTTGGTCGAGCAGAACTCGGCGGCGTTGTACGCCGGGTCGCGCACGTCTTCTTCAGGTTTCAACATAGGTATGAATTCTTGGGTCCGCTGGGGCTACTGTCAAGGAAGCGGGCGCGGTCCAGTTGCGGCGCATGGCCAGGAGCGCAGGCGCGAAGGGCATTATGCTACCACCACCGCCGTCTTTGAAGCTGTCTCGTCGGTGGCTGGCGTGCGTGCATCGACAGGCGTGCCGCTGCGGGTATTGATGCGGGTTCATGAAGCCGCCCCGATGCCGTCGATCACGGCAACCAGGGCGCGCAGGTCCACCGGTTTCACGAAATGGTGGTCGAAACCGGCGCTGCGCGAGAGCACGCGGTCGTGGGCCTGGCCGTAACCGGTCAGGGCAAGGTAGAGGGCGGAGCGGCCGGCCTGCAGGGAGCGCAGGCGCCGCACCAGTTCGTAGCCGTCGATGTCGGGCAGGCCGATGTCGAGCACGAACACTTGCGGCCAGTCCTGTTCGGCCAGGGCCAGGCCCTCGTGCGAGGAAGCGGCGCTGGCCACCTCGTGGCCAAAGGCGCGCAGCACCTCGGTCAGCGACTGGGCGGCGTCGAGGTTGTCGTCGACGATCAGGATGCGTACCTGGCCGCCGGCGCCGGACAGGGCAGCCGAAGGCATGGCCGCAGCCGCCGCGCCGGCTTCGCGCTGCGCCAGCGGCAGGGTCACGCTGAAACTGCTGCCCTGGCCCAGGCCGGCACTAAGCGCCTGGACGCTGCCGCCATGCAGCTGCACCAGGCTTTTCACCAGCGCCAGGCCCAGGCCCAGGCCGCCCTGGGAGCGGTCGGGCGTGCGCTCGGCCTGCGTGAACAAGTCGAACACCTGGGGCAGCACGTCGGGCGCGATGCCGATGCCGTTGTCGCGCACCGAGATCGTCACCCGGCCGTCGGCGCGCGCCACCTGCAGGGCGATGCGTCCGCCCTGCGGCGTGTACTTGGCGGCGTTGTTCAGCAGGTTCGACACCACCTGCACCAGGCGCGTGCGGTCGCCGTCGACCCAGCCGCCGGCGTCCTGCTGCAGGTCCAGCGTGTGGCGGCGCGCCTCGATCAGCGGGCGCGCCTGTTCCACGGCGCCGGCCACCACCGCGCCGACGTCGACCAGCGCGCGGTCGAGCTGCACCAGGCCGCGCGTGACGCGCGACACGTCCAGCAGGTCGTCGACCAGTTCGGTCATGTGGCGCACCTGGCGCGCGATGATCTCGCTCGACTGGCGCAGGCGGCGCTCGTCCAGTCCCGGCATGCCGAGCAGCTGGGCGGCGTTGCTGATCGGCGCCAGCGGATTGCGCAGTTCGTGCGCAAGCATCGCCAGGAACTCGTCCTTGCGCCGGGCCTGGGCGCGCAGCTCGGCTTCGCCGGTCTTTTGCGCGTGGATGTCGGTCAGGGTGCCCATCCAGTCGGTCACACGGCCCTGCGCATCGGTGAAGGGCAGGGCGCGGCTCAGCACCCAGCGGTACTCGCCGCCGCGGTGGCGCAGGCGGTGCTCGAACTCGAAGGGCAGGCCTGCGTTCCTGCAGTGTTCCCAATGCGCACGCAGTGGCGCCAGGTCGTCCGGATGGACCGAGCGCCGCCAGCCGTCGCGCGGCAATTCCTCGGTGGGGACGCCCGTGAATTCCTGCCAGCGTTCGTTGAAATAATAGACGTCGCTGTCGACGCTGGTGGCCCACACCATCTGCGGAATCACGTTGGTAATGGCGCGGAAGCGTCCTTCGCTTTGCATCAACGCTTTTTCCGCCGCGACCTGCGGCGTGATGTCCATGTGGGCGGCCACGGCACCGGCGATGTCGCCGTCGGCGTCGCGCAGCAAGGCGGCACGCACCAGCACCGTGCGCCTCAGGCCCGGAATGTCGAAGGGTTCGATCTCGAACACGCCGGCGTCGTGCTCGCGCCCGGCCAGTACGCGCGCCACCGGCCAGTCGCCAGCGGCCAGCGGCGCGCCGGCGCGGGGACCGTCGATGTGCCAGCCGCGCCACTCGCCGTATTCGTCGGCTGACTGGCTTTGCGGGTAATGCCCCCAGATCGCGTTGTTGGCAGCGTTCGCGACCAGCAGCTTGCCGTTTCGGTCGACATAGAAGATGCCGACGGGCGCGGCGTCGAGCAGGGCGTCGAGACGGCGCCGGTCTTCCTCGGCGCGCGCTTCGCTGGCGCGCAGCGCTTCCGCCTGGGCCTTGCGTTCGCTGATGTCGACCGCGATCCCGGCAAAGCGCCGCGTGCCGCTGGCCGGGTCGGCGAACACCTTGCCGCGGGCGTTCACCCAGGCGTCGACGCCCGAGCGCTGCGGGATGCGGTATTCGATGTCATACAGGGTCTCGCTGCGGATCGCATGGTCGATCGCCGCCAGCACGCGCGCCCGGTCCCCAGGGTGGATCATGTCGGTGAAGCGGTTCAGTTCCGTGCCCTCGCGCGCCAGCGCCGCCTCGACCTGGAACAGGCGCGCGAAGCGCTCGTCGACGAGGGTAACGCCGGAATCGAGGTCGTAGCTCCAGGTGCCGATGTTGCCCGACGCTTCCAGGGACAGTGCGAGGCGTTCCTCGGCTTCCTTGTGGCGCGCCAGCGCCCGCACCTTGTCGGTGACTTCCATCACGGTGCAGATCACGCCGCGTACGGCGCCGGCCTCGTCGCGCAGGGGACTGTAGGAAAAGGTAAACCAGGCATCTTCCGCATAGCCATGGCGTTCCAGCCTGACCTGGTAGTTTTCGAAGAAGAAGGACTCCCCGTGCTGGACACGGTGCATGTACGGCGCGAGTTCCGGCCAGACTTCAGGCCAGACTTCGGGGTGGGGCTTGCCGAGGGCTGACGGCGCCTTGTTGCCGAGCATGGGCAGGTAGGCGTCATTGAAGAACAGCGTCAGTTCCTCGCCCCAGGCCAGGAAGGAGGGGAAGGCCGAGCCGAGCACGATGCCCAGTCCCGTACGCAAGGCGGGCGTCCACCCGGAGACGGGCCCCAGCACGTGCACGGACCAATCGTGCGCGCGGATGCGTTCGCCCATCGCACCGCCCTTGTCCAGGAACGCATGCTCGCCCAAATTCCTGTCCACGCTTGCCTCGATGAAAAAACTTGCATTGTACACACATCAGGCGGCGCCACCCGCTCCGGGTAGCGCCGCAAGCAAAATTTTGTCAATACATCGCTGCGGCTATTGCACCATGACCTTCAGCCTAACGCTGCCCCTGGCCCCCGGCTGCAGGCTGCCGGTAAAGCGCCACTCGACCGGGCCGTTTTCGCCCACCTTCGGCTGGACCGCGATCGCGCAGGTGTTCAGGTCGGCCGGCATGGCGCCGCACTCGGCGCCGGCAAAGATGGTGAAGGCCGGGGTCTGGTCGGTCACGGTCAGGCCCGACAGGGTAGTGGTGCCGGTGTTCTCGAACGCGACTTCATAGGTGATGGTGCTGCCCGGCACGGCGTTCGCCTTGTCGGCGGTCTTGGTCAGCGCAAAGCTGTCGCAGGACTGGCAGATGCCGTTCACGGTGACCGTCATTTCGCCCAGGCCGACGCCAAGCAGTTTCAGCAGCGGATCGACGATGCCGCTCAGCACCGGGGTCAGGACCGGCGACAGGGTGTCCACCACCAGCGCCTTCAGCACCGGCTGCAGCAGGCCGTCCAGCAGGCGGGTGACCGGGATCAGCACGATGTCGAGCAGGCCGCCGGTGAGGATGGTCGTGCGCAGCGCCAGGTTGCCGACCAGGGTGTTGGTCAGGCCGGTGACGAAGGCGGCGCTGGTACTCACCGTGCGCGTCTGCGGGAAGGTGCCGGACATGGTCACGCTGGAAGCGAAGGGCGCCTGGCCGCGCGCGGTGCTCTTGATCTCGATGGCGACGCGGATGCCGTTCAACACCAGTTCGCCGATCTGGCCATAGCCGACGTCGGCGCTGGACAAGGTACGGGTGCGGTTGAAGAACACGCTGTCCGGAATGCTGCCCAGATAGATGTCGCCCACGCCCGGCGCCACCTGCAGGGTAACGGCCTTGGCCACGGCGTCGACCGCCGACAGGCTGCCTTCGCCGCGCGCCGCTTCCACATACACGTCCAGCTTGCTGATGGCGACCGAGGCGCTGTTTACGCCGGCCACTGCTTTCAGCGTGTCGGTCACCGGGCTCAGGGTGACCAGGTCGAGCTTCAGCTTCAGGCGCACCGCCGCGGTATGGAACTGCGAACCGGTCGGGCCGCACACGTAGACGGGCGGCTCGATCACTTGCGCATACAGCTGCAGGTTGTTGACCAGGCCCAGCATGCCCAGCGCGCCGCCGGAAATCCCGACCGGGGTCGGCGTGGTGAGCATGTTGCGGTGGTTGTACAGCTGGATCAGGCCGGTGAGCATGTCGAGCGAGTTGATGGCGGTGCCGGCCAGGGCGCCGGCGTCGGTGCTGACTTTCAGCAGGTCGCCCACGCGCACGCTGGCGCCGGTGTTGGCCAGCACCGGCTGCAGGCGCGACAGCACGCCGGACAGGCTGGTCTTCGCTTGCGCCTGGGCCGCCGCGTTCAGTGCCGCCGTCACCTGGGCCAGGGTGACGGTGGTGCCCAGCGCCTGGGTCGGACTCGACACATTTGCCTGGACTTTCAGGGCGTTGAGGAAGTCCAGCAGGTTGACGTCGCCGCCGGCCAGGGCGTTCCAGTCGGCCACGCTCAGGTTCAGGTTGGTGCCCAGCAGGCTGCCGAGCAGGGGATTCAACAGGGCGCTTTGCGTGCTGTCGACGCTGGCCAGGCGCGGACCGGCCGAGATGCAGGCGCCGGCCACGCAGGCGGCTTGCGCCGGCAGGTTGGCGAACACGGTGCAGGCAAGGAGAAGGGCGCGCAGCCAGGCAAAACGGTTCTTCAAGAAAGTCATCGTCGTTTCCAAAATTGAATGCGGCTTAGTTGAAAGCGTTCATCATGCCCTCGAGGGCGCGTTCGTCGAACTTCATGCGCAGGCGCACATACACGCCCTTGCTGGTGGCGTCGGCGCCGGCCAGGTCGCGTTCCTTGAAGCCCAGGAAATTGTAGCCGGCCGAGACCCACATGTTCTTCTGAAGCTGGTAGCCGGCTTCCAGGCCCAGGCCATACTGGCGGCCGCTGCCTTCACCATTGAACAGGACCTGGGCGACGGCGCCGACGTCCCAGTCGCGCTTGAGCTCGTGCGTGACGCGCGCAGCCAGCAGGTGGGCGGTGCCGCGGGTATCCAGGCCGCTCGAGCGGTCGTTCGCCAGCTTGCCTGCGTAGCGGCCGCTGAACACGGTCTCGCGGGTCGGCTGCCAGTTGCCGGCCACCGACACGGCGTGCACGGCGCGCTTGAGGTCGGCCGGGCCGTTGTCGGATTCCAGCTTGAACTCGTACTTGGCCAGGGCGTTCACGCCCAGGGTGCCCGGCGCGCGCCAGGCCACGCCGCTTTGCAGCAGTTCGTTGACGCGCATGCTGTCGGTGGTGCGGCTGCGGTTGGCGGCGTAGGTGTTCTTGCCCAGGAAGGTGAAGTCCTCGCTCAGTTTATAGGCCAGGCCCAGGGTGTTCAGCACGGCGTCGCTGTCTTCGCCATGGCGCACTTCCAGGCGCGCATTGCCGCGCCACAGCGGGTTGCGCGTGATGTCGATGGCGCCGGCGGCGGCGATCGATTCGTTGGTGGCCGGGCCGCTCAGCACGCGCACGCGCTCGAAGCTGGTGCTGGCGCGCACGCCGTCGGCGATGGTCCACAGGTTGCGCAGGCCCATCGCGGCTTCCGCTTCCTTCGAGCCGATGGCCGAACCGCGGGCACGGTATTCCGAGAACGCGCGGCCATCCTTCATGTATTCCGAATCCATGCCGAACACGGTGGCGTTGCGCTCCTGGCCTTCGTTCAGCGCATAGTTCGAGCCCAGGCTGCTGATCAGCTCGTGGCGGCCGTAGAGGCGGCTGCCACCGGCCAGGCGGTAGTCGCCGCCCAGGGCGACCATGCGGCGGCCGCTGTCCTTGATGTCCTGCTCGGCTTCCAGCGAGACGCTGGCCTGCGGCAGGCCAGGGATCTGGCTGCTCACCTTGGCGCGCACGCTGGTCAACTCGGGCTGGACCAGGGTCGTGCCTTCGGCCGCGGTTTCCTTCGAGTGGCGCACGCCGCCTTCGACGCGCACGCCATTTTTGAAGGCGTAGCCGGCGCCGAGCTGCACGCCGTCGCGCGCGGCGCCGCTCACCAGGTCTTCGGTATGCAGGGCTTCGGCGTCCAGGCGCACCTGTTCGGTCAATTTGTAGCTGGCGCGCAGGCCGGCTTCCATGCGGCCTTTCGGCAGGACCGCCGACTGGTTGTCGAAGAACTCGCTGGTACGCACGGCGTACAGGCGGCTTTCCAGCTTGCCGTCGACGCGGGTCGCGTCGATGCGGGCGGCAGTGCCGTCGTGCAGCTGCTTGTCCATCCGCGCGGCTTCGACGATGACGGTGGTCTTGTCGTCCGGCTTGACGGTGGCGTTCACGCTGGCCAGGGTCTGCTGAGCGATCGGGTTGCGGTCGTTGACGTAGCTGGCGCCGATCTCCACGGCTTTGTTCAGCTTGTACTGGGCGGCCACACCGCCGACCCAGAACTGCGGCGCGCCCTGGTCGACTTCATAGCTGATGCGCACCGACACCGGGTTCAGGTCGGCATCCAGGCTGGCCACCGGGCCGCGGAACAGGATGCGGCCGGTCAGCGGCTCGATGTCGTAGTCGACGTAACGGACCTGGGTCGTGCTCGACAGCACGATGCCGTTCTGGTTACGGTCGCGCACGACGATCTCGACGCGCTCGCTGTTGAGCACCATCAGGGCGCTGCCGGTGAGGTAGGGACCGGAGGTGCCGTTGGCGGCGATCTCTTCCACCATCTGGCGGGTGCTGTCGCGGCTGGCGAAGCTGTCCACGGTGAGGCCATTCGCCTCGTAATGGTGGCGCAGGCCGGTCAGGCTGCGGTTGTAGGCGCCCAGGTTGCGCGCCGGCGTGGTGCCGGGCGGCGTCATGTCGCCGAACAGCAGCCAGGACTTGTTGCGGTCGGCGCGCAGGTAGCCGCGGCTGGTCGACTGCGCCTCGAAACCGCGCTCGGCGTCGTCGCCCGTGGTCGGATAGAAATTCACCGGGTCGACGTCGCGGAACAGCTTTTCTTCTTTTTCCTTGCTTGAGTCGTAGGCCAGGGTCAGCAGCGTGTCGCCGGCAACGGTGCCCTTCATGAAGACGGCAGCACGGCCGCCGAGTTCCGCGTCGGTATTGCCGACCTTGCCCGAGACGCTGCGCAGCTGGTCTTCGAAGGTGTCGAACGAACGGTTCGGGTTGCTGGTGTTGCCACGGATATTGTTCAGGCTGACGGCGCCTTCGATCACGCCGGCGGCGACCAGCGGACGCAGGTTCGGGACGAACGACAGCAGCTGTTCGGTCTTCACGGCGCCGCTGCTGGCGACCAGCTTGGCTTCGCCGGCTTCGTTCGGGGCGCGCAGTGCGAACTCAGCCTGGCCGCCTTCGACGAAGGCCTGCAGGCCCGGCTCGCGCGGGTCGAGGTCGGCTTGCAGCCACTGGCCCAGGTTCGCGTCCAGGGTGACAGGGGTGCGCTGCAGGACCGGCACGCCTTGCGCGTCCTCCAGGCGGACGATGACGCCGGCTGCGGCGCGGCCGTCGGCCGACACTTTGCTTTGCGGCAGTTCGACGCGCAGCTTGGCCAAGGCGCCCGGCACGATGACGTCCACGCGGCTGCTGCCACGGGCGTTGCCGAAGCTGTCGTTCTGGCGCAGTTCCAGGGTGTTCTTGCCGGCGCGCAGGGCGACACCGACGTAGTCCCAGCTTTCCACCTGGTGCTCGGCGACCTTGTTGCGCTGGCCGATGTGGGTCTCAGCGACGGCTTCACCGTTTACCAGCAGGGCGAAACGGGCGCCGAGTGCACCTTTGACGCGCACGGTGGCCTGGCTCGAGGCCAGCACGGCGCCGTCTTTCAGGTCGACGAAGCCGAGAGTGTTGTCGAGCTGGGCAAGGTCGACCTTGACCGCTTTTACAGGGGCGGCCGGGGCTTGCACGGTGGCGTCGGCGGCCTTGGTGTCGGCTTTGATGACGGCGCGGCGCGCGGCAATCTCGCGGCGCAGGGCGTCGCTGCAGCCTGTCAGCGCGAAGTCGGCCTTGGCCAGCTCGCCATCCTTGGCGTCGACGAAGCGGCTGCCGGCGTCGCCAGCGTTACGCTGCGACAGCACCGACAGGGTGGCGCCCTGCGGCAGGGTCGATGGATCGACCTTGGCGACGTGGGTGCGTGGGCGGGTTTCCAGGAAGCTGTACTTGCCGTCGATGTCGGTACGGGCAAAGGCGCCGTCTTCCAGGTAGATGCGCACGCCCGGCACGCCCGGCTCGTCCTTGTCCTGCACGCCGTTGGCATTGCAGTCGGCAAACACTTTACCCAGGATCACGCCTTTTTCGGTGAACACGCCGGCCTCGACCTTGACCTTGGCGGCCGCGACCACGCTGGCCAGGGCCAGGGGCGCGCCGCTGGTGGCGCTGGCGCGGTTGATGCCGTCGCCTTGCAAGGCGCCGGCGCCGATGCGCACGCGGTAGCGCAGCGTCATGCTGCTGCTGGCCGGCACGGCGCCGATGTCGAATTGCAGGGCGGTGGCAGTGCCGGCCTTCGGGTCGGCGGCTTTTACGTTATCCAGGCGCACGGTGCCCGGCACCAGGGCGAAGCCTGCCGGCAGCACGTCGTCGACCTTCACACCGGCCAGGGCTTGCTCGGCGGTATTGTGGACGATGACGGTGTAGTCGACGAAGTCGCCGATCTCGGCAATGGCGCGCGAGGCGTTCTTTTCCAGGTACAGGGTGCCCGGCACGGCGTCCAGGGGGACGTCGATGGTGACCACGCCGCTGGCGGCGCTGACGGTGAAGCTGGCGCCGTAGGAGCCGTACAGGTTGATTTCCCGGCCTTCCGGCAACAGGCCGGGAGCGAGCTTCGACGGGAAGGTGTAGTTGGTCGGCGCAGTGACCGCCAGGCGGTACAGGCTGGGGGCAACCAGCGGGAAGTGGTAGTGGCCGTCGGCGTCGGTGACGACGGTGCTCGGCACGCGGGTTTCGCCGTCGACGTCGAACACCACGGCAGCTTCGCCCGGGCGGCCGCCGTTGCCGTCGCCGGTGACGTCGATCAGGGTCACGGTGGCGCCGGCCAGGGTCTGGTTGGTCTTGCTGTCGAACACGATACCGACCGGGTCGACCAGGATCGAGGCGAACGCGGTCTTGCTGCCGCAGCTTTCGATGGTGGCCATCAGGGAATCGTCGGCCATCACGTCGAGGGCGCCGTTGCTGGCGCTGACGTCACTCATGCGGCTCGTTTCAGCGGTCGTCACCTTCGAGGTGATATGGAACACGGCGCTGTCGACGTCGGTCTCATCGGCCAGGTAGCTCTGGGTGTCGCCGGTCTTCTTCGAGGCGATGTTCAGGGTGATGGTGTCGATCTTCGTCGGGTCGGCATCGCAGGCTGGCGCGACCGCTTCGACGAACAGTGCGCGGCCATAGGTCGTGGCCATGGCCGGGGTGTTGTAGTTTGCGTTGGTGAAATAGCGAATGGTTTCCGGCTGCATCGCGCGCACGACGTTCGATTGCAGGTTCACGTTCTTGCCTTGCGGGTCGGCATAGGCGCCGGTGGCCTGGTTGCGGATCGCCGCATGGGCGCCGGTGCACAGGAAGAGCAGGGTGAACAGGGAGATCAGGAAACGCAGACGATTGTTCATGGCGGCAAACTCAGGAATTCGGGCGTAGAGATCCCCATCCGCCGCCATGGCTGGCGGTGGACAGGGAGGTTCTTGTTATTTATTTATTGTTGTTGGCGAATGCCGGTGCTGTTACTGCGAGATCTTGACGCCGAAGGTCATCGTCGACGACTGGCCCGGCGAGATGGTGCCGATGGTGGCCGACAGGGTGCCGAGCAGGTTGACGATCGGAGCGGCGACCGCGCCGGTGGTGCTGCCTGGTGCCGAGTGGAAAGTCGTGTATGCCGGGATCGTGTCGCGGATCACCAGGGTGTTGACGTCGGTCGCGCCGGTGTTGGTGGCGGTGATTTCGTAGCGGATGCAGGCGCCCGGCACCGCGCCGGTGGTGATGTTGTCGGCGCTGAAGGCGGTGTCCGGAATACCGTCGCAGGTCTTGTCCAGGGCTTGCTTCTTGGACAGGGTCACTTGCACGGCTTCGTTGACGACGTTCACCGCCTGGTGGATGGTGTCGCCCACGCTGGTCGTGCCCGACAGGGCGCGGAAGTACAGCTGGGTGGTGGCCGGGGTCGCGCCGGAGGCGACGGTCACGTCGGCGTACACCATGCGGTAGGCTCCGCTGTTCACGGTGGCGTTGTTGATGGTGTTGCCGAAGGCATCCTTGAATACCACGGTCCAGCCGCTTGGCAGGTCGGTATTGGCGAAGCTCGCGCTGGTGCTGGCCGCCAGGTTGAAGGTCTCGTTGCTGCCGCCGGTGTTGTTCAGGTACAGGGTGAAGCGGGTGGTCGCGCCTGCGGTGGTGGTGTTGGTGATGACGGCGGCCTGTTCGGCGCCTGCGCCTGCGCCCGCTGCGCCGTTGCCCGAGGCGTTGGCGGTGATGTCCATCAGTGCCGAGGCGGTGACGGTGGTGGTGTCCTTGCTGGTCGCGCTCACTTGCGGATTGAAGGTGCTGGTGGCGGTGACGGTCAGCTCGTTGTTGGTGCCTGCCGCGGCGTTCGCCGGTAGGGTCGCCACGGCCACGAAACGGAAGGTTTCGCCGGCCGGCAGGCTGCCGGTGCTGGTGATCGGGGTGTTGTTGTCGGCAATGCCGTCGCCGTTTGCGTCGGCATAGAACACGACGTTGGCCATGGCGAAATTGCCGCCGTTGGTCGAGCTCAGGGTGAAGGTATCGGCGCCGTTGCCGGTATTGGTGATGCTGTGCGAATACACCACTTGCGCGCTGGCGGCGGCGTTCTTGGCCGAGCCGTCGCCCATGTCGGCGCTGCCGACCTGCTGCACCACGGTGGTGACGATGTTCGACACGGCGGTATGGCCGCGCAGCAGCGAGTCGAGGTAGACGGCGCTGGCCTGGTTGGTGATCTCGGTGCCGGCGGCGGTGGTCGCCGCATGCGCGCCCTGGGAAGCGAGCACGAGCATGGTTGCAGCGAACGACAGGCGTGCAGGGGCATTCAAACGAAGTTTCATCTTGTTATTCCTTTTAAAAACAGGGTTTTACGATCAATTGTTCGCGCTGTTCAGGCGCATGCGGGACTTCACGGTCGCTGCCTGGCCGGGGGGCAAGTCGCCCAGGTCCCAGCGCAGGAAGCGGTATTCGGTTGCGGGTACGGCTTCGGTGACTTTCTTGCCATCACGCACGACTTCGCGTTTCAGGGGCACTGCGGCGTAGGTCTTGCCATCCAGGCTGGCTTCCACCTTGGCGGGG
>Ga0265798_10007636_pt1 | contig 13951 bp, 15 predicted proteins | sample P3T30metagenome_FD_192430 | JGI IMG/M metagenome (GOLD analysis project Ga0265798, IMG submission 192430) | Plant litter microbial communities from East Loma Ridge, Irvine, California - P3 T30 | ecosystem: Environmental > Terrestrial > Plant litter > Unclassified | place: USA: California...
TTATCGAAGCCGAAGTACTGGGTTATATATTCTTCATACTTGCCCAGCTGGTCGTTATAAAAAGCGCGGCTGGTTAGGGTAAGCGTTTGTGCCTGGTTAACAAGTGCATTAATAATTTTAGGATGGCAATGCCCCTGATTAACTGCAGAATAAGCCGAAAGAAAGTCATAATACCTCTTACCGTCCGTATCCCAAACATAGGCTCCTTCTCCCCTGCTCAGTACAACCGGCAATGGGTGGTAGTTATGGGCTCCGTATTTATCTTCTAACTCAATGGCTTGCGCCGACGCTGTTTTTTGTAAAACTGACATTTTATTACAATTTCTATTCTTAAAAAGCAATTCCTTCTTAACGGAGAGAAATCATCCTTATAGGCTGCAAATTACTAAAAATAAAATTATTGTGCATTTACCATGCATTAAATGCAAAAAATAAAAACCCCACCCGCATTTGGGTGAGGTTTATGGAATTATGTTACTACGGTCTATTTAAAATATGAGAAGGTCTCCTCGTTCTCAATATTCAGCAACGTTTCATATATAAGTTTAATCACATTTTCAACATCTTCCCTGTGTACCATCTCCACTGTGGTATGCATGTACCTCAATGGCAACGATATAAGCGCCGAAGCCACACCGCCATTGCTGTATGCAAAAGCATCGGTATCGGTACCGGTTACGCGGCTTGAAGCCAGCCTCTGGAAGGGTATCTCATTTTTTTGCGCAGTTTCTATAATAAGTTCACGCAGGTTGTTTTGTACCGCCGGGGCATAAGTAATAACAGGGCCTTTACCTATCTGTGTTTCGCCCTCTATTCGCTTGTCTATCATGGGTGTAGTGCTGTCGTGGCATACATCGGTAACTATCGCTACGTTAGGCCGAATGGTTTTGGTAATCATTTCGGCACCCCTAAGCCCTACTTCCTCTTGTACCGAATTGGTTATGTACAGGCCAAACGGCAGCTTTTTTCCGTTTTCCTTTAAAAGCCTTGCAACCTCGGCAATCATAAAGCCGCCTACGCGGTTATCTATAGCACGGCACACAAATTTATTTTCGTTAAGTACCATAAAATCATCAGGATACGTAATAACGCAACCCACATGAACGCCTAATTTCTCTACCTCTTCTTTAGTATTACATCCAAGGTCTATAAAAATAGTTTCTATTTTAGCAGGCTCTTCTTTGCCGCGGTTGCGGGTGTGTATGGCAGGCCAGCCGAATACTCCTTTTACTATTCCGTTCTTAGTGTGTATGTTAACCCGCTTGCTTGGCGCAATCATGTGGTCGCTGCCACCGTTACGTATAACATATACCAGACCGTTTTCGGTAATATAATTTACATACCATGATATCTCATCACTGTGGCCTTCAATCACAACTTTATAAGGTGCATCCGCGTTTATTACTCCCACAGCCGTACCATAAGTATCTGTTATAAAGGTATCTACATAAGGCTTAAGGTATTCCATCCATAATTTCTGGCCTTCACTTTCCCAGCCCGTAGGCGATGCATTATTAAGGTATTGCTCCAGGAACAACATTGAAGCTTCATTTAGTATGGTTTTTGCTGACATAAAATTAATTTTGCGCTAAAATATAAATAACAATACAGAGTTATGTATAAATATATAATTTTGGGATAAATTTTTAAAGGATGAAATCACCCATATACCTAGTGTTTTTACTACTCTTTACCCTGGCTGCAAAAGCGCAAGTGCCTGAACAGGATACCATTGCAATGGACAGTATACAGTATATGGGCCAGATAGAAGAGGTTGTTATTGGCGAGCAGGACAGCATATCGCCCGACATGAAAAAACAGCTGGCCGCCCTGCAAAGGCGGGTAATCAAGGTATATCCCTATGCTAAGGTGGCTGCCGACAGACTTACCATGCTGGATGCCAACATGAAAAAGCTGAAAACCAACAAAGAACGTAAGAAATATGCCAAGATTGTAGAGAACTACCTTGAAAAGGAGTTTGAGGCACAACTTAAAAAACTAACCAAAAAAGAGGGCCAAATACTTGTAAAACTGATATATAGGCAAACGGGCATCAGCACGTTCGACCTTATTTCTGAGCACAAAAGCGGCTGGAAGGCCTTTTGGTCGCAGCGCATGGCCAAACTATTCAGTATCAACCTGAAAGCCAAATACGTACCCGCATCTGTAGCCGAAGACTTTATGATTGAGGGCTTCCTTATAAAAGCCTTTGAGCAGCGCAGGCTGGTAAAACAGGATGCAGCATTCCCTATAAATTATCCTGCGCTAAAAGAGCAATGGAAGGCTCGTGGCAACAAGCAGTCGGCCGACTAATTTAACGTATTTTAACGCTAATTCTTCACTTTCGGACTTCAGAATTGCTTTACCTAAAACGGCGAAAATCGATGTTTTGGAGTTTGGTTTAATGAGGTAATTTTTTCGCTTAAAAATGTCTTACTGAAATTTTAACGCGCTGAAAAAATTTACGATATATCGTAAAAAACTCAGTTTTAAAAACAAAATCCAAAAGTGAAAAATTAACCGGTAGCATCTACACTATCAATTTATGTAGATAGAAAGTATGCTATACATCATAAAATCAAAAAAGCCCCTAAAAGGGGCTTTTTGTCTTAAATCAATATGTACTATTGATTAAGTCTCTTTTCTGCTCTTTTTTCTTTCACAAGTTCAAGCGTTGCGCCTCCAAGCCAGTAAAAAACAAAGCTTACAAGGAACATCATAAGCCAAAAGCCGATGGTTGCAATCGTTAGAAAAAGAATAAAGCCTAAGTATTGTTGAAATTCAAACATATTTTCCGGAATTTTCTTGAATTATGCCCCAAATATAAGGGGAATAATTTGTTAATACAACCTATTCCTGTTTAAAATCATTAAAAATTATTTACGAAAACCTTTTCCTGCCGTGGCTTTTATGCTTAATTTTGGCTGGCTTTAAAAATCGGCTGCACAATGCCAGCCCTTTACAAGCTGTTAACTATACATCAATACAACCACAAAACATTTTAAAAGAAATGGAATACAGGATTGAAAAAGACACCATGGGTGAAGTGAAAGTGCCTGCTGACAAGTACTGGGGCGCACAAACCGAACGTTCTCGCAACAACTTTAAGATAGGCCCTTCAGGCTCTATGCCTGCCGAAATTATCGAAGGCTTTGCCTACCTTAAAAAAGCGGCTGCTTATGCCAACCACGACCTGGGTGTGCTTAGCGCCGAAAAGCGTGACGCCATTGCCCAGGTGTGCAACGAAATTCTTGAAGGCGGCCTGGCCGATCAGTTTCCGCTGGTTATATGGCAAACAGGCTCAGGAACCCAGAGCAACATGAACGTTAACGAGGTGGTGGCTAATCGCGCGCAGGTACTTGCCGGCGGAAAGATTGGCGAAGGCGAGCCCGTGCTTAAAGCTAACGACGATGTTAACAAATCGCAGTCCAGTAACGATACCTACCCTACCGGCATGCACATTGCCGCTTACAAAGCAGTAGTAGAGGTTACCCTGCCGGGTGTAACAAAATTACGCGATACGCTTGCTGCCAAATCGGCAGAATATATGAATGTCGTTAAAATAGGCCGCACCCACCTTATGGATGCCACGCCACTTACCCTGGGCCAGGAGCTTAGCGGCTATGCTGCGCAGCTTACATATGGTATCAAGGCGGTTAAAAATACACTAAGCCACCTTAGCGAGCTTGCACTGGGCGGTACTGCCGTAGGTACAGGCCTTAATACCCCAGATGGCTATGATGTTAAGGTAGCCGAATATATTGCACAGTTTACAGGCCTTCCGTTTGTAACGGCGCCCAACAAATTTGAAGCCCTTGCCAGCCACGATGCCATTGTAGAGGCACACGGCGCACTTAAGCAGCTGGCGGTTTCTTTAAATAAAATTGCTAATGACATCCGCATGCTGGCTTCGGGCCCGCGCAGCGGCATTGGCGAAATCATCATCCCTGAAAATGAGCCGGGATCATCTATCATGCCGGGCAAGGTTAATCCTACCCAGTGCGAGGCGCTTACCATGGTGTGTGCACAGGTTATGGGTAACGATGTTGCCATTAGCGTAGGCGGTATGCAGGGCCATTATGAGCTTAACGTATTTAAACCGGTTATGGCGGCCAACTTCCTGCAATCGGCACGTTTGCTGGGCGATGCATGTGTATCGTTTAACGAGCATTGCGCGCAGGGCATTGAGCCTAACTACACCCGTATTAAAGAGTTGGTAGACAACTCATTAATGTTGGTTACTGCCCTTAATACTAAAATAGGCTACTACAAAGCTGCCGAAATTGCACAGACCGCCCACAAAAACGGTACTACCCTAAAAGACGAGGCAGTACGCCTGGGTTATGTAACCCCCGAAGATTTTGATGCATGGGTTAAACCCGAAGATATGGTGGGGTCGCTTAAATAGCGCTTAACTTATTATTATACAGATGGCTGCCTTAACAGGTAGCCATTTTTTTTGATGGAATGCAGATGATATAGACATACAGGATTTTTCAAGTATCGTCTTCGCGAGGCACAAAGCGATCTCAAACTGACCAAACGTCTTCCATTTCGACCGAAGCGCAGAAGTGGAGAAAACTCTATCAAAATGAGATTTCTCCTATCGTCGAAATGGAACGCTCGTCTTCAATTTCGACCGAAGCGAAGCGAAGTAGAGAAATCTCAAAATTTCATTATATTAGCTCTACCAATCCTCTGCTTATGAAAATATTACTATTCCTGCTTGTATCAATAACTTTTGCATCACGTGCCCAAAAAAAACCTGTTGAAGGCGACGTAGCAATATCGGTAACGCATAAAAAAGATTCCGTATTACCTAATGGTGTGCATCAGCAAACTATTTCAGGAGCAATTAAAAGAGCGTTGTTTTACGACGAAAAAGGCACGCGTATCACCAAAGACAAGTTTTACGGCAGCATAGACCACAAAATAAATATCGAGGGCTTTACCGAAACCGATACTGTAGTGAGTTACAAGCTGTACACAAGACGCAACTACGCTAAAATCTCAGCAGACAACAGAAAAATAATTCTTGATTACCTAGGTGAAATATCTGAAAAACAGGATGACAGTACCGCTATTACAATTGTACATTTTTATTCTGGCTTACTTGGCGAGCCCTCAGATTTATTAACCCACAGGGTAGATTTGAAGCGTTGCGTAAAAAAAGCACCTAAAGACGTTAAGGTACAGCAGTATCTTGTATACAGGCAGGTTGATGGGCCTAATGCCCCAAAAGCCGGGAAGCTTGGCTGGGTTCATGATAAAGAGGCCCTGATAGAAAACACTTTTACACCCACGCATTTTAATTACGGAAGCTTTATTATTATAATGCCGAATGGACAATGCTACACTTATTTTGGCGAATATGAAACCGAACGTGTTTCTGAAGGGTTACTATCGTTAATTGAAAAAGATAAACGGTAGCTTTATCCATTTTCATAAAACAGCGTATATTTACGTTATGCAAACCATCATCCGACCTGCCACATCAAAAGACCTGAACGGTATATTACAAATCATGAATTTTAATATACTGCACAGTACCGCAATATATGATTATGCCGCAATATCTGAAACCGATATACAACAGTGGTTCAGCGAAAAGTTAGCCGCGGGCTGGCCGGTTATTGTAGCCGTTGATAACCAAACCATAGCAGGCTATGCCAGCTATGGCACATTCAGGTTTAAGGAGGGGTTTAAGCACACGGTAGAGCACTCTGTTTATGTGGCTGAAAACCATACCGGCAAAGGCATTGGGCAGTTATTGCTGGCTGAACTGATAACCCTTGCCAAAAAGCAAAACCGCCACACCATGATAGGCTGTATAGATGCATCCAATGCAGGCAGCGTTGCTTTCCATAAAAAATTCGGGTTTACAGAGGCCGGAATCTTAAAAGAGTCGGGGTATAAATTTGGCAAATGGCTCGATTTGCTTTTTATGCAGCTTATGCTTCAATAAACTGCGACGGCGACTTGCCAAAAGCCTTTTTAAAGGCAAACGAAAAATGCGACAGGTTTTCAAACCCCACCTCTATATATACATCCGATGGTTTTTTACGCTCGCCAACAATAAGGCGGTAGGCTTCTTCAAGACGTTTTTGCTGCAGCCATTTGCTGGGGCTGTCGCCAAAAACCTTTTCAAAATCGCGCTTAAAAGTGCTCAGGCTCCTGCCCGTTAAGTAAGCAAAGCGCTCAAGCCCCACGTTAAAATTAAAATTGCGCTGCATAAAATCCTTAATGTCAATCTTGCCGGGCTCGGTAAAATTAAACAGTATGCCGGCAAACTCAGGGTTGTTTTCTAACAGCAAAACGGCAATTTCCTGCACTTTTATATCAAGCAGTTTCTCGCTGGGCCTTTCTTCGGTATTCAGGTAAGCAATAAGCGATTCCGCATAACTTTTATACAGCACATTTGGTGCAAGGTGTATCACCGCCTCAGGTTCGGGCGCATTGTGTACCTGCCTGTAGCTGTTTTTTAGTTTTAGCAACGTTTGCTCGTCCATCAGCACCGATAACGATTTGTATTCTGCTCCGTCTTCGGCAGGTTGTTTTATAAATTTAGCCAGCCTGTTTTTTACATAAAAAGCAAAATCGCCCGCCTTCAGGCTGTAAACCTTGTTGCCGTCGTTAACTTGCATGCTCCCCGATTCTATATACGTAAAAATGTGTTCTGGTATAAAACTCTCATTCTCCCGGCTTACTTTGGTGTAGCAGGAATAAATAATGCCCCTTTCTCTAAATAAGTTTTGCATAACAAGTACTAAAACCACAGGCGCCCGGGCACCTGTGGCAATATTAAAATTATTTCTTTAAATACGATTTTGTAAACTCAGAGTTAAAAAAGTCGCCTGCATCATCATCATGGTCGGTACTAAGGCTTACGGGCAGCCAGTCTTCCCTTTCCCTGGCGCGTGCATCATCTGCGGCGGCCAGCATCCTTATGGCTTCACTGCCCAGCACCAGGTGCACAGGCGGATTGGGGTTTTTAGCCAGGTCTACCATTACTCTGGCAGCCTTATCAGGGTCGCCCACCGGCACAAATGTACCCCCTTTAAAAAACGCAGCCCTGTCATTCACCAGCTTATAGCCTTCAATTTCTTTGGCATACGTCATGCTATCTCCGGCCCAGTCTGTACGGAAACCACCCGGCTCTACAGATGTTACCTTAATGCCCAGCTCCCTTACCTCATTGGCAAGTGCCTCGCTAAAACCGCTTACACCAAATTTCGACGCCTGATAAATGGTTACCCCTGCTGCGCCTACCCTGCCGCCTATAGAGCTTACCTGCAAGATCCTGCCGCTGCGCTGCTGGCGCATATACGGCAATACCGCACGGGTAACTTCTATAACTGCATACAGGTTAGTTTCCAGCTGGCTGCGCACCTGGTCATCGGTATACGCCTCTGCAGCTCCGGTTATGCCAAAGCCGGCATTATTTACAAGCACATCTATGGTACCAAAGTGTTTTACCACGTCGGCTACAGCCTCATGCACCCGGTCATAGTCGGTAACGTCTAGCTGCACAGGCAGCAGCCTATCCCCATATATTGCAACAAGGTCGTTTAGCTGCCTAATGTTGCGTGCCGCTGCCGCCACTTTATCTCCCGATTCTAATACCGAAATAGTCAGGCTGCGGCCAAGCCCCCTTGCACTTCCTGTTATAAACCAAACTTTTTCCATCACTAATAATGTTTTAATTATACAGGCAAAGTTCGGGCATTATAAGAGGTACAGGTTTGTTGTAAGGTTCAATCACACTTTGTTAAAAAGGTCATTTCTTTTCAATACGGCTTAATATGTCGTTCATCATATCAATTTGCACCTGCTGTATTTCCAGCAGGCTCTGCTCCTGGTGTAAAATCAGGTGGTCTATTTTTTCATGTAAAAGCCTTATTTCCAGTTCGCTTTTAAGGTTAATCATGTAATCGTTCTGCGCCTTTTCCCGGTCCTTTTCGCCCTGGCGGTTTTGGCTCATCATAATTACTGGCGCCTGCAGCGCCGCTACGCAACTCAGTATCAGGTTAAGCAGGATAAACGGGTACGGGTCAAAACCCTTGTTAAGGAAAATAAACGCATTCAGGGCAATCCACAGGAGCAAAAAACTTAAGAATGACAATATAAACGTCCAGCTGCCGCCAAAGCTTGCCACCTTATCGGCTACGCGCTGGCCCAGGGTCAGGTCGGGGTCTTCGTCATCGGGGTTATCGCTTACCAGCGATTTATCCCTGAGCGATTTTACCACCTTTTGCTCCATGTCATCAAGTTCCCCTAACTCCTGCTGCAAAAAATCTGATATATACTTTTCACGGTAAAAATTCAGTTCGCTCATGGCCAGGGTACAATTATCATCAAACTCCGGGGCATCTTTTTTTATCAGGTCTATAATCGGCTTGCGCACAAACGCCGCCGATACCTTTTCCTTTTCAGGGAAATCTTTGCCTGAAAGGTCACTCGTAAAATTCTTCATATGTATTAAAACCAGTCTTTTCTCTTAAAATAAATAACCATAATTATAATGCTTATGGCCATAATGCCCCACACCACATAATAACCGTGCTGGGTATGCAGCTCCGGCATGTTGTCAAAGTTCATGCCGTATACCCCAACAATAAAGGTAAGGGGCATAAAGATAACGCTAAATATGGTCAGGGTTTTCATAATCTGGTTCATGCGCTGGCTTTGTGCCGCAAAATGAAAGTTTGAGGCGCTTTCTAACGAGGCAAGGTCATACTCCAGCTGATCCAGCAGCTCAAGGCATTTTTGATGTAGGCGGGCAAAAAACGTATGGCTGCTATTGCGTATGGTTTCATACTCATCCTCCTCCTTAGCGCTTTTAAGATTATACAGCGCATCGCGCAGCGGCATTATGGCACGCTTTAAAAATACAAGGTTATCCTTGGTTTTTTCTACACTGCCTATAATGTTCAGCTTGGGGTTAAGTTTTGCCTCGCTCACCATATTTTCTATACGGTCTTCATAACTTTCTAAAGTAATAAAAAAGTTCTCGATTATGGCATCAAGCATAAGGTACAGCAGGTAATCGTTCTTTTTTTTGCGCACCACGCCGCTGCCGGTACGTATACGCTCGCGGATGTGCGCAAAATAATCGCTCTTTTTTTCCTGAAATGATACAATGGTATTGCCCTTTAGCAAAAAACTTACCTGCTCTGTTTTTACAGCGTCGTCGTCTTCCTGCGGCAGTACAGACTTGATACTGAAGAACAGCACGTCGCCCAGTTCTTCAATGCGCGTGCGGCGCGATGTGTTAAGGATGTCACTGATTATAAAGGGTTGCACATCAAATAAATCCCCAATGTTTTTAATCAGTTCCACATCATGCAAACCGTGCACATTAAGCCACTTAACATCGTTTACCTGAAGTTCATCACTACATTCTTTCACTACCCTTTCAAGGCCCACTTTACGGTACTCTTCATAGCCTTCCTCATCAAAAACAAAGAGTTGCATGGTAATGGGTTCGGTGCGGTATTCGCCGGTATATTCATAATAATTAGGCTGAACGCTGCGCACCTGCTGGTATTTAATTCTTTTCACTAAAAAGCGGTATTGATACCCTTAAATATAGGAATTTTTTAAAATGGATGCTATTTTTACCAAAAGTTTAATTATGGCCATCCTTATAACCAATATAAAAGAATTACTACAAATTCGCCCCGCCGGCATAACCAGACTAAGCGGTGCCGAAATGGCTGAACTGCCGCAACTTAACAATGCCTGGCTGCATATAGAAGGCAACACCATAGCCGGCTTTGGCACTATGGATACCTGCCCCAGCCTGCCCGGCACAACGGTTATAGATGCAACTGGCAAAACCGTTTTACCCGCCTGGTGCGACAGCCACACCCATATTGTGTATGCCGGCAACCGCGAGCAGGAATTTGTAGACCGTATTAACGGGCTTAGTTATGAAGAGATTGCCAACCGTGGCGGCGGCATTTTAAACTCTGCTAAAAAACTGAATGAAACTACCGAAGACGACCTGTATAACCAGAGCCGCCTGCGCCTTGAAGAGGTAATGCAGCAAGGAACCGGCGCCGTCGAAATAAAATCGGGTTACGGGCTTACCGTAGAGGGCGAACTTAAAATGCTGCGCGTTATCAAACGCCTTAAAGAGGAATATCCTATAGCCATAAAAGCCACATTTTTGGGGGCACATGCCTTCCCTGTCGAATATAAAGAAAACCACGCAGGCTACATAGACCTGATTGTGAATGAGATGCTTCCGGCTATTGCCAGGGAAGGCCTGGCCGATTATATCGATGCTTTTTTAGAAACGGGCTATTTTTCGGTAGCAGAAACCGAGCGCATTATGGAAGCCGGTAAAAAATACGGGCTGCAGGCAAAAATACATGTCAACCAGTTTACGGCCATTAACGGTATTGCAGCCTGTGTAAAGCATAACGCTCTATCGGTAGATCATTTAGAAGTGGTTACTGATGAAGATATCGAGGTGCTTAAAAACAGCGATACCATGCCGGTAGCGCTGCCTACATGCTCTTTTTTTATAAGCATACCCTATACATCTGCCCGTAAAATGCTGGATGCAGGCCTTCCCATTGCCCTGGCAACCGATTTTAACCCCGGCACTACGCCCAGCGGCAACATGAACCTGGTGGTGGCCACCGCCTGCATAAAAATGAAAATGACCCCCGAAGAAGCCATTAATGCAGCAACCCTTAACGGTGCTTATGCCATGGGCCTTAGCGCAACGCACGGTAGTATAACTGTGGGTAAAAGCGCTAGTATAATAATTACCAAACCGCTAAACTCATTTTACCAGCTGCCGTATTCTTTTGGCAGCAATCTTATTGAATCGGTGATTATTGAAGGCAAAGTTAATTATGTGTAAATGTATTCATAACACGCAACCTTTTAGTTAAAGCAATATCTATTAACAAAAACCTTATGAAACCTTACTATCTTTTCCTAGCTTTATCTTTTTGTTTTACTGCATCATCACAGGAATTTTTTGTTAATACTTATGAATATCCTGATATAAATAAATTATGGAGTGTTAATGTGGAAAGTGGCGACATGACATACATCTCTTCCTGTGAAATAACAAATATTTCAGGTGGTGGCTGGGAATATCACATAGGGGATATGGCTGTCGATATAAACCAAAATATTTATTTTGTATCTCTGGCGGGCAGTCTTTACAAATCCGCTTCAGGCGGAACGGAAAACTTTGAATATCTTGGAAGCTTTCCTTTAGCCATAATAAATGCGCTGGTAACTGACGCAGATAGGATGATTTATGCCTGCGGACTTACGAATGGCGTGTATACGTTATTTAGCTATAATATTGAAACCGGCGAATTTGCAACAATTGGCAACCTCCCTGAAAATTTTATATCTGCCGGCGATCTATTTTTTTATAAAAAAAGTTTATTCATAACTTGTAATGGCCCCGGGTATACCTCTACATTCCTGGGTGAGATAAATATGGTTGATCCAGAACAAAGCTGTTACCATATGGATATGGATTTAATTCCGGGATTTGGCATAGCAGTAGTTACTATAGATGATTCAGAAACTGTATACATGATAACATCGGAAAATGAAGGTTCCGTTAACCGAATCAGGGAAATAGATATGGACGTGCAAACCATTAGTGAACCACTGCATGAATATACCTTTGATATAAATGGTGCCGCAGCTTTTTACAACAAAACTTCATTATCGTCAACTTGCTCCGGCCCTACTGCAGGAATTTCAGGTACAATTAAAAACCAATATCTTAATATAATAAATCCGGTTCAGGGTGCTATTAAAGTCAGTACAAACATAAGTACTGACGAATTTTTGTCAATCGGCCTTTTTGATATGGCTGGAAGGAAAATAAATGATTTTGCCACTATAGCTTTGCTTGATGTTTCTGTCATTTCAGCAGGCACTTACGTTATCACCTTTACACAAAAAAGCGGAAGCGTACTAAATAGAAAGATAATTATAAATTAGATATACTTCTTTTAGCGGGCAAACTCAATAAATCTGGCTAATTCCGAACATTGGTAGTTACGAATTATATAAAACTCATACACAATAGTACAATTTTAATTAACAGTTACGCGTTTACATTTGCGACGGATTTTAGTGATCAACCACTAAACACATGCAGATGAGAAACTATGATGACTTTTTACAGGAGCTAAACGCTATCCTGCCATTGCCTAAAGAAAATATTTGCGTAAGTGCAGATGGTATAGTAGAAGTAGATTTAAAAAAAGCCGGTAAAAGTATTGAACAGGCTATAAAAAAATACAAAAAAGAAAATAAGCTGTCGGCAGCACAGGTGATAAAAATAAAACGCATGGCAATAGATAGGTATTATACCTATCGCAAAGCCATTAAAAACTAAAAGGGCCCCGGTAAGGGCCCTTTTAACTGCTATCAACAGTGTATTATCTTATTTCAGTGTAAAGGTAGAGTTACCTACCAATGTACCTTTGTCAAAAATATTTACGTGATACAGGCCTTTTTCAAAGTCTTTACCCGATATTTTTTCTTTAATATCCATCGTTTTATTTTCATAAATAGCGTTGGTAATAAAGCTGTAGGTTAGGTTATAGTCACCAAAAATTTCTGTCTGTTTTTCACCAATAACATTATTTTTAGGATCAATTACCTGTATGTAGTACGTTTTGTTACCGCTTTGTGCCACCTCGTTAGCCGCAAGTGTAAAGCTTATTTCAATAACGTCTACACGCCTTGCTTTTTCAGTCTCAACAAGCTTACCAGAACTTCTTTGTTTAAAAGAGTTCGTTTTAAGGTTAAGAACGGTAACCTTTTGCGCCTTGGTAACGGTTTCGCTAAGCTTGGCGTTTTGCTGTACAATGGTATCATTGTAGGCCTTACTTGTGGTAAGTTCATTACCCAGGCTGTCGCGCTGCACCGTCAGGTTGGCGTTTTCGCCCTTCAGCTTATTATTTTCGGCAATAAGGCCGTCCATTTCACGCTTCAGGCGCACATAATCATTTTTGTATTTTCTAAGAGAAGCAACATCACCCTCAGATTTTTTTACCTTTTCAAGCAAATCTTCAATCTTGGCGCGTTCCGCTATTAGTTCCTCTTTAAGGCCGGAATTATCGGCAATGGCAGCGTCATAATTTGCTTTTGCCGTTTCAAGGTCTTTAATAAGGAGGTCTTTGTCAGATAGTAAGGTTTTTTCTGTCTTTTCGCTGTCTGTACTCATTTTGTACATCCACGCAAGGCTGCCTACTAATAATATTGATAGTATTATTATAACTGCCTTTAAACTCGAATTGCTTTTTTGGTTGTCCATCTTGTAATATTTTTTTTTCAAATTTATATATATTTTACTACTCGCTTTTATTTTTAACGAAAAATTAAAAGAAAACATTATTTTTGGCTCCAACAATTATGGCATGGATAACATTATAAGGTTTACGCAAACCGACCTTACCAAATATACAAAACAGCGCAGCGGAGAGATAAAATTTGGCGAGCGCATGCATACTGTGCCCCGCGGCGAAGACATGCTCGAATTTATAAAAAAGTCTGACGCTGAGTTTGTTATGATTGGTATACCAGAGGACATTGGCATACGTGCAAACTTTGGCCGCCCGGGTGCAGACAAAGCCTGGGAGAGCACCCTTAAAAACCTGGTAAACCTGCACCACAACAAGTTCAATAAGGCCGGAGGGCTCTTGGTGCTCGGGCAGCTTGATGTAGCCGATAAAATGGCGCAATCTGAAGGATTGGACCCCAATAATAAAGAACAGCGCAAAAAATTAATGGAACTGGTTAGCGCGCTTGATAAAGAAGTATCGCACACCGTATGCCAGATTATAACCGCAGGAAAGATACCCATTATTGTAGGCGGCGGGCAAAACAATGCCTATGGTAACATAAAAGGCATGGCCTTAGCCAAAGGGAAACCCGTTAACGCCATAAACTTTGA
>Ga0265798_10007638_pt1 | contig 13949 bp, 16 predicted proteins | sample P3T30metagenome_FD_192430 | JGI IMG/M metagenome (GOLD analysis project Ga0265798, IMG submission 192430) | Plant litter microbial communities from East Loma Ridge, Irvine, California - P3 T30 | ecosystem: Environmental > Terrestrial > Plant litter > Unclassified | place: USA: California...
TGAACGGGACGAAGCAAAGGCCGCTGGAGCGCGCTGGGACAAGGATAAGAAGCGTTGGTACGTCGGCCCCAAAGCCGACGCGGAGGCCGTTGTAGCGCGCTGGCGCGAGCGGCCTCGGGAAGAGCTATCAGAGTCCGATATCCGGGCGTCCTTCGCGAGTGCAATGCGTGACCTCGGCCTTAATCCAACCGGGCAACACCCGATTATGGACGGCAAGCCGCATCGCATCCCGGTCGAGGGTGAGAAGGGCGGTCGGGAGTCCGGTCGGTATGTCGGATATCTCGACGGGCATCCGGCCGGGCATATCAAGAATTATAAAAGCGGCATCGATACGCCGTGGAAGCTGGAGGGCGTCACCATCGCCCCCGAAGAGTCCGCCCGGTTGAAGGCCGAATTTGAAGCCAAATCGGAAGCGCGTGCGGCCGAACGTACCGCCACGTTCGACGCGACTGCGCGGCGTGTGACCCGTCAAGCTGATCGGCTGTCGCCTGTAATCGCGGCTACGCCATACATGGTCGCAAAGGGCATCAGCCCGGCCGAAGGTGCGCTTACGGATCGCGACGGAAAGACGACGTACCTCCCCGCGATCGACGTCACCGGCAAACAATGGACGATGCAATATATCCGTGACGACGGGACGAAGCGGTTTGCAAAAGATAGCCACAAGGAAGGCACGTTCCACGTTGCGGGGGGCAACCTAGCTTCGTTGGAAAAGGTGCCTGTCATTATCATTGGCGAGGGGTACGCAACTGCCCGCACCGTTGGCGATGAAGTCGGTTTCCCGACTGTTGCAGCGTTCGATTCCGGCAATCTCAAAGCCGTAGCTCTTGCGCTGCATGATCGCTTTCCGGACAAGCCGATAATTATCGCGGGTGATGACGATCGCGCGGAAGAGCTGAAAGGTCGACCGAACCCCGGCAAGGACAAAGCCGTCGCCGCTGCCTTGGCTGTGAACGGTCGCGCGATCTTTCCCGAGTTCGGCCAGGAGCGCGACGCCAACCCCGGCGCATATAGCGATTTCAACGATTTGAAGATGCGTAGCCCGAACGGGCATGTCGCCATTTCTCTCCAATTCGCCGAGGCCGTGCGTGAAGTGGTGTTTGCTGCCGCCCGCGCCGAGCAAGAGCGAACAGCCCATCAAACAGACGTGAACAAGGAGCGCCCTATGCCTGACGACGCAAACCCGGAATCGGGTCGCGATCCGGAGCGCAATGCGCCCGCGATCGACCGTCCCGCCGCTTCGGTTGCCGTGCCGGAAGTCCCTCCGGTTGCCCCTGCAAAGCTCGATGCTGACCGCGAAAGTTCGTCCGGACGAACTTTTCGGGAGGATACCACGCCCGCCAACACGTCGCCCGAGCGCGCCGATGATCCGGCTCCGGTAGCCCAACCCGCACGCAAAGCGGCCGATGACGAACGGGGCGCGGCGGAAAATCAGCCCCCTTTGCCCGCCAATGAAAACACCATCGGCCCGGTCGGACCTGAAAGCTCACGCGATCGAGGGCCAGGTGTTGCCGGTGCCGGCGTCCCGCCAATCGACCTTAATAGCCGCGCGGACGCTGACCGTTCGGCCGGTCCCTCGCGCGACACTCCCGACGAACCGCATCGCCCGTCTGATCCTGCCGCGAAGAAGCGTGAACAGTCGCTAGAACCGGGTGACGTACCCGACGAGATTGCGCGCCGTTATTTCGTCCAGAAATCGAAATGGTCGGGCGAACCCGGTTTCTATGAATCCAGCACCGCAAAAGACCCGGCGTTTCGCGATCAAGGGGGCAAGCTGGTCGCGCACACCGATAGCCCGGCAACTGCGCGCGATCTGGTCGCGGTTGCTCAACATCGCGGCTGGGGCGAAATCCAAGTCACTGGGACCGACGCCTTTAAGCGCGAAATCTGGTTGCAGGCGATGCAGCAGGATATTGGCGTAAAGGGCTACAAGCCTACCGAGCGCGATCTACAGGAATTGAACCGCCTCCGGGAGGCCAACGCCGATCGCCAGAACAATAGCGTCGCACCGATCGAACGCAACGGCGCGGAACGTGTCTCGCCCCGTCGTGCTGATAGTCCCGATCGTGTGCCAGGTGCGCCCCCCGCCGATCGCGCTGCCGACTTTAAGGACGGCGTTCGCGGGAAGCTGGTCGAAACTGGCCGGGCAAACTTCAAGGAAGGCGATCCGTCCAGCTCGTCGCCTTACGTCGATGTTGAACTATCGAACGGCGAGCGTCGACGCGCTTGGGGCGTTGGCCTACCCGATGCTGTCGCGCGCTCGAGCGCGGCAATCGGTGACAGCGTTGTGGTTCAACGCGGCGAGCGTGAAACGGTCCAAGTCCCACAGCGCACGCAGGATAAGGAAACCGGCGAGTGGTCGACAAAGACTATCGAGGCACAGCGCGCCCGGTGGTCTGTCGAGCTGACCGAACCTCATCGCCAGCAGTCGGTTGACCGCGCTGCGAACGATCGAGGATCTAGCTCGCCTCAAACACCTAATCGCCAACCGACGCAGGACCGTTCGGCCGCGAGTGCGCCTGACCGGACCCAAACACCGCCAACACCTCATGACCGGCCCTCCCGTGGCTCTGACGCTGCCCCGACTGAACGCCAATATCTCGCGGTTCCCTACAAGGAGCGTGAAGCGGCGAAGGCGGCTGGCGCACGGTGGGACGGAGCTGAAAAGCGTTGGTACGTTGGCGAACGCGCTGACCCGGCCAAACTGGAACGGTTCACGGTACGCGATCAGGGCGACGATCGCGCCTCAAAGCTCATCGGCGCCGATCGCACCGCCCGCGCTAACATGAAGATGATTGAAAGCGTCGTGGGAAAGGCGCTGGCTGACGATCCAGAAGCCGCTAAAAAAGTGTTGGCGTCGGCCCGGTCGCAACTGGCCGATCGCGTCGAACAGGGAACTGGTCTACGAACCCCGCAAGTCCGCGGTGGTCCCGATCGCACGCAACAATCCGGAAGCTCACAACCAACGCCCGCCCGCCAACCCGCTCCAGCTCGTGCGGTCGAGGGTGCGTCACCTGTTCCGCCAACCCCTCGGCGCGAACCCCCGCAACGATCGCGGGGACGCTAGCCGATGCTTCTGCTCTGCCTCGCCATCGCGTTGCACGACGTTGACGGTCCTATTCGGTGTCAGTCGGGCGAACGCATCCGCCTTGCCGGTGTCGGTGCAACTGAACTCGACGGCTCGCGGCGACCGGGACAGCCCGGCGTTGCGGGTGATCCGTTTGCACAACGCCGCGCAATGGCTGTCGCGCTGGGTGGCGGCATCGGGGGGGACAATCGACGGCCGGACGGATATCTTACGTTCGCCCGGCCGGTTCGCCTGTCGTGCGAAGCGGTCGGGACGAGCTGGAACAGGACCGTCGCGTGGTGCCAACTACCGAACGGCCAGGACGCAAGCTGCGTCGCGATCCGTGCCGGTATCGCCGTTCGCTGGGCTAAGTTCGACCCTAGCCAACGGTTAGCCCGCTGCGTGCGATGATGGCGTTTGTAAGTAGCGAATTGGCTGAAATCGGTGGTGCAACACTATGTATTTTTAGCGGTTTGCACCCTATATTTAATAGGACAAGGAGCGCGTGATGGCCGATGTTGGACTAGCTACCGGGAAGACGGAAGCGGAGCTTATTCGGGAAAGTATCGACGCCAACCTCCCTTATCTCCACTCGCAACGCTGGGCCGTAGAACAAGGTCGGCTTCGTGGTGTGATCGATAAGGCTCCGGACGCAGAAAAGGCCGCTGCAAAAGAGGCTCTTTCAAAGCACTACGATACGCGCGGCGATGTAGAGAGCAGCCGCGCCCCTTTAGTGCAGCGCGCGATGGAACAGATAGAAGCTCGCAAAACAAAGTGAGTGACGATCAAAAGCCATTGCGCGACGATGAACGCGAGAAGCTTGCTCGCGATCTAGCAGAAATCGGAATCGAGAAATCGACCGCTGTAAAAGAGCCTGTGGCTATTTTCACAGCGGGGCAGTCGGGTTCCGGAAAGAGCATGATCGTCAACTCGATGCGGATTCAATTCGAGGGCGTTGGCGGTGCTGTCGAGATTGATCCGGACAAAATCAGGCCGCAAATCCCATACATGCGCGACCGGATCGAGCGCGGCGATTTGGATATTCCGCAAGTGGCATTTTCGGATGCTGGCAATCTCGCGCACCGTGTCATGCAGATATCCGCAGAAGAGAGGCGGAATATCATTTATGATGGGACGCTATCAAACTACGGTAATTCATCCAAAAGTATGGATGAACTAAAAGACAAGGGCTACCGTGTCGAAGTTCACGGAATGGCTGTCTCTCCGGATTTAAGTCATGCAAGCACTTACGATCGCCGCGAGGTCGAAATCGTCGACTCCAAAACCGGATTCGGTCGTGGTGTTAGTGATGAGTTTCATGATCAGGCTGTAAAGGGTCTGGTCGATACAATCGAGAAATTGCAGCAAAACAACAACGCTCACGCGATCGTTCTTTACGGTCGTGACGGAAAGGTTATCGGCAGTAGCAACCTAGAAAACGGCCGGTGGGTGCCTGATGAACGCCTAGCGGATACCCTGCTCGACGTTCACAACAACCCCGATCGCCGCAGCCTAGAAGACGCTGCTAAAACTTGGGATCGCGCATCGGATCTTATGCGCTTCCGTGGCGCTGATCTTGACGAACAGCGCAAAATCGAAGGTTTTTGCGTCGCCTCTCACGAACGCCTACCGGCTGAACCGTCGATCGATGCAGCGACCTCCAACCGGACTATTCCGGATGTCGATCGCGCGAACACTGGCGAACGCCTCATCATTGCGGACGGAACGCGCATTCACGAAAAGCGCATTGATGGTGGCTGGCGCGAGCAGGACGCGGAACCACAGGGTTCTAGCCCTAAGGGGATCTATCGTCTCGATACCGCGCGGGAAGCCGATCCTAAGTCCAAGGAAGAGTATCGCGGCGCTGTGCTGCACGTCGACAAATCGAACGTGTACCAGCTCGGTAACGACGGCCAGGTAACGCGGCACGATCGCGACCGTTTCAAGGAAACGCCGAGCGTCGGGGACAACGCTCGAATTGGATACGACAAAGGCCAAGCCGCTGTGCTGACGCGCACGGCCGAACCAACTCCCGATCGCGCTGCGCCTTCCCCAACCGTGCAGACGCCGGCAGCGCCAAGCCAAACACCAACCCGCACGACTCCTGACCGCGAGCGGTAAGACGTGTGGGCTTCTGCATGACGAGAGCCGGGCGCATCGCGGCCGCATCGATCGCGGCAATTCCGATCGGGATTGCGATCGAGCTGGGCTTGGAAATCTCCACCAGCCTTGATCGCTACAACGCCACCCTCCCGCAAGCAATCGACGCCGCGCGCCATTCCGTCTTCATGCCCTACGGCATCAAGGACTGGATAGTTTGGGCCGCGCTAGTGTTGATCGCTTTTGCGGTTCGGGAGGTTGTTACCGCCCGTCACGATCGAACCTCGGGAAAGGCATAAAAGTGACCGCCGATCGTCCGCCCGAACGCGCCGAACGGCTCGTAATAATGAACGGTAGCCGCCTTCACGAAAGGCACCTTGGCGGCCAGTGGACCGTCATGGATTCAGAACCGCAGGGCATGAACCCTCGTGGTATCCATCGGCTCGATACGGCTCGGGACGCCGATCCAAAGACCAAAGGCGAGTATCGCGGTGCTGTGCTGCACGTCGACAAAGCCAACATCTACCAGCTCGGGAACGATAGCCAGGTGGTGCGCCACGATCGAGACCGCTTCAAGGAAGCGCCGCAAGTAGGGGAGGGTGCGCGGATCGGATACGACAACGGCCGGGGCGTCATGCTACATCGCTTGCCCGATGTTACACCTTCACGAGGACCGACAACGCCCCAAACATCACTCCGTCCTTCAACCGATCGCGAGCGATGAAAGCTACAAACTAAGTTCGCTTAAAGTGAACTTATTCCTTGCGTATAGCGCGGAAATGTCGCATACGGCTCCGGTGTGAATAACGGAAGAAGTTCTCATATTCAGTTTTGGCATTTGCCAAAGCGTGGAGGGCGAAAGTTCTCTGTCGTTTTTTCCGGTCAGTCCGATGGCCCCCCGGCGACGGGGAAGGCGTCGGCGGGCGGGCGAAGCAGAGACGAAAGCGAGAAGGGCTTCCGTCTCTAGGTTGCAGGTGTAGTTGTCGGGTCCGCTCTGTTTGGCGAGAATCCATGGTCAGGTCGGTTCGTTTTGAACTTGCCGCCATGGCGAACAGGGAAGGGAAAGCACGTGGCTTTTTCGAAAAACACATACCGACGACGGCGGCGACGTGAGCTGCGAGGTAAAGCTCTTGGGCAGCGTCGTGGGTTTTGGGCTAGCCTCAAAAACCCAGATACTTTGAGATTTGCCTTTTCGGCAGGTCTTCTGATTTACAGAGTCATACGCTTCTTGCTGCGACTCTTTCAGCCCTCTTAATAAACCGCCAACCTAATATCTACACAGATGGACGTTAGGAACCACAATGATAAACGAAGCTCTTAGATTGATGCGAGTCTTTCATGACATTAAGCAGTTTGAGCTTGCTGATCGTCTAGCCGTGTCAAAATCTCATATCTCGGAAATCGAGAGCGGTAACAAAACACCGTCTCTTGATTTGATCGAGAAATACTCCGCCGAGTTTAAGGTGCCGGTTTCGGCAATCATGTTTTTTGCCGAGCAGCTTCCCAACGCTCAACGCGGCGAAAAAGCTAGGACCAAGATTGCTTCTAAGGTTCTAGACCTATTGGGCTTCATCGAGAGGAAGGCGAATGCCAGCCCTTCCTAACGGTTCACAATACACTCTCCGAGACACGCCTTTCTTTCGCTTGAGATCCAGGAAGAAGCTCGCGGAAGTTTTGCTCGTCTCGGACGCAGCGCTGCAACGTGTTTTGAGCCAAGAAAATCTGTATGAACGTCGATGGAAGCACAAGAAAGAAAAAGATACTTGGTTGAAATTTGAGCCCAAGACAGAAATCAGCCACTTTTATCGACCTATTGACATACCCGACAAGGGACTAAAGTCCCTACAATCAAGAATTGCTAAGCTGTTTTCGAAAGTCACGCCCCCCGACTGGCTTTTTAGTCCGGTAAAGGGGCGGTCTTACGTAAATAATGCGGCAAGGCATGTAGGCGCACGTGCTTTTTGGTTACTAGATATTGCTGATTATTTTCCGTCCTGCACTGATAATAACGTGGCGCATCTGTTTCGTACTAAGCTTGAATGCTCGCCAGATGTAGCCGCGATTATGGTGAAGCTTATAACTTTATACGGCTGTCTACCGCAGGGATCGCCATGCAGTCCGATCATGGCATACTATTCGAACCACACAATGTGGCTAAAAATAGATCAAATTGTCACCAATTCTGGACTAACGCATAGCGTCTATGCCGACGATATAACGATTTCCGGCAACCTCATAAAAAAGAAGGTTATCTGGAATATCAAAGAGACTGTACACAAACATGGTTTGCGCATTAAAGCGGAGAAGGAACTAAGCATTATTGATGGTCCTGCCGACATAACAGGGGTCATTGTTAAGGGCGGTAAGACGATGTTGCCTAACCGACAGCTTAAACGAATCTTTGATTTACGGGGTGAACGACAACGAGCTAAAGGCTCGCTGGCAAAGGCCGCACTCGATAGCCAAATCGCAGGCCGACTTGCTCAACAGCGCCAGGTTGAGCACCAGTAAAAGCGCAGAACCTGCCAGACTGGGCGGGTTCTTTAGCCGGTCCTCTAAAAGACGCGGGCAATAAAATGCCCCGCTGCGGGGGGGGGAGGCAGCGGGGCGCTTTAGAAACCAGCGGAGCCAAAGGGGGGACTGCTCGGCCGGTCATTGTAACAACCGCACAGACAAAGGTCTGTTCCACATCATTTGCGAAAAATGCCCTGCCGATCAAAGACCAACAGGGCATTGCGAGCTTTCACCGCCGTTCCCCCCGGAAGGGCAGGACGCTTCAAGCAGTAGTAAAAACCGCTTCGGGGGTAGTCCGTTCCCGCTCAAACCTACAGGGCCCGTTCCTGTACGGCAAAGAGTGCGATCGTCGCGATCGATCGCCGTGACGCCGATCCGCTCCTAAGCCTTACCGGCGCACCGTAGGAACCGGCGAAACGGTCACTCGCCCTCTCTCGAAACACCGTCTGCACTTTAGCCGGGAGGTGGCTTGGGGCATCGTCTGTGGAAGCCCGCCAAAGAGCCTCAACACATCGGCAAACGGGACGTTGATTGTTCGACCACATTGACAGACGATCCGCATATCTGCGCGGTGATGCGCAAAATCCATCGTCGTTTCAAAACGTGCGGTACTCATCGTGCAACCGGGATTTCCGCGATGTTCGTCGTCCACGAATTAGATTTCTGGCTGCGCCTCGTGTCAAAAGCCTTTGGCCCTCGCCCCTGAGCCGCAACGGTGATCGTATCTCGTCCGAAGCGCGCGTTTAGCCCGTCCATAGCCGCTAATAGGCCAGGTGCGCGCGGGTCGGGTATTGCGAACAAATCGGTCTGCGCCGCTCCAGCCGGGTTTAGATCCTCCAGAAGCACGCCGCACTTCGTATAGACCCCGCCTTCCTGAAACATCGCCTCGGTAAGCCTCGTTGCCATCCCGACAATTACGCGCGGGTCATGGCTCGCCGGGGACAAGCGCGCCGATCGCGATGCGCTTGGTGGGTTCGGCCGGTATTTGCTGCCGTGCGCGAAGACTATCATGCGAGACGCCACCAGCCCCTGCGCGCGTATCTTCTCGGCAGCGCGAGCTGCGCGACGTGCCATCGCCTCGCATAGGTCGTCCAAGGTGCTGACAGGTGCGCCAAACTGCCGCGTGACGGCTGTTCCCTTCATCGCCTCCGGTTCAACTGTGAACTCGGCGCACTCGATACCGTTCAACTCACGCACAAGGCGCTCCAGAACGACGGTTCCGGCGTTTCTCGCAACCGCTGGGGGCAATGCGGCGAGGTCAGCCGTGGTTCGTACCCCTAGCGGCTTCAGGCGAGCCTCTAGAGCCTTCCCGATCCCCCAAACCTCCCCGACCGGCCATTGTGCGAACAGCCGGCGACGCAATTCCTCGTCGTGAAGGTCGACGACGCCGCCCCAAATCTTCTCGGTCGCTTTTGCAAGTGCATTAGCAACCTTTGATAGCGTTCGCGTTGGTCCTAACCTGATGCGGGTAGGTAAACCAACACTTCTTGATATAGCATCAATGACACGGTGTGCTGTTGCCACGTCGCCAACTCCACTTGAAAGAACTGGAAGGCGGAAAAAGCTTTCGTCTATTGAGTATACCTCAACAGTATCGGAAAACTCGGCAATTACAGAGTTGAATCTCCGATTTAGATCGGCGTATAGCTCATAATTGGACGAACGAACTTGTATTCCGTGACGCCTTACAACATCACGAATCTTAAACATCGGATCGCCCATTTTTATATGCAGGGCCTTTGCTTCCTCGCTTCTAGCGATAGCGCATCCGTCGTTGTTAGATAATACGATTACCGGTACGCCACGCAAGCGAGGATCAAAAAGCCGCTCGCTTGATACATAAAAATTAGCCACGTCACAGATTGCATAGGCCATGGCGCGATCTAACGCCGGTAGTCGCGGACGGCCGATCGCACGACGCCCCACACGTCGACAGCCTCATCTGCGATCGTCACGGGGTAGCTCGTCGACACGTTGCGGGCTTCTAGGTGCGGCACGCCCTCGCGAAACACCAGTTGGCGACATACGAACCCGCCATCTACAACCGCGATTACAATGTGACCGTCTGACGGGCGCGTGTCTCGATCGACCACGACCACGTCATTATCGTGGATTCCCGCGTCCCTCATGCTGCTTCCCTCGATCCGGAAAACAAAGCTCGCGGCGCGGTCCAATCGTAACAGGTCCACCAGATTGACGGACTCGCAACTCCAGTCCTGGGCGGGCGACGGGAAGCCAGCTCCAGCGGCTGCGAGAATGCGCGGAAATATGCCTAGCGGAATATCTGCGATCGGAATTGGCTGCATCAGCGGCAGCATTTTGGCGTCTCCCTTCGGCCCCTCATAACGCATGAAAGAACAGAAAGGGAACGGTTAAAGCTGTGCAACCGATCGCATTTTTGCGGTGTCGTCTTCGTGCTTTCGGATAGAATAGCCGGGATGGTCTACCGCAAGCCGCCCCCGCTCCCTGAACAAATGTCGCTGTATTGGTCCCACTGGTCGCCAGCTCGCCAGCGTGCCGAACAGGCGCGCTATTCCGAAATAGTCCGCGCCCGCGAAGTCAGGGACAAAGCGCTAGCCAAGCTGGACCGCGATAGGCTTCGCATCATCGCCACGTTCGATGCGAGCTGCCAAACCATCGAGGCCGTATTTCTCGATACCGAAAAAAAGGGCTGGGAATGACGGGCGTTGCCGCCCGGCTATCGATGCCGCATCATCCGGCAATGGATAAGCCCGACGCTTTTGAACAATCCGCCCAAATCATTGAAGCGTTCGCAGAAGGCGAAACCGACGATCGCGTTCTGGAGCTGCTGCGTAAGATCGCTCAAGCGGTCCGTGACCACGCAATAGACGACTAGGGAGCGCAAAATGTGCAACCGCGCCCGCATGGATGGCGAACCAGAAACCCTGTGGGGATCGGCGTCTAAGCTCTTTATCGAACGCCCTCGCGACAATCGGTTTAATCCGCGTGAGCTGCGACCGAAGAGCCGGAATTACATCATCCGCGAACAAGATGGCGAACGCGCCTGGGACGTGATGACATGGGACGTTACAGGCGGCAAAGCCCCGTGGCCTATGACGAACGTGCGGAACCTCGCGCTCCCGCAATGGCGCAAGTTAGCCGAGAAGCCAGAAAACCGCTGCCTCGTGCCTCTCACGGAGTTTTGCGAGTTCACGCCCGACAAGCACGATCTGGAGGACGGCAAACCGCCCCTCAAAGGTGAAATGTGGTTCTCGGTGCCAAGTCAGCCTGTGTTCGCTGTTGCGGGATTCTGGCAGACCACAGCGGAAGGCAACGGCTTTACGATGGTCACGTGCGATCCCAATTCGCTGGTCAGCCCGATCCACCCCAAAGCCATGATAACGATACTTGATCCAGACGATATCGAGACGTGGCTACGCGGCTCGTATGACGATGTCGTTCGGCTCCAGAAGCCATTTGATCCTGACAAGATGAATGTGCGCGGACCTGTCTTTCCGACCCGCCGCAAAGATCGATAGGCGATAAAAGTTCGTCCGGACGAACTTTCGCAGATAGGGAAATCCAATGACTGCGGATCAGATTTGGTTGGAGGTTGCGAAGCTCGCTGTTCAGTTTGTTGGCGCAATCGCAGTCGCTCGCTTGGCCGTTCGTTGGGCGCTCTTACGGTATAAAGACGAAAAGACGTGGGAACGGCAGTTGGCCGCATATGTCGAGGTATGCACTGCCCTTGGCGAAATGCTTTTGATCGTCGGGCGTTGGGCCGACGAAATTGAGGGCGCTGGTAGACGTTACAACGACGATTTTAAGAAGAAGATGACGGAGCGGTACACCGCCGCAAAGCGGAATATCGAAAACGCCGGGGCGGTTGCGAGTCTGATCCTACCTCGCGAAACGAACAGCGTTCTTTCCAAACTCGCGAGGGATATCGACGGCATTGATTTTGAAGACCCGTTCGATGCCTACAACCATGAATACAGCTTTATTGAAGACGCGCTTGCCACGCTTACCATGCAAGGGCGAAGCGTCCTTGGCTTTGACGCTTTAACCGCTCCTAAGCCCCGTTGGTGGAAACGAAGCGCCTTGATAGCGCCCTAATTCGACGTGGCGAAAGTCTGTCCGGATGCTCACAGTTCGGACTAACTTTTAGTCCGGCGATCGGTAGCCAGCCGGGGCGTTCGGGTCTGATTTCTTATAGCTTCCCCTGCGGGGGTTAGGGACAGCCTTGCCGTTGGAGCGACTGGTCACAACGGTATCAGGCTGCTTCGTTTGCATCGTGGCTTTCGCCGGGTCGCGATTACATGCCGCCAATGTCAGCGCCGCTAGGACCACAAGAGCGGAAGTCTTATAGCTCAAGTTGGCTTTCGGCATTGTAGATCCCTTGAGCGTTTTCGTCGGTGCGATCGTAGGCGTGGGATTGATACCGGGAAAGCCGTCTGTTTGCCGTAATCGTTGAAAGTTCGTCCGGACGAACTTTCTGCCAATCTACCGGGTGCGATCGGGCCGCTTTGGCGCCCTCGGGGTACCGCGAGGCTTGTCGGGTGCCTGCTCTGGCTGCCTTTCCTGTGTCGTTCGTTGGCGATCTGGCTTTGTTGGCGGAACCGGCTCGGTTCGGGCCACTGGCGCGCCCTTTCGATCCCGTTCGCTATCGCGGACATTCCTTGTCGCCACTGCCATCTGCCGGGCTTGGTCGCGATCCCGTGTCATTGGGTCGGGCATCGACGCGACGAACGCCCGCGTCTGCTCTGCTAGTTTACGATCGGCGGGGTCGGCGCTGGCGGAGAGTTCGGTAGCGGCCTTCTCGTAAGACGCTCGCACCTCTGATTGCCGAACGATTGCGCTTACCTCCCAAGGTCGCGCCTTGGCTGGCTTCTCCTGTGCCATAGCTGCGGCGTCGGCTCGGCTCGATTGCAGTACGCGGGGCAGCTCGGCCGTGCCGGCTTCCGCCCGATCGCGTATCTTGCGGATAGGCGTGCGCTCCATCTTCTGAATGACGCCCCGCGCTCGCCGGGGTGTTGCCTCGGCTTCAATACCGCGTGCTCGTAACTCACGCGCGAAGCTCTCCCGCCACCCGGCTAGATCATCCTTTCTAGGATTGAACCTCTCCCCGCCCTCCCCTCGGGCTGCGACCGTTAAATGAACGTGCGGATGATCCGCGTCTGTGTGCAGCGCCATCGCGTAGGGAAAGCGCTCCAGCTCGGTGCGAGCGAACGCCCGCGCTGCTTGATACACCGTGTCCGGATCGGTGCCGGGCGGCATAGATAGAACCATCGAAATCGACGTAAGCGGTTCGCGGCGCTTGGTGGTCGCCGCTTCATCGTCGGCCCACTCTTGCGCTAGTTCCCGAAGGTCTTTCACGCTCTCCAGCTTTTCGCCGTCACTCGTCTCGACCTCAAGTTTCCCGTGTCGACCGATATACTCCAAATGCGCGGCGGTATGCCCGCCACCACGTTGACGGCCGGAAACCTTCACCATCACCTCCGGGACGCGGTTCGTAATACGCTGTAGCTTTGCCTTGGTCGCTGCAACGCTGCCGCCCCCTCCCCCTCTGGAGCTTTTGCCAGCCGGTATGTTCAACCGGCCTTTCGAGCCTGTTGTTTTGCCTCCTGCTGGAGCGCGCCAGGTGGTGTCTAAAAACTCGATCTTCGGGCCGTCACTCATCCCCGGCTCTCCAGTAGGATAGGTCGCCGCGCATTGCGTCACCGATCGCCGCAACCTGATCGTGTACGGCTTCCACCGTCGATGCCAACCGCACAACCTCGCGTCCTACCTCCAAGCTGCTTTCCTCCATGTTCGCGGCATGAAAAGCCTTAACCACTTGGTTGATGTTTTTGCCGATGGCGCGAAGCTCGCGGCGAATGTCTGTCAGCGTTTGCCTCTGGTCGATCGCCGGAACTGGCGCGGCTCTCAACCGACTTTGGATCAGTGCGACGATCCATTCCGTTCGCTTCATGCGCCGCCCGCTCGCAAGCTGTTCAAGCGCCTCGCTATCTTCTTTCGGTAGTCGGACCTCGATCCGATCGGGTGGCTCGCTGGCTGCGGGCAACGGTGGAAGCGTCACACCCTGCGCGGTGCAAACCCTCTCGATCATCTGCCGCAACACGTCCGATCGTCCGCCATCACCAGCAGCGACCTTGTCGAACTGCGCAGCCAGGTCGTCCGGCAACCGAAGGGTGAACATCGCCATAGGAAAGCGACAATACACAAACCAACGGGCTGTGTAATACAAAAACCGGCTGTAGGCCTATCCTGCCATCATACCACAAGAGTTAGAATCGTTCGTCCGGAC
>Ga0265798_10007639_pt1 | contig 13947 bp, 12 predicted proteins | sample P3T30metagenome_FD_192430 | JGI IMG/M metagenome (GOLD analysis project Ga0265798, IMG submission 192430) | Plant litter microbial communities from East Loma Ridge, Irvine, California - P3 T30 | ecosystem: Environmental > Terrestrial > Plant litter > Unclassified | place: USA: California...
GGTTCCGCTCAGATCGTTGAAAGTGCGGCCGCACTCGCGGCAGCGATAGCGCTGCAGGTTGTTGGCGTGCCCGTGGCGCTGCCAGTGCGGATTATCGCAGCGCGGACAGCGGCGCTCGCTTGATCGCGCTTGCTCGATGAGCGCGATGATGTGTGCCAGGCCGGCGGCCGGCCGCAGGGCATGCAGCACCTGCAGGCGCTGCGGCTGGTTGAGCGCGGGCACGCGCGCAAACCACTTCTTGAAACCTGCGCCTTTCATGATGGCTCCGTCTCGATGCCGATACGGATTGGACAGCAAGGCAGCTCGGCAGTTCAGTGCTCATCCACAGCTAACGATGACAGCGCCTTTTTATTTCGTGATACCGCCGCCGGCATACGGCGGGCTCTCCTCATCCTGTTCTCCCAGCTGCCGGCCCCCCCGGCAGCAGTCATCAAGCAGTAACAGTTATCAAATACTATCTAATCAACGGAAATTAGAACGTTCCAATTCCTGATGGCGCTCCAGCCTGATTGCCTCAGGCCGGAAATTAGAACGTTCTATTTTTAATGTTACGACCTCTTACAATGACCACCATCCATCTGATCATGAGACAGCATCCGCGCCTTACCGTCCTGTTCGCTGCGATGTGCAGCGCAGGGATTGCCACCGCCCAGGAAACGCCTGACCCGGCCGTACAAACGGTGCAAGTCACCGGCCAGAGATCGTCCAACCTGCGCACCATTGCCGCAAAGCGCGATGCGCTGATCGCGCTCGATACCATCGCCGCCAACGAAATCGGGCAACTGCCCGACTTTAATGTCGGCGACGCGCTGAAACGCGTAACCGGCGTGAATACCTTGCTGTACCAGGGTGAGCCGCGCTTCGTCATCGTGCGCGGCCTGAATGCCAACTACAACACCACCCTGATCGACGGCTTCACCCTGCCCAGCGCCGACGTCGGCGGCCGCCAGGTGTACATGGAACTGCTGCCGTCGAACTTTGCGCGCCGCATCGACGTCGCCAAGAGCAGCTCGCCCGAGCTGGACGGCGGCGCGATCGGCGGCGTGGTCAACATCGTGACCGGCGGCGCCTTCAACCATGCCAGGGACCTGACCAATGTATCGGCCAAGCTCGGCCGCAGCCTGGGCCGTTCGGAAGACGGCGGCAGCCGCCCGGTGGGCGAAGCCACCGCCAAGTGGTCGCGCCGCTTCGGCAGCGAGCGCCAGTTCGGCCTGGCGCTCGACGCCAGCTACTGGCGCCGCGACATCAACGTGCCGCAGCTCGAGGCCGGCGGATCGATGAACTGGTACGACGCCGGCGGCGTGCGCCAGGGCGCGCCCTACAGCGGCAACGGCATCGCCGTGCCGAGCCAGCGCCTCTGGTACAACTACGACAACCGGCGCGAACGCTCGGGCGCCAGCGCGCGCCTGGACTGGAAGGGGCAAGGCATGCTGTCCGGCCACGTGAGCGCGTTCGACTTCTCGCAAAAGGAAGACTCGGACCGGCGCGACCTGACCGCCAACGTGCCCACCAGCGCCAGGGTCAGCCAGCAAAGCGCCACCGGCGGCGTGCTGAGCGCGGTCAACCAGACCGCCCAGCTGGGACGGCTGCGCTGGGACCGCGAACTGTACGGCGTCAACGGCGAACTGCTTATGGAACTGGCGCCGCAATGGCGCGCCGACCTGCGCGCCAGCGTCGCCCGCTCCACCGTGCGCAATCCGCAGACCTGGGAAAACTTCGTCCAGAACGGTCTCGTCTACGCCTACGACACGGGCGCCGGCTATCCGCTGTTCACGCCGGCCAATCCGGCCCTGGCCAACGATCCGGCGCGCTATGCGCTGTCGTACCACCGCGAGGAAGAAACCCGCTACGCCTCGCGCGTGAACGACCTGCAGTTCAACCTCAGGCACAACGACGGCGACGACGACCACGGCTGGGGCGGCGCGTTCGGCCTGCGCCTGCTCGACACCGATATGTGGACCGCGTTCGACCGCACCAGCTGGAACGGCAACGCGTATTCGCTGGCCGACGTGACCGATGGCGCCGCCCTGTGCGGCTACGGCTGCAACGGCCGCATCCCGCTGATTGCGCCCGCTCTGGCCGACGCCGCATTCGCGCGCCTGCGCGGGCGCCTGACCCGGGTGGTGGACAAGGCCGCGCGCGACGGCGCCACCTACGCGGTACGGGAGCGGGTCGATGCGGGCCACGCCCAGGCCCGGTACCGCGGCGAGCGCTGGCTGGTGCTGGGCGGCGTGCGGCTTGAGCACACACGCACCGACAACCATGGCCTGCAGAGCGTCAACGGCGTGAGCGGACCGGCCGACACCTCAGGCAGCTATACCAATGCGCTGCCGTCGCTGCTGGCCGTGATCGACACTTCCGACGCCGGCAAGCTGCGCCTGGGCTGGTCGAAAACCGTCGGCCGCCCGCGCTTCGACCAGATGGCCACCCGCGGCGGCGCGCTCAACACCACCGGCGCCATCGCCACCCTCTCGACCGGCAATCCCGACCTCAAGCCGCGCAAGTCGACGAATATCGATCTCGGCCACGACTGGTATCTCGATGGCGGCCGCGGCATCGTGTCGTTGGCGCTGTTCCACAAGTCGATCGCGGACGAGATCTTCACCTTCGGCCAGACCATCGAAATGGACGTGAACGGCGCCTCCCTGCCGGTGCTGGTGACGCAGGCGCGCAATGCGCGCGATAGCGTGCGGCTGGGGGGCGTGGAATTCGGCGCCACCAAGGATTTCGACTTCCTTCCGGCCCCGTTCAACGGCCTGGGCGCCAGCGTCAACGCGACCTTGATCCGGGTCCGTTATCCGATGACGCTCAGCGACGGCTCGAGCACCACCCTGCACGTCATGCCCGAGCAGCCCAAGCGCATCTGGAACATGGCGCTCTACTACGACAAGGGCCGGCTGCGCGGCAGGCTGGCCTGGAACCACATCGGCCAGCTGTGGGACGACCGCTATCCCAACTTCACGCCGGCCGAGTTCTACCGCAACCGCTACCAGCGCGCCACCGACAACGTCGACCTGCAGATCTCGTACGACCTGCGCAAGGACGTCACGCTGTCGCTCGACGTGCAGAACCTGACCTCGCAAGGGATCCGCACCTACATCGGGCGCGAGCAGGAGATCTTCCAGTCGGCGCTGAAGCTGCGCCCCAACGTCCTGCTCGGACTGCAGGCGAAATTCTGAAGGAGCGCCGCATGAACCAGCCATTATCCAAGGGCGGCGCGGCGCGCCGCCATCTGCTGGCCGCGTCCGGCCTGGCGCTGTGCGGCCATGCGCCGGCCCAGGCGCAGGGCGCGGCCGCATCGAAGAACGTCGGCCGCAAATTCCACGCCGACGGCCGCGTGCGCGCTTTCGCCGGCAACACCTTCGTCGGCCACCTGCCGCAGCAGGGGCCGCACTACCGCACCTTCGATGCGGTGCTGGACTTCTACCGCGAATTGCCGCGGCACCCATTCGCCGCCAAGATCGCCCTGCTGCCGCCGTCGAGCTACCACGTGACGCTGTTCGTCGGCGTCAACGACGACGACCGCGATACCAAAGAATGGGTCGGTCCGTTCGACCGCGCCATGCCGATGGACGCCATCAATACGGTGTTCCGCGACAAGCTGCGCGCCGTCGCGCGCTCGGGCGAGCGCGACTTCGTGTTCGATATCGGCGCCGCGCCCGAGGTCAAGCGCGACGGCACGGTGCAGATTCCGCTGCTGCCGTCCGGCAGCGCCAACCGGCAGCGTCTGGCCGCGCTGCGCGAGCGCTTGTCGAGCCTGACCGGCGTGCGCCGGCCGCGGCACGAGCATTACGAGTATCACCTGACCCTCGGCTACATGCACACCGTGCTCGGCCAGGCCGAGGCGATAGAATTACAGGCGCTGTCGGCCGGCTTCCTGGCCAGTCTGCGGCAGCGCGGCATCCAGTTGCACATTCCAGCGTTTTACTATTGCGAATTTCGCGACATGTATGCCTTCGAAGAAATCATCGACGTGTAGCGCCCTGAAAGGAACAACAGCTTCATGCAAGAAAAGCCGAACCGCGTGACGATACGCGATGTCGCCGAAGCCGCGGGTGTCAGTTTCCAGACCGTGTCGCTGGTGCTGAACCATCCCGAAAAGGTGGCGCAGAAAACCTTGCAGCACGTGCGGGCAGTGATCAAGTCGCTCGATTTCGTGCCCAGCATGGCGGCGCGCTCGCTGCGCCGGATTCCGACCCGGACCCTGGCCTGCGTGTTCTTCGGCAAGCGCGCGAGCTACGACAACCGTACCTACCAGATCCAGGACACCTACTGGAACAACGTAGTGCAAACCATCAACCGCGTCGCCGACCGGGCCGGCTACGCGGTGCAGCAGCGCAGCCAAGGCGCGGACGATGAAACGCTGTACGAGGAAATCCGCAATCTTTTCCTCGGCGGGCGCATCGACGGCCTGATCGCCGTGGTCGAGCGCACCGCGCACCCGGTGCTGCTGCGCTTGCAGGAGCAGGGTTTTCCGCTGGTGATCTTCGGCACGCGCGACGCCCAGTTTTCCTTCGTCGCCCAGGACAACGCCCAGGCCTGCGCCGAGGTGGTGGATCACCTGGTCGCCGGTGGCTGCCATGCGCTCGCTTTCATTTCCGGGGAGCGCGACGGGCATGGCAATGACGATGTCGACGAACGCTATCGCGGCTACCGCGCCGGTCTGGAACGACATGGGCTCGCAATGCAGGCGGGCTGGAACCTGGCCGGGGACTGGTCGATGGCCAGCGGCTACCGCATCGCGCAGCAGCTGTGGAACGCGGCGCAGCGGCCGGATGGGTTGATCTTCGCGAGCGACCGTATGGCGCTCGGGGCGCTGAAGGGCCTGTATGACCTCGGCGTGCGCGTGCCGCACGACATCGCCGTGGTCGGCTTCGACAATATGCAGTACGACGATTTCTGCGTCCCGCCCCTGACCAGCGTGCATTCGCCGGTGCTGGAGATGGCCGATGCCGCGGTACGCATGCTGCTCGCACGTATCACGGGCCAGCCGGATCCCGGCGACAGCCAACAAGTGCTGGCTACCCGGCTGGTGGTGCGCCAGAGCACCCGTAGCGCCAATCCGGGAAGTCGTGGATAAGCTGGCGCGGCAGCCGGCGCCGGGCGACCCGCGTGGCCTGCTGGTGCTATTGCTGGCCCTGCACTCCCTCAGCAGCGCCTTGATCCTGCCGACCTTGCCGGCGCTGGCGGCTGCGCATGGCGGGCAAGCCCAGTGGGCGTTTTCCGCCTTCATCTTCGGCTTCGGCATCACCCAGATTCCATGGGGCTTGCTGGCCGACCGGTGCGGGCGCCGTCCGCCCCTCCTGAGCGGGCTGCTGCTGTTTGCATGCGCCGCGACCTGCTGCGTATTCGCCACCCAGCTGCACGAACTGATCGTGCTGCGCTTTTTGCAAGGCGCGGGCGTGGCGGCCGCCGGCGTATGCGCCCGCGCCATCATCCGCGATCTGCACAGCGGCGAAGCATGCGTGCGCGCCCTGTCGCTGTGTTTCTCCTGGATCGGCGCGATCTCGCTCGCGGGTCCGCTCCTGATCGCCCTGCTGGCCGAGCATTACGATCGCTCCGCCACGCTCGCCGTGTACGCCGGCCTGGGCTGGCTGGCGCTCCTGCTCTGCATGTTCAGGCTGCCGGAAACGGCAAGCCCGGCGCCGCGCAGCGGCGAGCTTCGGTGGCAAACGATCCTGGCCCATCCGGTGTTCCGGGTGTATACCGCCCTGACGGCATTCACCTATCTCGGCCACTATACGTTCCTGACCGGGTCGGCGTTTCTGCTGATGGGCCATTACGGCATGGGTGCGCCGGCCTATGCCGCGGTGCTTTCCGCCTGCTCGTTGTGCTATATGGCGGGCACGGTGGCCGGCCGCCGCCTCCTGGCCCGCGTCGGCCTCCAGCGCACCGTGTGCCGCGCCAGTCTGCTTGGCCTGGCAGGCGCCACGCTGATGCTGGCCGCTGCGCTGGCCGGCGGCGCCGCGCCGGCCGCCATTGTCGCGCCTTATCTGCTGTTCGCTTTCGCCCACGCGATTCATCAATCATGCGGCCAGGGAGCGGCGATCGCGCCGTTCCCGGACGCCGCCGGACAGGCCTCCGCCCTGCTCGGCACGGCCTTGCCGACCATTGCCGTGCTGATCGGCTGGCTATGCGGTGCGCGCCTGGCGGATTCGCCGCTGGCGATGCCGGTCGTCGTGTTCGCCTCTGCCGTCCTGGTGGCGCTGTGCGCCGGGCTTGGCGTGCGGCGCTACGGTGCGATCCGGCGCCTGCCTTGCTGAGAGTCTTGCTGGCGCATGCCGAGGTTCTTGGACAGGTCAGTATCCCCGCCGGGAACGCGCCGGCCGCGCCGACGGCGGCTTGGCCAGCGGCTTGTTCATTGGCTGCGCCGCCGGCTTGCTGTTCGTCTTCGCGGCCTGTCCGGCGTCAAGCGGCGCCGGTGCATCTGCCTTGGCCTCGTCCGCCGCACCGTCCTCTTCCGGCTTAGGCAGCAAGGCGTTCACCTGCTCCATCAACTGCGCAAACCGCCCCTGCCCCGGCTGCAGCTTGTCGACCCGCTCCAGGATCGCGCGCGCCTCGAGTTCGAGTTCCTCGTCGTAGCCGCGCTGCTGCATGTGCGACACCAGGATCTGCACCGCGTTGAACAGCACCCGCACATTGTCCGGCACCCGCTCGCGCGCGTGGCGCATCCATTCCACCGCTTCGCGCAGCTTGCCGGTCTTCCACAGCACCACGCCCTGGTTCATCAGGTCCACCGCTTCCTTGCGCGCGGCGCGGATCATGACGGCGCCTTCTTCGGACAGGCGCGCCTTGTCGAAGATCTTCTGGATCTCGTCCTGCAGCAGCGTGTTGTCGTGGTTGTTGCGCACCACGTGGCACAGCACCTCGCACGGCGTGTCCTTGACGCCGACCGCGAACAGCATGGTCGCCATCTCGATGCAGATCGCGCTGCCGGGCCGCGCCGGGTCCTGCTGCAGCATCGCTTCCAGTTCGTCGCCGGCGCGCCGCGCGTTCTGGCTGTCGCCGCTTTCGTGGAACACCAGGCCTTCGGTGATCTTGGCGCGCAGGCGCATGAATTCGTGCTCGGCGCCGCTGCCGCTGCCGAACTCGCGCTGCGCCAGCAGCAGCAGCTGCAATGCATCCTTGGTCTCGTTCTTCAGACCGCAGACGCGCGCCAGGCCGAGGTAGGCGTCAGGGTTCTTGCGGATCGAGTATTCGCCGATCACCAGGCATTTGCGGAAGGCCTTCTCGGCCAGCGGGATGTTCCCCAATCTCAGCGCGGCCTGGCCCAGGCTGCGCTGGCGCGGCACCGAATTGGGCGACAGCCGGGCGGCGCGCTCCAGGATCGCGGCTGCTTCTTCGTGCTGGCCCATGCCCTGGTAGGCCAGCGCCAGCTGGTCGTAGGCGTCGATGTAGTGGCGGTTCTCGGCGACGATGGTCTGGAACATCTGGCGCGCCTGCTCGTACTCGCCGTCGGCCAGGCGGATCTTGCCCAGGCCCGCGCGCGCCCAATGGTACTCGCGCTGGGCCAGCACCTGCTCATACACTTCGCGCGCGCGCGCCGGCTGGCCGCTGCGCTCGTACATGCGCGCCTTCATGCGCATCAGATCGATCAGGTGGGTCTTGCCGGTGGCGGCGATCTGCTCGTCGCACAGGCGCGCCGCGCGCAGGAAGTCCTTCTCGATCACGGCCTGGTCGATCGGACGCAGCACCTGTTTCTTGCGCCAGACACGATTCAAACGAGTGAGCAGCACGCCCTCGGTGATCGGCTTGACCAGGTAGGCGTCCGGCTGGTGCTCGGCCGCGCCCATCACCGATTCGACGCTCTTCTCGGCCGACACCATCACGAACACGGACGATGGCAGCAGCAGCTGGCGTACGCGCGCTTCTTCCAGCACCTGCTGGCCGTTCTTGCCCTCGCCCAGGTTGTAGTCGCACAGCACCACGTCGTAGCGCAGCTTGGCCAGCAGCGCCATCGCTTCGCCGCCGCTCGAGGCCTGGTCGATGTTCTTCGCGCCCAGGTTGCGCAGGCTTTCGCGCAGCAGCTGGCGCACGCCGATGAAGTCGTCGACCACCAGGCAGTTCTTGCTGGCCCAGTCGATCTGTTCCAGCACTTTCACGGGAGCGGCCGGTGCGGCCGGGGCGACCGGTGCGGCAGCATCCGCGGCGGGTGTGGCGGCGGGTGCGCTGGACTGCGTCATGGCAAAGTCAGGATGAAGCAGCCGCCGCCCAGCGCGCCGCCGTTCTCGAGGCGCACGGCGCCGCTGCGCCCGCGATGGCGGTGCATGCGCGCCACCTCGCCCGCGAAGTACAGGCCAAGTCCGGCGCTGTTGGTCACGAAGTCGACCCCGCCCGGCGCCTGGTCCGCCACCGCGCCCGCCGCCAGCAGCGCCGGCGGAAAGCCGTCTCCATTGTCCTCGACGCGGATCTCGATGCCGGCGTCGCCATCGCCGCGGACCGCCAGGCGGATGCGGTCGCGCGTGTAGTGCACGGCGTTGTGGACCGCGTGCGAGACCACGCCCACGATCAGGTCTTCGTCGACGTGCATCACCAGCTCGGGATCGACGTCCAGTTCGAGCGCAATGCCGCGCGACTCCAGCAGCACCCGTCCCGCCGCCGCCACCTGCTCGGCCAGCTGGCCGGCTTCGAGCGGCTGCATGTCGAAGGGATAACCGGGCTTGCCGACCTGCTTGTACAACGCCAGCAGCTGCATCAGGTTGTCGTTCAGGCGGCGCGTCTGGTACAGCATCTGCGCCATCTGCGGATACGCCTTCTCGGTCTGCGGCGACGCATCGTCGAGCAGGCGTTCCAGCGTGCCGGACAGGACGCTGATCGAGTTCTTCATGTCGTGGGCGGTGGACGCCAGGAACAGGAACAGCTCGGGCGAATGTTGCGATTCTTCCATCCGGGGCGACCTCCTTGGCCGCATAAAGTTGCTACGCGTAAATTATAACCGCGCGGATTTGACATTTCGTGTGTCCGCGCCGCCTTCTGCGTTACCTTTTGCGCCGACACAACGTTCAGGCGCCGTCGTCGAAGGCGTCTGGTGCGCGGCTGTTGCGGCGCGCGCGCAGCACGAAGCGCGCCGGATCGAGCGCGTCGACCAGCGCCATCTCGAGCGGCAGCGGTTCGCCCTCCAGCTGCGCCGCCAGCAGTTCGGCCGCCAACGGCGCCCAGATCAGGCCGCGCGAGGCGTAGCCGAGCAGGCCGTGCAGGCCCGGATGGCGCGGCACGTCGCGCAGGCGCTCGGTGGCGCCGGCGGCGGCAAAGTCGGGCAGGCGGCCGACTAGCGGCAGGCGGTCCGGCGCCACGCAGCGAAAGCCGACGCGCCCTAGCAGCGGCGCGCCCAGCGCGGCCCCTGGATCGGACACCAGCGCACGCAGGCGCTCCACGTTTTCATCGTGGCTGGCGGCGCGCAGTTGCGGATCGTCGTCGAGGTCATAGGTGGCGCCGGCGCAGGTGACGCCGCTATTCGACGGCGTCAGGTACGCTTCGCGGCACAGCACCAGCGGCAGTTGCGGCGCGTGTTCCGGCGCCAGGTGCGTGACCTGGCCGCGCAGCGCCTGCAGCGGCAGGTCGCGCGTCTGCGCCATGTGGCGCGCGCCGGCGCCGCTGGCCAGCACCACGGTCGGGGCGCGGCCCAGTTCTTCTCCATCGCCGGCGCGCGCCAGCCATTCGTCACCAAGGCGTTCAAGCCGGACGTCGCCAACGCCGAAGCGCGTGGTCAGCAAATCGCCGCACGACGCCAGCATCGCCGCGCACACGCTGCCGGGACGCGCCCAGCCGCCCTGCGGGAACAGCCAGCCGCCATCCGGCGCCGGCAGGCCAAGCAAGGCTACCGCCTGATCCGGCTCGAGCCAGCGCGCGAAGTCGCCCGGCAACGAACCCTCGGCCGCGATCGCGCGCGACACCGCCGCGTGGCCGGCGTCGCGCGCCAGCTGCAGCACGCCGCACTGGGCGCCGTCGAAGGCGCGGCCGATGCCGCCCAGTCCCTGCCAGTAACGCAGCGCATACAGGTAGGCCGCGCGTGTGAGGCGGGTCGGGATGTTGTCGTCGCGCGAGAGCAGCGGCATGAAGATGCCGGCCAGGTTGCCCGAGGCTTCCATCGCCGCCTGCGGATGACGCTCGATCAAGGTGACCTGCCAGCCGCGCGCACACAGGCGCGCCGCGGCGGCGCAGCCGGCCACGCCGGCGCCCAGCACCAGCGCGCGCCGTTCGGGCGTGGGCGTGACGGGCAGGCGCGGCTTGCGGCTGGCGAAGACGGCGTCCTGGTCGCCATCGAATACGAAGCCCTGGGCCTGCAATGCGGCGCGTTGTTCGGCATCGAGCGCGCGCGCATGCAGGCGCGCATGGAGCGTCGTAAGGCGCGCCAACGGACGCGTAAAGCCGGTGCCCTGTACGCCATCGAGGCGGATGTGATCGAGGTGCGCGTTCAGTTGCGCCAGCGCTGTCTCCAGCGGCGCGGCCAGCAGGTCGAGCGTGACGCCCGCATCCGGCTGCGGCATACGGTGAAATCCCGGCTGCAATCCATCCGTCAGCGCAATCACGTGCAGGTGCTGCGGGCGGTACGGGTCGGCGCGCCACGCTTCGATCAGGTCCGCAAAATGGTGGCCGTCCGCATGGTCGCTGTCGAAGACGGTGTAGCGCGCGCGCCCGCGCCAGTGCTCCTGTACGCGCATCTCAGCGCCTCGTGCGGCAGATGCAGTCCGGCGCGTGGTCGTCCACCATGCCGATGCCCTGCATGTAGGCATAGACGATGGTCGAGCCGACGAACTTGAAGCCGCGCTTGGACAGGTCTTTTGAAATGCGGTCCGACAGCTCGGTGCGCGCCGGGCGCGCCGCGTCCGGCCAGTCGTTGACGATCGGCTTGCCGTCGACGAAGGCCCACAGGTAGTCGTTCAGCGTGAGTCCCTGCGCGCGCATGGCCAGGTAAACCTTGGCATTGGTGATCGCGGCGGCGACCTTCAGGCGGTTGCGCACGATGCCGGCGTTGGCCAGCAGCTCGGCCACCTTGGCCTCGCAGTAGGCCGCGATTTTTTGTGCATCCCAGCCGTCGAAGGCGACGCGATAATTCTCGCGCTTGTTCAAGATGGTTTCCCACGACAGCCCGGCCTGCGCGCCTTCGAGGTTGAGCATCTCGAACAGCGTGGTCTCGTCGTGGCACGGCACGCCCCACTCGTTGTCGTGGTAGGCGAGGTAGCGCGGGTTGAGCGGGTTGGCCCAGGAGCAGCGGATGATCGTCGTCATCGCACCAGTATAAATCAGGCCGCCGGCTGCATTGTCAGGTCCAGCACCGCTACCATCTCGCCTTCTTCGTCGATCCCGGTTTCGACGAAGCCGAAGCTGGCGTAGAAGTTCGATGCGACCTCGTTGCCGGGCACGTAGCTGATCCACACCTTGCAGGCGGCGGGATCGCTGCGGATCTCGTCTAGCAGCGCCTGTAGCGCAGAGCGGCCGATCCCGTGTCCCTGATGGCGGCGGTCGACCATGAAGCGCCAGATGCTGTACTCGCCCTCTTCGTCGTCGACGCCATCGAGCACGACGAACATCATGAAGCCGACGATGTTCTCGTCCGCGCAGATGGCGCGCGTGTGGTAGTTCGGATAGAAGCTCGCCTGCGCGATCGAGTACGAATTCGAGGCCAGGAACTCGCGCTGGTGCGGATGCACGTCGATGTCGGTGACCGCTTCGAAGTTGTCCCGGGTGACCGGGCGCAGCGTCACGGCGCGAGGCGCCGTCACTTGCCGCCCTTGGGCTGCTTGCGGATGCAGGCCAGCACCTCGTCGATGCGGCCTTCGTTCACCAGCTGCGCCGGCGTGCGCTCGCCCAGTTCGGCCAGCGGCGCATTCATCCAGCGGTCGGCTGCGTCGTCACTGCCCAGCACGCCGCGCGCCTCATGCATCACGGCGTAATACGACTGCGCCTTGCGCGATTGCGCCTGGAAGCGCTCTTGCAGCGCAGCGATGGAATCAACGGAAAGGCGTTCGGAATCGGTCATGGAAAGTACTGGACGAAAACACTGCGGGCCTGGAATTCAGGATGCGAGACCCGCATCATACCGCGTCACCGCGTCCGGTCTGCCGTGTCCAGGAATTCCAACACGCGATGAAGGTTGTTATTTCCGCAAGCCAATTTAAGATCTATGATGCGTCATTCCCCGATCAATACCGGAGTTCAGATGTATTGTCCTGCCCGCGTTGCGCAAACCGACCCGCAGCTTCTGCATGCGCTGATTGCAGCCTATCCACTGGCAATGCTGGTGACGTCCAACGACGGCTTTCCGGACGCGGATCACCTGCCATTCGAATTGGACACCAGCGGCGCGCACGGCGTCCTGCGCGCCCACGTGGCGCGACGTAATCCGCTGTGGCGCCGCGCCGGCCAGCCGGTGCTGGCGGTGTTTCGTGGACCATCCAGCTATGTCTCCCCTGACCGGATCGAAAAGGCCGAGAACGGCGGACGGGTGGTGCCGACCTGGGATTACGATGTGGTGCACGTGCACGGCACGCTACGCGCGGTTGATGACGAGGCATGGCTGCGCGCGCTGGTGACGCGCCTGACCGACCGGCACGAAGTGACGCAACCGCATCCATGGTCGGTAAGCGATGCGCCACGCGACTATACCGACGCACTGCTCAAAGCCATCGTCGGCATCGAGATCGTGGTGGAACGCATCGAAGGGAAATGGAAACGCGAACCGATGCGCAGAGAACTAACCCCGCAGAAATGACAACGCGGGCCGAGGCCCGCGCAGGCCGACGCAAAAGCGACGGCCACGACCGGGGCGCCGGCGTCATGCCGGACGCCCCCGTCATGAGAATTACATGCCGGCGTGCGACGAACCGGTCGAGCCCGACGAACCCGACGAGCCCTTCGAGCCCGACGCCAGCTGCTCGGCGTGCTTCAGGTGTTCCTCGACCACCGGAATCATCTTGGTCACTTGCGCCTTGACGTCGGCGTCCTTGGTGTCCTTCTCGGCCTTCTTCAGCTTGGCCAGGGTTTCCTTGTGCGCCGCCACGCCGCCCTGCTTGGCGTAGGCTTTGTCGAAGGCGTCGCCGCTCATCTTTTCCAGCTTGGCCGACTGCGCCTTGTGCTTGGCGTCCAGCTCGGTCGGCAGGGTCACGCCCTTCGACTGGGCCAGGGTCTGCACTTCGGTCAGCGCCGCGCCGTGGTCGGCGATCATCTTGTCGGCGAAGGCCTTGACGTCGGCATTCTGGCTCTTGCTCTGTGCCAGCTTGCCCATGGCGACTTCAGCCATGTTAGACATGCCCATGTCCATGATTGCCTTGCGGTCCGCAGCGGCCAGCTTGGTAGCGCCGGCGGCGGCAGGCGCGTTGGCTGCCGGTGCGGTTTGCGCTTGCACGCCGGCCGAACCGAACATCGCTGCAGCGACCGACACTGCCAGCAGGCTCTTGATGACTTGTTTCTTTTGCATATTGTTCTCCTGTCTGAAATAGATGGGGATTGCGCGCCAGCCGATACGGCCACGCTCACCTGATTGTTCTTGACCATGACGTCCCGTGCATTGATCGCCGCGTCCGGCGGCGGATTGTCAAGGACACAAGATCGAGCAAAACCGAGTGTATCGTTGTGTGTTCAAGACCAGCGCGCGATACCTTTAGGAAATGACAATAAAAAAGGCGCTGTCACCGTAAGCTATTGATGGGTCTGATTGCGACACAAAACAATTGTTCAACGGTAGCAATGCGCTGATCGTCGAGCGCCCGACGCCATCCCAGGTAATTCGGCAGATAGCGTGAGGCCACCCCATGAAAGCGGGCGATCCACTGGCGCAGGCGTCGGTGGTAGGCATTGACGTTCTGCACGTGCATCGCGCTTGCCTTGCCAGATCGAACCCGCTCGCCGGCGCTCAGGTTGACCGCCTGGTGCGCGATGCCGTGCTTGCGCGCCAGACTGCGGTAAGTGGCGTTGGCGTCGGTCACCAGCAGCGCCTGGCGCTCGAGC
>Ga0265798_10007640_pt1 | contig 13947 bp, 13 predicted proteins | sample P3T30metagenome_FD_192430 | JGI IMG/M metagenome (GOLD analysis project Ga0265798, IMG submission 192430) | Plant litter microbial communities from East Loma Ridge, Irvine, California - P3 T30 | ecosystem: Environmental > Terrestrial > Plant litter > Unclassified | place: USA: California...
ATTTGATAATTTAAGTAATCAAGAACCGAAGTTCTTGGCACCTTCATCAAACGCCCACACTTATCGACTGTTAATTTTTAAAGAACGCGGCTCCCGCCGAGGGTTCGGTACTGCTTTGCTGCATCGTGGCGAATCGTTGTGTTCGCCAGCAGCAGAGAAGAGAGAGTATGAAGCGTTTCGTGCATCTCGTCAACCCCTTCGTTTCTTTCGCTTCGCTGTCTAAAAGACTGTGTCTGCGTCAGAGGAGCGAGATTATAGCCAAGCCGCCGCCTGCTTGCAATGGGTTCTGTCGTGATATCTTATCCGCCACCCAAGCTGACCTTTTCTGTCCTTCTATTACATAGCGATGCAGATTCCTTCTATCATCTCCACTGCCGATGCGGCGCTGTCCCAATCCCTGACCGACGCCATCAATAACAAGACCAAGCCAATCGGCAGCCTGGGCCGGCTGGAGTCGCTGGCTGCGCAACTGGGCCTGATCCAACGCTCGACCGACGTGCGCATCGACCGTCCTGCAATCCTGATCTTCGCCGGCGACCATGGCGTGGTGGCCGAAGGCGTCTCCGCCTATCCGCAGGACGTCACCTGGCAGATGGTCGAGAACTTCCTGGCCGACGGCGCCGCCATCAATGTCTTCGCGCGCCAGAACGGCTGCGCCCTGCACATCGTCGACGCCGGCGTGAACCACGACTTCGGTAATCGCCCCGCCCTTACCCACCGCAAGGTCGCCCCCGGTACCCGCAACTTCGCCCACGAACCCGCGATGTCGTCCCAGGAATGCGCCACCACGCTGGAACACGGCATGGCCCTGGTGCGCGACATCCCCGGCAACGTGATCGGCTTCGGCGAAATGGGCATCGGTAACACCACCGCCGCCGCCGCGCTGATGCACAAATTGACCGGCCTGCCGCTGGCGCGCTGCGTCGGCGCCGGCACCGGCTTGAACGCCGACGGCATCCTTCATAAGGAGCGCGTGATCGCCGCCGCCGTCCAGCGCCATGCGACGGCAACCGATCCGCTGGGCGTACTGGCCACCTTCGGCGGCTTCGAGATTGCGATGATGACCGGCGCCATGCTGCAGGCGGCCGCGCTGCGCAAGGTGCTGCTGATCGACGGCTTCATCGTCACCGCCGCGCTGCTGGTCGCGGCGCGCCTGCAGCCGGCCATCCTCGACTACTGCGTGTTCTCGCACAGCTCGGGCGAACACGGTCACGCACTGCTGCTCGAGCAGCTCGGCGCGCAGCCGCTGCTCGACCTCGGCCTGCGCCTGGGCGAAGGCACCGGCAGCGCGCTGGCCCTGCCGCTGCTGCATGCGGCCGCCAACTTCCTGAACCAGATGGCGACCTTCGCCTCGGCCCAGGTCAGCGAACGCTCGGCATGATTCTCGGCTTGATTCAGCAGCTGCGCCTGTTCTTCATCGCCCTGCAGTTCTTCACGCGGCTGCCGATTCCGCGCTGGGTCGGCTTCGAACAGGCTTGGCTGAACCATGCGTCGCGCTACTTCCCGCTGGTCGGCCTGGTGGTCGGCGCGGTCGCCGCCGCCGTGTATGCGCTCGCCGCGCTGTGGCTGCCGGCGCCAGTGGCGGCCGTGCTGTCCACCGCCGCCACCATCTATATCACCGGCGCCTTCCACGAAGACGGCTTCGCCGACACCTGCGACGGTCTTGGCGGCGGCATGACGCGCGAACGCGCGCTCGAGATCATGAAGGATTCGCGCGTCGGCGCGTATGGTGCGATCGGCATTGTCTGCATGCTGGGCGCCAAGCTGGCGGCGCTGGCCACGTTGCCTCCCGCCGGCGCCATCGCCGCCCTGCTGCTGGCGCATCCTTTATCGCGCCTGGCCGCCACGAGCCTGATCTGGAAGATGGACTACGCACGCGCGGAAGGCAAGGCCAAGCCGCTGGCGGTGCGCATGACCAACGCGGAATTCGGCCTCGCCGTGCTGACCGTTCTGCTGCCGGCCGCCGCCCTCATACTATATGGCGCGCTGACGCCGGCCGCCGTCGTCGCAGCCGCATTGGCAACCGTATTCGCCGCCGGCTGGCTGGCGCGCAAGTTCGCGCGCCGCCTGGGCGGCTACACCGGCGACTGCCTGGGCGCGGTCCAGCAGCTGGTCGAAGCGGCGATCTACATCGCGATCCTGGCCACGCTCGGCCACGGCGCACTGGCCTGATGCAACTCTACCTGGTGCGCCATCCAAAGCCGGACGTGGCGCCCGGCCACTGCTACGGCAGCAGTGACCTCGCGGCCGATGCAGCCGACACCGAGCGCGTGCTGGCCGAACTGGCGCGCGCCGGCCTGCCCGGCGACATGCCGGTCTATGCCAGTCCGCTTGTCCGCTGCGCAGCGCTGGCGCGGCGCCTCGCCGGGCAGCCGCTGTTCGACGCCCGCCTGGCCGAGATGCACTTCGGCGCCTGGGAAATGCGCCCTTGGGACACCATCCCACGCGCAGAAGTCGATGCCTGGAGCGCCGACCTGCTGCACCACCGCCCCGGCGGCGGCGAAAGCGTCATGGACGTCGCCGCGCGCGTGGCCGCCTTCAGCGACGACCTGGTTCGCAGCGGCCATACGCGCGCCCTCGTCATCTGCCATGCCGGCACCATCCGCCTGCTGTCGTCGCTGCACGGCGGCGGCACACTGGAGCAGGCGGCGCTGCGTGCGGCGCAGGCGCCACACCGGATTGACTACGGCCAGCTACTCCTTTTGAAAGACTGACAAGCCCAAACCTAAATCCGTATAATGGCGGGGTTTTGGTGCTCGCGCCTGCATTCGCAGCCGCAGTTAAACGGGAAACACGAAGCCTGCCATCCAGGCCAACGTGTGCTGCCCCCGCAACGGTAAGCAAGTGCCGCTGTCATGACGACGCGGCGAACCGTCTCCTCATACCACTGTGCGCGAGCATGGGAAGGTTGGACGGCCATACTTGTCAGCCCGGATACCGGCCAAATGGTGGACCTGCGCACGGCGCGCGTCCGTTCAATCTGGCCTACGGGGGACGTCGGCTGGTTGCCTTTAGATAGAAACAGCACATGAATACTCCAGTTACCCGGCAAGCGGCCGCAGTGTCGCTCGCCCTCGCCGTCATTTCCTCGAACGCTTTCGGCCAGGCCAGCGTGCCGGCCGCCGACACCGTCGTCGTGACCGCGACCCGCACCCCGCAACGCGCGCTTGACGTCGTCGCCGACACGGTTGTCATCACCGCTGAAGAGATCGCGCGCTCGGGCGCCGGCTCGGTGGCTGACGTCCTGCAGCGCCAGCGCAGCATCGAGATCACCCGCAACGGCCCGGCCGGCAACGCCACCAGCGTGTTCCTGCGCGGCGCCAACGCCAACCAGGTAGTGGTGCTGATCGACGGCGTACGCATCGGCTCCTCGACCTTGGGCACCGCCGCCTGGAACGCGGTGCCGCTGGCCGCGATCGACCGCATCGAAGTGGTGTATGGTCCGCTGAGCACCCTGTACGGCGCCGACGCCATCGGCGGCGTGGTCCAGATCTTCACCCGCAAGGGTGAAGGCGCACCGCGCGCCACCGCCTCGGTCGGTGCGGGCAGCAACGGCACCCTGCAGGGCGACGCCAGCATCGCCGGCGGCACCACCGGCGAGCACGCGATCAACTATGCCTTCGGCGCCGGCTACGAAGAGTCGGACGGTTTCTCGGCCGCCCGCCCGGGCGCGTTTGGCTACAATCCGGACAAGGACGGCTATCGCCGCCGCAATGCCACCGGCCGCGTGTCGATGGCGATCGCGCCGGGCCACGAGATCGGCGGCCAGTTCCTGGTCAGCCGCCTGTACAACCAGTACGACAACGGCGACAACTTCGACGCCTACAGCGACTCGGACCTGAACACCTACGCGCTGTTCATGACCAACCAGATCATGCCGAACTGGCGCAGCACCATGCAGCTGGCGCGCTCGGAAGACAAGCAGTTCAGCCTTGGTGGCACCGCCGACTGGGACATCAGCCAGATCGACACCAAGCAGGACGAGTTCTCGTGGCAGAACGACATCGCCATCGGCCAGGACACGCTGCAGCTGCTGTACGCGCACCGCCAGGAAAAAGTCGGCGCCGCCGATCTGGTGGACGACAACGGCGACGACCGCAAGCGCATCACCAACTCGTTCGCCGCCAGCTACTCGGCGCGCCGCGGCAACCACCTGGTCGACGTCAGCGCGCGCCAGGACCGCTCGATCTACGGTCACAAGAATACCGGCGCCGCCGGCTATGCCTACGATTTCGGCAACGGCCTGCGCGCCAACGCCAGTGTCGGCACCAGCTTCCGCGCCCCGACCTTCAACGAACTGTATTACCCGGGTTACGGCTACCCGGACAATCGGCCGGAAAAAGGCCGTAACCGCGAAGTCGGCCTGCGCTACGACGGCAACGGCTACCAGGTGGATGCGACCTACTTCCACAACCGCCTGACCGACATGCTGATCACGGCCACGCCATGCCCGGATGTCAGGTTCGACTACTGCGCCTACAACGTCAACAAGGCCCTGCTGGAAGGCTTCTCGCTGGCCGCCAGCACCCGCTTCATGGGCGTCGACCTGCGCGGCAGCCTGGATTGGCAGGATCCGCGCGACGAAACCACCGGCAAGCAGCTGGCGCGCCGCGCGAAGAAGCACGCCAGCTTCGGCGCCGACTATACGGTCGGCACGCTCAAGACCGGCGCCGAACTGGTGCTGTCGGGCGAGCGTTTCGACAATGCGTCCAACACTACCCGCCTGGGCGGCTATGGCCTGCTGAACCTGCACAGCACCTGGCAGTTCACCCCCGACTGGTCGCTGCTGCTGCGCGTGAATAACGTCGCCGACAAGAACTACGAAACGGCGCGTTTCTACGGCACCAGCGGGCGCACCTGGTTCGCGGCCCTGCGCTACGGCATCCGCTAAGCCGGCGCCGAAGTCCCGCAGCGTCATCCATGACGCTGCGGGCAACGGATAAACCAAGGGCCAGCATGCACGCATCCATCCCGTCACATCGCCGGCGCGCCGTCATCATCGTCGGCGCGATGCTGGCGTTTGCCGTCGTTATCCTGCTGTTCGCGGGCATGACCGGCTCGATCGCGGTGCCGCTGGCCGACATCCCCGATGCCCTGCGCCAGCTGGCCGCAGGGCGTCCCGATTCCCTTTCCGCTTCTCTCATCGAACTGCGCGCCGGCCGCGCGCTGGTGGCGTTCGTCACCGGCGGCGCACTGGCCCTGGCCGGCCTGATGATGCAGGCACTGCTGCGCAATCCCCTGGCCGACCCATATGTGCTGGGCGTGTCGGCCGGCGCCGCGGTCGGCGCCCTGCTGGCGATGCTGCTGATGGCATCCTCGCTCATGGTCGATGCGGCTGCGCTGCTCGGTGCGGTCGGCGTCGCGCTGCTGCTTTACCTGCTGGCGCGGCGCGACATGCGCGGCGGCCAGGCGGCCGAAGGCGGCGCTTCATTGCTGCTGCTGACCGGCGTGATCGTCTCTGCCTTGTGCACCTCCCTGATCACGCTGATGCTGTCGATCGCGCCCGAAGGACGCCTGCGCAGCATGGTGTTCTGGCTGATCGGCGACCTGGCCGGCGCCCCGCTGCGCCTGGTGCCGTGGCTGGTCCTGCTCGGCGCGCTGCTGTTCGCCATGAAGAGCGCACGCGCCATGAACGTGGTCGCGCTGCATGCGGAAGCCGCCGTCACGCTGGGCGTGCGCGTCGGCGCGCTGCGCAAGGGCCTGTTCTTCGCGTCGGCGCTGCTGACCGCCAGCGCCGTCACCAGCGCCGGCGCGATCGGCTTCGTCGGCCTGATCGTGCCGCACGCCTGCCGCTTCGCTTTTGGGCCCGACCACCGGGTGCTGGTCCCTGCCACGGTGCTGGCCGGCGGCGCCTTCCTGGTGCTGTGCGATACGTTGGCGCGCACCATCATCGCTCCGCAGCAGCTGCCGGTCGGCGCCATCACGGCGATGATCGGCGCCCCGGTGTTCCTGTACCAGCTACACCGGCTACGCAAATGACCATGATCTCGACCCGCGACCTCCTGCTCACCGCCGGCAAGCGCACCCTGGTGCAGGGACTGGACTGGTCCGCGCAAGCCGGCGAATGCTGGAGCATCATCGGCCGCAACGGCGCGGGCAAGAGCACTCTGCTGCGCACGCTGGCCGGCCTGCAGGATGCGGCCGGCGGCGCGGTCGCGATCGGCGGCCGTCCGCTCAAGGACTGGCCGCTGGAAGAGCTGGCGCGCCAGCGCGCCTTCCTGGCCCAGTCGCGCCACGACGCTTTTGCCTACACCGTGATCGAAAGCGTGCTGTCGGCGCGCCACCCCTACCACGCCAAGCGCTACTGGGAAGGCAGCGACGACCACGCGATCGCGCTGCAATCGCTGGCGGCGATGGAAGTCGACGACCTGGCCGCGCGTGACGTGCGCACCCTGTCCGGCGGCGAGCGCCAGCGCGTGGCGATTGCCGCCCTGCTGGCGCAACAAACGCCGCTGCTGCTGCTCGACGAACCGGCCAACGCGCTCGACCTGGCGCACCAGGTGAGCGTGATGGGCCTGCTGGCGCGCCTGTGCCGCGAACAGCACAAGACCGTGGTCATGATCGGCCACGACCTCAATCTCGCCCACCGCATTTCCACCCACGCGCTGCTGCTCATGGGCGACGGCCGCTGGCAGGCCGGCGCCATCGACGACACCATGCAGCCGGCGCTGCTGGGCGACTACCTCGGCCATCCGATCGACATGATCGAACACGATGGCCGCCGCATCTTCATCCCGAAGGAGGACTCCGCATGACCGACATGACACCCGAGCAAACGTCTGCCCTCAACGAGCGCCACCGCGCGCGCATGGAACGCAAGAAGGCTGTGATCGACGCCAAGATCGCCTCGGCCGACAAGGAGATCGGCATCATCATCGTCAACACCGGCAACGGCAAGGGCAAGAGCTCGAGCGCGTTCGGCATGGTGGCGCGCGCGTTGGGACACGGCATGAAGGTGGGCGTGGTCCAGTTCATCAAGGGTGCGCTGTCGACCGGCGAAGAAACCTTCCTGCGCCGCTTCCCCGATGAAGTGAGCTTCCATGCGATGGGCGAAGGCTATACATGGGAAACCCAGAACCGCGAACGCGATATTGAAAAAGCAAATGAAGCGTGGGCGATGGCCAAACAGTTCCTGTCCGACCCAACCATCGGCATGGTGGTGCTGGATGAATTGAACATCGCGCTCAAGTACCGCTACCTCGACGTCGACACCGTGATCGCCGACCTGCTCGACCGCCCGGTGATGCAGCACGCGGTGATCACCGGCCGCGGCGCGCCGCCGGAGCTGATTGCAGTGGCCGACACCGTCACCGAGATGAACGTGGTCAAGCACGCGTTCAAGGCCGGCATCGCGGCGCAGGCGGGGACCGAATGGTAACCACCAAGCACCCTGGCGCGCGGGTGGTGATGGTGGGCGCGATGTCGTCCGGCCAGGGCAAGACCACGGTGACGGCGGCGCTGGCGCGGCGTCTGCTCAAGATGGGCAAGCGCGTGCGCGTGTTCAAGTGCGGTCCCGACTTCGTCGATCCGGTGATGCTGGAAAGCGCCTGCGGCTCGCCGGTGCACAACCTCGACTTATGGATGGTCGGACGCGACGAGTGCCTGCGGCGCCTGCGCGACGCCGCGCGCGAGGCCGATGCGATCCTGGTCGAAGGCGTGATGGGGCTGTATGACGGCTCCCCGTCGGCGGCCGACCTGTCGCGCGAATTCGGCATTCCCGTGCTGGCCGTGCTCGATGCGTCGGCGATGGCGCAGACTGCAGGCGCGGTGGCGCAGGGCTTGCGCGACTACGGCCCAGTCCAGATGGCGGGCGTGATCGCCAACCGCGTCGCCAGCCCCGGCCACGCGGCGATGGTCAAGGACTCGCTGCGCGACATCCCCCTGCTCGGCACCCTGCCGCGCCAGGAACGCAAGCTGCCAGAACGCCACCTCGGGCTGGTGCTGCCGGGAGAAGTCGAAGAACTGCACCAGATCCTGGACGCGCTGGCCGACAGCATCGACTTCGACGAGGCGGCGTGGGACGCCTTGCCAGTCATGGCGCCGTCGGACGACGATGCGGCGCCGCCCGAACAGCTGCTGGCCGGCCGCCTGATTGCCATCGCGCGCGACCCGTCGTTCGTGTTTGTCTATCCGGCCAATATCGACCTGCTCAAAGCCATGGGCGCGCGCATCACGTATTTCGCGCCGTTGTCGAACGAAGCGGTGCCGCCAGATGCCGACGCGGTCTACCTGCCCGGCGGCTATCCCGAGCTGCATGGCCCGGCATTGGCAAGCGCACATCACTGGCGCGATTCGATTCGCGCAGCGCACGCGCGCGGCGTGCCGATCGTGGCCGAATGCGGCGGCATGATGGCGCTGGCCGACGGCCTCACCGACAGCCAGGGCAAGCGCTGGGAGATGGCCGGCCTGCTGCCGGGTGAAGTGGCGATGCAGAAGCGCCTGAGCGGCCTCGGTCCCCATGCGATGCCGACACCAAGTGGCGAGGTGCGCGGCCATACCTTCCACTATTCGCTGCTGCAGACCGACGTCGTCCCTGCATCGCATACCGTGAAGCAGAAGACCGGCGCCCAGGGTGAAGCCGTGTACCGGGTCGGGGCGCTCACCGCGTCCTACTTCCATGGTTACTTCCCCTCCAATCCGCGCGCAGTCGCCGCGATGTTCGGAGGCCGGCCTTGAGCTGCACCTTGGTCTTTGGCGGCGCGCGCTCGGGCAAGAGCGCGTTCGCCGAACGCCTGGCACAGGACTCCGGCAAGGAAGTCGTGTACGTGGCCACCTCGCGCGCCGGCGACGGCGAGATGGCGAGCCGCATCGCGCATCACCGCGAACGCCGGCCCGCGCACTGGCAGACGGTGGAAGAAGAACTGGCGCTGACCAAGACCCTGCGCGAGCACTGCGCGCCGGATCGCCTGGTGCTGGTCGACTGCCTGACGCTGTGGCTCAGCAACCTGATGTTCTGCGACGGCCGCGAGTATCCGGAAGTGGGCAACCTCGTACTGCCCGAGCGCTTCCATGAAGAGCGTGCGGCGCTGCTGGACGCGCTGGATGCGGGACTGGCGGGCGAGGTGGTATTCGTCTCGAACGAAGTCGGCATGGGCATCGTTCCGTGGGGCGCGATCTCGCGCAGCTTCGCCGACGAAGCGGGACGCCTGAATCAAGCCGTGGCCGCGCGCGCCGAGCGTGCCGTCTTCGTCGCCGCAGGTCTGCCGCTCTGGCTGAAGGGCGCGGCATGCTGACCGGTCTGCCGCTGTCGACCATCGCCCTGTTGCTGGTGGCCGGCATCGCGCTCGACCTGGTGCTGGGCGAGACGCGGCGCTGGCATCCGCTGGTCGGCTTCGGCAAGCTGGCGACGTTCATCGAGCGTCGCTTGAACCTCCGTAGTGGGCGCTTGCTGCGCGGCGTGCTGGCCTGGTCGCTGGCGGTGCTGCCTTTGACGCTGCTGTTCGCCGGACTGGTCGAGGCGGCCGGCCTGTGGCTGCACGCCGTGCTGCTGTACCTCTGCATCGGCCTGCGCAGCCTGCGCGACCACACGCTGCCGATCTTCGCGGCGCTGCAGCGCGGCGACCTGGCGCAGGCGCGTCTGCTCACCAGCTATATCGTCAGCCGCGACACCGCCAATGCGAACGAGTCCGACCTGGCCAAGGCCAGCGCCGAGTCGCTGCTGGAGAACGGCAACGACGCGGTGTTCGGCACCCTGTTCTGGTTCATCCTTCTGGGCGGGCCGGGCGCGGTGCTGTTCCGGCTGGCGAATACGCTCGATGCGATGTGGGGCTATCGCAATGACCGCTTCAACCTGTTCGGCCGCGCTGCGGCGCGCATCGACGATGGGTTGAACTACGTGCCGGCGCGGCTCACCGCACTGTCCTATGTGCTGCTGGCCGGCGCCGGCCGCGCGCGCGCGTGGCACTGCTGGCGCACCCAGGCCCCCGCCTGGAGCAGCCCGAACGCCGGGCCGGTGATGGCCAGCGGCGCCGGCGCGCTGGGCGTGTCGCTCGGCGGCGCCGCGGTATATGACGGCGAAGTCGAACAGCGTCCGCCGCTCGGCGTCGGCCCCGCCGCCGGCATGCACGACATTCCGCGTGCCTGGCGCCTGGTGCTGCGCACCACCCTGCTGTGGGCCGGCGTCGTGTGCCTGGCCGCAGTGCTGCTGTCCTCTGGAGACCACCATGCTTGAACACGGCGGCAACCTGCGCGATGCGGCGCTGCGCTACGGCCACGACGACTGGATCGACCTCTCGACCGGCATCAATCCGCACGGCTATCCGGCGCCGGCGCCGTCGCCCGCGGCCTGGCATCGCCTGCCCGAGCCGGATCCCGAGCTAGTCGCCGCAGCATGCGCTTACTATCGCGCCCCGGCGCTGCTGCCGGTGGCCGGCACCCAGGCCGCGATCCAGGCCTTGCCACGCCTGCGCACGCCGTCGCGCGTTGCGGTATCGGCGCCGTCGTACGCGGAGCACGCCCATCACTGGAACCTGCATGGTCACGAGCGCACCTTGGTGCCGTACGTGGCGCTGGAGGAGGCGGTCGACAGCCACGACGTGGTGGTGGTAGTCAACCCCAACAATCCGACCGGCGAGACGGTCACGCCGGAACGGCTGCTGGATTGGGCGGCGCGCCTGCATGCGCGCGGCGGCTGGCTGGTGGTCGACGAGGCGTTCGGCGATACCGCGCCGTCGCTGAGCGTGGCCGCGCATGCGGGGCAGCCGGGACTGATCGTGCTGCGCTCGGTCGGCAAGTTCTTCGGACTGGCGGGACTGCGCCTGGGCTTCGTGGCGGCCGAAGAACGCCTGCTGTCCGCGTTGGCCGACCAGCTCGGGCCGTGGACCATCAGCGGTCCGGCGCAGGAAGTCGCGCTGCAGGCGCTGCGCGATACGCGCTGGCAGCAGGACACGCAGGCTTGCTTGCGCGCGCACGGCTACCGGATGTCGCGGCTGCTGCTCGAATACGGCATCGCCAGCGCCGGTACGCCGCTGTTTCGCTGGTGGCCGGAAGCGCGGCCCGACGACTTCCACGAGCACATGGCGCGGCGCGGCATCTGGTGCCGCCTGTTCCGCGTGGCTGCGCGCGGGATCCGGGTCGGCCTGCCGGCGACGGAGCCGGACTGGCTGCGGCTCGAACAAGCACTTCATGAATGGAGCAAGGGATGAACAAAGCGATGCTGGCATGTGTGCTGGCTACGACGATGGCCGGCGCGGCGCAAGCCGCGATCACGGTCAAGGATGATGCCGGGCTGGCCGTGAGCGTCAACAAGCCGGCGCTGCGTGTGATCTCGATGGCGCCGCACGTGACCGAGCTGCTGTTCGCGGCCGGCGGCGGCAGCCGCGTGGTCGGCGCCGTGAACTACAGCGACTATCCCGAAGCGGCCAAGAGCATCCCGCGCATCGGCTCGAACCGCGAGATCGACATCGAGCGCGTGCTCGCATTGAAGCCCGACCTGATCGTGGCCTGGATGCACAACAGCTCCGAGCGGCAGCTGGAACTGGTGCGCAAACTCGGCGTGCCGGTGTTCCAGAGCGATCCGCAATCGCTCGAGGCGATTCCGGAAAGCGTGCTGCGCCTGGGCCAGTTGATGGGCACCGACACTGCGGCCAAGGCGACGGCGGCGCAGTTGCGCAAGCAGCTGGCCAGCCTGCGCGCGCAGTACGCGAAGCGCCCGCCGGTGCGCACCTTCTACCAGGTGTGGGACAAGCCGCTGTATACGCTGAGCGGAAAGAGCATCGTCACCGACGCCATGCGCCTGTGCGGCGGCGTGAACATCTTCGACAAGTTGAACGTGGTGGCGCCGATCGTCACGCTCGAGAGCGTGCTGGAGCAGAACCCGGAAGCGATCATCGCCACCGCAGAGAAGAACTACGGCGGCGTCGCCTTGTGGAAGCAGTACGCCAGCCTGCAGGCGGTGCGCAACGATAATCTGTTCACGCTCGATGGCAACCTGCTCAACCGCGCCGGCCCGCGCATGATCCAGGGCACGGCCGCGATGTGCGAGGCGCTCGAACAGGCCCGCCAGCACCGCGCCGCCAAATGACGCCCTTCCCCTACCGGACCCTGATGGTGCAGGGCACGACGTCCGACGCTGGCAAGAGCACGGTGGTCGCGGCGCTGTGTCGCCTGTTGAAGCAACGCGGCGTACGCGTGGCGCCGTTCAAGCCGCAGAACATGGCCCTGAACAGCGCGGTCACGCGCGACGGCGGCGAGATCGGACGCGCCCAGGCACTGCAGGCGATCGCCGCCGGCGTCGAACCGCATACCGACATGAATCCGGTGCTGCTCAAACCGTCGAGCGACATCGGCGCCCAGGTCATCATCCACGGCCGCGTGCGCGCCGACATGAATGCGCGCGACTACCATCGCTACAAGCCCATCGCGATGGAGGCGGTGCTGGAATCGCATGCACGCCTGCTGGCACAGTACGATGCCGTGATCGTCGAAGGCGCGGGCAGCCCGGCCGAGATCAACCTGCGCGCGCGCGACATCGCCAACATGGGGTTCGCCGAGGCGGTCGATTGTCCGGTGATCCTGGTGGCCGACATCGACCGCGGCGGCGTGTTCGCACACCTGGTAGGTACCTTGTCTTGCCTGTCGCAGTCGGAGCGCGACCGCATCATCGGCTTCGTCATCAACCGCTTCCGCGGCGACATCAAGCTGCTGGAACCGGGCCTCGAATGGCTCGAACGCGAGACCGGCAAGCCGGTGCTGGCGGTGCTGCCCTATCTGCACGGGCTGTATCTGGATGCCGAGGACGCGGTGCAGGCGACCCAGGCGAACAAGGGCGCGTTTCGCGTCGTCGTTCCCAGCCTGCCGCGCATGAGCAACCACACCGACTTCGATGCGCTGCGCGCGCATCCGGATGTCGACCTGCGCTTTGTGCGCGAAGGGGAAGCGATTCCTGGTGCGGACTTGATCATCCTCCCGGGCAGCAAGAACACGCGTGGTGATTTGGCGTGGCTGCAGGCGCAAGGCTGGCCGGCGCAGATCGCGCGCCACCTGCGTTATGGCGGCAAGGTGATCGGGATTTGCGGCGGGTTCCAGATGCTGGGACAGAAGGTCGCAGATCCGCATGGGATCGAAGGTGCGCCAGGTGATTCGGCGGGATTGGGCGTGCTCGAGATCGAGACCGAGCTGACGCGCGAGAAGCGCCTGACGCGGGTAGAAGGTTCGTGTGCGTTCACCGATGGCGCCGCGTTACAGCGCGTGACGGGATACGAGATTCACATGGGCGTGTCGCATGGCCAAGCGCTGGGCATTCCTGCGTTTTCGATTGATGGGCGTCCGGAAGGCGCACTGTCAAAAGACGGGCAGATCCTGGGGAGTTATCTGCATGGGTTGTTCGATCATCCGGAAGCCTGTGCGGCGTTGCTGCGCTGGGCAGGACTGCACAGCGATCACGTTGTCGATACCACTCAGTTGCGGGAAGCGAGCCTAAACCGGATCGCGGCGTCTGCAGAAGGATTGATGGAGAAGCTGATTGCTTTACGCGGTGGGGCTGGCGCTGATTGAACGCGTCGGCAGCAGAGCTGCCAACCCTACCGTTTTTCAGGCTTCAGAACGCAAAAAAACCCACCAGATCACTGGTGGGGTTTTTCATATAACTAGCCTGACGATAACCTACTTTCACACTGGTTGCAGCACTATCATCGGCGCAAAGTCGTTTCACGGTCCTGTTCGGGATGGGAAGGGGTGGGACCGACTTGCTATGGTCATCAGGCATGACTTGTACGGTAATGCCGGCGTTACGCGTGGACGGGGAACCCGTCCACCCTACGTGGCATGACCTGAATCTGGAAGAAGTATTGTTGGGTTGTAGCTTGTATTCAAGCAGTTGCACTCGTCAACCTTGACTACCAAGGTTATAGGGACAAGCCGTACGGGCAATTAGTACTGGTTAGCTTAATGCATTACTGCACTTCCACACCCAGCCTATCAACGTCCTGGTCTCGAACGACCCTTCAA
>Ga0265798_10007642_pt1 | contig 13943 bp, 13 predicted proteins | sample P3T30metagenome_FD_192430 | JGI IMG/M metagenome (GOLD analysis project Ga0265798, IMG submission 192430) | Plant litter microbial communities from East Loma Ridge, Irvine, California - P3 T30 | ecosystem: Environmental > Terrestrial > Plant litter > Unclassified | place: USA: California...
GTGGGCCAGGACCGCAACGCCCTTGGTGCCACTGCCGCTGGCGCGTCAGTTCAGCGGCATGCGCATCGGCATCGTCGGACTTGGGCGAGTAGGGCGTGCAGTTGCCACGCGTGCGGCGGCGTTTGGCTGCCCCATTAGCTACACCGACCTCAACGCCATGAGTGATGTGCCATATGCCTTCGTCAGTGACCTGATCGAGCTGGCGCGTCAAAGCGATGCTTTGATCGTGGCGGCCGCCGCCGACAACGCCAAGGGCATCATCAACGCCAAGGTGCTGCAAGCCTTGGGCGCCGAGGGCTACTTGATCAACGTAGCGCGGGGCAGTCTGGTGAACGAACCGGACCTGATCGCAGCGCTGGAATCTGGATCGATTGCCGGTGCCGGGTTGGATGTGTTCGTCGACGAGCCGAACGTGCCGGAGGTCTTGTTCGGCCTGGAAACCGTGGTGCTGCAGCCTCACCGTGCCAGCGCGACCGTGCAGACGCGCACGCGCATGGGCGAAATGGTGCTGGCGAGCCTGGCGGCTGTGCTTGCGGGCCAAGAGCCGGTGGGCGCGGTCGCTTGAAGGGTCGGTTGCGAGGGGGTTAATCGTGCCGGCTGCGCAGGGCTTCAACGGTTTGCGCAGCCGGATAATCAGCTAGAATCCGCGACACGGTTTTCCCCTCTCTTCGTCGCGGGAGCGCTCGCTTGAAACTCTGGACCCTGCTGTTCATCGCTTTGCTTCCTCTTGCTGCCAATGCAGTTGAAGTCGGCGACACACTTGCCCCCTGGACCTTGCTCGACCAATACGACCAGCCCTACACGTTCGGCAACGACGCGCAGATTCTGTTGGTCGCGCGCAGCATGGACGCGGCGAAAATCGTCAACGGCGCATTGCAGGACACACCGAAGACCTTTCTTGAGTCGCGCCATGCGGTGTTCGTCGCCGACATCCAGAAGATGCCGGCCATCATTGCTAAGATGTTCGCCGTGCCTGCGATGCGCGCCTACTCTTATCGCGTGATGCTGGATCGCGAGTCACGCGTGGTGCCGCGCTATTCCGGCGATGTGGATAAGGTGCTCATGCTCAGGCTGCACAACGGCAAGGTCGTCAGTCAGACGCAGTTCGACAGTGCCCAATCGCTTCGTGGTGCCCTCGAACAACCTTGAGCTGCGTCAAAAGCCGGCGGTGCCCAGCGCCAGTTCCGCCACCAGAAAATCAATGAACGCTCGTGTTTTCATCGGCACCCGCCGTGCCGATGGATAGACCGCATTGACCGAGATCGCAGGCGCCTCCCACTCGCACAGCACCGGTTTCAAGCGCCCGTCGGCCACCGCCCGTTCGACGATGAAGTTGGGCAGCAACGCGATGCCCATCCCCGACACAGCCGCTTGCGCCAGGATGTCGCCATTGTTCGCGTGCAACGGCCCGCTCACCGTCACACGCTGGGTTTCCTTGCCGTTGCACAATTGCAGGCTGATACCGCTCTGCAGATAGCCGTAACTCAGGAATTTGTGGTTGCTCAGGTCCTTGGGCGACTGCGGTATGCCCTCTTTGGCGAGGTAGGACGGGGAGGCGACCATGATCCGGGGTGCTGGCGCCAACGAGCGCGCGACCATCGATGAGTCCGGCAGGCTGGCGATCCTGATCGTCACGTCAAACCCGCCCTTCACCGGATCCACCTGCTGGTCACTCAACACCACCTGCAGCTCGACGTTGGGGTGACGCTCGTTGAATAACGGGATCAGCGGGCCCAGACGGCTAAGCCCGAAAGACATCGGCGCGTTGACACGCAACACGCCGCGTATCTCACCCATCCCGGTGCGCGCTCGCTGCTCGGCCTCGTCCAGAGAGGCGATGACATCACGACACGCGTCGTAGTACTCGGCGCCTGCTTCTGTCAGGTGCAGGCTGCGCGTCGTCCGTTGGAGAAGCTGCACGCCGATGGCTTCCTCCAATGCCTGAATCTGTTTACTGACTTTCGAGCGTGGCACGTCCAACGCGCGGGCGGCTGCGGCAAAGCCATTGGCGCCGACGGTGGCAACAAAAGCACGCATGCATTCGATACGGTCCATTAACGTCCCTAATATGGAAACAATGAGTCTCGATTCTATGGGATTGTTCCATTGTCGACCAGTCCGTACATTTACTCCCAAGCCAGCACGCAAACAGCTCAACGGGCAGAACCCACGAGCCAGAGCGGCTAACCCCTACTGACTTTTCGACATCTAAAGGAACATGCCATGTCTATCCGCGAACTGCTGAACCCAACCAACTCTGCTCTGATCCTGATCGACCACCAGCCGCAAATGGCCTTCGGCGTGCAGTCGATCGATCGTCAAACACTGAAGAACAACACGGTCGGTCTGGCCAAAGCCGCCAAGATCTTCAACGTACCGACGATCTTCACCTCGGTTGAAACCAAGAGCTTCAGCGGCTACATCTGGCCTGAACTGCTGGCGGTACACCCGGAGCAACAGCCCATCGAGCGCACCTCGATGAACTCCTGGGAAGACAAGAAGCTGGTAGAAGCGGTCAAGGCGACTGGCCGCAAAAAGCTGATCATCGCAGCACTGTGGACCGAGGTCTGCCTGAACTTCCCGACACTGGACGCGCTGGCTGAAGGCTACGAGGTGTACATCGTCACCGACGCCTCGGGTGGCACGACCAAGGAAGCACACGACATGTCGGTGCAGCGCATGATTCAGGCGGGCGCCGTCCCCGTGACCTGGCAACAGGTCCTGCTCGAGTTCCAACGCGACTGGGCACACAAGGAAACCTACGAAGCGGTCATGCAACTGGTTCTGGAGCACAGTGGCGCTTACGGCATGGGTGTCGACTACGCCTACACCATGGTCCACGGCGCACCGCAGCGTAAGCTCGACTGATTCGAATAAATTGATCACTGAAGCACCCGATCGGGCGAATAAATACGCTCCATCGGGTGTTTTTGGTTTGGACCCGCAGACCGTTTTAGCAGGAGTAGACTGCTTCTTATCCGAACCCAGAAGAACACTTCATCATGATCGGAACCCAAGTGCTCACCTCGCAAACCATGATCCTCGCCTGGCTCTTCTATGTGCCCCTGCTGCTGTGGGCGGCGTGGCGCTGTCCCTGGGTTGAACTGTTCAGCGACGCAAGACGCCAGCATCTGCTGTTCGGCACCGTGTTCGCATTGTTTCTGTTGTGGTTGATGCGCCGGGACTTCGACACCGGCGTCTCATATCACCTTTTGGGCATGACCGCCGTGACCTTGTTGCTGGACTGGCCGTTGGCGATGGTCGGCGGATTGGTTGCGCAGCTTGGGCTATTGGCGATGGGGCGACAGGACTTGGCTTCGCTTGGGGTCAACGGCCTGTTACTGGTCGTGATGCCGGTGTTGATCACGGAAGGCTGCTCGATGATCGTCGAACGTGCCCAACCGAAAAATCCGTTTACCTACATCTTCTGCTCAGGCTTCTTCGCTGCGGCGCTGGTTGCGCTGGCGTGTGTGTCGGTCGCCATGGGATTGCTTTGGTTCGACGGGCTGTTCGCGATGCCGGAATGGCTGGGGGATTTCATCGGCTATCTCTGGCTGATCATCTTTCCCGAAGCCTTCATCAACGGAATGATCGTCACCGCCCTGGTGGTGTTCTGCCCCGAGTGGCTGGAAACGTTCAACCGCACGCGTTACCTGTCCGAGCCCTCGACCGATGAGGGCGATACGTGAGGATAGGTCAGTGTTCGGGCCGCATTGCTCCGGCTCGCGATCGGGCGAATGCGATATGTCGGATACATCGCTTTAACTGACACCACCTATTACCTGTGGGAGCGAGCTTGCTCGCGATGCGGTATGTCTTACACATCACTGGTAACTGACCCGCCGCATTCGCTGCCCTCGTAACCTCGGACGTCTCCTACAGGGCCCGGGTCGTCAGTGAGCGAGTCGTCAGTCAGTCGTGGATTTGATCAATGCTGCCGCGGATCGAAATCACCCGAAAACAACTCGCATGACCTGTGGGAGCGAGCTTGCTCGCGAATGCGGTATGTCTTACACATCAATGGTAACTGACCCGCCGCATTCGCTGCCCTCGTAACCTCGGACGTCTCCTACAGGTCCTAGGTCGTCAGTCAGTTCTTGGCTCGATCAATGCTGCCGCGGATCGAAATCACATGGAAGCAACTCGCATTATCTGTGGGAGCAGGCTTACTGCGGGCAGCGATCGGACGAATGCGGTGTTTCAGATACATCGCTGTCAACTGACACCACCCATTACCTGTGGGAGCGAGCTTGCTCGCGAATGTGGTATATCTCATACATCTCTGGCGGCTGACCCGCCGCATTCGCTGCCCTCGTAACCTCGGACGTCTCTTACAGGGCCTAGGTCGTCAGTCAGTTCTGGGCTCGATCAATGCTGCCGCGGATCGAAATCACCCGAAAACAACTCGTCTTCTGCATCTGGCGCCACGGGAATCGCATGCTCTTCCGACGCCCAGGCACCCAGGTCGATGAGCTTGCAGCGGTCCGAACAGAACGGCCGAAATTTGCTCTCCGGCGTCCATTCCACCGGGGCTCCGCAAGTTGGACAATCGACGGTCATTGGTTGGCTCATCATTGGCCTCCACGCAAAGTTAGATAAAAGTGATGCAGTCGCTCGACTTCGCTTTTCAGCCAGGCCGGGTCGCGGTCATTGACGATCACGTCATCGGCGCGGCTCAGGCGCTCCTCGCGGCTGGCCTGTGCCTTGAGAATCGCCCGAACCTGCGCTTCGTTGGTCTTGTCACGCAGCACCGTGCGCTCGACCTGCACCGCCTCGGGCACATCGATCACAAGCACTCGCTGGACCATCTGATGCTGCGAAGTCTCCAGCAGCAGCGGCGACACCAGAATTGCATAAGGCGATTGCGCGCGAGCCAGGTACTGCTTGATCTCTTCGCGAATCAACGGATGCAGCAAACCTTCCAGCCAGGTCCGCTGCTGCGGATCCTTGAAGATCAGTTCACGCAACGCTGCACGATTCAGCGTGCCATCCGCCTGTAACACGCCCGCGCCGAAGTGTTCGGCAATGTGTGCGAGGGCAGGGCGCCCCGGTTCCACCACCCAGCGGGCCGCGTTATCGGCGTCCACGAGATGAATGCCCAGATCGACAAAGCATTGCGCAGCCGCACTTTTGCCACTGCCGATGCCGCCAGTGAGACCAAGAATCCAGGGTTTTGTAGCGGGTTGTGGTTCGGAAGCAATCATCTGAAACCGGCGATCTGCAAATACGAAGTCGTTATTTGATCACCCCAGAGCAGTGCGATCCACCCCGCGATGGCCAGATAAGGACCAAAGGGGATCGGCGTGCTGGTTTCGACGTTGCGCATCCGCAGCAAAATCAGGCCCAACAATGCACCGACAATCGAAGACAAAAGAATCGTCAGCGGCAGAATCTGCCAGCCACCCCAGGCCCCGAGCATCGCCAGCAACTTGAAATCGCCGTAGCCCATGCCTTCCTTGCCGGTGATCAGCTTGAACAGCCAGAACACACACCACAACACCAGATACCCGAAAACCGCGCCCCACAACGCATCGGTCAGCGAAGCAAACAGCCCGAAGGCATTGACGATCAGCCCCAGCCACAACAGCGGCAGCACAATCGCATCGGGCAACAACTGGTGATCGGCGTCGATCAGGCTCATCGACAGCAAGCCCCAACTCAACAGCAACACCGCCCCCGCTTGCCAGCCAAACCCGAAATGCCACGCCACAAACGCCGACATCAACCCGCAGGCCAACTCCACCAACGGATAACGCTTACTGATCGGCGCCTTGCAGCTCGAACACTTGCCGCCGAGGAACAGATAGCTCACCACCGGCAGGTTCTCCCACGCGCGGATCTTGTGGGCGCAGTGCGGGCAACGGGAGTGCGGGAGGATCAGGTTGAAGGTTTCCGTTTGCGGCTCGGCGGGGAGCTCAAGTACTTCCCGTGCTTGGGCTTTCCAGTCGCGCAGCATCATCTTGGGCAGACGGTAAACGACGACGTTGAGGAAGCTACCGACGAGCAGGCCTAAAATGAGGGTGCAGAAAATGAAGGCCAGCGGAGAGCTGGCCAGGAGGTCGAGGAGGGACATGGTTAGACGACTTGTCCAAGTTTGAAGATGGGGAGGTACATCGATAGGACCAAACCGCCAACGATAACCCCAAGGACCGCCATGATGAATGGCTCCATCAAGCTGGTGAGGCTGTCCACCATGTTGTCGACTTCCTCTTCATAGTAAGTGGCGACTTTGTCGAGCATAGAGTCGAGTGCACCTGATTCTTCGCCAATGGCTGTCATCTGGACTGCTAGCATGGGAAATACGCCTGTGCTGCGCATGGAGAAATTGAGCTGCATGCCAGTAGATACGTCCTGTTTAACTTTATTGACCGCATTCCTGAAGATGATATTACCGGTTGCGCCAGCCACTGAATCCAGAGCTTCAACCAGCGGTACGCCAGCGGCAAAGGTGGTGGCGAGCGTGCGGGCATATCGAGCAACTGCTGATTTGTAGAGCAGTGGCCCTACAACCGGAATTTTAAGCAATGTGCGGTCAGTTCCGTTTCTGAACTTCTCTGAGGTCTTGTGTGCGTGCCGGATGCCGACGATTATCAACACCAGAGCGATGAGCACCATGTACCAATAGCTCTGTACGAATTCAGACAGGTCGATGACCATTTGAGTGAATGCGGGCAGATCTGCACCAAAACCGGCAAAGACAGACTGAAACTGCGGTACAACTTTAATAAGCAAAATACCCGTCACGATGAATGCAACGATCACCACAGCCATTGGGTAGGTCATCGCTTTTTTGATTTTTGCCTTAAGCGATTCGGTCTTTTCCTTATAGGTAGCAACACGATCCAGTAGCGATTCCAGAGCGCCCGCTTGTTCGCCAGCATCGACAAGATTGCAGTAAAGCTCATCAAAATACTGGGGTTTTTGTCGCAGTGCGGCTGCGAGACTGTGGCCAGCGGCGACTTCCTGTTTGATGTCATCCACCAGCTTTCTCATGTTCGGGTTAGCTGAGCCCTCGCTGATGATGTCGAATGACTGGAGTAGAGGAACACCGGCTTTCATCATGGTCGCCATTTGACGAGAGAAAAAAGCGATATCCAGCGGTTTGATTTTTTTGCCTTTACCAAAAAACGAAACCGACTTTTTACGAACTTTTAGCGGATTTATTCCTTGTTTACGCAGTTGCGCCTTGATGAGCGCCGGATTGTGCCCGGCCAACTCGCCAGTGGTCTTCGCACCCTTTTTGTCGATACCTTCCCAAGCATATATGACGGGTTTGGCCACCTTTGGGGTTTTAGCTGCTTTGGTCGCCATGCCTAGTCCTTTGTTACCCGGTTGATTTCCTCAAGACTGGTTACGCCTTGCATCGCTTTCAAAAGACCAGATGTACGTAGGTCATTGAAGCCGTCCTTCCGCATTTGTGCGGAGATCTCGATGGAGTTTCCTTCTTCCATGATGATGCGTTCCAACGCAGGCGTAGTCTTAACAACCTCGTAAATGCCGACCCGGCCTTTGTAGCCACCATTACACTGATCGCATCCCACCGGCGAGTAGAGTTTGAATGTTCCAACCTTATCCTCCGGGAAGCCTTCTGTAAGAAGGGTTTCGCGGGGTACCTCGTTTTCTTTTTTGCAGTGGGGGCAGAGCTTGCGCGCCAGACGCTGGGCGATGATGAGGTTGATCGCGGTCGCAATATTGAACGCCGCTACGCCCATGTGATGTAGGCGAGTCAACGTCTCGGCGGCGCTGTTGGTGTGCAATGTAGACAATACCATGTGGCCGGTCTGAGAAGCTTTGATGGCAATTTCAGCAGTTTCCAAGTCTCGGATCTCACCGACCATAATCACGTCTGGGTCCTGACGCAAAAACGCTCTCAAAGCTTGGGAGAAGTCCATGCCTTGACGAGGGTTGACGTTGACTTGGTTGATGCCCTCGAGGTTGATCTCTACGGGGTCTTCCGCGGTGGAAATGTTGATATCCACGGTGTTCAGAATGTTCAAGCCTGTATAAAGAGAAACGGTCTTTCCGGAGCCAGTTGGACCCGTCACCAGAATCATGCCCTGAGGCTGGCGGAGCGCCTGAAGATAGAGCTCTTTTTGCTCCGGCTCATAACCCAATGCATCGATCCCCATTTGGGCACTGGTCGGGTCAAGGATACGCATAACGATTTTTTCGCCCCACAGCGTAGGGAGCGTGTTCACGCGAAAATCGATTGCGCGGTTCTTCGAAATCCGTAGCTTGATGCGGCCGTCCTGAGGCTTACGTCGCTCAGAAATATCCAGGCCAGCCATGACCTTCAGTCGAGCAGCGATTCGTCCAGCCAGTTGAGTTGGAGGTTTGGCGACCTCGTGCAAAATGCCATCTGTCCGCAGACGCACGCGGAAGATCTTTTCATAGGGCTCAAAGTGTAGGTCTGAGGAGCCCAGGCGAATGGCATCCAACAGCATCTTATTGACGAAGCGAACAACAGGCGCATCTTCGGCATCCACTTCGCCTAAGGTGGTTTCCTTGCTGTCTGCGGTGGACTCGATCTCAAGACTGAGATCAACGTCTGCCATTTCTCCCAGACCGCTATGAGTGTCGAAAAATTTATCGATGGCGACGCTGAGTTTGTCGTCCTCAACCAGAATGGCTTCGGTGTTCAACCCCGTGCTGAACTGAATGTCAGTAATCGCCTGATGGTTTGTCGGATCAGAAACACCGACAAACAGCTTGTTACCCCGTCTCCACAAAGGGAGCGCGGAGTGCTGGCGAACGAGTTTCTCGCTAACGAGCCCCTTGGGTTGGCTTTCTTTGTCCAGAGTGCTGAGGTCGAGAAACGGAAGTCCGAACTGATCGGAGGCAAGCTCGGCCAGCGTCAAGCTGTTGACCAGCTTGTTTTGAACCAGATAGCTCACCAGAGAGAGCTTGTCGCGTCGTGCCTGCTGATAGGCCTGCTGTGCAACTTTTTCATTGAGCAGTTCGGCCACAACGAGTTGTTTGGCTAAACCGGTGAGGACAACATCAGTCATAAAACCACCAGACGCAGACAGTGAGTGGTTTATAGCGTAGTCGGGGCTTACTTCCAAATAGATGCTAGAGGTGTGACAAAAATTGTCACTTTTGCTTCCATAGCGCTTCGTGTGAGCGCTTGGAATTACGACATTGAATTCCAGTCCGGCCGTTTTGGTTTGGCACGCCCTGTGCTTCATCCTATGGGTAGCACCACTAACTTGACGCTTGGAGCAGTAGCGATGAATTCACAAAAGGGTTTCACACTGATCGAACTGATGATCGTGGTTGCGATCATTGGTATTTTGGCAGCCGTTGCCATACCTCAGTATCAGAACTATGTCGCCAAATCTCAGGTGACCGCCGGTCTGGCAGAAATTACCCCTGGTAAAGTTGCTTACGAGCAGAAAATTAACGAAGGCGGTGCGGTGGCTACCGATTTCACCACCGTGACCAATTTGGGCCTGCAGGCGAGTACGGAGCGTTGCGATATCAGCGCAACTGATGGTTCCGCCGGTACTGGCAACATCACGTGCACGCTCAAAGGTAACCCAAGAATTGCTGGTGCCACTGTGGTGCTGACTCGCGCTGCTACCGGCGTTTGGACTTGCACAACTACGGTTACGGATAAGGGCACCTTAGCGCCTGCAAATTGCAAGGGTTGATGCTAGTGAGAGCGTACCAGTTGAGTACGCGTCTGTGGATCAACTAGGATTTTTGTGATACCGCCGAAATAGCTCAGTCGGTAGAGCAGCGCACTCGTAACGCGAAGGTCGTAGGTTCGATTCCTATTTTCGGCACCAGAAACACAAAAAGCCCGGTCCACAAGACCGGGCTTGTTCGTTTTCAGAGGCCTTGGGAAGGATGCCTCTCGCAAATTGTCTTCTGCCCGGCTTTTTATTCCAGATTGAAGCGACGATAGCGTCTATCAACTGAAAGGTGGTAACAGCTTGGGCGTAGACCTTCGCAAAAATTTTCTCTCGGTTCGCGCCTTTCGCCGACAAGCTGGCATGATTGCGCCTGAATGAATTTCGGCAGGTACGATGATGGGTTTTATCAATAAGGGGTTGCCACTGGTGCTGGCTTTGCTGGCAGCTGCTGCAAACGCGGCAACACCTGCAAAGCAAACGGCTGGCGTTCCTGACAGTCTGGTCACCGCCGATTATGTTGAGAGCAGTGCGGGCGATGAGCCATATCTGATCAAATGCAACTCGCACGCTACACGGATCATCCTGTTTCTGCACACTTGGTCTGGTGATTACCAGCAGGTGAAGACGGCTTTTCCTGAGCTGGCAGCCCTCGAAGGCGCCTGCATTGTTTCGCCGAACTTTAACGGCCCTAACACCACGGCCCAGGCGCTGGGTTCTAACGACACGCTGTCGCGCATTGACGCCGTGGTGAATGATGCTCGAGCGAAGACGGGCCTCCAGCGTGTGGACATTTCTGCGGTATCGGGGGGCACCATGGAGGCCCTGAGCTACATGGGCAAATATCCGGGCAAGGTCCATGCCGCATCTATATGGCTGGTGATTTACGACCTCGCGTCAATTTACAACACGACGCAGGATCAACAGCTAAAGGACAACATGCTGGCAGTTCTTGGCGCGGCGCCGACCGGGCCTGATGATCCTGCCTATCTTGAGCGTTCGCCAAGGGCGCGGCTGTCGACGATCAAGGGACCGACCAAGTTGATCATGAACGTAGGTACCATGGATACCAGCACGCCGGGTCTACAGGCATTGCTGGCGAAGGATCACATCAGCTCGGTTTCGAAGGACGTCAGCGTAACCATCAAGACCTGGCCAATCACGCACGAGTTTTCTGCGCCGGTGCGGCAAAATGCTTTAAAACAGTTAACACTGGAGTAGTCATTTGATTCGCGCCAAGCTCGCGGCAGGGTTAGGCGTGGAAGATTGGATTATTCAGCACGAAAAATATCGGAAAAAGGACAGGGCAGGAATGCATTATCGGCGCGAGATAGATGGTTTACGAGCAATAGCCGTAATGCCGGTAATACTGTTTCATGCGGGGTTTGAGATATTTCGTGGTGGATTTGTTGGCGTTGATATCTTCTTTGTGATCAGTGGGTATCTCATCACATCGATAATTTTGCAGGAGCTTCGGCAGGGAAGTTTTTCACTCGCATCCTTTTATGAACGCAGGGCAAGACGGATATTACCCGCGCTTTATTTTGTTCTTATCGTCTGCCTTCCATTCGCCATTTCTTGGTTGAAGCCATCCGATCTGAAAAGTTTTTTCAAGAGCTTTGCGGCAGTTTCCGTTTTCTCGTCAAATATTTTGTTTTGGAAAGAGAGTGGATATTTTGATACGGCTGCGGAGCTCAAGCCGCTGCTGCATACATGGAGTCTTGCTGTCGAAGAGCAGTATTATGTGATAGCTCCAATTTTTATTTTAGTCCTGTGGAAGCGTAAAGTCGGACTTTTCGCCGCGTTCTCTGCTCTAGGTTTGGCAAGTTTGCTAGGCGCAGAATGGGCATCCACTCATAGCCCCTCGGCGGGTTTTTACCTACTTCCGACCCGCGCTTGGGAGCTCTTGATGGGCGCGCTTTGCGCTGTCCACTTGGCATCTACAAGGGCGGGAAATACTCCCCATTTCGCGAGAGAGATTGGCGGCTTTATCGGGCTGTCGTTGATTGCATTTTCGATATTCTGCTACAGCAAGGACACCCCGTTTCCTGGCTTCTACGCTTTGGTTCCGACCGTTGGGGCATCGCTTATCGTGCTGTGTGCTCAGTCTGACACGGTTGTGGGGAGACTGCTCTCCGTTAGGCTGTTGGTGGGCATCGGTCTTATCAGCTATAGCGCCTACCTTTGGCATCAACCTATTTTCGCTTTCGCTCGGCATCGAAGCCTGGACGAGCCGTCCTTGATGCTATTCATGCTTTTGGTCGCGTCATCCCTCCTGCTCGCATGTGTCAGTTGGCGCTACGTTGAAGCTCCTTTCCGAGCGAGAGGAAAGGTCTCAAGGCGCTGGATTTTCGCCATGGCGGCCGCTGGTCTCTGCGCGATTTTAATGGTCGGCATTTATGGAGGAGGCCGCATTACTGCCGAAGCAGGTCCAAACCTGGCTTGGGTTACGAAGGGCAGCATTCCTCAAAAGCTGAGAGGGGTTTCAGTCAACGGATCAGACTGTTCCGGCCGTGATCCTGAAGATGCGTGCTCAATACAGATGGGGCCGTATGACAAAACGCTCGTTATCGTCGGTGATTCGCATGCAAGAGGAATGACTCAATCCATTGAGCCGTTACTGTCGCAGTACAAGGCCAGAATGATCGACCTCACATCGAGCGGCTGCCCGCTTTTGCCAGGCTTGAGCGTCTTCAGCAATGGCGCAGTTTTCAACCATTGCGATCCGCAATATCAGGAAAGACGGCTCGCTAAATTGCGGACGCTCTCGCCATCTACGGTCATTCTGGTTTCGCGTTTCACCTCATATATCCGTGGTGAAGGGTTCAACAACACTGTCGGTGGGAGTGAAATCGGCCTTTCGTATTACGCTGCAAAAACTCAGGGTGCCGGGCTGGAGCAACGAACCAGCGAGATAGCGTCCGCGTTTCAGGCGGCCGTGACGGCCCTTCTGGCAATGGGGCACCGGGTAATTGTTGTTGGACCCGTGGCGCCGCCTGGCTGGGATCCCTTGGCAAGACTGTACCGAATCGAGCGCATAGGCGCAGCCGACACTAACGAAGAAAGGCAGGCTTTAATGAAGGTGCCGTATGCCGCGGTCAAGGCATGGGATGCACCCGCGAGAAGAATCATCGACAAGACAGTCAGTGCTAACCCTGGCGTGGTATTCGTCGATCCGGACGATTTACTGTGCTCCAAAGGGTATTGCAGCAGCATTTCGCGCGACTCAATCCTATATTCAGATTCGAACCACTTGTCTCTGTTGGGAAATCAGATGGTTTTCGAAATGCTAATGAGGAAGCTCGAGAACTGAAGTCTTGTTGCTGGCCGTGGATTCGATCCCGAACCACTCTGACGCCACGGCTATGGCGCCTCCTGTGTCGCGAGGATAGAATATCGTCTTTACGTACAGCACGGATCGGCGAAAGATGGACAATCGGGTTAAGCAGCACGCATATCAAGCCATAAAAAATGCAAAGCTGGTGTTGGTACCCTTTCCACATATCTATGTTGAGAAGGTTCTGCCTGATGAATTCTATTCGGAGCTTCTGAATAAGCTACCGCCGGATCATGATTACGATATCTACCCTGCGCCGTATGAGCAGCGACACTACATTCAACTTTCGCCGAGCCGTACTGCAAAGCTGACCGAGGCCGTCTCGCAATTCTGGAAAGAGTTTGAGGCTTGGATTCACTCTCAGGAATTCCTGGAGATTCTCGTGGATAAATTCGGAAAGCGCCTTCAAGTCAATCACAAGTATCGAGAAAAGGACCTCGTCAAGAACTCTGTGTCTGATGAATGCGTGCGTGTGAGCCCACGGTCTCTGCTTGTTCGTGATTACCAAAATTTCGCACTTGGTCCGCACACAGACAGTGAAAGCAAATTTATCGTGGGTGCGTTTTATTTTCCCAAAGATGATTCTCTGCGAGACTTCGGTACGAGCATCTACACGCCAAAAGATCCCGCAGTGAAGTCCTGGCCTTCACCGCATATGAAGCACGAAGACTTCAATCTGGTGAAAACTTTCGAGAACCGCCCGAATACGATGCTTGTGTTTATGAAGACTGACCATTCATGGCACGGTGTGGAACGAAAGCAGCACTCCAACGTGGGGCGCGACGTTCTGTTCTGGATTCCTCAGATCGGCGCGGCCGCTGGCGCTGAGATACCTTTGCAGCTTCCCAAGCGCTGGTTCAGCAAGCCATCCTTCATTGATCGGCTGACGGCCAAAATCGGCGTATGAGACTGCCCGGCGAACCATAAAAAGACGGTCGCTCGGTCACCAGAAAAAACGAAAAAGCCCGGTC
>Ga0265798_10007644_pt1 | contig 13941 bp, 12 predicted proteins | sample P3T30metagenome_FD_192430 | JGI IMG/M metagenome (GOLD analysis project Ga0265798, IMG submission 192430) | Plant litter microbial communities from East Loma Ridge, Irvine, California - P3 T30 | ecosystem: Environmental > Terrestrial > Plant litter > Unclassified | place: USA: California...
CTATAAAAAATTAAACTTACCTCTTCGTAGCTTGTAATTATAAAATATCTAATATACAGGATTACTAGAAGCAATAGAATACTAAATAGTACGATATAATATCTTACGTTAAACAATTTGTCTATCGTAACATTTTTTGTATGTAAATCAGCAGCTACAAACGTTATAAGTATAATATTTAGCATTCCAACACCAGCCAGCAGAATCAGCCCACTTTCTTTAAAGATGGATTTATCGTTTCTTTTATAAAGATTACAACACAATAAATATAAGGTATCTAAGAATTTCATTAGTTCTCTTTTATGTAATTACCAATATGTTGACCTATGTCTTTATCAGTAAAATAAATTGTAGCCGCGTTAGCTATAAAATAGGCTCCCGCAACCCCCGAACCAAAACCAGTTAAAGGTAATCCAGACATTGTTAAATCCAATGTGTTCGAATAACTGATACCGTTTTGCGCCATATCATATGCGGCTAATCCAACACCTGCAACACCCGCAACTCTACTTGCTAACTTCAGACCATTTGCAAGTCTTCCTGCCTTTATAGTACCCATTTCAAGCAAAGGCTGATGAATAATTTTCTTACCTAATATCTGCTTTTCAAAGATAATAAGAGTTGTTGAACCAGACTTTGGAGCGGAATACATTGTTGATCTCAAAAATGCCTGTTCAAATGGCAGATATGCAGTTTTAAAACTGCCCGTTCTCTTTCTTAAGAATTGAGAATAATAATGTAAATCTGTTTCCTGATTCTCTTCAGCTTTTGGTTTTTCAGGAGTTACCGTAACTGCAGACAATGCCATTATATCCTTACCAGTATCAAAATTCCTCCAATCAGCAGGTTTTACTGTATTTGCATTTACTGTATCAAGCCCCATTGGATCGTAGTAAGTCAGAGGATTATTTAAAACATAATTATATGCATTGACATCATGATGCATTTCTGCCAACATATCAATTTTACCCCACCTGCCAATCACCGGATCATAGAACCTAGCGCCATAATCGTACTGGTTGCTTACGCCTTTTTACGTATCACTAATTTCTTGTTCTGCGCGCTGGTAATTTTATCCATGTATTGCTGCATTTCGGTGTATTTGGCAGCCGGGATAACGTGATTGTAGAGGTTAAATTTCACGGTGCTTACCACTTCGTTTTTGGCAGCATCATATTTATAATTAGCCTCGTAAGTACCGTAGCTAAATTTGAGGCTCACGTTTTCGGGTACCGATTCGGCCTCAAAACCATCGGGCAGGCTCAACACCGTTACACACGATTTTTGCATGGGATGCTCAAAGTAGTAATCGCTGCGGCGCTTTTCAACCACAGGCACCGTCATGCGCCACAGATCAAAAACCCGCGGACGGTAAAACTTCTTGGTCCCGGCACTTACATCGGCAAAGGCATCGTACTCCAAACTAAAATTCACTTTTTTAATGCCCGCACTGTCGGCTGCTTCCTTAAAATCAAAAAACGAAGGCTGTTTAAAGTTAAGTGAGCGCAACAGGTATTCCTTTTGCTTATCCTGGCTTATGGTGGGCAACTGGTCTACATACAAATCGCGGTAGCCGCCCGTGCTCAATATCTTTACTTTGGCCGTAGCGCCGCCATCGGCATCCAGTTTTACCTGCACCAGGCTGTTAAACTGGTTGTCGGCCCCGGTACTCTTGGGGGTATTTACCAGTTTACCGCCCTCTTCGGTAACCAGTAAAGCACGCCGGTTTTCGGTAAAAGCACCCAGTTTGCCATAAGCACTCGTATTGCTGGTACACTCCAGCCAGGTGGTATCATTCTTAAAGGGCACACACAAAATAACATGGTTAAAAGGCGATGACGGAAAATCCATATCGGCAGGCTCCTCATTAGCGCCTGCGTTAATAATGGCATAGTGCGACCGAATGCCGGCGGCTTGCAACAGGGCTTTCATGTAGTTAGACAGGGCCTTGCAATCGCCGTATTTTTTTTGGTCTACAAAGCTTGCCGGGAAAGGCTTTAAACCGCCAGCACCTAACTGTATGCTTACATAGCGCATGTTTTTTTGCATATAGTTATACAAAAACCTAGCTTTTTCCTGGTCGGTTTTAAAGCCCGACGTCATTTGTTTAATCTCTTCGCTTCGCTGAGGGCTCAGGTTACAAACATCGGCATTGAGAACAGATTGCCATTTGCCAAAATTTTGCCAGCTGCTAAAGTCGCCTTCAAGGCCAAAGTATTCAAACTTATCTGCCGCAAAAATTATACGCGGGGCTACCGTCCAGGCCGGTGCATCCTCTTCGGGCTCCACGGTTTTCAGGTTCTTTACCTGCCAGGTATAGGTTTCGTATCCATTGGTGGTTTCTTTAACCGGTTTAATGTTGGTGTTCTTGTTTTTATACCTGAAATGCACCTCCGGCACTACCGATATTTTATAGGTTGCGTTTTGCACCGCAGTTTCGGGCGGTTGTATACGCCATTGCGACAGGTCCAGATAGCTGTTCTGGCTCGTTTCGTAATAGGTCTCGATGGTAACAGGGTAACTGGCTACCGCATGTTGCACCACCATAAAGCGGCTATCGGTAATTACCGAAAAACCATCGGTGGCCGAGCGGTCGTACATATCGCTTTTGCCGTATTTTTTGAGGAGCTTGCCGGTAGCATCGTAAACCAGCATTTGGGCCGAGTTTACGCTGCTGTACTTTCTGTCGTAAGGCAAGTACAGCATCGCGGCATCTTCGGCTTTTTCATCTAACAAAGTAACGATCATGTGCCCTTTTTCTACCAGTTTGCCCGGGCCCGATACCTTTATTTCTTCCATCCGGTAACGTATTACCTTGTGCGCATCCTGCTTCAACGAATCGGCAATGGCCGAAGCGATGTACAGCTCTTTAGGCAAAGTTTTATCCTGCGCTAAGGCGACACCATTACCCAGTGCACACCACGCCGTAAACACCAGCAAACGGCTAAACATTCTTACCAACATACTTTACCTTAAGACTTTTTAAGCACAACTTGCTCATTCAGCAGCTCGTGCATTTTTTTGTAGAACACCTGCAAATCGGGGTAACTGTCTTTACGATACGTAGCCTTGCTGTAATTGATCGTATACCGCACCATGATAGCGCCGTCTTGCTCCACAACCATACGCCTGCAGGTAATACTTTGGTCGGGCATTACAATGCTTATGCTCTTAGGCAGTACGTCAGATTTATAACCAGCCGGTATTTTGTATATGCCGGTAAGGTTATAATTATTAGTATGTCCAAATTCAATATCGCTGTACCTGTTTTCGCTCAGGAAAGGATTGGTTTGCATAGAGCTGAACAGGTTGGGACTAAAAATAATATAGTCCTTATCCGAACTGGTTAAATCGAGCTTAAAATTAACCTGTTGGGTTAAAGGCAAACTATCGGCCTCCAGGTTATCCATTTTAAGCGATGTGATGCTCAAACTATTGTTATTACCCCGCAAATAATCTATATACTTTTTTTCGCCGTTGGTTTTATAGTTTTCAATGCTGGTATAACGGTCGTAGCAAAAATTGCTGATTTGTGCCAGTCCGCTCATTTTGCCATCGGCTTGTACATCAGCATTGATCATGACCACATGCCTAACGGGCTGCTCCCTTTCCAGGTATAAAATATCGTATTTCTTGTTTTCCTTGTCAATGTATAAGCCGTAAGAATTTAACAGGTTCTCGGGTGTTTCCAGATAGGAGTTGTATTTGCTGGTGGCATCTAATACGTAATGGCGCGTACTATCCACAGGAATATACACCACCGAGCGGTTAAACTGGTACAAAAATGAATATGCCGGGTTAACTTTACCATGATCGCGCGTGCTTACCACCATAGGGTAAGCTTTTACACCCGATTGTTTAAGCAAATGATATAAAATCAGATTTACCTCAGTAGAGTTTCCGGTCTTTTTTTCCCAGGATTTAGGTGTACCATCATTAGTGTACCAGCGGTCTTCCCCGTTCCACTTCATGCTGTTTTTTACCTCGTTAAACAAGTAAGCAATTTTTTGGTCGTCTGTTTTTAACGCCTTTGCCTTAGCAATAATTACCTCTTCGGCTGTCAGCTTTTTTCTTAATTGTAAGCCAAAATCTTCGTCATCGGCTAAAATACCGCCTACTTTGGCCCAGGTGTTTGAATACGTTTGTGAAAAACCAGCCGGTGGATTATAGTTAGTAAGCTGAAAATACATACATTGTAAATTATCAGCTTCTGACCGCATGTAAGGCTCACGTACCATTGAGGGTACTTGAGACATTACGTACTGCGTTTTATTTTCGTTAAACATTGTTGGATTATTATTTGCGCCGTTGCTGATAGATCTTGACTCTACCGAAGTGGAATACTTAGAAAACGGCCTGGCGCTACGCTGTTGCGTGCGGAAATAAAACCAATCGGGTATGGTGGTTATCAATTCGCTGTGGCGAACAGGGACATCCTCCTGGAAAAACCAGTCAGGAAGATCCCATGGAGAATTGACGGTTCTTTTGTACTTAAACTCGATTACCGAACCGGCCTTGACATTAGGGAAGGTAAAAACCACGGCCATACGGCTTTTATCAACAATTTCTGTAAAAATCTGCTTTTTATCGAGCTTGGTAATCTCCACGTTATCATTATTGAGATTGAAGATTTCACCCTGCAGGCCGGTAATATATTCATACTTGTTACCGCCATAATATTCTATACGAACGTTGGCTTCGCCTTTACCGCTTTCGGTAAGTATTTTAATGCGCTTGTGGCGTTCTAATACTACATTAAATTCGTTATCGTAATACAGGTCGCCTTTGTCGAACAACACCATGGCATTGGCGTCTTTCTCAAAATCGCAGGCTTTCATCGCCAAATCGGCTTTGTCAATTTTGCCATAAGGCTGGGCAGCTGTTACAACATTATCTTGCGCATTGGCCAGCGTTACCGCCAATAGCGTAGCCGCTAACGAAGTAAATATTTTTTTCATGTGATAAGGTTTACGGCCACCAAAATAATAATTTAACTGCGCAATAAGAAACATATTTAACAAGAATAAATATGGATATTGAGCTTCGGCATTCAATTTAACTAACTGTTAAATAGGCCTGTAAAAAAATATATTACGTATGGGCGTGTTAAGTATTAAAAATACGAAACAGTTAATTTCTTTATTTTTTCAGCCATCCACACTCCTGTTTTTATTCAAAAATAAAGCCCCGGCCACTTGCTTATTTACTAATTAATTTAGCAAATTTGTAGCATGGCATTTGAGGCGAACGATGATTATTTTAAGGGGCGGGGAGCACAGGTTAATACGCACAACAAGTTCCTGAAGGTTAAATATGTAGCCGAGCACATTGAGGGGCTGGACGAGCCTTTGCTGCATAACAGCAAAACACAATTGTTTATGGAGAACTCTAAAAGCATTGTGAGCAAAAGCAACAGCCCCGACCTGAGCCACATGCACTCTATTAACCCCTACCAGGGCTGCGAACATGGATGCATTTACTGTTATGCGCGCAACAGCCACGAGTATTATGGGTTTAGTGCGGGTCTGGATTTTGAGCGCAAGATTATTGTTAAACGCAACGCGCCCGAACTGTTGGAAGAATACTTTAATAAACGCCGCTATCAGCCTACACCCATTGTACTATCGGGCAATACCGATTGTTACCAGCCCATTGAGCGCGACCTGGAAATTACCCGCCGCTTGCTCGAAATTTTTCTACAGTACAAGCACCCGGTGAGCATCATTACGAAGAACAATCTTATTTTGCGCGATATGGATATTGTGGAAGAGTTGGCCAAACTCAACCTCATCCATGTAAACATTTCTATTACCTCGTTAGATGAACAACTGCGCCAAAAGCTGGAACCGCGTACTGTAACCTCCATTGGGCGTTTAAATGTGATAGAAAAGTTATCGGCCAAAGGCGTGCCGGTGAGGGTGATGACTGCGCCCATTATTCCTGGCTTAAACAGCAACGAGGTGCCCGCCATTATTAAAGCCGCCGCTAACCGGGGCGCCGTGGCTGCGGGGTTTACCATGGTGCGCCTCAACGGCAGCATTGCCGAAATTTTTACCGACTGGATCCACAAAACTTTCCCCGACCGGGCCGAAAAGGTGCTGAACCTCATACGCGAGGTTCACGATGGCAATTTGAACGATAGCGAATTTGGCCGCCGCATGAGCGGCGACGGCGAAGTAGCCGAATCCATCCACCAGCTCTACCGCATGGCCTGCAAAAAATACTTAGGCGACCGGGAGATGCCGGGCTATAACCTGTCGTTATTTACACCGAAGACAGGGCGGCAGATTACCCTGTTTTAGCCCACCATGTCATTGCGAGCAACAGCGTGGCAACCGCACGCGTTTATAACTTTGCTCTTTGCGATTGCCACGTCGCTATCGCTCCTCGCAATAACATAATAGATTAGACAGGCATATTGTTTAGGCAGTAAGTGGGACCTTGCAGAGAGAAAAAAAGAGCCTGGGGCTGACAGAAAAGCGGGCCAAGCACAGGCCTTGAGCGGGGAAGCTTTTTTCTGTCTTGACTTTTTTGTTACTTTTTGTGTCAAGACAAAACTTAGCGATAGCGATCTCATGAACACCTTAAAAAGTAAACACGTGTGAATAAAGTAATGGGCCCCTGCGGCCAAGAGCAGACGAAGGTTGTTATTAGCACAAACCGACGTCAATTATGCACTAATTCAATATACGAGCAACTAACTGACTGCTCGAACAGGATTTCTCACTAATCGTTCGAAATGACATAGTGAGATATTGTAAGGAAAGCCCCCCTCCCGCATAATTACCTTATCTTTGCACCAATGATCAAGCAAGCACTCGAAAACCTTAAGATTACGGCGCTAAACGCCATGCAGGAAGCAGCCATAGCCGCCGCTAAAAAAGGCGATGTTATTTTGCTGTCGCCCACCGGCTCTGGTAAAACGCTGGGGTTCTTGCTGCCGTTGCTGGGTTCGCTTAAAACAGATGTAGCCACGGTGCAGGCTTTGATCCTGGTACCATCGCGTGAGCTGGCGCTGCAAATTGAGCAGGTATTTAAAACCATGAGCACCGGCTTTAAGGTAAATTGCTGCTACGGCGGGCACGATGTTAAGACAGAACGCAACAACTTGTCGCAGCCCCCGGCTTTGCTCATTGGCACCCCCGGCCGCATAGCGCACCACCTACGCCGCGAGAGTTTCAGCACTAAAACCATTCACACCTTGATACTGGATGAGTTTGACAAGGCGCTGGAGTTTGGCTTTCAGGAAGATATGGCATTTATCATTAAACAATTGCCCGCCGTTAATAAACGCATGCTCACCTCAGCCACTAAGATGGATGAGATCCCTTCGTTTACGGGAATTGTGAAGCCCATTACCATTAACTTTTTAACCAGTGTTGCCGCAGCGCCTGATCTTAAACAGAAAGCCGTTATTGCTGAAAGTGAAGATAAACTGGAAGCGGTGTTTGCGCTCCTCTGCAAAATAGGAAATGAATCGACCTTAGTGTTTTGCAACCACCGCGATGCCGTTGACCGTATTAGCGACCTGCTGTGGGACATGGGCATTCCGCATGGTATTTTCCATGGCGGCATGGAGCAGGACGACCGCGAACGCGCCTTGCTCAAATTCAGGAACGGCAGCCATAAAATACTCATCACAACCGACCTGGCCTCGCGCGGGCTCGACATTCCGGAGATTGAGCACATTGTGCACTACCAGCTACCGCATAATGAAGAAGCCTTTACCCACCGCAATGGCCGCACCGCACGTATGCACGCCACTGGCACCTCTTACCTCATGCTTACACCCGATGAAAAACCTGCTTATTTAAAAGAGATCCCTGAAATGGAAGATCTTACCGCCGAGCCGGTACTGCCTCAGCTATCACCCTGGGCTACGCTGTATATTGCGGCCGGTAAAAAAGACAAGGTAAACAAGGTAGATATTGTAGGGTTATTATTAAAAAAAGGCGAACTGGCTAAGGAAGACCTGGGCCTGATCGAAGTGCTTGACAATTCATCGTATGCAGCCGTTAAGCGTAACCGCATTGAGCGCACCGTGGCATTAATTAAAGGCGAAAAAATTAAGAACAAGAAAATCAAGATAGAAATATCCCGCTAAATATACCGAACCATGAGTAATAACGATATCATGAAAAAGCTCCGGGTAGCTATGAAGTTTACCGATGACGACATTATCAAGGTGTTAGACCTGGCAAATTTCCGGATTACCAAAACCGAGATTACCGCCATCTTTCGTGCCGATGACCATCCCAATTTTAAGCCCTGCGGCGATCAGATACTTCGTAACTTTTTGAACGGACTGATTATTTACAAACGCGGTGTTAGGCCTAAGGCAGAACCTAAAGACAAGGCAGAATAACAAACAATGTCATTGCGAGGAGCGGCAGCGACGTGGCAACCGCAAGTAGGCTAATTTGAACGCGTGCGGTTGCCACGCTAACGCTCGCAATGACATAGATGTTTAAATGTCCTAAGCTACACCTACTGTTTCAACCTTTTCAACCCCTCTTTAGCCTTCTGCTCAATGCTGTTCTCTTGCTGGTGGTTTTTGAAGCCTATAGCCATGTTGTAATAGCTTACTGCGTGGCTGCTATCCTTATTCTGCTCATAAATATTCCCCATCCTTAAGGCCGACATGGGCGCAAAATAATAGCTGGTTCCTTTTCCTGTAGCAATGGCTTGCTGGTAGCTGTTCAGTGCGTTGCTATCCCGTTGCAGGGCATCGTATACGCGGCCCAGGCGATAATAGTATTCGGCCTTATCGTGTACCGTTGAGTAATTATCTGCATCCTTACTTTTTAGTAAAGCCAGCGCTTTTTCGTACAAGCCGCCATCAAACCAAAGCCTGGCACGCAATAAGTTAGGATTGTACTGCGGGTCGGCAATTTCGGTAAGGGCACGTTTATCTTTTTCGTTGTAGGTATAGCCCTTGCTTTTGGCTAATTGGGTAAAGGCTTCATAGCGCTTTATATTGCCATCCAGTAGGGCATCCCAGGCTAGATGCAGGTAACTGTCTTTAATATAGTTAACTCCTTTATTGGTTTGCAAAAACTTGTTAAAGTAGTTAATAGCCGTATTATCGAAGATATTCATTTTAGCCATACCGGTAAGGTAGTCGAGATATGGGTAAGGCTGGTATTCGCTGCCTTCAGGGCGTTTATCAAAATATTTGATAGCCTCTGTACTGTGGCCGGTACGCAGTGCTATATAGCCTTGTATGTAGCTTTTAAGCAAACTGCTATTATCCATACGGGCGGTGTATTGCTGCATTTTGGTATAAGCCTGGGCATCGTTCACCACATCCGCCTGCAGGTAGGTGGTATAAAATACCGCTTCGTCGTAATACATGGCATAGGCCGATTGCGGCAAGCGAGCAGTCACACTTTGCAGTAGATTAATGCCGTTAGTGATGTTGCCCTTAATGCCAAACACATTGAGCACACTTTTTAGCGCGCCATCGGGCAGGGCACCCAAGGCCACGGTCACCACACCCAGCGGGATATCGTCGGGCAAAAACGTCGGAAATTTCTTTTGATTATCGTTAAGCAAACGGTAGGCTTTATTAATTGCGAACCCGGCGGTGGTGTTATCGCCAAAACGACTGTTAAGCAACGCCCATTGCAATTGTACCTGGGCCAGGGCAAAGTTATAGTAAGGCGAAGTTTTATCTTCATCCTCCAACTTATCTAACCGGGCCGATTTATTGGCTTTCAACCGTTCGTAATCGGTTTTACTTTCAGTGCTCAACATCCAAAAATAATCGTAATAATTATCGAGCAGCAAGGCAAAGCTATTTTGCGGGTGCGCAGCCTTTTCACGGTCTATTAACTGGCGTGCCGCCGAAAGTTTGAAGCTGAGTATATTTTTATAAGCCTGTGTGCAGTTAGCGTTTACATCAAAGTTAGCACTGGCATTGAGGCTAAGGAGCAAGAAGATACCGAAAGGAAGAAAATATTTAGTCATTACAAAAAAAAAGGCGCCCTTGAAAGGCGCCTTGTATATCATTTTTAATTAAAAGCTGATTAAGCGGTTTGCTCTTCTTCGAGCGCCATTTGCTCATCAACCAAAATACGGCCGCAATGTTCGCAAACGATGATTTTTTTACGCTGACGAATGTCTGACTGGCGCTGAGGCGGAATTTGGTTAAAGCAACCTGAGCAAGAATCGCGCTGAATAGTTACTACGGCTAAACCGTTCTTGGCGTTTTTACGCAAGCGGTTGTAAGCAATTAGTAAGCGTTCTTCAATAGTTGGAATAGCTTTTTCAGCCTGAGTATTAAGTTCGCTTTCTTCTTTCTCAGTTTCGGCGGTAATAGTACCTAACTCGGCTTTCTTAGCGTCCAGGTCATTTTTACGACCTTCTAAATCGGCCAGTGCTTTTTCGTAGATCTGGGTTTTTGAAGAGATTTCAAAACCAAACTCGCGTATTTTTTTCTCACTAACCTGAATATCTAAACCCTGAATTTCAATTTCTTTCGAAATAGCATCGTATTCACGGTTGTTTTTTACCTCGTTAAGCTGACCTTCATATTTTTTGATGTTGGCCTGCGCGTCGCGGATCAGATTCTTACGGGTTACAATATCATCCTCTAAATCATCCAGTTCATTTTTTATTTTTTGGATGCGGGTTTCGAGGCCAGCTACATCATCCTCCAAATCAGCCACTTCCATAGGCAACTCACCTCTTATCTGGCGAATTTTGTCTATTTTGGTGTGAATAGTTTGCAGGTCAAATAAAGCTTTTAGCTTCTGTTCTATGGTTTGTTCCATCAAATAAAATATTTTATGGGGTTTGTATTAATTTCTGTTAAACGGACGGCAAAGTTACTAAATTTTTTCTGTATTATTTCATACAATAAGTGCTGGGTAAATTGCTCACTTTCAAAATGTCCCACATCGGCAATTACAATTTTATCTTCGGCATCAAAAAACTCGTGGTACTTGTAATCGGCGGTCACAAAAACATCAGCTCCGGCCGCTATGGCCTGCTTGAGTAAAAAGCCTCCCGAGCCTCCGCAAACCGCTACTTTTTTTACCGGTTTACCTTTAAGCTGGGTATGCCGTATTACCGCTGCTTTTAAGTTACTCTTTAAGCTGCCTAAAAACTCATGCTCGCTTATGGCATGCTCCAGTTCGCCTATCATGCCCGCGCCTACCTGCTGGTGCTGGTTACTTAAATTATATAGGTCATAAGCTACCTCCTCATACGGGTGATTGAGGAACAAGGCCATCAAAATTTTACTTTCCAGATGCGCCGGATAGATGGTTTCGATGCGGGTTTCGGCTTCATGGTGTTGCTGGCCAGGCTGGCCCACGTAGGGGTTGGTGTCTTGCCCTGCTTTAAAAGTACCGGTACCTTCGGCGTTAAAGCTGCATTCGCTGTAATCGCCTATTTGCCCGGCACCTGCCTTAAACAAAGCATCGCGCACAGTGGCAGCATGACTTAAAGGCACATAGGTCACCAGCTTTTTCAGGATACCGTTTTTAGCAGAGAGTATGCGTGGGTTAGTCAATCCCAAAACTTGGCAAATGCGGGCATTTACCCCATCCATCACACTATCTAAATTGGTGTGAATGGCGTAGAGGGCGATGTTATGCCTGATGGCTTTTTCAACCACGCGCTCTACATAGGTTTTTCCGTTAAACTTTTTAAGCCCTTTAAAAACAATGGGGTGATGTGATATAATCACCTGGCTGCCGGTACGGATGGCTTCATCAACCACGGCCTCAGTACAATCTAAAGAGATGAGTCCCTGGGTAATTTCCTGGTTGCCGTTGCCTACAATCAGTCCTGAATTATCGTAATCTTCCTGGTAAGCCAGCGGAGCTATGCTTTCCAGGTAAGTGGTTAGTTCGTGTAGTTTCATCAACCCCTCCCAACCCTCCCCGGGAGGGAGGGCTTTTTGAATATCTTAATTTATTAGTACATTTCAAGTCCTCCCTACTGGGGAGGATTTAGGAGGGTTTACATACTGCCCATTTTGGCAATATTAGCACTCTCGTATATCATTTGCCTGTTGTAATCGTCGGTTAAACCTTTGTGATTAATTAAATCTACAATAGTGCCTATAAAGCAAAAACCACCTGTGAGGAAATAGATAATCCCCATACCTATCTGCCCAATGATGATGCGCTGAATACCGGCAATACCAACAAAGCCTAAAAGTGTAAAAATGAGTATATCTTGCGCAGATTTTCTCTTACCGCTATAGATCATTAAAAAATTGCGGTGCTGTGCCTCGCTCATGTTGGCGGTAGCCTGTTGCAGGTAAGCCATCTCCTCGGGGGTGATGCCCGAAAAAGTGGCGTAGTAATTAAACTCCATGGTCTTTTAGGTTAAGTTTCCTAAAAGTAAACATTTGCAGTAAAATGAGACTATAAATCCTGTAAAAAATAACAGCCAGTGCCGGCAGGCCTAACCAGTGTGCTTTAAAAGATGCCTGCAAATTGCCATGTAAAAGCCAGCTGATGGCATGGCCTATGCCGCAGCCGGGGCACCAGGTAATGCCTATAAGTTTAAAAATGCAAAGCGAAAAATCGCTTTGACCAGCAGGATTAAAAATGGCTAACGACAACAATGCCGTTAGCCAGAATATCAATTCAAAATTCTTGTTTACTTTCTTAATCAACACTGTGGTTAGACTTGTTCATGAGCAGCAAGGTTGCCGCCAGTGAAGATAGCACTCCTATAAGCAAAGCACCAAATAAACGACCCGAAAAATCGCGGGTGTTGTGTTCAACCTCTACATAGTTCACATAGATAAATCCGCCGAAGGCAGCTATGGCACCACCTACCAATAGTATTTTAAAGCTTTGAACTAATCCTTCTAAAAAGCCCATCTTGCCGCCCAAATCGTGGTCGCGGTAGCTTTTGAGGCCAAGGAACAAGCCTAATACGGGGATAATGATAGATACATATTCGATAGGTGCAACCTGATCGTTAAAGGTGGTATAACCGGCCCAGCGCATAATGAACAGCCACAGGCCGCTTAAAATCCCTATGATAATTCCGGAAGAAAGTGCGTTTTTCATTGTTTTAATTGCTTAAGTTGATATAATTAGTATCGTTATATAGGGTAAAAGGAATATAGGAGTTGATTTGTTTTTTAAAAAGATGCAAGAGCCAAGAACCAAGAGACAAGACTTAATATTCCAGGCAAACTCAATGCATTTTGTTACTCTTTTTATCTTGTTTCTTGGCTCTTGGCTCTAACTTCTCTCTCCTCACGGCATCTTTTTTGCTTATCTTTGCACTGTTTTGAATATTCGTGATATTTTAGAAAGATATAAGGCCGACCAACGCTTAACTACGCTGGCACAGGCATTAAATAGCTCCAAAAACCCAAGGGTGCAACTGCGCGGACTGGTAGGTTCGAGCGATGCTGCCATTGCGGTAGCTTTGTACTTTTTACAGCACAAGCACCAGCTTTTCATTTTACCCGACCGCGAGGAGGCCAGCTATTTCCAGGCCGATATTGAAAACTTGACCGGCAAAGAGGTACTATTATTTCCATCAAGCTACCGTAAAGCTTTTGAGTTTACCCAACCCGATAGCAGCAACGTATTGGCCCGTGCCGAGGTGCTGAACGAGTTAAACCACTCTACCGAGTACGGCCAGATCATCGTTACTTACCCTGAAGCCGTTGCCGAAAAGGTGATTGACCGCTCGTCTTTAGAAAAAAACACGCTCGAAATCTCAGTAAACAATAAACTGAGCATCGATTTTATCAACGAGTTTTTAGTAGAGTATGACTTTGAACGGGTAGATTTTGTGTACTCACCCGGCCAGTTTTCGGTACGTGGTGGCATTGTGGATATTTTTTCTTTCTCGCATGATCTGCCTTACCGGGTGGAGTTCTTTGGCGACCATATTGAATCTATCCGTACGTTTGAAATTGAAAGCCAGCTATCGGCCGAGCGGGTTAAATCGGTTACG
>Ga0265798_10007645_pt1 | contig 13940 bp, 11 predicted proteins | sample P3T30metagenome_FD_192430 | JGI IMG/M metagenome (GOLD analysis project Ga0265798, IMG submission 192430) | Plant litter microbial communities from East Loma Ridge, Irvine, California - P3 T30 | ecosystem: Environmental > Terrestrial > Plant litter > Unclassified | place: USA: California...
GAGGCCGAAGTCGTTGCTCCAATGCGAATAAGTCTGCTTTGTGAAGGTGCGGTTGATGATTCTCGTTTGCTTCGTGCCGGTTTGATTTCCGTCCGTGGAGCTGAATCCGGCAGCCGTCGGCTGGGTGGTATTCCTGGTCGCTCTGTCGAATTGGTAGTCGATCCTGACGAGGACGATCTCTTCAATCTTGAAGCAGAAGCGATCGATGAAAGGGCTACGGGCGGAGCGACCGTCTTGGTCCTTTGCCGGTAAGATATTCCACTCAAGGAGCCCTTCTGCTTCTTGAAGAACTCGATAGCACAGCAAGGCTTTTGTGTTGGCAAAGCTTATCTTGAACTCGTTGCGACCATCCTCTTCGGTCTCGATCTCAAGCCATTGTGCTTCGCTTTCCGGGCCCACATCATGTTTGCGTCCGATGGGGCGGAACTGCAAGATGTCTAATCCTGAGCAGGGATCTTCGACGACCATGTTTGACTGTCCATATTGTAGCTTGAACTTGCTGGAATCGTCATTGGATACCAATTGCCAATAGTGGTCGAGGTTGCCTGCAGCTTTGCCATAGCTGATCGAGCGGAATCCGCAGTAAAGTGGTGGCCGAGACACTTTCCAGACGTGTTTTTCGTCAAGCGTCGTGAGCTGGAAGCGGAGACATGGAGGTGGAAGGAATGAAAAGGTTCCAGGCGAGGTGTCTTGACTCATGGTGGCAGAGATTTGAGATGCGGTGAGGGAGTGGATTGAGCAGGCTCGCGGCGTGCACGTATTATATGCTTTGTCTGTTGATTTGATGGATCAAGTCACTGGTAACTACCTCTTGGTCGCACGATACGAATTATGCCTGGGTGGTCTGACCGGTGAGATTCACATGCAGTCTTGACGCCACACTTTTTTTGGTTTAGTGTGAATGTTGGTATGAGATTGTGTAACATACCACTGAAGTGTCAGAGGCCCAGGTCGTCCTCTTTCTACACCGGTTCCAAGGGAGTGACGTAGAACGTCAATTCTACATGCGTGGACGCCTTGGTTCGTGGTATCCATCTTCGTAAGGAGGTGTGTATGTTTCATGGTCGTCAGAGGTATGAGTGCTGGTACTGAAAATTACAACTTCCGGTATGGTTAGGTATGCTACTGACATGGCTTGAGCTGCGCCCGTGCCATCCTGAGGCTGTGTTGTGTCTATTTTGCTCGAGAGGTTGTCGGGGCTAGTGGATGACAGTTTTCGACGCAGGGAACTACATGACACCATGCAGGTGCAGGTATACATGTACCTGCCACTTGCTACACGAGCTCGGTGTATCTCTCCCGGACTTCACACATTCGATGCACTGTATTCCATCAGCTGCATAGTGGAAGTCCCGTTCACGTCGTTTCCGGCCACGGTTCAACACTATGTCAGCAATTGTTGGTTGCCGTTGGTGTCTTTTCCCAATCAAGCCACTCTCCTGGTCGGCTGAGCATTCTGTTCATGTCACGCCATGTATGTCTCCGTCTGCACATCTGCGCCTTGCGAGCAATCTTCATGATGTGTGTTCGAGCTTGGGGTCATCGCAGCACCGCCATCTCCTTACTTGGCGACAATGTCTGCCACGCTCGGTACGTGACTGACTTGTACGTCCATGGGCATTAGCAACATTTCAAGGCTGCCTTCCCGATCATCAGGCGGCGATACTCTGTTGTGCACGCCTGCACGACTTGACTCCTCTCATCCTGCCTCATGACGGACTCGTCCTGGATCGTGCTAAGCTGGAACACCGGCCAACAAAGGACCCATCTTCCTTGGTAGATACGGCCTGAGCAGGACTCTCTCAGGTGCCCGGGCAGAATGCAAACTTCACAGATTCCAGTCACTGGTCTGCATCAGCGGTATACTGGCAGAACCCAGCCCTTCGAATTCACCATACCCCCAGCCCTGCCCAAGACTACTCGTATCGTCTCCTAGCCAAGGACCGAGACAGTTCCAGAAATCATTGGGATCCGAAAAAGTACCCCCTCCGCTGAGGCCACTCCCCTGATCGAAAGCAGAGCCGGGGATTTGAGCAGTAAGGTCATGCCATGCCGAATTCATCTCCGCTTGCTCGTCAATGTCCCGCGAGGCATCATCGAGCTGCGTTCCCGAGCTTGCTACCGCCATCGTAACACCGTCGTTTGCTTTCGTGGTGGAGACACCTGCCGCGCTTACGATGTTCGTACCTCCTCCACCCACGATCTCGTCGTCGCGCTCAACCGTGAGACTCACCATCCGCTCGAAAGCATCGCGAACTTTCCGCGCAGCCGGCCAGCGCTCGGAGATGATATAGAGAACAGTCGTGCAAGCTCGGATATTGCTGCTGAACGCAGGCGTGAAGATAGCTCTGTCGGATGCGAGGAAGCAGAAGACGAGGGTGAGGCCGGCGACGAACGTGGCGTGTAGGGCTATGAGGGAGTAGGAGAGGATGTTCTGGTGATCGTGGAGCCTCTTGTATAGTTGGACGACTTGGCCGGCGGAGGAGACGCAGAGTTGGAAGTCCGGGTGTGTTGGGCCTAGACTGGTTAGGTTCGGGAGGAGCAGGAGGAGCAGGACCCGGTGGTAGTGTAGGACGTGGTAGTGACGGGACATGTAGGAGTTTGGCGAAGGGGCTCCTTCATCAGTGGTGCTTGGGATAACGGCTGAGATCTCGTCTTTCCAGTTGTCGAGTAGTTGTCGAAGCCGGACCATTTTGTGCGGCAGGATCTCTTTCCCTGGACGATCGACTCGGTGAATACTCGAGTATATCTTCGATTCAAGCTTAGCGAGGCGGACGATATGTATGAAAGCAGATATGGGTATTGCGCCGGAGCTCTGCTGTAACGCATTTTGCATAGCTGTCTCGTCTTCGATATCTTCTGGGACGTTTGCTGGAAGATCAACTTCGATATCTCGATCGGATACGCATACAGGGAGACCGAGAGTCCGAGCAATGGATCGCTCCAGCATATACATTGTCCAGAAACTCCGCTTGCGACGCTGATCCACAACATTGGAGCCTCTAAACTTACGATGGAGGCCCATCACTAGCGCATGTCTCATCGTAGTACCGATCATGGACCATATACCAGGCCTAGATGGTGAGCGAAGCTGGAAGATGCAGAGCAGCAGCATGCCCTCTAGACCTTCGAGGCTACGACTCTCGAACAGGCATTCGACGTCTTCGATTGCTGCCGCATAATACGCCTGAGCAGAAGACGGCCTGTCAATCAGAGCACTTGTCTGGTAATTTCACGCACCAACTCACCTCGGGGTCGCAGTGAAAGCCAGTTTGGGAAAGCTGCATGTACCGGGCGCCGATGGCATAGAGAAGGTGGAGAACGAAGAAGTCCACCCTACTGTGGATGAAACTATCCTTGATCGGTCGAGCAGACGAAGACAGTGCCTGGCATGAGCGATGTAGATCGAAGATGCGTCTCGGCGACAAGAATGCGTGCTTTGGATGGACTTTACGTAGGTATGTATCCACACAGTGGAGACCCATGGTGCTGTCCGGAGACTTGGGCTGCGTGGGATCCGGATCGGTTCTGTTTGTGCGCTGTCCTGTTGAGATGCTCGACGGTCCGATCGCCGCCTGGAGAGTCCTGGCCAGAGGAAAGCCGCTCGAGGTCCCGAGATACGAAGTGGAAGAAAGCATGTCAAAGGCCGCATCAGTTTCCCTGTTGTCATCGAGAGTAATTGTCGTAGTCGTCGCAGGAGTGAGACCTGTGGCCGCGGAACTATCGATGGCCGGCGAGGGATTCTGATGATGCTGTCGGGATTGCCGTAGCTGATGCTCCAGGTCTACGACACGCTTCTCTAGCATCTCGACGTGTTCGTCGCGATACACACGATTTTCATAATGGCAAGTCTCTCCCGCCGCAGAGCAGGCTGCACAGGCGGGGAAGTCGTTGTCGCATCGTTGTTTGCGGTGTTTGCATCGCGTGCATGCAGTGGCATTACGCGCTCGTTTGCCGGGTCTTTCGTTTTGCATTGGAGTCGTGAGCACCGGATTGCAGCAGAGCTAATTCGATAACCAGAAGAGAAGCTAGTGACTTGTCGAATCTTGCCCGCAGCGATGAACGGCTGCTGATATCTAGGCCATGTCGTTGAAAGGTTGAGAATCGTAGGGGACGCCGCCGTACGAAGGGATGCTCCGCAGTCTCGGCACTGCCGGTATCGGATCGGAACAGCCGAAGGGACATAACCGAAAGATCAAAACTCTATTCTTCCTTCCTTCAGCACAGGTAGACATCTCTAATTACACAAATCTATCTCCGGCATGATGTATCGACGACAAAAATGCCGCATCAAAGGCAGTACATTCTCTGCATCGCCCAGTGCCCACGCTGCATCACTCGCTTGGGCAGTCATGGACTTGCCCAGAATAGGCGACACTTGATCCAAGAACTTCGTCTCCAATTGTTCGTCAGTCATAGGGACCTCGGCGGATCCGACAGCATGGATGACATGTCTTTTCAGAGTTCCGTGTTGGTGTACGAGGCTCAGATGCGCTTCGTCCGCGTTGATGGATGCATCGGCCAGGATGTTGACTCTGTCGCGCAATCCCGTCACTTCCAGATTGGTCACCACTGCATCTTCATACTGCGCCGGGCCCGCCTTGCCGTAAAGCAGCCCAACCGCGCACCCGTGATACACCGAAAACTTGGCCCCCAGGCCATCTCGAGGATACCTCTTACTCGTCAGCTCGACGACCAGAGGGTGAACCCGCAGCGATACTTCCTTGATCGCTTCAGGATCGATTCCGCGCCGGACCAGCTCCTCGTGAGATTGGATCGCCGCATCGATCGCCGGGTGACAGACGATTCCACACGGGAACGGTTTAAAGGAATTGACTTCGATCTCCCATGATTGACCCAGGCTCCCGACAAACAGATCCAGCCCTGCTGCCCCGGCTCCACCACCAGCAACGACATTCGCCCATCCTCTCTTCGCCTCGAGCGCTTGATGAGAGCTCGTATAACCCTGTCGTGCTAACAGCGCCGCAACAATCCCGTTTGCTGCCGCCTGGCCAGGATGGAAAGATTTGGTATCGCTCCCGAACATCTCTCGAAGGCCGGTGACGTTGACGGCAGCGATGCCAATCGCATGCATCATTTCGCTCTCGGACAAGTGCATCAGCTTTCCGACTCCCACGGCGGCGCCGATTACACCAGTCGTCCCAGTAATGTGCCATCCGATGTCGTAGTGTTCCGGCCAAACTGCCAGCCCAAGTTTACAGCTCGCCTCGATACCAGCTGCGAGAGCTGTCAAAAGCTCCTCGCCTCGCAGAGGGGTGCCTTGGAGCTCGGCGTAAGCTAGCAAAGCAGATGCGACCGGGGTAGTCGGGTGGATGATTGTAGCGAGATGAGTATCGTCGTAGTCGTGCACGTGTGAGGCTATGCCGTTTAGGAGAGCAGCATGCTGTGCATCGGTTTTGAGAGCGCTGCCGAGCAGGCAAGAAGTTGAGTTGCCGAAGAGTGGTGCAAGGGCGGCGTGGGCTTTCTTTACGGTCGGATGGTTGGAACCACCGATGGTGCAGCCAATGTAGTTGTAAAGGGATCGTAACGTCGCTTTGCGTGCAGATGGTGGGATCTCTGTGAGGTTGACTGCCCATTGTGCAAGAGCTTTAGTCGCCATGGCCGCTAGGGGATTCTGCTGGCTGATGGTGCTGAGGGCTGGCTGTTTGAAGTGAAACTTTCAAGACTTTGTTGAGAATGGTAAAGTGAAGAAGATTGGAGGTGAGAAGAGAAACAGCTGCCTTCAACAGCATATATGTGTTGGCAAGGCGGGCGTGTGGTTGGCAACAGCACAATCGGAGCAACCGCATCGGCAGTGCCGTTTGATCTGATCCTTCGGACGATTCCGATGGCTCGCGCTCTACCTTCTTGAGCATCGAAACATTTTCTTCGAAGCCTATAGAGTAGGCTCCGAGGCTATTGAAACTCAGCTGTTCCTACTCACGGTCGTGATACCGTAAGGTATCAATCGATTGGGGCGAACCCTACCGGTAGTCCCGATTGACAGTAGGAGCATCCCGATGACAAACGACCATGGCGAATTGGCCATTGCGAAGACACGAGCAGAAACTCGGAGTATAAGATATCTGCCTCAGCATTCGCCCAGCGTATAGATCTTGCCAAAAAGTCATCCACCATCATCAGCAATGCAAGACTCACCAAGATATTTCTTCAACCTCCGGGGCCCAGCCCTTCTCTCCGCTCAGACATGGGCAGCCATCTTACCAGCTTACATCCTCTTCGGCTGGAATAATGCAGTCGCTGGTCCTCTACTGGACCTTCCATCATGGGTCCAAACGTTCCCGGATATCGATACGGTCAATACCACAGGCCATGTGAAAGAGCACAATGCCAAGTTGCAGGGGACTGTGGTGGCGATTTACACTCTGGGTGCCTTCTTCGGCGCTTGCTCGTGTATATACACTGGCGACAGGCTGGGTCGAATCCGGACAATCCAGCTTGGAGCCATGGTCGACATCCTAGGGACTGCGCTACAAGCTTCGTCATTCTCGCTGCCACAGCTTGTCGTCGGCCGGTTCGTGACCGGGATCGGCTTTGGAGCTCTCTCTGCCACAGCACCCAATTGGCAAAGCGAGTGCTCTCAGTCAAGCCACCGCGGCGCAGCTGTTGTCCTGGAGAGTCTTTTCATCAGTGCAGGGCTCGCACTATCGGCGTGGTTCAATCTAGGAATGAGTTTCACAACCGGATCCGTCAGCTGGCGGCTGCCGTTGGCCATGTCTGCACTCTGGGCGCTTGTAGTGCTTTTGATCGTTCCCAGGTTTCCAGAGTCTCCGAGGTGGTTGATACTCAAGGGTCGCGTATCCGAAGCCACGGAGGTATTGGCAGCGTTGGAAGGCACCGACCCGGATTCCTCGCTCATCCAGATGAGCGTATTGCAGATCTCCGAATCGATCGAATTGTCAGGGCAAGGCCGCTTTGCCGATGTGTTCAAGAACGGAGAGCTACGTCTGTTCAATCGAACGTGTCTGGCGTGCGCTGGCCAGATGTTCCAGCAGCTCACTGGGATCAATGCGATCGCATTCTACCAAGTAAGGGCTCAACCTGTTGAATCTCACTGTGTATGAACTGATGATGAATACAAGAGCTAACTAGTCACGCTTTGTTCGACACCAGACGACGATCTTCAAACAATACCTCGGCCTCTCAGGAACCATAGCTCGGGTCTTGACAGCGTCTCTATTCACCTTCCAGACCTGCTGTTCACCTATTGGTGTCCTCACAGTCGACCGCTTTGGGCGAAGGAAGCTGATGATGATCTCCGCCATCGGCATGGGAACTTGCATGGCCATCGTCGCCGGAGCAGCATCGCAAGCCCCAAATGCCTCCTGCGTCTCCGTGGCGAGCGCCTTCTTGTTCCTCTTCAGCCTTTTCTTCCCGGTCGGCTTCCTTGGTTTGACTTTTCTGTATGCCAGTGAGATCAGTCCGCTCATGGTACGAGTGCCGATCACGGCAATGAGCACCGGAAGTGCCTGGGTCTTCAAGTACGTAAAGCACTGCATCGCGTGTTCAGGGATGCATGCATGGTACTGACTGTCTTGACAGTTTTCTGGTGGCCGAGATCACGCCGATTGCCTTCTCGACCATCGGATGGCGATACTTCGTGGTGTACGCCTGCACGAACTTCCTCCTCATCTTGCCACGTAAGAACATACCCTTCGCGCATCTTTGCCGAGAATCATCGTCTGACCTGGATCTGCAGTTGTCTACCTCTTCTTCCCCGAGACCAGCAACCTTCAGCTCGAGGAGGTCGACCAGATCTTCAGAGAGAGCAAGAGCATCTTCCATCCAGTTAAAATCGCGAACGGATTGCCGAAGGAGGCGCTTAGAGTGAGAGGTGGCGACTCTTTGAAACTTTCGGATATGACCGTGGAACACATAGAGTAACGGAAGCCTGCGTCAGGTTGATCGCATCTGCGCTTGATGTATTCTTAGGTATCGTCCGTAGAGTCTCAAGTATGTACAAGTTCTGGAAGCAATTCAAAGACGAAGGAATTCGTTATGAACGAACGAGGCTCCGCATTCATAATCACAACGCCGGTCGATCAATATCAGGGTGGGTGACAACCATCATCTGGCGTTCAATTGACGAAAACAAATACTCGAGATCATTTCAAAATGTCCTCTTCTCGAAGTTCAACCAACTCGTGACATAGGCATAAGAGACATTATGATTCAAAACTGTCTGCTCTCTCTATAAGGCATGGACTGCGACTCAATCCAACACCCCATCCGGCAAGAAAACAACATAATCCACCGGCGCAGGCTCATTCCCATCCGGGTGGCCCACGATCTTCAACTCCTGGCCCTTCTCGACCTGCACGCCTCCAAAAGTGACGCGCGCGGCAGCCTGGCCGTCGATGTAGAAGGTCGGGGCCTTGCCGAGGATGTACTCGAGGTCGCCGTGCCACGTCCCTACCTGCGAGTCATCGAGCCACAGTTCCCAGGTCGCGTTGCCGATGGCCTGGTCGTAGTAAACTACCGCAACATCATAGATGCCGCTGTCGAAGGGGACGGTGGCGGACGCTGTGCCGGTTGTGCTGTTGTCCGAGGTAACGATGGCCCAGGTTGAGGAGGCGGAGTAGAAGGGGTTGACTTGGTAGCGTTCGTAGCCGTCTAGTGTCATGTCTTCGGCTTCGAGGCGCCAGGGGTGGTGGTCGACGCGCGCTGGGTCGTGTGTGTCGGCGATCTGGCTGCGGTTGAAGTACAGGTCGACAATGCTGTCACGCCAGACGAGAGAGTGGCCAGCTTGGTAGTCCAGGCGGAAGGCGACGTGCTCGTAACGCTCGGTGTCGATCTTGTCGGCCAGAGTCGACCATTGGGTGGGGAAGGTTTGGGCCATGGCTGCTCCGTCGTAGTGGGCGTCGTAGAAGTGTTGGATCACTGTTTTGCCGGATTTGAGGACGTAATCGTATGGGACGTGGTGGAACCACAGGAGGAGGTTGTCCGGCACAGTGTCGATGCTGTCGTACATTGCGGTGACTTGAGGCGGGTATTGGCCAGCGAAGCCTGTGCCGTTCCATGTGGTGCGGTCCATGCCCACGCCATTCTCGTCAGTGCGAGTCCACTGGCCCCAAGGGTTGCCGTCTTGCGACAAGGGGTCCGGTCCGTAGTGACCGTTCAAGATGTTGGTCAAAGTCTGGATGCCGAGGTTGCCGGTGTAGTTCTCGTACATGGGCCAGGACACCATAGACATGTGGTTGATCGTGTCAATGACCTCCTGATCGTGGCTGAAAGTCAGACGAGTCCAGGCGTCGAGGATCTCCGAAGGATTGTTGTGGGGGTTCCATGCCAGCTTGCCGAAAGCGTAGAGGTTGCTCATCGCCAAGTGAGAGCCGAGCCATGTCGAGTTCATGCCTACGTTGGCTACACCTGCGTAGCCTCCCCTGTTGGTACCGAATCGTCTGCCACCCAAGATGTCGTAGAGCGGGGACGATGTGTTGTCAACGCGAAGATCGAAATCGAGAATCTCTTTCCAGTATGGTGCTAAGTAGACCAAGTGAGCCTGCTGACCGAGATACTCCTGCGTGATCTGCAGCTCATTGACCGAGGGCGTCTGTCTAAGGTGCGTGAACAGTGGCGAGACTGGCTCGCGGACTTGGAAGTCGATGGGACCGTGTTTGATCTGTACCACAACGTTGTGGTCGAACTCGGTGTCAAGACCCTCGAAGAAATCGACGGCGGCGTTTGCACGATCGGCGTACCAGTCCGTCTCGTTCAGCGTTAGGTGGTCGTACACAAAGGCTCTGAAGAAGATGGTGCCGTCGTGAGGCGCCAGAGCACGAGCGAACTAGAGGCTGAAAGTCAGCGGGCTGTCTGGGGTATGTAGAGATATCATCGATCTGCACTTACCATGTTTGCTCCCTCAGCTAGAGTCCTGTTGTAAGTGATAGGACCTGGCTGGCCCTCAGAGTTCGCTTTGACAAGGTATCCAGCAAAGTCGGGAATCTTCTCGTAGATGACATCGGTGACGTTGTTCCACCAACCTTGCACCTTCTCGTCGAGCGGGTCAAAGGTGTCGAGAGTATCGAAAGAGCCGGCGAGAGTCTGAGCTTGAGGGGATGCAAAGTACATGGACATAGCAAGTCGCACGCCGTAGGGCCGGAAGGCATCGGCGATCCTTGCAACGCCATCAAGGTTAGTGTTGTTGAGGATAGTCTCGTTGGCATTGACGTTGTTGATCACGACGGCGTTGATGCCGATGGAAGACAAGATGCGAGCGTACTGGGCGGCGCGCGTCAGATCATCCCTCACGACACCGTCCCAGAAGAAGATGCTATCTCCTCCGTATCCACGCTCCACGGACCCATGTGTCCCTCCGTCTCTGAGATTATCCCATTGGTTGATCCAGCGCACGGGAGCGTCAGGGTTTGAAGCAAAAGCGACTTCGGTGATGTTTCCTTGACCCAGCATGCTGAGGTACTCAAAGGCACCGTAGATGGCTCCACGCTCGTTCTGTCCAAGAATGAGAACCTGATCTCCGGTAGTGTCAAGGTAAAAGCCATCTTCAGTGAGTTCCGGGATGTGATCGCAGTTTCCTCCAGATTGGGAGTAGGCGTCCACAGTGCCGACAATGAGATCCGCCGAATCATCACCAGCCTCATGCTTGACCTTGCAGTCGCTGCCAAACATGCTGCTGATGCCGTTTCGCAACTCCTCGCCGGCGGTGTAGACTGGGCTGACCTCCGAGCTGTTCAAGGCGTGGACAGACGACGGGATCGAGCCATGATATTGCTCGGCATTGGGGATCGGGGCATAGCGGAGCCAGGCGTTCAATCCATCTTCTGCGGCCGCGAGGCCCAGAGGGAGTAGTAGGAGTGCCGCTAACATGATTGTTGTCTAGGAGCTGGCGGGTACTGCCAGGACATGGTGCACTGGGGCCGACTGAGTATGTTATATTATTCCAATGTCCGGATAGTCAAGAGTTTCTCCGGCGCTATAGAGTCGTAGACGAGACCGGCGAAGACTCTAGCGCGTGGAAACATCGTGGCGGCGTGCATGGCATGCATGGATGTACAGTGTTAGTAGGTAGGCACTGGTGGTGGAAAAGTGGTTGCATTACGTCGTGGTCGCATTCAGGCTATATGCGAACGCGGGGGTGGTGGTCTTGGGGAAGGCTGGAAGTCATTTAACTTTGTGCGGGGATTATTGAGGCGAGGATGATAGCATTTATTTCTCTTCTTCCAAGCCATCGGCTTTTGAAAAGATACGTACAAAACGTGGACGACTGTCTTGCTGGTGGAAAACTCGTATTGAGATGCCTAAAGACTTCAGTGGAAGCCTATTATCCGTCTCGTGAGCCGACCACGAGAGATGAGATGACACTTTCCTTCAGCCGGCAAGGGACAGTGAGAAGTATCGTCGAGGGCTTTCAGTCATTTCCCATGAATGACAAGCCATTCTTCACTCAATCACCATTCAGCCCCATAACCTTCCCTTCAATCCAGCCATCTGATACCCAAACAAGACTCCCCACTGTTCCCTGACCGCTCCAGTTGCACTAACACCCACGCCCTTACCAGCGAACTCTTCCTTACGCTCTGCAATCTCCATGAAAGCAGCGCCTAGGTCGGCATAGTTGACACCAGCAGACGCAACACCAGTGTCGCCCGGAGCGAGCAAGCGATGACCCGTACGCACCACGCCCTCGGCGTCGAACAGCGCCGGGGCGTCAACAAAGATATACTCCAACAAGCCAGCCGCCGAATCTTCATAGATCTTAGTTGCTTTCTCAAGGTCTGAGTAGACGTGGTAGAGGACAAACCACAGCCATCGATGGACGAGAGCTGGCATGTGGCCGCTGAGATCCGGGTTCAGCGGAGCAGCTCGGATTATGATGGCGGTGGGTTTGATGTAATCGCTTCGCTGTTCGGCCTTCAAGCCCGCAAGAGCAGTTAACACTGCGTGGGCGATGTCCTGGGAGACTCTGTTGCCGGGTTTGGCGTCGTTTGTCGCGATGCAACTGTGGATGACTTCTGCTCCCCGTAGGCAAGACTGGAGGGCTTGGTTGTCGTCCAGTGGCGCTTCCACTATGGTGATTCGAGGCGAGGACGTCGCCTCCAGGTCGGGGAAGATTTTGGTCAGCTTCGCTTTGGAGCGGACGAAGATATTGAGGCTGATGTCTTTCGGCGGCGACTCAAGGTAGCACCGAAGGACGGCAGAGCCTGTTGCTCCTGTGGCACCGAGGAGGGCATGTGTTGGCATTGTGGGTGTGTATGGATTCTGCGAAGACTTCGAGAGATACTGAAGACAACATTGTTAGTTGAATCATGGAAGCGGTGTCTTATAGTATATGATGGTTGAGATGGACGGAAGATGCAATGAAAGACTCTCCGAGAGGGAATCAGGTGTGCCAGGGAAGTCTTTGATCTGCAACTTCCGCATTGGCCAGTGCCTCTCTCTGACGACAGCAACGGGCATACCATGTCATGAAACCCCGAACAAAACAGTCTTTGCGCGGATGACTTCTGTACCGCCATCCGAACGTCAACCCCAACCCTAACCCTATTATCGCATTGGATCTCGTCAATATCAGAGCCCAGTGGCCTCAATGTAAAGTGTGCATGTCCATTAGCCAGGGCCTGGTACCGTAGACAGACTCGATTGCGAATTGAAGTTTTGATGACGAAATGCCAGACTTTGTTGCTTTTCTTTCCATTGATGACCCGAAGAAGTCCACACCGCGGACTAGTTTCTTCCCGAGACCCGGGTCGGTATGTTGAATGACATTCAACAGGTATCTTCGAACAACACTCCAAGTGCTCACGGCTTGAAATGGACTGGCAAGTCCACTGATCCAGGTATCTGTGTCATCCAGTCCGCGAGAGCATGATTAGCGTCTGTCCGGTATCCGCATCGTGGAAGTCTCGGGGATTTTCCATCTCGGAACGTCCCCGATTTCCGAGCTCTCGGGGACGAACCGAGCAAGATGAAGCCTCGAGTCGGAGTACCTCGACCAGGTATTAAAACACGAATGTCTGTAGTCGTTTGAGAAGAGTCCTTGCAATCAAGCTCGCAACCACCACACTCTCAAATCCCACAGCCAACATAAGAGTCCATCTTTCCCCAATTCACATCATGCCGATCCTCCAACTCCCCGGCGTAGGCCTCCGCTACGAAACAGCCGGCTCCGGACCCCTACTGCTCTGCATCATGGGCGCCCAAGGCAATGGCTCAGCCTGGGAGCCCTTGTCCAAAGGACTCTCATCAAGGTACACAGTCGCCTACTACGACCGTCGCGGCTTCTCCAACAGCACCATCACCGGCGAGCAAAACTACGCCGACCGCCTCGCCACCGACGCCGACGATGCCGCCGCGCTCATCGCACACCTCAGCCCAGACGCCCCCGCCACAGTACTCGGAAACTCTTCCGGAGCAATCGTGGCACTCAACCTGCTACTCAAGCACCCCGCGAGAGTGCAGAAGCTGGTCTGCCACGAACCACCCGCGTTCGGCGCCCTCCCAGCACCCCAACAAGCCTTCGGCGAGAATGTCGTCAACCACATCTACGACGTGTACAGGAAATCAGGTCCTATCGCCGCAATGGAAGCTTTCACCGGCGGGCTCGCCACTGGCAAAGAGGGCGAGTTGATGCGGTCGACGATGCACCCCAGCACCTCGCACGAAGTGCGAGCGAATGCTCAGTTCTGGTTCGAATTTGAGCTGCGGCAGTATCCCACATCCAAGGTCGACATTGAGGGCCTTGTGGCGCTGAAAGACAAGTTTGTGCCAGCGGCGGGTGTGGATTCTGGGAACGAAGTGGGAGTTGCACCGATTGCGTGTATCGCGGGTGCGCTTGGAAAGGAGATCATGAGAGTGCCTGGCGGGCATTTGGGATTTATTACGGATCCTGAGGCTTGGGCGAAGGACTTCCTTGAAGGCATCGGCAGGTACTAGACAGGTATCCCAATGTATTTAAAAGC
>Ga0265798_10007647_pt1 | contig 13939 bp, 18 predicted proteins | sample P3T30metagenome_FD_192430 | JGI IMG/M metagenome (GOLD analysis project Ga0265798, IMG submission 192430) | Plant litter microbial communities from East Loma Ridge, Irvine, California - P3 T30 | ecosystem: Environmental > Terrestrial > Plant litter > Unclassified | place: USA: California...
ACCAAAACTCTTCGCCTCAGCTGAGAACGCCTTCTCGACGAAGAAACGGCTCAAGATCCACCCCAAGCCGCCGTCAACATGGCTGACACAGCTGCGCCATCGCTCGGGGGCGGAATCAGGATCCTGCACATGTTAGAGTGGGAAAAGTGACACTGGTAGATGTGGAGAGAAAACGTACCTTGCCGGCAAGCACATTGACAAAGCGACGGTAGGGCTTGACAGCGTCCGCATCAACATAAGAGGAAAAGGACTGCACGGCTTTCCAGACAAAGTAGCTCTGGAGCACATTTGCAGGTGTGGCAGCAAGAATGGTTGACAGATCCTTGAGATAGTATGGAGTCATCACAATGACACGCTCGATCTTAGTACCCTCGGGGGCTTGGCCTGCAAGGAATGACTTGAGCTCGATTTCTGGAGCGATTGCGGCCGCTTCATCAATGAGCATCGGGTTGTAGTACTTCTATAAGCTTGTCAGCACTGCAGGTATAACGGTAGGGAGCGGTGGTTGGGATGAGTGTAGCGTCATGACGGTTACGTCTTGGGCCATGCAAATGTAGTTACGATGTGACTTACTGTAACATCCTCGCGGTCTTCTTCGCTTGGAGACGCAGCTGCAAGCTTCTTCTCAAGATCAATGATACCTGAGAAGGTGTTCTTGTCTTGATCCGGGTATAGAGCGCTCAATACTTCAATGGCCACATTGCGGTACTTCTCCACCAGCTTCTCGTCCTCGTAGCGTTCCTTGGATGGCAGGCCAAAGCTGTAAGGCGCACTGACTGATACGACAACAGTATCTGGGTCGGTGTCGTCGGCGCCAGTACCAGCTGCGACAAGGCCCGTCACACCATACTTTGCCAAAAGAAGAATTGCATCCTTGATAGAGTGGCCGGAGTCGGTTCCAGCAGCCGGGTACGTATTCTTGATCTCGTCCAAGACCTTGATGAGTGGCTCAGCGCCGATGCTTTTGATCTTATCTTCATTGAGACAGGCATTGTATGCTGCCTTCATCTTCTCAAAGTTCTCCTCATCCGCTGACTTTGCAACTGACATTAGTTGCATGGGCGAAAAATAGGAGTGCTGGGCAACGATTAGAGCGTGTCATGATAGTTGTCATCTGCTCCTTACTTGAGAGTCCTTTGGGTACGGTGCCTCGAGGATGTGGCGAAGCAGCATCTGCGAGTTCTCAGACATGATGGTCCCCGTGAAGGCATCACCCTGGTCTGCGCGTAGGTCATGACGATCTCTCCAGCCGCCGCATACAAGCTCTTCAAAGTCATCGCATGGGTCAAGCTCTTTGTACTGAGGCGAAAGGTTGTAAAGAATTTCGGACGCGGCATGCACACAGGCTGGGGTTAAGCATAGCTCGCTCTCATCATCGAATACGGCAGTAGGCTCGTAACCCACTGAAGACGTGTTAGTCACGACACGCAGCTGTTTTGTTCATGAACGGACCTTGCGGAAGGCCATAGAGAATGAGTGTGGCTGTCGCCGCGATGGCGAACAGCCTTCCCATGGCTTGACGTTTGGAGTGGCGTTGCATTGGGTCTAGCTGCACCCTTGCAGGGGCAGACGCGATGAGCTGCGCCTTCTCGGACATTTGGAAGAATCGATAGGGATGCCTTGGGATGAGTGTTTGTCTTCTGGCAGCTAGAGATGGAAGAGACGATGTCAGCCAGCTGAGCACCGAGATGCGATGACGGCGGAAGAAGTAGCTGATGATGGCGGTGGCTAGATGCGGAGATCCGGGGTGCAGCTGACGCTTGTTGTCGCGGAAACGCTAGTACGGGACCTTGCAGGCAAATGACTCGTGTGCCTTGGACGTCATCCCATGCACGCCACCTTTCCATCGACCGCCCATTGTTGGATAAGCACATTGTGGCTCAGTCCATCTTCGTCCAAAAGGAAACAATTTCCAAGCTTGGAGGAGTGCAATCAGGCAGGCGTCATCCATGCTTCACTCTGACGCTCATCTCCCTGAGAGGTGTCATGACATCACCACGAATCGACAGTCGTGGGAGTGCAAAATGCTGTCTAGACTGATCATGCGTAGACAAACAACAGTCGTGTAAAGATTACGACAGCAGTCGTGTGCTTGCGAGCCTCCGTACCCGTGAGTTAGTGGCACGTGAGTAACTGATAACTTCTGTGCTGCAGCATGTCACGTGGCCACATGGTCAAATCTATGACCTAAACCCCCAGCCATTTCTCACCAAGAAGAGGCTACAGGTGCGTTTACTGCTTGAAAGTCACGGGACCCTGGTTACCCCCCCTACGTCTATCGAGACTTCATGTATTCCAACCTTTTAACTAGACATTGCGGCATTGTTACAAGTTGCAGCTTCCATCTCTGAATGGTAGTTGTACATGACGGGCTCGGGCACACCTTTACAGCCGATATCCCGAGGCCAGAACTTTGCGTTCATCTAAAGGATGGTTTAGCACACAGGATCTGCGAACAAGGAAAACAGGTGTCGATTGGTCGTGGGGGTCGTGTGGGGGGGGGGGGATCGCGTAGGCGGTCCGGTGCGTTTACCTCGGCACACTGTTGGGCGGCGCCATCACTCATCAACCATCAGCTCGATACCCTGACCGTTTGCAACTCAACCTTCCGTCCTCAGCGCAAATTCGGTCTACCAATATGGCTTTGGACTTCTCGCAATACGGCGGTCCTTCTGAGGAATGGCTGGCCGTTGAAAAGACTCTCCCTGCGTCCACGCACGACCTCACAATGGATCCTGTGGTCCTCAGAACCGCAGTGAACGCTGAGCGACAAAGTAAAGCAGCCGAGGCGATGAAGCTTTTCGCTCCACATGTTCACGTCAAGGATTATAGCATCCCCACACGCGACGGCTCCACCATCGAAGCTCGAACTTACCGGTCCGTAAAGAAGGACATGGCCGAGAGGCTCCCAGTATATATGTACCTGCATGGTGGAGGCTTCCTCTTTGGTACGTTGGGTAGCGAGGATCCGCTATGTGCCCAAACCGCGATCAATACCGGCACCGTGGTGCTGAACGTCAACTATCGACACACGCCTGAACATAGCTTTCCCACTGCCTGGTACGATTCGCAAGATGCACTCGCATGGCTGCACAGCAACATGGACGCAATCGGAGGTGATGCGTCCAAGGTTGTTGTAGGCGGAGTCTCAGCAGGTGCTCAACTGGCAGCCTCTCTCACGCTAGAGCAGCATCTGGGAAAGAGTGAGGTCACCAAAGACCTTCCCAAGCTGGCTGGTCAAATCCTTATTATCCCTCCTCTCGCTGCCATGACTACATACGACCAAGGCCCCGGTAAAAAGCTCAAGTCGTCGTCGTACACGGAAAACGAACACGCCCCGATCCTGCCAAAGAAGATTGTCGAATTCTTCACGTCCCTTTTGAAAGCCGGCCATCCGGATTTGAAAGACACCAAGCTCAACATAGTCAATGCTACCGAAGAAGAGGTCAAGGGTCTGCCACCTACTGTGTTTGGCATTGCTGGCCTGGATCCACTGCGCGACGAAGGACTACTGTATGCGAAGCTTCTTTCCGAGGCAAACGTCCCAACCGAAACCACGCTGTTCAAAGGCGTGCCGCATGGTCATAGGCGGTTTGGGAAGGCGCTCAAGGCATCTGAGCATTGGGATAACTGTGTCGACGAGGGAATCCTTTGGGTACTTTCCAAGCCAAAAGCCACTGGCAAGTTCGAGGTCAAGTTGCCATAGATTATAGATTGAGAAATTTTGAATAGTTGGACGTGTTGTAGCAACCTGAGTGGCTGATATCTTATGTCGATATGAGAGTACCAGACCGGCTAGAAGATATAGTCAGAAATTAGGAACGAGGAGAGGGCAACGGTGCGGGCGGATACGAGTGGGTGCTGCTTATGGATTAACACATACATTTCTCAGGAAAGAGATCATGTCTGATCTCTGCTCCGGGAGGCCAGGGTGTGATTCGTGCATGGTATGCTTTATTGGCGGACCAAACGATATTGGGACGGGTCAAGATGCAAGTGCGGCTTTACATTTGTGGCTATGCATTGTAGCGTCAGCCAAGGCTAGCCACGTGCAGGTGTGCGCTGCTAAACCCACGGCTTCCGAAGCTACCAACTTACCATGTACTCGCATTCTCCGACACCGGACATGTTGGCACGTTTGCAGCGACCAGCAGGGACGGCCAAGGCCGACTTGCTTGACCGTGGCTTCGCGACAGGTGGCAGACGTCTCTACCCAGCTGTCGTGCTGAGCGGAAGGGAAAGGCGAAGACCGGTCCAAGGCAGGCCAGGCACACTTGCTGCGCAATACCTACCGTACCTAGATGCACCATTCCCCGCCTACTACGTTTCGCAAAGCACAAGAACAATACCAAGTCTCTCCCAAGCCGGCGCTCCACACGTGCAATGCCAGAGTCGTCTCCAGCCCGGCTGGAGCCTCCTCAACCAATGTCCAGGAACGCGCAAACGTCTAATCCGCAAACGAGCAAGTTCGGTTCGCTAGAGAAGGGCTATTAATAAACAAGACACTACCGGTACGCGGGCGTTGCTGGGTTACTGTTAGGTTGCAAGCCCTGCAGCTGATTGAGCGGCGGGCGGCGTTGGGCGCGCAGGTGGGGGGGAGACGCGAGGCTCAAGTTCGCTGCCTTGTCGGACGGTCGGCGTACCCACACACCAGCTGAGGCTGAGACTTGAAAGTGTCTGACGTTTTGCATTGGAATCAAAGGACGGGCCTTGCTAGCGCATTTACACACACACACACACGCTCGTTTTGCACACTTCCCCTAATCATCTGGAAAGACGACTTTCTCCTTCTCCTTTCATTCCCTTTCTGTGTTGGAGACGAACGAACGAATGAACGAGACAAAGACGTAGACTAGATTAGACGGAAGACGGAATACATAGCTATCGCGGCAGCAACCGGAAACCCACCCACGACTCGTATTCGACCGACGCCCACTCTTTCGTTCCGCCACCACGCCTCCTCCGCAGGGCTGAAGCCGAGACCGAGACGGCTTGTTTACCTCTCTCGCTCTCACCTCTTCCAACAACCACAACAAACAGCACCAACATTCGTGGACCCGCAGAAAGCAGTAGCGTAAGACACGTTAGCGGAGGTTGAAAGCAAACATGCCAACGATGCGGATACCACAGTCGTATATCCAGAAGTGCAAGGTAGTGGCGCATGTCTTCCAGGCCATCTTTGTCTTCATAGCCGCCTGTTTAACCATAGCCGTTATGACGAAACAGGGAGATGTCGGGGGTGCTACGAATTTCTTCTTTGCAATGGTACGTTGACCTATTTGTCTCGCAGATGAGTGAGTGAGTGGGAGGGAGAGAGAACAAGGCTGATCAACTTGTCACAGTGCTTCGTTTCCATACCCGCCATCATCTACCTCACAATGGTTCCCATGTGGTCGCGCGCCCAACGCTTCGCCTCGGCCTACGCCTTCCTCGCCGTTGACGGCCTGTACACAATCCTCTGGTTCGCCGCCTTCATTTCGGTTGCCGTATGGAACTCAAAGGGCATCCGGGAAGGCGCAGAAAAGGCAAAGATACCAGATGACCAAAAGAACTGCACCACCTTCCTCTTCGGCGATGCCGCAAAATGCGCCGTCAGCAAGGCCGCTGTAGGCGTAGGTGTCATGGTCTTGTACGTACCTGCAAACATGTCCAAATCTCCATGCCCTCCCAAAGCTAACCCAAACCCCCCCCTCATCTAGCATCTTCTTCGCTATGACGACTGGCGTATCAGGCTACTACCTCCACAAATACCTCCGCGAAGGCAAAATGCCCTACCAATCCTCGTCGACAAACCCCTTTTATGAAACCGGCGACTCGTCCTACAACCCTGCCGGCGCCACAGACAACGCAAAAGACACAACCTGGAGCACCGAAATCGAAACCGCACACGGCCGCGACTCGTCGGATTCAGTCGATGACCGCCGCACCGAACACGGTGGAAACCAGCAGGAGGATGAGTATGCGCTGCTGCATTCCACCGATACAGACGAGGGACGGCATCCAGGACGCCCGCTGAGCTGGGGCGAGGAAAGGAATGCGAGCGTGTATGGTGGTGCTAGTGTGGTGGGCAGCATGGGCGGGAGGACGGTGCCGCCGTATGCGGATTATAGTGTGGAGAGGAGGGGTAGTATTGCCGCGGGCGTGGATGCGTTGAGTCCTGGCGGTTACGACGAGTTTAGACGAGATGCAGCAGGCGGGATTGATAGGGCGGCCAGTCACAGTGGAAGCGGGTATAGTTTTAGTGGTGGACCCGGTCGATGATGAGAAAGAAGACTTGGAAAAAGAAAAAATGCCAGAAAAAAAGAAAGGAGGCTCGATCTGTTGTATATATGGAAGCGCTACATTGTTTATGATTTTACATGGCCGTCTTTTTTCTTCTCAATCCTTTTTCATTGGCGCATCGTGGCATACTCGGGGTGTTTTATTTGGTCTTGCGTACTTAGCGAACTTGTGAGCATGTATATTATTTTCTATACATAACTATAGAAATACATGTATATATATACATGCAGATCTTCTCATCCTCTTGGCCTCTCTCTCTTTCTCTTTCTCTCCTTTTTTCTGTCCTGTCCTGTCCTGTCCTGTCCTGTCCTGTCCTCTATCATAACAGGTTGATCCAACTGTCTAGGTCAATATCAGATGGAAACGCTCTACAATGAGTTTACAACCTCGTCCTCTTTCTCTTCCTTCTCTTCCTCCTCCTCCATCATTCCTACCCTTCCCACAAAAGACAGGGCGCCAAACCCATCAGGCCCAAACTACGCTCCCACCCCGCAGTGGAGACTAAGCTCCACAGCCAGCGAGCACGTCCCGCATCGCCATAACGGCTAATGATGCTATTCCCGGGTGCCCATGAGAACTTGCGTCGATCGCAAATGGTATCGAGCTCGTTGCAACGTTGCGTTGTCCATGTCCATACATGACCAATATCAAATGCTTGTTAGGTTTTAGGCGCCTGGGCCGCCAAAAGTGTTTGTATTTCGGGGCCTGGGGGAAAAGAAGTTCATTAGTGGCAGCCTTGCTTGCTCTTGCCACCTACAACTCATCCAATCCACCCCGGAAGATAGCCGTCCTGCATCTGCATGGCGGCAGGCTCGGTTGCGTAGTTGAAGGGATCACCCCAGAAACCCTGGATTGGTCAGCTCAGACATCATCATCCACTACTTCACTCCCATTTGCACTTACAAAGTCGAATTCGGGAATGACGTCAGCGTTTGGAAGCACGTCTCCAGCAATGTTGTTGATGTTGCTCAGATTAAAATCATCCCAACATGGCGCCTGACTGTGCGTGGATTGCACATTTTGCATCAACTCAGGCTGGGGCTGCATTGCAGGTGGTAGCGGCGGTTGTGCAGACTGTGCCGGTTGATCGTAGGATGCAGCAAATCTTGGGTAGGTGTAGTCTCCGGCAGTTCGTACTTCTGCGAATACGCTTTTAGATGTGGATGACTCCAAAGGCGGACCCATATAGCCACTTGGTTTGGGGGATGAGCTGTGTTCGGCTATGGCCTTGTCAATCATATTCTTCACCGCCTGCCATGCTTTGGCGCTGTTGTTTTCTCGGAGAAGGCGCGACATCTGTAGTGCTCTCAAGGCACGTTGTCGCTCTGGTACGTCGAACAGTGGGTTACGGAGCTCTGACAGAATATGCATGATAGCCTGGAAGGAAGCGATACCTCCTTTTGAAATCAGCTTCTAGTCGCCACGACAGTATGTTGTTGGACCTACTAATATGCCATTGGAACCGAGCCGCGTCAATGTCTGCCGCCGCAACATTCATTGCCTCTACACAACTAATAGACTTTTCAAATATCCTATACTGGTCAGCCAGTGCAACGAACTCTTGCACATTCGAACAATCAAAACACGTACGATCGGCGAATGTCATTTGTAAAAACAACATCACGGTAAGCGCGCGGCATTCGGAGCCAGAACAGCAAGTAAGCGCGCCATTCCAGTAGCGATGCAAGGCCCAGTGTTAACCTCTGCATGGGTACATCCGGGTTGAGATGCTGTAAATACTTTCGCTGATTCTCCTCATGAAACTCATCAAGCATGACTTTGATCTGCTCGTAGAGATTTCGTAGCTCCCGTGCTGGGTCTGGCCGAGAGGTTCCACTCAGCCCAGAGTCGAGCATACGTCGTTCCAGGCGGTATGTACTTTGAATGATTCGGCGCAGTGCTCGCATCCCGTTGAAACGTACTATCTGGAACGTCATGAGTGTAAACTTGCCCTCGTCGTATGGCGCCAGACCAGGGCTCGCACCCTCTACGAGGTCCTCATCATCAATGTTGCGTGGGAACAGCGTCGTGTAGAAATCTTCTGTGATGCTCGGCTCTTGGCCTTTACACTCGGCTGCCCGGAATTCCAAATGACCGAGTTGGTGCCACACACGGCGACGTTGCTCGATAGTGATGACATCCATTGATCCCGTGGGAAACAGAGATGGATCTCGGTGCAGGCCTTGGTTGAGTGCGATGCGAAAAGCTATGCCAATCAATACCCACGCTTTGCCTATGATTGGCTGTTAGCTTTGAACACCAAAAGACGCTACAGTAGACTTACCCATTTCTTCTTCTCTTGTGATACAACTCAACCATACCACGAATGCTTGAAGTATTTCCAGGTCCGATGTTGTCAAGTAGTTTTCTCGAGCAAGCGATATCTCAATGCCCAACTGGAATCGATCCAGAAGATCTTCTTTGCTCTCACCAAACTTGTCCCCTATTGCCTTTGAGGACAAGGCATTGATTGCAGAGAAGTAGATGGCAAACGCCATAGGATGCGCTTCATGGTTATATGAGGTGAACCTGCGAGTCACCGTCGGTGTATGCGTGACCCTGACCATCGGGTCAACATTGCTAAAATAGATTTCCAGCAAGAAGTCGCGCTGCTCTTGTGTGTTGGGTAGTAAGTTCTCTAGGTTGGAGCCAGAAGCTGCGCGGCCCAGGGAGAGTAGGTCAACAAGGCTGTTTTGTGGAATTTCCTTCTTCTCTTCATCTGTTCTATCGCCGAGCAAAGCTTTAATGTCTTGGATCTATGATCAGGTCAACACCATGACAACTGTGAGCAGCGGGACAACGAAAATGCGGGAGAAGCCGTATCATGGCCGTCTTCCTGGTAGAGCAGAGACATGACTCAAAATCTCGACAATGCAGAGCTATCGGAATTCGGCACTTACCTCATCAGCAAGCAAGGCAAAGTGCAGAGAAGACACAAACTGGGCCTGCCCACCGTTCAACAACAGGGTCCCGTCGCCGTCATCAGAAGCTATTCCGGCGCCGTGGGACGTTTGGCTGTTGGATGATGGAGTCAAGGGCTCGTCTCTCTTCTCATACTCAGCGCTGGATCGCACGGATGATGCAGCATTCGGCCCTTGTCCAGTAACGGCTCTTTCTAGGAGATACTCGAGTCTGTCCAGCCTCGCCTGCACGTCACTGGACTTTGCACTCTTTCCCTGTTCCGTGACGGCCGGCTTCGAGATTCTTCCGGTAGTAGTCGTTGGCTGTGCCTGATCTGTCCAGGTACAGACATGGTTTCCACGAGTACACGAGCCACAAACGGGGTGGACATGGTCACACTTGACCTTTCTTCGTCGACATGTCAGGCACGAAGAGATGACCCTGAGGCGTCCTCCGCCGACTTTTGTTTCGACCATGCTCGGATGCAGTGTGTGAGTGTCGGATACTTGAAGATTTTCGATACTGTAGATCGGGTCCACGGGCAAGAAATCGCTCCGCTGCAACCCCGAATCCTGATGCGCTCTACGCCCCACTCCTGGCATAACGCGTTGCCGGTTTGGGCCTTAGTGACGATCATCAGCCTTGCTGTTCCGAGCCTGTTCCGAGACGACTCGTGCATGCGTCAGGGACGAGCAACTTCTACCACGAAATTCTTTTCCACACAGCATACCGAAAGCCGGGAGTAGTTTTGCCAGTCTTTCGGCAAGGCCGCGGCTAGCGGTTTGGGCTCGGATGGTCAGACTAACAAACATGGTGCAGGAACGCACCGTCACTAATGATTGTACTCTTCACTCCCAGCTGTCGTGCACGGTTCCTACGGTTTTGCAATGCCTCGTCAGCTAGTGACGTTTATTGTTTCAATGTAAGCATTGGGATATATTCTGCAATATGCATGATCAGGGCCTTGTCCCGATGTCCGCTGACCTTCCTTTACGTCAGGTTCACAGTTTACATGCTGATTCGATAACTGATAGCTCCAAGAAAACACGAAAGTGAACTAAGAATTTTCTCTTTACGAACAACAATGTATACTACTAACAACCGCCCGCACATCTTTCCAGAGTAGACGTAGTCGTTGTTTGAATTGAGAGATAGGAGCCGACTAGTGTCAGGATGGATGAGTGATTGAGGACTATCGGATACTCCGACTCAAGAGCTGACAACGAGCTGAATACAACAATATTCCTGGACCCACCATCGTACAGAAGTCGCAAAGGATTGAAGGTCCAAGGTCATGGCTGTTCTGGCTTGCGATAGGTATTATCAGCATAGTGGCAATCGGTGCCTCAGTTGGTGGCTCCATACCGGCGTAAGGAAGCGGTATTGTTGTACAGCCATGGTTGGCCCAGAGGTGCGCACGTTGGTACATGTGCCTTTTCTCGGCCATTGTGCTAACTGGCAGAAAGCTAGCAGACGAATTTAGTGCTGGCCAGCTCGAGGGGTTGGGTTGGGACGTTGGGACCAGCGCAACATCCTCAGCTACATGCTTGGCGACGCCCAATCCGTCTTCTCTTGTGACCGCAGACTGTCCCTCGAGCAATGGCACGTCCTTTGTATTTACACCTCAATACTCCCGGCGGTAATCCAGACCAATACAACCTTGTCAAATGCTACGGCATTGACACACACGGAGGAGATCTGGTCGAGGCTTTTATTGGAGACATGGATATAAAGGATAGGCCCAAGTGTATCTTGACGTCGTTCAAATGTGAACAGACTGCCGCCGGGTAATTGGTGGGCCATGGGCTAGCTGCTGCAATGAGGGCAAGGATGACCTGGCTGGGGGCGGGCGGGTGACGACGTTGGAAGCCGTGTGGATATGGTTTGAAAGGCGTCCGCCGTCAGAGTTTGTGTGTCCTCGGCGTGATTCTCTAGGCTGGTTCAAGACGTAGGGGCGTGAGCAAGGTTCAGAAGAGTGTGGAGGCGGGCATCCCGCGTGCTGGTCCGAGCACTGTGAATACGGCGGCGATTGGGGATTGCGCATACGACGGCCGTCCTCGTCAGCATGCCACAGCAGCGAGGTTTCAGCTTCACGATACCAAAGAGGCGGAGACATGGCCCCTAGGTTATCCGCCGCGTTCGGGCGTGACAGGCGTGTGCGCTAAGTAAGCGAAGCTGGCGAGCCTCTTTCTTTGGTTCTTTCGTAATCCGAATTCAATCAAATCCCCGCGCTGCATGGGGCGTGCGTGTGATTGCAGCTCGTCCCGTGGGGTTTCTGGCTCTGAGTGGTCGAATCCCAACCGCCAGGACTTCCTATCGCGGCGAGGCTGGGCCAAGAGAGCATCGAAGCTTGCCTTCGTTTCATCATAGGGTGCGGTGCGGTGCCGGCAGAGGGGCTGTCCACCAACCTCCTCAGGTCCCCCGAGCTCTCCTCTACAGCCGTCCCCCGTCGCCTTCGCCGTCGCCGCCGGCCCCGCTGCAAGAGTCCCGGCAGCTGCTGTTCAAGCGTGAGGGTGCGGAGACGATTAAGCGCATACTAGCAAGACAGGATGATCGGTCCGCGTTGAGATGGCGACTCTATCACCTGGTACGTGTGCGTGTTGAGAGGCTATTGGAGATGCAGCTTGGGAGTAGCGCACTGACCGGTCCGCATGTAGACGTTCGCGACTCGACGCTCAAGTCTCTCAAGCTGACCTGCCCCTCTGCCGAAGGTATCCAAGAGCCGCCGTCGCCATCGACTAGTGACGACTCGCCTGACATGGAACGACAAGCCTACCCGTTTCCTGACATGGGCGATGAATGGTCCGACGAGGAAGTCCTGATCCCCAGGCAGAGGCGCAAGCCGCAGTTTATACCACCGCTCAATTTTGAAAAGATCACTGCCCTGTCCGGCGAGACGTCTTCTGCCGGGTCGACTTCGACGTCACCCAGCCCGAACCGGATGGGCGTAAAGGCCAGTCCACTTGTACCGCCCAAGAGCCCCTCGCGGCCGGACGCGTCGAGAGGGAACAGCCAGGACGACTTGATACAGCGCTTCTACCAAGTCACAAAAGAGCGAGACGCGCTGCGCAAGGAGTTGCAGAGGCGGAGTGTGGGAGTCAGCGGCATGCCCGCACGAGGCTCCATGGTAGCCCGGTCAGAAGAGAACGCGCTGATTGAGGAGTTGCAGGCATTGCGCTACGAAATACGAGTATGGAGCGAGGAGTACTTCAGCGGTCCCCTCAAGACCTCAAGCAAACGACCGCATCTGCACAGAGCCAGTGATCTCTTTGCGAACCTCACCGACAACTACCAGACATACCTCAAGCATCCAGAAGAGCGGCCACTTCTCATACAAGCCTATGTGTGGATGAAGTTGCAGCAAAAGATCTTCAACAATTGGAACAAAGGCAGCGGATATGTCTGGGCGGGCAAATTGGGCGACAAGAAGCTACGTGACATCAACGACACACTGAGGAAGGGTAAGCAGCAGTCTTCGGTCTCTTTTTTTTTCCTTTCTTGTCCATGTACAACACTAACAGTACACAGCTGTTCGGAACGAAGCCCAGGCCGAGGAGTACCACCTCTGGCGCTCCATGACCGTAAACCTCCTCGTTCCCCAAGTCGACGGTAAATGGCGCCCCACCTTCGACGCCGCACCCGTCCTAAAACGCATATCCCGCTTCTGCAGCCGCATGCGCCGCAAACTACGCCCCTGGTCCACGCAATCGCTCCGCTCGGGCAAAGAACAACTCAGTACAATCGTCTCTGCCTCCGTAGCACTCGACCTAAAGATGAAGCGCCAGCTCGCTGACTACCGCTTCGTCACCTTCACCGGCGGCAAGAAGGATCAATACTGGGGCTACGGATACTACGACAGCGAAATGGAAGACGTATATGACGATGACGACGATAACTTGAATGATGGCTATGGCGTTAGTAATATCCGGGGCAGACGCGTCGAACTCGCCCTCGCTCCTGCACTTGAACGGTGCGGAAATGCAAATGGTCATGTGTTTGATCAGAGCTTTATGATGGTGAAAGCGGATGTTAGCTGTAAGAGGCTGGAGAAAGCCAACAAGCAACGGCAGCAGCAGCACCCGCGTGCGAGAAGTAGAGCTAGTACTAGTAGACAGGGAACGGCGGGCGGAAGGAAGAGTAGTGCCACTTTTAGCGCGTTGTGGGGGAAGTAAGTAGTGGGGGAGGGGTGACGTGACGACCTTCTTCCAAGGTTTGTGTGGAGGTCGTTGGTGGTGGTGGTTGTATTACTTTACCCTGTGAGCGTTTCGCTAATACCCTAGCCATTAGTTTTATTTTTGATAACTAATGTTAATGTACAACTCTGCTCTTACCATTATTTGTGATCTAGGTACCTCCTTTTTATTCTCGCTTGTCACGTGATCCCGCGTAGCTTTTGGCACAAAAACCGTCTCTGTTGCTATTCGCATCATCTGCCACATGATCCGCGACGAGGCCAACGCCTATCCTAGACCGTCAACGCCTGATGCTGAAAAACGAACCCACGTGCATGCGAACCACATCGCAAAACATGAAACAAGTCCATAACCTAGTAGTAAGACTATGGACGGAGTACCTGCCCCTGCTATAAACAGTCGTCTTAAATTCAGCCTCACATTACTCTCTGACAAGATTACCCCCGCCTACTTATCTTGAGGTACAACATGCACCTCCCAATCAGCACCATACGGGCCTTTGACCCTCTCGCGCGGTTCATTGTGCAGAAATGGCCCCTGAGCATTCGTCACACCACTCTCTA
>Ga0265798_10007648_pt1 | contig 13939 bp, 8 predicted proteins | sample P3T30metagenome_FD_192430 | JGI IMG/M metagenome (GOLD analysis project Ga0265798, IMG submission 192430) | Plant litter microbial communities from East Loma Ridge, Irvine, California - P3 T30 | ecosystem: Environmental > Terrestrial > Plant litter > Unclassified | place: USA: California...
CTTGAAGCAGTAGAGCGGGTCGACATCCGTGCCCGCGTGGGCGGCTTCATCACCACCGTCAATTTCGAACCAGGTTCGCTGGTCAAAAAGGGCGACGTGCTCTTCACGATCGATGCGCGTCCCTTCCAGGCCGAAGTGAACCGCGCGGAAGCTGCCGCCGTCTCGGCCCGCGCCAAGGCCGATCTGGCCCGCATCGAACTGGCGCGCTCGGAGCGCCTGCTGGCCGACAAGGCCATCGCCCAGCGCGAACTCGATGAAAAAGCATCGAGCCTGAAAGAGCTCGACGCCAACGTCCACGCCGCCAACGCCCAGCTGGAATCGGCCCGCCTGAACCTGGCCTACACCAAGGTCACCGCGCCCATCGCCGGGCGCGTGTCAAAAGCGGAAATCACCACCGGCAACCTGGTCGACGGCAGCGCCATCCTGACCTCCGTGGTGTCGAACAAGGATATCTACGCCAGTTTTGACGGCGACGAAGACACCTATCTGCGCGTGGCGAAAGTGGCGCAGAAGGGCACCCCCGTGATCGTGAAGATCGGCCTGGCCAACGAAGCCGGCTTCCCGCACGAAGGCAAGCTGCAGTTCGTCGACAACCGCCTCGACGCCAACACCGGCAGCGTGCGCATGCGCGCCAGCTTTGCCAACACCGACAATACCCTGGTGCCTGGCCTGTTCGCCCGCGTGCAGCTCTCCGGTGATCCGAAGGCGCACAAGACGGCGGCCCTGATCGCCGACCGCGCCATCGGCACGGACCAGAACCGCAAGTTCGTCTACGTTGTCAAAGCTGACAACACGGCCGAATACCGCCCCGTCACGCTCGGCCCCGTCATCGACGGCCTGCGCCTGGTGCGCGATGGCGTCAAACCCGGTGAAAAAATCGTCGTCAACGGCCTGCAGCGCGTGCGCCCCGGCGCGCCGATCACGGCCGCCATCGTGCCGATGGAAGGTGACGCCAAGCCAGCGGTCGTTGCCGCCGCCGGCGCCGAGACCAAGGACAAACAATAATGAATTTCTCTAAATTTTTCATCGACCGGCCGATCTTTGCGGCCGTCCTGTCGGTCATCATTTTCGTGGCCGGCCTGCTGGCCATCTTCGCGCTGCCCATTTCCGAGTATCCGGACGTGGTGCCGCCGTCGGTGGTGGTGCGCGCCCAGTATCCGGGCGCCGATCCGAAAGTGATCGCCGAAACCGTGGCCGCGCCGCTGGAAGAGCAGATCAACGGCACCGAGGGCATGCTCTACATGTCCTCGCAATCGACCGCCGACGGCGCCTTGGCCCTGACCGTTACCTTTAAAGTCGGCACCAACGTTGAGCAAGCCGAGACGCAGATCCAGAACCGCATCGCGCGCGCCTTGCCGCGCCTGCCGGAAGAAGTGCGCCAGATCGGCGTGACGGCCGTCAAGGCTTCGCCCAATCTCACCATGGTGGTGCACCTGAATTCGCCGACCGGCCGCTACGACGACCTGTACCTGCGCAATTACGCCGTGTTGAACGTCAAGGACCAGCTGGCCCGTATCAACGGCATGGGCGACGTCCAGCTGTTTGGCGCCGGCGACTACGCCATGCGCGTCTGGCTCGATCCGCAGAAAGTGGCCGCGCGCGGCATGACGGCCAATGACGTCGTCAACGCCATCCGCGAGCAGAACGTGCAGGTTGCCGCCGGCGTGGTGGGCGCAGCGCCATCGAAGGAAGCCGAGTTCCAGATGACGGTCAATACCCAGGGCCGCCTGTCGACGGTCGAGGAATTTGGCGGCATCATCGTGCGCACCGGTACGGACGGCGCCATCACGCAACTGAAAGACGTGGCGCGCATCGAACTGGGCTCGAACTCCTACGCGCTCCGGTCTCTCCTGAACAACAAGTCGGCCGCCGCCATCGTCATTTTCGAGGCGCCCGGTTCCAACGCGCTGCAATTGTCCGCCGACGTGCGCGCCAAGATGGAAGAACTCAAAAAGGACTTCCCCGAAGGCGTCGACTATAGCGTCGTGTATGACCCCACCCAGTTCGTGCGCGAGTCGATCAAGGCCGTGATCCACACCTTGCTCGAAGCCGTCGCCCTGGTGGTGCTGGTGGTGATCGTGTTCCTGCAAACCTGGCGCGCTTCCATCATCCCCCTGATCGCCGTACCGGTCTCGATCATCGGCACCTTTGCCGTCATGCTGGGCTTTGGTTTTTCAATCAACACCCTGTCTCTGTTTGGCCTCGTGCTGGCCATCGGCATCGTGGTCGATGACGCCATCGTGGTGGTGGAAAACGTCGAGCGGAATATCGAAGCGGGCCTGTCCTCGCGCGACGCCACCATCCAGGCCATGAAGGAAGTATCTGGTCCGATCATCGCCATCGCCCTGGTGCTGTGCGCCGTGTTCGTGCCGATCGCGTTTGTGTCCGGCCTGTCCGGCCAGTTCTACCGCCAGTTTGCGCTGACCATCGCCATTTCGACCGTCATCTCGGCCTTCTCGTCGCTGACCCTGTCCCCAGCCCTGGCCGCCGTGCTGTTGAAGCCACACGATGCACCGAAAGATGCGCTCACCCGTGGCATGGACAAGGTGTTCGGCCGCTTCTTCGGCTGGTTCAACCGCTTTTTTGGCCGCACTTCGGTGAAATACGAGCGTGGCGTCAACGGCGTCTTGAAGCGCAAGACCATTTCCGTGGCGGTGTATGTGCTGCTGGGCGTGGCCGCCGTGTTCATGTTCAAGGCGGTGCCAGCCGGTTTCGTGCCAGCCCAGGACAAGCAGTACCTGATCGGCTTTGCGCAACTGCCTGACGCGGCCACCATGGACCGTACCGACAAAGTGATCCGCAAGATGACCGATGTGGCGGGCACCGTGCCGGGCGTGGAATCGTCGGTGGCCTTCCCTGGGCTGTCGATCAACGGCTTTACCAATGCGTCCAACGCCGGCATCGTGTTCTACACCTTGAAGCCGTTTGACCAGCGCACCGGCAAGGGCCAGGATGGTCCGTCCATCGCCGCCGAAATCAACAAGCGCCTGGGTGGCATCCAGGATGCCTTCATCATGGTGGTGCCGCCACCGCCAGTCAATGGCCTGGGCACCACCGGCGGCTTCAAGCTGATGCTGGAAGACCGCGGCAATGCCGGCTACGACGAGATGTACAAGGCAGTGCAGGCAGTGCAGGGCAAGGCCTGGGCCGACAAGTCGCTGGCGGGCGTGTATTCGAGCTTCCAGATCAATGTGCCGCAATTGTTTGCGGACGTCGACCGGGTCAAGGCCAAGCAGCTTGGCGTGCCGCTGGCGACCATCTACCAGACCTTGCAGATCAATCTGGGCTCGCTCTATGTGAACGACTTCAACCAGTTCGGCCGTACCTACCAGGTGCGCGTCCAGGCCGATGCGGCGTTCCGCTCCAAGCCGGAAGACATCGCGCAACTGAAGGTGCGCAGTGACAAGGGCGAGATGATCCCCCTGTCGTCGCTGATGCGCGTGAAGGACAGCTATGGCCCGGACCGCGTGCAGCGCTACAACGCCTACGTGTCGGCCGATGTCAACGGCGGCGCCGCGCCTGGCGTGTCGTCGGGCCAGGCCCAAGCCGCGATGGAGAAGATTCTCAAGGAAGTGCTGCCGAAGGGCGTGTCGTACGAATGGACCGACCTGACCTACCAGGACATTTTGTCCGGTAACACGATGGTGTATGTGTTCCCCCTGTGCGTGCTGCTGGTGTTCCTGGTGCTGGCTGCCCAGTATGAAAGCTGGACACTGCCGCTGGCGGTGATCCTGATCGTGCCGATGTCGATCCTGTGCGCCCTGGTCGGCGTCAAGCTGACCGGTGGTGACAACAACATCTTCACGCAGATCGCCCTGTTCGTGCTGGTGGGCCTGGCCTCGAAGAACGCGATTCTGATTGTGGAGTTTGCCCGTGAACTGGAAGACCATGGCCGCACGGTGGTGCAGGCCGCGCTGGAAGCCTGCCGCCAGCGTCTGCGTCCGATCCTGATGACGTCGATCGCTTTCATCATGGGCGTGCTGCCGCTGGTGTTCTCGCACGGCGCCGGCGCCGAGATGCGCCATGCCATGGGTGTGGCGGTATTTGCCGGCATGCTGGGCGTGACCTTCTTTGGCCTGTTCCTCACGCCCGTGTTCTATGTCCTGCTGCGCACGTTTGCAAAGCGGTTTGAAAAACATCCGGTCCTGGAGGCCGCCCCTGTGCACAACGCACCGGCTGCCGCCCAGGTCGAAGGAGCGCATTAATGAAAGCATTGAAATTGACCGTGGCGCCACTGCTGGCGGCCCTGATCCTGGCCGGCTGCTCGTCGACGCCGGAATTGAAGGCGCCGATGGTGCCGGTACCGGCGGCGTATAAAGAAGCGGCCACCCCGGTGGTGGCGGCCGACGGCAGCGCCTGGAAAGTGGCGCAGCCGGCGGAAAACCAGCCGCGCGGCCAGTGGTGGCTGGCCTTTCATGATCCGGTCCTGAACGACTTGATCGGCCAGGCCACCGAGGCCAACGCCCAGTTGGCGGTAGCGGCAGCGCGGGTAAAACAGGCGCGCGCCATTGCCGGCATCGCAGCGAGCGAAAAGAGCGTGCAGGTCGGTGCGGGCATCGGCGCCCAGCGCGGCGGCAATCCCACCCAGCCGGCCGCCACCACTTACCAGGGCCAGCTCACGGCCAGCTACGAGGTCGACCTGTTCGGCCGCATCGGCGCCAACGTGACGGCGGCGCAGGCGGATGCGGATGCGTCCAGTGCCACCTATCGTTCCGTGCTGCTCTCGCTGCAGGCCGACGTGGCCCAGACTTATTACCGGATCCGCGCGACGGATGCAGAACTGGCGACCCTGGCGCAAAACTCGGACCTGCGGGCCCAGAGTGTCAAGGTCAACCAGAGCCGGTTTGATAATGGCGACATCGGCGAATTCGACCTGGTGCGGGCCAAGACGGAACTGGCCGCGGCTCGCGCCGAGGAAATCGGCCTGCAGCGCCAGCGCACGAACCTCGAACACGCGCTGGCGGTCCTGTTGGGCAAACCGGCCGCCGCGTTTTCGGCGGGCGTGAATCCCTTGCTGGAGACGGCGTCGCTGCCGGCCATTCCGGCCGGCCTGCCTTCGCAGTTGCTGGAGCGCCGTCCTGACGTGACGGCCGCCCAGCGCGCGATGGTGGCCTCGAACGCCCGCATTGGCGTGGCCCGGGCGGCCATGTTCCCGGCGCTTGGTCTGAGCGCCGCGGGCGGGGGTGAATCGGTGGCCTTGTCGAACGTGCTGAAAATGAGCGGCCATTCCTGGCTCCTGGGCGCCTTGCTGTCGATGCCGGTGATTGACGGTGGCCGCAACAAGGCCAACATCAGCCGCAGCGAAGCGGTGCTGGAGGAGTCGGTTGCAGCCTATCGCCAGAACGTGCTGGTGGCGTTCGCGGAAGTCGAGGACAACCTGGCAGGCCTGCGCATCCTGGCGGGGCAGTCGGAGCAGGTCGATGCCGGCGTGGTGTACGCACGCCGCTCGGCCGACCTGGCGCAGAAGCTGTATGCGGCGGGCCGTTCGAGCTACCTCGATCTGCTCGACGCCCAGCGCAACCTGGCCGCCGCCGAACGCAGCGCGGCCCAGTTGCATGGCAACCAGGCGGTGACGACGGTGGCCCTGATCCGCTCGCTGGGCGGTGGCTGGAACGGCGTGCAGTAAGCCTGGACGAAAAAAAGACGGGGCATGCCCCGTCTTCACTGATTTTAAAGATTCATTACTAGTACCAGGCCCTTTGCGGCGCTGCGGTTGTCTGACCGCGGCGCCGTTTTTTTTCGCCCGTGCTTGTATTACTTCGTGGTCGATGCGTTCACGTCAGCGGCGGCGTCGGCCTTGTCGGACTTCGCCTCTGCCTTGGCCTTGGCGACTTTCTTGTGGGCCTTGGCCTTGGTCTTGGCGGCGTCGGCTTTTGCAGTGGCCTTGTCGGCGTTGGCGTCGGCAGTGGCATTTTCCACTTTCTCGTCGGCCTTGGCGGCAGCTTTCTGTTCCTGGGCCTGGGCCTTGACCACCTTGGTGTCAGCCTGGACGCTGGTTTTGGCTGCTGGCGTCGTGGCGGTGGTGGTGGTGGTTGTGGTCGCAGGGGTCTGTGCGAAAGCGGTGGTAGCGGCAAGGGTGGCAACGAGGGTGGCGATCAGCTTGTTCATGGTGATTCCTTTAAAAGTGCATGCAATCGGACGGGGACAATCCCGCGCTCCTGTCAGCAAAAACGCGCCTTGCCCGAGCCCAGTTGACGGTCATTACATTCCCTTACAAACGTTCGCCAGCGAACAGTAAGGCAGGAGAGCGGGCGCTACACTTTTCCTTCATCATCCATTCACGCAATTCGACCGAGGTGCCGCCATGACCGACGCCCTGAAAGCCTACAAGGCCAAGCGCGACTTCAAGATTACGAGTGAGCCGGAAGGAGCCGCCGCAGCGGGCGAGGCCGGTGCCCTCCGCTTCGTGATTCAGAAACACTGGGCCAGCCGGCTCCACTACGATTTCCGTCTGGAACTGGACGGCACCATGAAAAGCTGGGCCGTGCCAAAAGGCCCCAGCTTCGACAGCCACGACAAGCGCATGGCCGTGCAGGTGGAAGACCACCCCATCGAGTACGCCAGTTTCGAAGGCACCATCCCCGAAAAACAATATGGCGCCGGCAAGGTGATCATCTGGGACAAGGGCAGCTGGGAGCCGCAGGAAGACGCGCGCAAGGGCTATGCGGACGGCAACCTGAAATTCATCCTGCACGGCCATAAATTGCACGGCAAGTGGGCCCTGATCCGCATGAAGGACAAGGGCGAGAAGCAGCCGCCTTGGCTCTTGATCAAGGAAAAAGACGAGTATGTGCGTCCGGCCAGCGAGTTTTCCGTGGTCGACGAGATGCCGGACAGTGTGAAGTCGCTCAAGGAGCCGGTTCCTAAATCTGCGCCCGCGCCCGCCGAGGATAGCGACCCGGTCGAAGGCCCGCCGGAAGGCGCCGTCGCCGCCAGCCTGCCGGAAAAATTCGCACCGGAACTGGCCACCCTGGTCGAGCAGGCGCCGGGCGACCCGGAGAACTGGGTGTTCGAGATCAAGTTCGACGGCTACCGCATGCTGACCCGGGTGGAAAACGGTGAAGTCAAACTGATTACCCGCAACGCCAACGACTGGACTGACCGGCTGCAGCCCCTGCATGACGAACTGGTGCGCATGAAGTTGCCGGATGGCTGGTATGACGGGGAAATTGTCGTGCACGACGAAGAGGGCAAGCCGGACTTCGGCCTGTTGCAGATGGCCTTCGATGGCAGCAACAAGGCGCGCATTCTCTACTTCCTGTTCGATGTGCCGTATCTCCACGGTCACGATCTGCGCGCCTGTGCCCTGGTGGACCGCCGCGCCGCGCTGCACAATGTCCTGAGCCATTTGCCATCGGACCTGGTGCGGTTCAGCGATGAATTCGGCAACGATCCCGAGGAGCTCGTCGTGGCCGCCTGCCGCATCGGCCTCGAAGGGGTGATCGGCAAGCGGCGCGATTCGCGCTATGTGCAGCGGCGCTCGCCGGACTGGATCAAGCTCAAGTGCGGCAAGCGCCAGGAATTCGTGATTGGCGGCTACACCGATCCGCAGGGATCGCGGGTCGGCATCGGCGCGCTCCTGCTGGGCACGCATGACAAGGATGGCGTCCTGCAATACGCTGGCAATGTGGGCACCGGTTTCAATGAAAAGGTATTGCTGCAGCTAAAAGAAAAGCTGAGCAAGCTGGACACCGATGTCAGCCCCTTCCCGCCGCGCGCGGTGGCCGGACGCAAGCATCACTGGGTCAAGCCGGAGCTGATTGCGGAAATCAGCTTTGCGGAGTGGACCAGCGCCGGCGCGGTGCGCCACGCGGTGTTTCACGGACTGCGCGAGGACAAGCCGGCCAGCAAGATTACGCGGGAAGAAGCCAAACCAGTGGAGGGCACAGTGAGCGAGAAAGCCAAGGCAAGCGCGAAGAAGAGCCCGGTTCAGTCAAGCGAACCGGAAGCGCCCGCCGGCAAGCTGCCGGCTGACTTCAAGGTCAGCCATGGCGAGCGCCTGATCGATGAACAAAGCGGCGCCACCAAGCTCGACATGGTGCGCTACTACGCCCTGGTGGGCGACTTGATGATGGAGCAATTGCACGAGCGCCCCGTCTCGCTGGTGCGCGCGCCCGCGGGCGTGGGCGGCGAGCTGTTTTTCCAGAAGCACGCCGATATCGGCAAGCTGCCCGGCGTCGCCCAACTGCCGCAGGCACTTGATCCCGAGCATCCGCCCATGCTGACCATCGCCAGCGCCGCCGGCCTGCTGTCGGCGGCGCAGTGGAACGTGATTGAATTTCACAGCCAGAATGCCGTCGGCAAGCATTACGAGACGCCCGACCGCATGGTGTTCGACCTCGACCCGGGCGAGGGCGTGGCCTGGGCCACCATGCAGGAAGCGGCCCAGCTGATGAAAGCCTTCCTCGATGAACTGGGCCTGCTGGCTTTTCTGAAAACCAGCGGCGGCAAGGGCCTGCACGTGGTGGTGCCGATCAAGCCCCACTATGGCTGGGACACGGTCAAGGATTTCAGCCAGCTGATTGTCAGCCACATGGCCGAAACCCTGCCGGATCGTTTTGCTTTCAAGAGCGGCCCGCGCAACCGGGTCGGCAAGATCTTCATCGACTACCTGCGCAACGGCCGCGGCGCCACCACCGCCGCCGCCTGGTCAGCCCGCACCCGGCCGGGGCTGGGGATCTCGGTGCCTGTTTCGTGGGAAGAGCTGGGGGAGCTGAAGGCGGGGGATCAGTGGAATATCAAGAATGCCCACACGCGGCTGGATCAGGGGAATGCGCCGTGGGCGGCATATAAAAAGAGTGCGAAGAGTCTGGATGCAGCGATGAAGAAGCTCGATTTCAAGGCGGAGTGAAAAGCAGGGGGACTGGCCCTGCGTCCGAGTGCGGCGCAGCCTGCCCCCATTTTCCTCCGATTAGTTTCTACTGCAGAACAGGGCGCGGGGCGCAGGTAAAGATTGAATGGGGACAGGCCCGCAGGGCCAGTCCCCGACTCACGATTCGTTCTTGAATATGCCGCGCACGTTCATCGCCAGCAGGCCCAATTGCAGCACGATCAGCGCCCAGGCCTCATCCGCAATCCCCCACACAATCCACAGCACATTACTGGTAATAAAAGCCGCAAACCCAAAAATGCGCCGGTCGGCCCGTTTCGAGCCGATCAGGTAGGCGGCATACAAGGTCACGGCCATCGCAGGCCATTGCAGGTAATCGATCCAATCGGGCATCAGGCCGCTGCCTTGCGACGTGGGGCGGCCTTTGCAGCCGTTTTCGCGGTAGCCGGTTTTTTCGCCCGCGCGGCGATTTTTTCCACGGGCTTGTCGGCGGCCGCCTTGCGCGACTTCGCCGGCGCGGCATCGACCTCGTCGTCATCATTCGCCGCCGGCTTGCGCGAGCGTTTCGGTGGTGGCGGCTCGTCGTCCTCGTCGTCCGCTGGCGCGGCCTTGCCTTTCTTGGCGCCCAGGCTTTGCTGCAGCAGGGCGACCAGGTCGACCACGTTGCCCGATTTGGCGGGCCGCGCTTCCTTGCTCGGCGCGGTAATCGTCTTGGTCTGCTTGGCCTTGATTTTCTTTTCCACCAGGGCCAGCACGTCCTCGCGGTAGGTGTCGTGGTACTGTTCCGGCTCCCATTCTTCGCTCATGCCCTCGACCAGGGCCATCGCCATTTTCACTTCCTTGTCCGTCACCGACGCCGTTTTCGACGAGGCGGTGGGGATTTTCAGTTCGCCCGGATCGCGGATTTCATCGGCGTAGCGCAGGGTGTTCATGACGATGGCGTCGCCCACGCAGACCAGCGCGGCCAGGTGCTGCTTGACCCGGATGACGACGGTGGCGATGCCGATCTTACCGGTTTTTTTCAGGGTTTCGCGCAGCAGGGCGTAGACCTTGTCGCCACCGCGGCCCGGCGCGAGGTAGTAGGGCTGCTCATAAAACAGCAGGGGCACCGACTCCGCATCGACGAAGGCCATGATGTCGATGGCGCCGGTTTTCTCAGGGTTGGCCGCGCGCAGGTCCTCATCGGACAGCACGACATATTCGCCGGACTCGTATTCATAGCCCTTGACAATGTCGTCCCAGCTCACTTCCTTGTTATTGCCCTTGTTGTAGCGCTTGAAGCCGACCGGCGAAAAATCGCGCTTGTCCAGCATGGTCAGATCGAGCGCGTGCTCGGTCGTCGCGGGGTACATTTCTACGGGGATGTGCACCAGGCCGAAACTGATAGCTCCCTTCCACATGCTTCTGGCCATGGCGACCCTTTCAATGAGTTATTCGCCGACCGAACCGGTCACCGGCAGCACGATGCCCGTGACGTAGCTGGAGCAGACGGACGAGGCGAGGTAGACGTAGGCGGGCGAGAGTTCTTCCGGCTGGGCTGGACGGCGGTAGGAGGTGGCGGCGCCGAACTCGGTAATCTTGTCGGGCGACTGGTCGGCCGGATTGAGCGGCGTCCACACGGGGCCGGGCGCGACGCAATTGACGCGGATGCCCTGGTCGAGCAGGTTGGCCGCCAGCGACATGGTGAAGGCGTGGATGGCGCCCTTGGTGCTGGAGTAGTCGAGCAGTTTGCCGGCGCCTTTCAGGCCCGTGACGGAACCCGTGTTGACGATGGCCGCGCCCCGCTTGAGATAGGGCAGGCAGGCCTTGGCCATGTGGAAGTAGCCGTAAATATTGGTGCGCATGGTTTCGTCGAAGCGCTCCTCGGTCAGGTCGAGCAGGGATTCGGCGTGTTCCTGGAAGGCGGCGTTATTGACCAGCACATCAAGGCGGCCCCACAAGGCCACCACCTGGTCGACCGCGTCCTGGCAGAATTCCATGTCCTTGACGTCGCCTGAAATGGTGACGCAGCGCTGGCCTTCCGCCTCGATGCATTGCTGGGTGTATTGGGCATCCTCGTGTTCGTTCAGGTAGATGATGGCCACGTCCGCGCCTTCGCGGGCGAACAGCACGGCCACGGCGCGGCCGATGCCGGAGTCGCCGCCGGTGACGATTGCCACCTGGCCCTGCAGCTTGCCGCTGCCCTTGTAGTGCTCGGCCATAAAACGCGGTTTGAGGTCCATCTGCGCCTCGATGCCCGGTTTGCTCAGATGCTGGGCGGGCAGGGGCGGGCCGGGCTGGTCGACCAGCCCGGTCTGCACGGCGCCTTTTGGCTCGCTCTGCTTGGGCGCCGAGGCGTCGATCTGGTCCTGCCGGCTTTGAATTGCTTTCTGCTTGTCTGCAACGTCGTCCTGTTGTGCCATGGTGCTTGTCCTTTAGTCTATTGGTTCGAGTATCTGGTGTTAGATGCCGCCATCTCCGTGCGGTTCCTCACATAGCGCGCCATTTGCCGGGTTGGGGCGGCCGCTTGTACAGAACTTCGCGCCGAACTTTCGTGCCCGACGTGCTTTATGGCAAACTACGCCTGGCGCGGTCCTTCATGACCGGCAATGATCAGGAGAATGTATGTCGCAACAGGGCGCTTCCCCCTCGCGCAAGGCGGGACTGTTTCTGAACCCGGTGCCCGAGCGCCGGGTGCAGTTCCAGGCCGACAGCGGCGCGCTGTTCGAACGCCTGTTTGTCGCTGCCGACGCCGACGAGGCCGAGCGCATCCTGAAACACGAGAGCATCGACCTGCTGATCATCGACCTTGACCGCTTTGACCGCGGCATCGACCTGGCGCCCCTGGGCAAGATCGTCAAGGAGCGCCGCGGCGGCGCCGTGCTGCTGCTGTGCGCCTACGGCTGCGGTTCCTGGATGACGGACCTGATGCGTTTTGGTCCGCTCGATTACGTGGTCTCCCCGGCCGGGGCGGAACTGGTCAATCGGCGCATTGAAAATCTCCTGGCCGCGCGCGCCACCGAGCGCGACGAAGCGGCCGAACTGCGCACCATGCTGGCGCTGCACACGGGTCTGCTGGAAGCCATCGCCGGCATCGACGACCCGTCCGAACTGGCCAGCGCCGCCTGCGTGGCGTTGGCGCGCTGGCCCGGCGTGGTGCATGCCGCCATGTTCGAGTTGAACGCCAAGGGCGAACTGGTGCTGGCGGCCCAGGAGTCGGGCCAGGGCATCGATCTGACCCTGGTGCCAGGCCTGGAACGCGACAGCCTGCTGCTGCATTCGCCCGCCCGCGAAGTATTCCCCGGCCTGATTGCCGCCTGCGCCGGTGAACTGGCCTGGCTGGACGAACCCGATAAATGCGGCGATCCGGCGGTGGCGCAAGCGCTGGCGGGGATGGACGTGGCGATGGCAGTGGGGGTGCCGATCCACGCGCGCGGACCGGGCGCGCCGCTGGGCGCCTTCAACCTGATGTTCCGCCAGGCGCGCCATCTTTCGCCTGATGAATTGGCGACCCTGGAAGCGCTGGCGCGCCAGGTGGGCCTGGGCCTGCGCATGGCGGAGATGGCGCATGACGCCGAAACCCTGCTGGGGCGCCTGACGGACCTGGCCACCACGGATGCCTTGACCGGCGTGGCCAACCGCCGCCGCGGCGAAACGCTGCTGGAACAGGAAATCAAGCGCGCCCGCCGCTACGACACGCCGCTCTCGCTGATCACCATCGACGTCGATCACTTCAAGGCCATCAATGACCGCTACGGCCACCCGGTGGGCGACGCCGCCCTGCGCGTGCTGGCCCAGTCGCTGCGCGCCGAACTGCGTGCGAGCGACTGGCTGGCCCGCTCGGGCGGTGACGAATTCCAGATTGTCGTCACCCATACCAATGCCATCGACGGCCTGAAAATGGCCGAGAAAATCCGCCAGGCGATTGGCGCCACCACCTTCCCCGGTTTTGATCGCCTCACCGTCAGCATGGCGGTGGCACAGGCGGGCGTGGACGAAAGCGCCGACGCGCTGATGGTGCGCGCCGCCGCCGCGCTGGCGCGGGCCAAGCGGGCCGGGCGCGATTGCGTCGAACTGGCGATGCAATGAGCGCGACTTGAAGAACGTGCTGGCCTGGGCCAGGCAGTATCGCGCCAGCTTCCTGGCCGGCGACATCAGCGCCGGCATCGTCGTCGCCATGATGATGCTGCCGCAGGCGATGGCTTATGCGCTGGTGGCAGGCCTGCCGCCGGTGACGGGCATCTACGCCAGCATCGTGCCGCCCCTGTTGTATGCGCTGTTCGGCACCAGCCGCAGCCAGTCGGTGGGGCCGATGGCGATCATCTCCCTGATGACGGCATCCGTGCTGGCGCCGCTGGCGGCGCCTGGCTCCGGCCTGTACGGCGTGCTGGCGGCCCAGTTGGCCCTGATGAGCGGGGCCGTGCTGCTGGCCTGCGCGCTGGCCCGCGTGGGCTTCATGGCGAACTTTTTTTCGCGCCCCGTAATGAGCGGTTTCACGCTGGGTTCCGCGCTGGTAATCGCCTGGGGCCAGGCCGAGGCGCTGGTGGGGGCCGGTGGGGAAGGGCACGCCGTGGTGAATACGGCAATCGAAGCGCCCCGCGCCGGGATGGTCATGCTATTCGATCGGGTGGCGATCCATCCCGCCAGCGCGGCGCTGGGCCTGGGCGCCTTGGGCGCGCTGCTGCTGGCGCGCCGCTACTTCGCGCCCCTGCTGCGCGCGCTCGGTGTGCCTTCGGGCGCCGCATCGATTGTCGCCCGCCTGGCGCCGATGCTGGTGGTGGTGGGCGGCGCACTGGTGGTGGCGGCTGGCTTTGGCGCCGGCGTGGCCACCATCGGCGCCGTGCCGAGCGGCCTGCCCAGCCTGAACCTGGCGACGGCTTCAAACTACTGGCGGCCCCTGTTGCAGCCGGCCCTGCTGATCGGCTTCATGATTTTCCTGATCAGCATGTCGTCCTCGCAGGCGCTGGCCCAGGTGCCGGCGCCCGGTGATCCCGACGGGGCGCCATCGAAGCCGCTGGCGAACTTCGAGCTCGCGGGCCTGGGCCTGGCCAATATCGGCAGCGCGCTCTCTGGTGGATTACCCGTCACTGGCAGCATTTCGCGCGCGGCCGTCAACGTCTCGGCGGGCGC
>Ga0265798_10007649_pt1 | contig 13938 bp, 10 predicted proteins | sample P3T30metagenome_FD_192430 | JGI IMG/M metagenome (GOLD analysis project Ga0265798, IMG submission 192430) | Plant litter microbial communities from East Loma Ridge, Irvine, California - P3 T30 | ecosystem: Environmental > Terrestrial > Plant litter > Unclassified | place: USA: California...
AACAGGCGCTGGCTGGTTTGAGACAAGTGTGGATATGATCATGATGGTTTGCCATTCTGCACAGGAAAGGCGAGAGAGGCACTGGAAGGATTTAGTCGGCAGTGTGGGAGGGTTGGAAGTTAGCAAGATATGGAACGTTGACGGAGCGGTGGAAAAAATCATCGAGATTGAGTTGGCGTGATAGGCAAGGCAAGCAAGCGGCAAGCAAGTGTGTTCCAACGGACGATTTGTTGTTTGGGCTCCATATCTCGAGCGGTATAGAATCCATTGGGTTCTTGTTTGAACAGTATTGAAGCTGTTGAGTATTGAAGCATAGCTCCGCTCTGGTAAGTCATTCTAATTATTTGTTGCATATACCTGGTGGCTAAATGTCGATCGTACCTGCAGCGGCAAGTGGGCGGCAGGCGCCGACAGGTCAACGTCATGACTTCCCCAGATTTCGCGATTCTGGCTGCTCACCTCAAGGTTCCCATCTTCAATCCACGAACCTCACTTCCACATTACGCATCACATGTCTCTACCGTCTGCTTGAGTTCGTGAGCTCAGCATATGGCGTGTGAAAGTGTCGCGACTCATCCAATCCTGGTCACGGCACGTGTGTCGTCTACAATTCTCGGCAAAGGATCTAAGGCCCATCCTTTCTCTGGTCATATTTGAGTGGCAGCACACAAAACAGTACACGACAATGGCACGAATGACAAGATCTGCAGCCAGCAAAGCAGTGGCGTCAACGTCCAAAGAGACTGGCACAGCTCCTACTACTCAATTGTCAAGTCCCCCTTCGACCCCAGTACCGACCAAGAAATCATCAACTAAGAGAGCTTCACCGACCATCAAACCCGAGACTCTTGCCACCCCAGTCAGCAAGGGTCGTAAGCGCAGCAGTAAGCAGGTGAAGCAGGAAGACGACAGTGATATCAACGATTTGCCTCACAACCTGGGTACTGCCCTGCCTTCATCAAGCGACGACGACGTCGGTGCACATGAGGACGAGCCACCCAAGAAGCGGATCAAGAAGTCTATCAAAAGTGAATCAGAGGTCGATATCAAAGTGAATGTCGAAGCCGAACCCAAACACAAGAGCGGCACCCCGAAGAAGTCTCCCAAGGCCAAGAAGGGCGGTTATGGCTTGACTCCGGGCGTCTCGCCATACCCTGACTTCGCGCGACCTACGCCTGAGGAGTGTGCTGAGGTTGTTCGTTTGCTGGAAAAAGTGCATGGTAAAGTCATTGCACCCAAAGCTGTCCCGCCACCTTCGCTTGACGTTGCCGGATGTGGCGAAGTGCCCTCTGTTCTGGATGCCTTGATTCGCACTAGACTCAGCGCGAACACAACTAACAAAAATTCCTCGACGGCGTTCCAAGGTTTGGTGAAGCGTTTTGGTGTTATCAAGGAAGGCATTGGTAAAGGAAGTGTCGACTGGGATGCAGTACGTCGTGCTCCCAACCAAGAGGTGTACAAGGCGATCGAGCGTGGCGGACTCGCGAGGGTGAAGTCCAAATCAATCCAGGAAATCCTTCAAATGGCATACGACGAAAACCAGACTCGCAGGTTGGAGCTGCTTTCGTCATCGGGCGACCCAGCTGGTGCAGAGGGTGAGCCCGCGGCTGAGAAGAATGAGGAGATTGAAAAAGCCTCGCACAATGTTATCTCGTTGGACCACCTCCATCTGCTCAGTACCGACGATGCCATCGCCAAAATGCTCACATATCCTGGTATTGGCCCGAAGACTGCATCATGCGTTGCACTGTTCTGCCTTCAGCGTCCGAGCTTTGCCGTAGACACGCACGTATTCCGTCTTTGCCAATACCTGGGGTGGCTTCCGAAGACCACGAAGAAAGGTGAACCCAAAGTCGACAGGAACACTGCCTACGGTCATTGCGACGTTCGCATTCCCGACGAGTTCAAGTACCCGCTTCACCAACTCCTCATCAAGCATGGCAAAACTTGCCCACGGTGCAGGGCTATCACAGGCCAGTCAAGTGCGGACTGGGAGAAAGGATGCCCCATCGAGCACATTGTCAAGAGACACGGAGCGAAGAAAGGAGGCTCCAGTGTCAAGGACAAGAAGAGGGCGAAGCAGGCTGCAGACGGCGGCGACGACGATTCTGATACCGATCCTGGGTTGCCAGAGCTTGATGATGGCAAGGAGAGCGATTTGAGCGAGCTGGAATCCAAGCAGGACGACTAGAAGTGCGACTCTTCGGGCACCATTGCGATACTGCGTCCTTGATGAGACACTCAGTCGCGCTGAAGAGCGGTCGGATATTCCCAGTTGGTCAAAGATCAGGATGACATGAATTTCTGTGTATGATAGTGGCTGCATATACCCTTTAATGTTCAATGAGTTGGTACGATCGTTCTTAGCGCTTGATTCCTTACCACACTATCGGATATGAACAGGCCAGACACGCCAAGCATAGCAAGCCGCAGCAACCGCAGAGACCGCTCCACTCGCTGCCAGGATTTTGCGAGCTGGGCGTCGCAAAGCCTCCGAGGGAGCAAGCGTATGAGCATACGCAACGGCCCTTTCTAATTTTATCCAACGAAATTGGCTTTGGCTTTGCCAGTGACGTCTATTTACGCTCTAGGTTCTTGGGATTAGCCATGACAAGGCCGGTTTTCCGGAAGCAAACGTGTTTCAGAAAATGAGTACATAAACAGAGGCGTAGGGCTGAAATTCTCCATCGCTCCTCATCCTCCTTCTCTCTCGTATCCGTTGATCGCCAACACTACTCCACAACCCTTTGGCCAGATATTCAGCCTTACGCCACCAGAACAAGCAAGCCGACGCCACACACATCATCGACCACCTTGCACCACCACCACCACCAACACCACCACCAGCATCATGGCTCAATCCTCCACCTCAGACATCTGCCTCTACTTCCTGGCGCTATTCCTGCCGCCCGTCTCTGTCTTCCTCAAGACCGGCTGCAACTCCGATCTCCTCATCAGCATCGGTCTCTCCATCCTCGGTTGGATCCCTGGCGTTATCCACGCTTGGTAAGTTTTGATTTGCTGCCAGCTTGCCCAGCCCCAGCTATTTTCTCCCAAGCCTGCACAAAGTCGCGAAGGCTGATCAAATCGCTCGTTGAAGGTGGATCATCAGCAAGCACACGACGCCCGCGTAGATAATGTACCTGTTATCGGTCAGGGTCGACGTGCGGCCTCTTCTCAGGCTGCAGGACCGAATGATTCTGGAAAGATGTTGTTTTCTTTCTCTATTGCGTCGCAGGCAAAGCATGTACCTAATACCCCCCGAATGATGTTTTTAATAGTGTACAAACAGCCACGGGTGTCATAATGCATAAACTACAGTCAGCCCGATTTCTCTTTTGAACTGGCCGATGCGCTCCAATTAAATCTAGCGCTCGCAGCTCGATCGACAGAGTTCACGGACTGTGGACTGTGACTCGACTTCTGAGTTGCTGATGATCAGGAGGTAAGGTATTTCACTTGACTGGACAGTTCGTTTCCCTATTATACAGGCTGGTTCCTTAGGTCGAGTCGGCTGGAAGGGCGGAACTTTTGCCCATACTGGTCAGCTCTCGAAACAATTCTACTGCAGGGCAGCGAACAGTCATACGACGTGCAGCGTCCATGATGCGTCCGATATACATGCACGTAGCAGGCATACACATGAACTTGACTTCAAGCCACGTTTCGGTATGAAACCGCGAAGACGTTGACCCTCCCTATTGAGGAACGCCGTATGCAGGCATCGGAGAGAGGTACGCAAGTTTAGTTCTTGATCTCGCCCACCTCCTCGAAGCATGCGCTGCTGCCCAATTGCTCAGACGCACGACACACCCACTCGCTTGCTGCGCATCTGCGCTCATGCACGCCCTGCCCTGCTGCAGATCTAAGCCACTTAATACGCCTATGACGCCGGAAGGTCATGCCCTGGTTTATTAAATGTACATGTATGTAGTGGTCTACGGGCGCATGTCCCTTGATTGTCCCTCCTTTCTTCCTCGAGGTAGAAGACTAGAAGACTGTCACCACGCTCTAGGTTACGGACTTACGATTACCTACTGCACCATACCACGGAGTCGAGATGTCTGCGAGCTTCGATCCAGAACGACCGCCGCCCCCTCCGGGCCAGGGGTACTACCCTAACAACCCACAGCCACAGTCCCATCAACATCATTATCAACCGCCCAGACGACATCGCGGATCGCTAGACAATCGATCCATATCTCCTCGAAGTACTCAATACTCTCCCAGTCGCGACCCCCGACCTACCGACCACCACGACCCTCGAGCCCCACCATTCGACCCAAGACGAAGCAGTCAAGTCTCCCACGACGATCTAGAAGCGCAGAACCAGCTCGCGCCGTACGATGAAGAGAAGGCGTATGCAGAATGGTGTCGCGCCTACGGGCCGGAGCCAGCAGCTTCCACTTTCTCTCCCACTCCCAGCCACTCTCAGGTCCCGGCCCCAACGCCAGTGCCAGCACCATCTGCGAGACGGTACAGTCGTCAGACGTCGGTTGACGAACGGCGCCGGTACTACGATGACGACGACGTGGAGCCTTACTACGAAGACAGAAGCGTTGAGCGCCGTTCAGCACCACGGCGTCGTCGACGCAGAGATAGCAGCCATTCGGTAACAGACTACGCAAGCAAGCCAGAGAGCAACAATGTGAAAGATCTCGGCCCAACGCTGCTAAGCAGCGCCGCGGGCGCTTTTCTGGGCCGCAAGCTCGTTGGTAAAGGCGCATTGGGGATGGTCGGTGGTGCGATTGCAGGTGCCATCGGCGCCAACGCAGGGGAGCAATTGGATGCGAGGAAGCGTCGACGGCAACAGCAGCAGAGGGAAGAGAGGCTGAGGGAAGAGCGCTACTTGGACCGTGAAGAAGATGATCGTCGTCGTCGCCGTCGTCGAAGTCGTCGTGGGGGATATGAGCGTCAGTCTCCTTCTCCACCTCCTCCGGGGCTGAGAAGAGACACTGCGCCGCCTTCGCCGCGCCATCGAGATGAGGAGCGTCCGTACAGGCCTAGGAGGAAAAGGTATGTCGGTTCGAGTCCGGAGGCGGGTTATACGAGCGTTTGAGGCGGGTCGTCTGCGATGTGCGTGTGGGTCCGAGACTGGACTTGTGCGAAGGGTGTCATCTGGAATCTAGGGCTCCGCTGCCCAATTCCTTCAACATAGCAAGGGAGTTTATCAGCAGTGGAGAGGAAATCGCTAGGATAGTTCGCATCTGACATGAGCTGGGCGTATCTGCTCAGCAAACGAGGCGTTCCAAGCTGACAAGATATCGGCGGTCAAGGACGCCTGCTTACCAAGGTTCTGTCGTGAACGGTCGGAGGTGAAATGGCGTACTTCTCTCCGAGGCGATGAGTGCTTTCTCGCAGTCTAGCAGGGGCATGTTGGAGCCGAAATGCACAACAGACTACTTAAAAGGATCGCCACGTCATGCACATAGACTAGCAGCGGCGGGGTCGAACAGCTGGCATCGATCCGACTCAAAGGATGCCGAGGTTGGCTCCTCAGAGCCCAATGTATCAATATAAATGTTCGATGCAGTTGATTATGATCTGTTAGAAGACACTGTACCACAGGAGTTGTCAGCCACAGACCCCGAATCAATAATCATCCCAAGCATCCCAGCAATCCACCCAAAAAGTCAGCAATCATGGTCAAGGGAAGCTGTATCTGCGGCGACTGGACCTACCAGTACACAGGCGAACCAGTAGCAGTCGTGAGTACTTACCTACATGTCGAAATCGTCGTCCCATCACATCAGTACCTAGCTCTCCCTAACAAATGATGTCACTCGTGTGTATAGGCCGTCTGCCACTGCGTCCCTTGCAGGAAAACAGCAGGAACAACTGGTAGCGTCAACTCTCTCATCCCTACCGACAACGTAAGTCCAAGATCAAAAAGCAATCCAACAGAACCACTAATTGACGCACCACCCTCTCCCTCATCAGTTCCGTCAACTCACTGGCACCGACCGCACCTACACGCGCCCCGCCGACTCAGGCAAACCGCTAACCTACCACAACTGCGCAACCTGCGGGACCATCATGTGGGTCGAAGGCGAGGCTTTCGCGGGAATCAATATTGTCAAGACCGGCACCATCGACGACAAGGAGGTGTTGGATAAAGCAGTCCCTGTGCAGGAGATTTACTGCAGTCGGAGACCGGAAAGCATCAAGGCGATTGAGGGGATTCCCCAGAAGGAGGGGGCCGCGTAAGGTACATGTAGAGCTCCGTCTTGTGTACATGCTTGTGCTTATGATTCCATTGAGGCGAGTTGGCTCGATGCGTGATTTTTATTTTATTTTTGTTTATTTTTCGTTGCTAGTTGTGCTTGCGTTTTCGATATGATGTGTTGTGTGCGTGTGGTGTTATGTCAAGGCTAGGGATTGCGTGTGTACATGTAAGTGTTGAGAGAGGTGAAGTCACTTGAGCACCCTGCGACTAGACGGGAGATTTATACAGTCCAAGTTCAGTACCTTGATGGTCCCATGCCGTACATCTTCCATGGCTTGAACCTTGACATCCACCGAGCTGGTCGGCGAAGTGACTGGCTAAACCTTTGGTGGCAACTCTATAAGCTCACATAGATCTCAGCGTTTGCTCGACTTTCAAACACAACACGAATTCGCTTGAATGGTTTCAAATATCAGGTTTTTACGTTAATGCCGGGGTTCTGTTCAATGCCTCCCGTACTCATTTACATCTGCTCGTTCACGAACAGGCCAGCCATGCCCATACCTGTGCCAATGCACATGGTTGTGAGCAGAACCTTGGCCTTGCGGCGCCGACACTCGCTCAGGCCTGTTACGATCTGTCTAGCGCCTGTGCAGCCAAGCGGGTGTCCCTAGAAGATGTTAGACAAATGTTCATCATGAAATCAGTTTTCAGTAAGGTGGAAACTTACCAGTGCAATAGCGCCACCCCTGACGTTAAGCTTGGAGTGGTCGATCTTCAGCACATCCTTGCAGTACACTGCCATGGAAGCGAAGGCCTCGTTCAACTCGATAAGGTCAATGTCGTTGATGTCCAAGTTGTACTTGGTAAGGAGCTTAGGGACAGCGATCGATGGGCCAATACCCATGATTCTGGGTGCAAGACCGGCAACAGTGGCTCCAACGAACTTGGCGACGATGGGCTGGCCGAGCTCCAGCGCCTTGGACCTCTTCATCAGAAGCACGGCGGCAGCACCGTCGGTGACCTGACTGCTGTTGCCGCCGGTCGACCTATTGCCGAAATCGGGGAACGCAGGGCGAATCTTGTTCAGGCCCTCGAAGGTGGTTCCCCACCTTGGGCCCTCATCCTTGGTCAGGGTGACTTCCTTCTCATCGCCAGTCTTGGGGTCCTTGACCTTGACGGTGATGGGTGTGATCTCGTCGTCGAACCAGCCCGCTTTTTGTGCGGCTTCTGCGCGTCGGTATGACTCGGCAGCGTATCTGTCCTGCTGTTCACGCGAGATGTTGAAGTCGGCGCCGACGTTCTCGGACGTCTGACCCATGGGCTGGAGGCAGTCGGCGGCGTTCTGGTTGGCGTTGACGATTTCATCGACGAAAGGTCGGGTAAGGCGGTCGCCGCCGGTGGACATGTGCTCGGCGCCTACTGCGACACCAATCTCGATAGCGCCGGTCTGGATCTGTGCGGCGATATCCTGAACAGCCTTGAGTCCGGAAGAGCAGAAGCGGTTGACGCTGCTAGCAGCAGTGGTGGTGGGGAAGCCAGCGGCAAGGCAGGCGGCGCGGACGTAGTATGCGGCCTTGGAGTCGGAGACCTGGTTGTCGTTAGTCACTGTAGTGAAGGTGTCCCGGCGATGTGGCAGCTCTTGTCATACATTTCCTAAGCAGATGTCCTCGACCATCTGAGGGTCCAGGTTGCTCTTGCGGACAACCTGCTCCAGGATCTTGAACACCAGGCCATCGAGCGGGGTGTCCTTGAGGCCACCCTTGCCGCCCTTGGTCAGAGGCGTTCTGATTGCGAGAGTGATGACAATATCATCGGGGTTCTGGGAAGTGCTGTTGGAGATGGAGATGCGCGGTCAGCCCGATGTTCGCCATGTGAAGGCGGAAGACGTGGGGAATGGAAGGGAAGGCACGTACATCTGCTCGAGCGGGCTCTTGCCGGGAGTGATGTGGGAAAGAACGTTGGAGAGACGCTGAGTGGCCATTGTGAGAGGAGTGTTATTGTTGGAGTGTTGTTAGGATGGGAGAAGGATGGTGGTGAGAGAAGCAGCAGCGGCGTGCGAGGAGATCAAGAGGTACTATGTATACGATCACTCTAGAGTAAACTCGCAGACGCCAGCCAGGCGCGCAAGAGAGACTCGGCTGTTGATGAGCCTCGGCATAGACGAAAGTTGCCAGCCGAGAACGGCAAAGACACGAAGAAACCATTCCAGACATGCCTTGGTTCTTTTACCATAGAGGGACTGGAAGAAAGTGTACACAACTCAACGGTCAGCATGGTACTGTATACATATACTGTATGATCATGTCCCGGCTTTCCTTCTTTCTTGCATGTACGGTCTGAACCACAGTCCTCCGCGCAATCAAAGCCTCGGCAGCATGGAAAGCAACCACGATGGAATCCGACGAAATTCGATACCTCTCGACGAATCGTCGAAAGAGCATTTCTAATATTTGGCAAACAGGTCTTTCAAGACTCGGCTACTGGAGAATAGCATACGGCCGATACTCTTGAAGTGCAAACAGAAACATCGCTCTCATTGCCGGATTCACTTATGGTTAACAGGGTTAGGGTATTTTGCACGACTTTCATGTTCTTTGCACAAGGTACAGATCGATGGGTAGACAGACAGACTTGACGGACTCAACAAGTACAGTAACTCTTACGTGCTGCAATCGGCGAGAGCCGCGAGACATACCTTGTGCACTTGCGGGACATACATAGTGTATACTACACCTGTGTACAGTACCTACATGTACATGTACATGTACCCCGGCATCTTCAAGCACACGTTTGAATGCCGAGTCCGACAAGGATAAGCCAATCATGATAACGTGCATGATGACCATGACCTTCAACGACCTTGGCTGTCTCGTAATGTCCCGGCCAGGCCTCGTGCCTCCAGCACGCGGACTGTTTCATCCTCACGCAGTAGTTCTCGCCAAATTCCACTCGTTCCATGTGTTTTTGCAATATCGTCAGAAGATCGCCGCGTAGTCATAGCAGTGCTCACGGTCATGGAAACTTTCGCGTGCCGCCGTTAAAAGTCGCAGTTATTTCCCGCATCGCATTGAACCAACAAGGCCTGGATCCTGTGTTCGAAGAGTAGGAGTGCTTCTACACCTGCACATAGGGAATCATGGCCTCCAACTCTTCTCGGCCGAACGAGGCCTCGAGGCTCACAACAACAAGCCAGGGAGATCACCGTCCTATGAACCCGTCCGGGCTACGAACAGCACACATGCCGCCTCCGTCGCCGGACGACCGCAGGAACACTGGCGATTACGGGCTTGGGCACGAGGAGCAGCAAGCATCATTACGGCATACGGACAACGGGATCCACCCGATAATGGAGGGCGCTTCGATTCAAGCCGAGCCTTCGACCATGAACACCGAGGGCGCGATAGATGAGCCCGAGGCAAATGCCCGCACGAGGCTTCTAGGAGAAGCGCAAAAGTACAGCATACCCGTACATGAGAACTGCGGAGAAGAGAACTGTAGCCATGGAGCCATGAGTCCACGGCCGCGACACCATCGCGGATACGGCAGCTTTGCACCGAGCTTCACGTCTACAGAAGGTATCGCGGGCAGTTACAACGAGAGCTCGCATGGGCGTGGTGGAAGCAGTGCAGACAGCATCCACGGTATCCTTGGAGACGCCCTGGCGGACTCGCTGATTCCCAGGGATGGCAACAAGATGAGCCAGACACAGTACATTGCGCAACGGAACAAGGTCAAACACTCGAAGATGATGTATGTAGGCTTCCCATTAAGGCTCTATTTTTTCCCGCCTTCACATCTCCAAGCTTTACACTTGACATCGGACTGACCAGAACTTACTGTAGGTATCTGATGTACTACCTTCCGTGCACAAATTGGATTCGCCAATACCGGTGGTCTTATGTGCAAGGCGACTTGATCGCGGCTCTCACCATGGCCAGCTTCTACATTCCAATGTCGCTATCCTACGCTTCCAATCTTGCCCATATACCTCCGATCAACGGTCTCTACGCCTTTGTCTTCAACCCGTTGATCTACGCGCTGCTCGGAACCTGCCCGCAGATGGTGGTAGGCCCGGAGGCAGCCGGATCTCTCTTGACAGGCCAAGTTGTACGCGAGGCCATCAACTCCGGTCATCACTCGGACAAGGCAGGCCGCAAGAATGCTCAAGTAGCAGGCATGGTCACAGGTCTCGCAGGCGCTATCATCCTTGCTGCTGGACTGTGCAGACTTGGCTTCTTAGACTCTGTACTCAGTCGGCCATTTCTGCGCGGTTTTATCAGCGCTATTGGTGTTGTGATTTTCGTTGATCAACTCATCCCAGAAATGGGCCTCGACAACGCTGCCGCTCACTCTGCCTCGGGTGCGCATGGAAGCAGTCTCGACAAGATCATGTTCCTGTTCCGCCACTCTTCCGAAGCGAGCAAGATCACCTGCGCGGTTGCGTTTGGCGCCTTTGCAGTTGTCATGGTACTGCGCGAGGTCAAGAAGCGACTGCAGCCAAGAACTCCGTGGGTCGCTTACATCCCGGACCGCTTCATAGTTGTGGTCTTGTCGGCGGTTCTCACGTGGCATTACGAATGGCACAAACAAGGTCTGGACATCCTTGGCAATATCAAAGCAAAGGGTGCTCCGTTTCAGGCGCACTTCCCCTTCGACTCGGAAAATTTCCATCATGTCAACGACGCGTTCTCGACGTCTTTCCTGATCGCCTTGCTGGGATTCTTCGAGTCCAGTGTGGCCGCCAAATCTTTGGGCACCAGCACCGGCAAGACGAAGAAAGTTGCCAATGCGGACGGCAAAGAGGAGGAAGAGCCGGAGGGAATAACCAACGTCACTGTGTCTGCGAACCGAGAGCTCGTCGCTCTGGGTGTGGCGAACATGCTTGGAGGGCTGTTCATGTCTATCCCAGCGTTCGGAGGCTACGGTCGCAGCAAGGTCAACGCTAGTACAGGTGGCAAGACTCCCATGAGCTCCGTCTTCCTCAGCCTCATCACCGTCTTTTGTGTGCTGTTCCTACTGCCATACTTCCACTACATCCCGGTAAGTACCTCGCCAAACGCGTAGTGCTGACAACCTCGCCAGCCGCATTGACTAACACTCCGTCCCAGAAAGCCGTCCTCTCCGCGATGATCTCAGTCGTCGCCTACTCCCTCATCGAAGAAGCACCCCACGACATCCACTTCTTCTGGAGAATTTCCGGCTACTCGGAGCTCCTTCTCATGATCCTCATCTTCCTCACAACCTTCTTCTGGAACCTCCGCATAGGAATTGCAGTTGGTATCGGCCTTTCCCTCCTGCGCCTCCTCCGCCACTCCACACGCCCACGCATCCAAATCCTCGGCCGCGTCCCCGGCACGCAACAGTTCGAAAACGCCGAAACCGACCCAGACGCCCTCGAATATGCCCCTCACTGCCTGATCGTCAAGATCCCCGAGCCACTAACCTTCGCCAACACAGGCAGCCTCAAAGACCGGCTCCGCCGCCTCGAAGACCACGGTTCGGCGGCCGCGCACCCAGCCCTGCCAAAGGTCCGCAAGCCCGAGTCCAACCGCCACCTGATCTTTGACATCCACGGCGTCACAGCCCTCGATCCGGCCGCCTGCCAGGTCCTGCTCGAGATAGTTGCCTCGTACATCGAGCGTGGCACCCGCGTTTACTTTAGCCGCATCCCTAGCAAGCGTTCCGAAGTCTGGCGTTTGATTGAGGTCAGTGGAATTGTGGAGGTCTGCGGCGGCGACAAGTACTTTTTGAGGAGTGTGGGCGAGGCTCTTAAGATGAGCGAAAGAGAGGAGACGCTGAGCTTGTGGAGTGAGAGTGCGCGCGCGAGTCCTTCGGGCAGCGTTAGTGGTGGTGGCGGGATTGCGAGTCCGACAAAGAGGCCGGGGACCATGGAGCGGGAGTCGTATGCTGCGGAACCTGTGGCTGTTGATCCGCGGTGAGTCCATAAGAGTGAAAGGTGTAAGATGGAAAGAGCTGAGCCAATTGGATTAGACAAGAGATGGACAGTTTGCTGGATGGAATGAGCTATGATGAGCCATGAGCGTTAAAGCGGTATGTTTTCTTGTTTTTGTTTTTGCTTTGCTTCAAATGTATATATCGATATACCACCGTAGCATTCGACGATTCTGGGGGTATCTATCTACACGCTTTTCGACTGAATGAAGTTTACTTTACCTCGTCTGACGCAAAATAATAATGGCCTTGCCAGGCTCGAGCAATCATGCTCATGAGGTCTTGCGCGTTGCCGCCGTACATGCAATGCATGCAAGTAGTATATATGTGAGTCTCAAATCGACCCGCTACCGTTTAGCGTCCTGTCTTCTCAGCTTCGATCTGATCTCGCAGCCCTTGCAATACCTCCTCGCGTTTGCGCAAGTGCTCTTGCAAACCATCGACCTGCTCTTTGACCATACCGATCTCATCCGCCATGCCTTTCAAGCCCTGGCCCGTCTTGGCCTTGCCCTCGCCGAGTTCCAGATCCTTGAGTTCCCGTCTCTTGTAATCTAGCAACTGCTCCAATTCGCGCTTCACAAGGGCCGGCCTCGAATCATCTCTCCGCCCGCCGCGCTCTCGCCTCCTCTTCGCCGCCTCCTCGACTTTGGCCATTTTGTCCTCAATCTCCCGCAGCTGCTTCTTCAACCGCACCTCTTCCCAGTCAGCGTCGCGGGGTGTGCTCGAGAAGTCGGTGCCCTTGGGTTTGCGCTCCCCAACCCCGAGCCTAGACAAATATGTGTCGCCGAACTTGGCCTTCTTGCCCGAAAGTGTATTGTCATCCCTCTTGGTTCCCCAGCGGTCTGCAGCAGTCTGCTGCGCCTCCACATTGTAGTCGATCTGACCTTGCTCGAAAGTCGCGCGCAAGCTCGGCGGCACCGAGCGCGGGATGCGGTAGCCCTCGTGGCGGTTGTTCAGCATGTGCAGGAAGGCCAGGCATGCGTCCTTGTTCACACCGGGGGCGCTCTTGGGGTTCACCAGGTTCCAGGCCGAGTGCACGTCCGTGTCCGGTACGTCCAGGCTGTCGTACAGGTCCTGCAGCGCCGCAAAGGAAATCCGCCCGTCGCGGCCTGTGCGATTCTCCGAATAGATGGCTTCGTATTTGGACTTTTCGGCCGGCGACATGTACCAGTCGAAGCCGTCCTTGAGCGCGCCGCCATCTTCGTCGTAGTCCTCCTCAGGCCGCTCGAAGGTCTCGCCGCCACCTGTCACAGCGCGGCTGGCGTGCACGAGGTGTGCTTTGCTCTCCGGCACGAGCCAGTCGGGTAGACTGTTGGGCACGTCCATGTACTCGCCGTTCATGAGGTCGTAGATCAGGCGCATAGCGACGCAGAACTCCTCGAAGTCCAGGTTGCCGTCATTATCGACGTCGGCCAGGTCCCATATCTTCTCGAGCTGGTCATCGCGTAGCTGTGAGTTCTTGAGGACACTGGCAGCTTGGGCGCCGTTCAGGTGTTGGCCGCCGTTAGCCAGCGATGAGAAGATCTCCCAGTAACGCTCCACCTCCCATTGCTCTATGCGCTTGGCGGGAGCCATTGTGAGGTTGGGGGTGGTGGTGAGTGTGAATTTGTTTGGCAGTGGGCGTAAGGATTGCGGATATTATTGTGGAGTTGGAATTGCAGTAATGATATGTCGTGTACATGTAATCTGTAATCGAGGAGCGCGGCTCTAGAACCTCTGACGTTGGGCGGGCTGTGGAGGACGCCTGGGGGAAGCTTGCTCGGGGAGACGATTTGCCGTGACGATTACGATTATGAGGCATACCTAGTTTTGTCAAT
>Ga0265798_10007651_pt1 | contig 13936 bp, 13 predicted proteins | sample P3T30metagenome_FD_192430 | JGI IMG/M metagenome (GOLD analysis project Ga0265798, IMG submission 192430) | Plant litter microbial communities from East Loma Ridge, Irvine, California - P3 T30 | ecosystem: Environmental > Terrestrial > Plant litter > Unclassified | place: USA: California...
CGCTGCGCTCCGCCGCTTACCATTAAGGTCATTAAGTTCATTAAGTCCATGGAGATAATTCCCACAAACCACCTTAATGACCTTAACGCTCTTAATGGTTAAAGAAAATAGAGCGTTTGGCGGCTCCGCTGCGCTCCGCCGCTAACCATTAAGGTCATTAAGTTCATTAAGTCCATGGAGATAATTTCCACAAACCACCTTAATGACCTTAACGCTCTTAATGGTTAAAAAAACTAAAGCGTTTGGCGGCTCCGCTGCGCTCCGCCGCTTACCATTAAGGTCATTAAGATAATTAAGTCGATGAAGATAATTTCCACAAACCACCTTAACGACCTTAACGCTCTTAATGGTTAAAAAATAAAGCGTTCGGCGACATCACTGTTTAATCAAAGATCACTAAGTCTTTAATATAAAATTTCTCTCCAATCATATAAACCCGATTTAACATTTTAAAGTAATTTTACTTTGCTAAATCCAATACGCCATGAAAAACAAATTAATCCTTGCTGCGTCCGCGCTCCTGTTGTCCGCGGCATGTTCGACCAATCCGATAACAGGCAAAAAAGAATTCAACATCGTCTCCAACGATCAATTATTCCCGTCTGCCTTCGCGGAATACAATTCGTTTTTGTCCCAGAACAAAGTCATTACAGGAACCGCCCAGTCCCGGATGGTGGAAAACGTCGGAATGAAAATCCGCCAGGCCGCCGAGCGATACTACGCTTCCAAAGGATTGAGCAATCTTCTCGAAGGTTATAAATGGGAATACAAGCTTGTAGATGATAAGGCTGTCAACGCCTGGTGTATGCCGGGAGGTAAGATCGTCGTCTACTCCGGGATTCTTCCTGTTACAAAAGACGAAGCCGGCCTTGCCACCGTTATGGGGCATGAGGTAGCCCACGCCCTCGCAAATCATGGAGCACAGCGTATGAGCGCTTCACAGGCCCAGGCAATAGGAGCCGCCGGATTGGCTTTAGCCACAAGCAGCCAAAGTGCCGAGCGCCAGGAAATGTTCCAGCAATATTACGGAATCGGTTCCCAGGTAGGGGTAATGCTGCCGTTCAGCCGCAGCCACGAAAGCGAAGCCGACCAGATAGGCCTGACGCTGATGGCAATTGCGGGTTACAATCCAGACAACGCGCTCGCATTCTGGCAGCGAATGTCGGCACAGTCGGGAGGCGGATCGACGCCTGAAATTCTGAGTACGCACCCATCTGACGCCACCCGTATCAACAACATCAAAAAACTTGCGCCTCAGGCCAAAGCCGAAGCTGCAAAACTCGGAGTCAAGTTTTAAACCGTGAAGGTCGTTCGACATTCGACATTCGACGTTCGACATTCGACGTTTGACGTTTGACGTTCGACATAAATAATTATCTTCGGGCTGTCCATACGGGCAGCTTTTTTTTTGACCAAACCAGACATCAATGAGCAAACTTCAAAAAGGCGACAAAAAACTGCTCAACGCCTGGGCATTTTACGATTGGGCCAATTCGGTTTATACGCTGACGATCGTATCGGCCATCTTTCCGATCTTTTACAATTCGCTGTTCAATCTCCGGAGCGGCTACCTTTCAATTTTCGGAATGTACCTCAAAAGTACGGCCTTGATCAGTTTTATTACGGCCGCCGCTTTTTTGCTTGTCGCGATCTTGTCCCCGTTGCTGTCCGGAATCGCCGATTTCGTCGGAAACAAGAAAGTGTTCATGCGCTTTTTCAATTATTTGGGTGCAGCTTCCTGCATCGGGCTCTACTGGTTCGACCTTGACCATATTTACATCGGATTGATCTGTTATTTCTTCGGACTGGTCGGATTCTGGGGCAGCCTCGTCTTCTACAATTCCTACCTTCCGGATATCGCATTCGAGAGCCAGCAGGACTCCGTGAGCGCAAAAGGTTATTCGCTCGGATACATCGGGAGCGTTTTGCTGCTTGTCGTCAATCTTGGAATGGTCATGTTTCCGTCGGCATTCGGGATTTCCGGATCCGATACCGAAGCCCGCGACACCGCCATGCGCATCTCGTTTATCGCCGTCGGAATCTGGTGGATCGGTTTCAGTCAGTATACCTATGCCTATCTTCCGAAAGGAAACTCGAATTCGGGAAAATTTACCGGATCGGTCGTTTTCAACGGCTTCCGCGAACTCAGGAAAGTTTGGGGACAATTGTCCGGGAACCTTGCGCTCAAGCGCTACCTCGGCGGTTTTTTCGTGTACAGCATGGCCGTCCAGACCGTTATGCTGGTCGCCACTTATTTCGGAGCCCAGGAAATAAAATGGGAGACCGAGGAACAAAGCACGCTCGGCCTTATCATCTGCATACTGCTCATACAATTGGTAGCCGTCGTCGGAGCATTCCTTACGTCGCGGGCCTCGGCACGTTTCGGAAACATCCGCGTCCTGATCGCGATCAACGCGTTTTGGGTCGTGCTTTGTGCCGGAGCCTACTTCATCGATAAACCCATTGAATTTTACGTCATGGCTTCTTTCGTAGGTCTTGTAATGGGTGGCATACAGTCGCTGTCGCGCTCGACATATTCCAAATTATTACCCGAAACGAAGGACACCGCCTCCTTCTTCAGCTTTTACGACGTGGCGGAAAAGGTCGGGATCGTAATCGGAATGCTCGTTTACGGCGTCATCGATCAATATTGGGGACCGCGCTATTCGATTATGTTCCTTGCGGCCTTTTTCATCATCGGCATCATTATCCTGGCACGGATCCCAAAAAAGAACGCCTTACCCGATTAAGGATAAGGCGTTCGCGCTAACTTTCAACTTACCTTGTAAATCAAAAGGTTTTATTGCCTAGCCGCAATAAATCCGCTGCCGATTATGGTCTTTTGTTCATTTTTCGGATTCCCGATATAATCGATGCGTCCCGAGCCGGCAACTTGTGCGTTGATGCTTTCCGTAGTGTTCAGTTCGCAAAGTCCTGATCCGATGATCGTGGTATCGATTGTCGCCGATCTCAAACCGAAGGCTTTTAATTCCCCGTTTCCGTTGAAGTTGGAGAAAAAGCGGCCCGTGTTTCCGCTAAGGATTATTTTCCCTGATCCGCTAAGGAAAACTTCTGTCTCGTTGCTTTCCACTTCCACTGCAATAGTTCCGTCGCCGCTGAGCTGGGTTTTGAACCGGTCTGCCTTGAGCCTGACCCCTGATTCGATCCGGCCCGTTCCCGCCAAAACGATTTCCTGTATGGAATCTACGGGAATTACGACGACAAGGTTTTTCATATCGGTGCACCAGTCGCGAAAATTTTTGGTCGGATGGATCCGAAGTATAGTGCCATCGGTATAAACCCTGAGGTGGCTGACGTCGACGCGATCGCCCTCGACGAAGATTTCCCCTTCTTTTCCTTCCACGAGCTTTACGGTGAATGAGCCCGATACCATAATGCGGTCGTAACTGCCGGTTTTTACCTTCCGGACTTTCATTGAAGTCCCGGCCACGCTTGCCGAAAATGTCAGCAAGGCGGCAAATGTTGCCAGTAAAGTTCTCATGATATCAGGATTTTGTGATGCGTCCGGAGCCGGAAACTTTGGTGTCTTCAACATCAGGATTTCCTTTGTAGACGATATTGCCCGATCCTGAAATGCGGGCGGTAATCTGTTCGGAGCAGTTGATCTCGCAGTTTCCCGATCCCGAAATATTGGCTTCGGCAATTGCGGAATATAGCCCGAATGCATGTATTTCACCGGAACCTGACAAATTGGTCTCCACCTTCGTCGTATTCCCGGAAAGTTCCAGGTCACCGGATCCCGAGATCTTGGCATCGATCGTGTCGGCTTTGGCCTTGAGGCTGATGTGGCCCGATCCCGCAAGTGCAATCGAAAGGTTAGTTGCCGAAATCAGCTCGGATGACGTAATGCTGCCTGAACCCGCAAGTTTGACCGCATTTATCGACTCGAACGGAATGGTGATCCGGACATTGCGTTTGGGGCGGTTCTTCCAGCCTTTTTCCGGTTTGATCGTAAGATTTTTCCCGTCGCTTTCCACGATGAGCGCTTCAAGATCGTCGGCCTCGCCGGTTGCCGTAATGTTGCCTTCTTTCCCATCGGAAAGCACGACCGTGTAAGGACCCGCAACTGAAATACCATCGTAGCCCGATGTCTGGAAGTTTTTGGTCTGTTGAGCGGCGGACAAGCCAGATACGGCCATAAGTCCTGCCAGAATGAGTTTTTTCATGATGATTGATGATTGTGGCTTGCGCCGGATTAACGATTATTTTTAAGAGAGACATTCCCGTATTCTCCGTCTATGAAAATTTTTCTTCCGCCGGACTTGTTCCGGCCCTTGTAAACCTTTTCGCGGTTGTTTTCGACTTTGGACAACAATTCCAGATCATTGTCGAGCCTGATGTTCGTGTATTTGCCGCGGATCTCAAAATCGAAAGCATAATTGTCGGCGTAACCGATCGAGGTGGTGGAATAATTCCCGGAAATCGATACGTTTCCTCCTCCTTTGAGGTTGTCCACGCGGATCGTCGTATAGTCGCCGCGAAAGCTCAGGTTGCCGCTGACATCGGTGGAAACCATTGTCAGATAATCGCCTTTTCCGTCGATATTGTTGACTTTCCGGAAGCTCAATTTCCCGTAATCGGAACGATATTGGACGTTTCCGCCATCGGACGCATGCACATCGGTATAATTCGTTTCCACGGATATAGCTTCGAAATTACCGATGAACAGCTTGGAATAATCCGCTTTGATGCTTCCTACCTTGATTTTTTCGATGTGGGCCGATCCGGAATATTCGAGATTAACAATATTGCTCGTGTTGTTAAGCTGTGACAGCTTGAGGTTGCCGTATTGGACATTGAGGCGCACAGGCCCGTTGATATCGGTAGAAATGACGTCCCCGTATTTATTCGAAACCTTCATGCCGCCTTTTTTAGGGATTTTGATCGTGTAGCTGATTTCCATCGAATTTCCGTTTCCGGAACGTCCCGATATGTGTCCGATCTTCGTCCTGGCGGAAACCAGCGTGGTCAATGCGTTGATTTCAACGTCTATAGAGCTCAGTCGCTTGTCTACCCATGCTTCATTATTTCCGCTCACTTTGATGACGATGTCGAGTTCGATCTTGTCTTCGTCCCAGGTCGTCACGAATACAGGCCCGAACTGGTTGTCGATGTCGATCCCTGCGTCGCTGTTGACCTTGTAGGCTTTTGTGATGTGTTTTTGTTTGTTGTGCTTGCCTTTTTCCAAACCGTTTGCCGAAGCGAAAAACGGGAGAAGCAAAAACAAGGCTATATTACATAACGTTTTCATTCTTTTTGGTATTTGAGTGTTCGTTGACCTCGAGTCGTTCCAGGACATTCTCGAGAAAAGAGATCTGGGTTTTGAGATTGGCGACCAGAGCGTGGATGAGCTGCTTGTTTTCACCTCCTTTTGCAAGGTCTGATTTGATTTTTTCGTAATCGGCATCCATCGCCCTGAGCTGGACAAGCGCGTCTGCGATAATGGGTTTGTTGATTTCGGAATCCTTTGTTTTCATGCGCGCCATCTCGTATTTGATGATCGACGTAAATACCGAATCGGTTTGCTTTGTCTGTTTCGACATCTCCGCCAATTCCTTCGGATGCGAACTGGCCTTGTCGTAAAATGTGAATATTCCGAAGAAAAGCACCAGTGTCGCCGCGATCGCAAGCGGTTTCATATACGTTGGCTTGCCTTTCCTGCGCGCCTGCTTGTCGAGGAAGCGATCCGAATGGCCGCGGCTCGGTTCATATAGGTCCCATTGGCCTTCAAGGCCGGCAAACAGGGTGTCGATGCAATCATTTTCCTTTTTCATAGCTGTCTGTTTCATCTGTTTCAGGCTCATAATTCCTGTAATTTGTTTCTTAAACTTTCTTTCGCCCGGCTCAGCAACGTCCTGCAGTTGCCGTAATTGATGCCGAGGATATCGGTGATCTCTTCATGATCGTAACCTTCTATGAAGAACAGGGTGAGGATCATCCTGTAACTGTCTTTCAGGCTTTGGATGCTGTCGAGCACCTGGTTTGCTTTCAGGTTCGTAAAATCAGGTTCGTCACCGCAATCCACCTCTTCTAGTTTATAGAGCGTCTTCTCCAGGTCATCCTGGACAAACCGGCTGTTCTTTTTGTAGAAGTCGATGCTGTAATTCACGATAATCTTCTTGAGCCAGGCACCGAACGCCACCTCCTGACGGTAATCGTCGATTTTGGTGAAAGCCTTGAGGAAACCTTCCTGCGTTACGTCCTCGGCGTAATGCTCATCCTTGACGATCCGGAACGCTACATTGTACATTGCCCTGCAGTAGCGGTTGTACACCTCAAATTGTGCGCGTTGGTCGCGACGCCTGCAAAGGGCGACGAGGTCTTCGATTGTATGGCTGGCTAGGCTCAAGTTTCAGATTGATTTGTGTTAAGGACGGGGCTCATTTTGGAGTGTTACAGTTTTTTTTCTGCCGATGTGAAATTAGGGAAATACGTCTTTTCGAAAATCCCCGCAGGAACAAGGTTTATCAGGCCTTCGCCGATGTTCTTCCTTCCGGGAAATTTCAGGTAAAGTATAAATTATTATCGGATTCCGATGCGGACCGATCAACTGCGGCATTTTAACGGATTTGGCATTCGTGGGGCAAATAATACACGCTACATCGCGCATTAAACTTTACACTTTATTATATTTGGCGCAAACTAACAACTATGAAAAACAAGCTCCTCATCGGATTATTCGCTTTATTTTCCGCGCTCAACCTTGCCTCGTGCGACGCGGAACCACTTGATCCCAACATCGTCGTCCCGGATCCGAACGATCCTGCCGAAACCGGAACGTTTCAGGTAAAGATCGACGGACAGCAATACACCGCACTGACAACTCAGGCCTACATTTCCGGCGGCTCCATATTGATAACCGCCTTGCGTGCCAACGGTGATTCTTTCGGATTCATCGTCGGAGGAACGACGGCCGGGACCTATGCCGCCAACCAGAACGTTCTCGCTTTTACCCAGGGCGGTTCCGAATTCGGATGGGAAGGAACCAATCCGGCGAACAGCGGCGAAAATACCGGTGCGATCACGATTTCGGAAGTCAACACGGCCAACCACACGATCTCCGGAACCTTCCAGTTCAAGGGATACTGGAGCGATACTACTAATACGACCGTGGCACCTAAGGAATTTACCGAAGGCGTTTTTACGAATCTTCCGTATACCGATCAGAGTCCGACGGGCGACACATTCACTGCTACAATCGACGGAACGGCCTACAATCCGGCCGATATTTTCGTGACGGAAGTTACGGCAGGCCAAACGTCTGTCATCAGCATCGCGGCCACAAGCGGGAACGCCAACCTGACGATCGCCGTTGAGTCAGACATCACAACCGGAAACTATCCGATTACCGGCTCCCTTTTTACCGATCATGTCCAGGTTATGTACGCCAATTCAACCGGAGCAGGCGGACCGGCGACATCCGGAACAGTCAGCATTACGCAGAAAACCGCAACACGCATAAAAGGTACTTTTACCGCCACTGTGGCTCAGGGAAACAACACTTTTCAGATCACCCAAGGCAATTTTGACGTGGCCTATTAAGCGACGATTTGCAGTTCACAGATCAAAATCCGCACTTCGCGGATTTTTTTATGGCACAGTTTTGGGCATAAGCAACGTGCAACGAAATAATCGGCCATACGTCGATTTTGCAAATTCCTAATATATTGATAACCTATCTTTGCACATCGAGGCGGCAACGTTTTGCTGTCAACATGGCACATACCACTCATGTCACATCACAAGATTTTAACTTTTGACAGTTTGTCATTGCAGGATTTCGAATCCGATGCGGAACTGATACCACTACTTACGCCCGAAGACGAGGAAGAAATGAACCGCGAAGAGCTTCCGGCCTCGCTTCCGATACTGCCGCTGCGGAACACGGTTTTGTTTCCCGGTGTCGTTATTCCGATTTCCGCAGGGCGCGATAAATCGATAAAATTAATCAACGACGCCAATGCCGGCAACAAAATTATCGGCGTTGTCGCCCAGAAAAACGAGCAGGACGAGGATCCTACGAAGAATGATATCCACATGATCGGGACCGTCGCTCAGATCCTTCGCGTGCTCAAAATGCCGGACGGCAACGTGACCGTTATCCTTCAGGGAAAGAAGCGCTTCGAGATTGATGCGATGATTTCTGAAAAACCGTACATGCGCGCCAATGTCAAGGAAGTCGAAGAAAGACGTCCCGGCAAGCACGACACAGAATTCAACGCGATTGTCGAATCGATAAAAGAACAGGCGATCAAGATCGTCAAGGAAAGTCCGAACATCCCGACGGAAGCGACGTTTGCGATCAAGAACATCGAAAGCCATTCATTCCTGATCAATTTCGTGTCCTCGAACATGAATCTGCCCGTCGGCGACAAGCAAAACCTGCTTTCTATCAATGTGCTCAAAGAACGTGCGCTCGAAACGTTGCGCTACATGAACATGGAACTTCAGAAGCTGGAGCTCAAGAACGACATCCAGAGTAAGACACGATTCGACCTCGACCAGCAGCAGCGCGAATATTTCCTGCATCAGCAGATGAAGACCATCCAGGAAGAATTGGGCGGCGTATCCTATGAACAGGAAATCGACGATATGCGCCAGAAAGCCAAACAGAAGAAATGGGACGAAAAAACGGCCCAGCACTTCGAAAAGGAACTGGTAAAAATGCAACGCATGAATCCTCAGGCCCCTGATTTTGGGATCCACCGTGGTTATCTCGAACTGTTTCTCGAGTTGCCATGGGGCCATTACAGCCAGGATTTGTTTGACCTGAAACGTGCGCAAAAAATCCTCGACCGCGATCATTTCGGATTGGAAGACGTTAAAAAACGCATCATCGAATATCTGGCCGTCCTTAAACTGAGAAACGACATGAAATCGCCTATTTTGTGTTTGACGGGGCCTCCGGGCGTCGGGAAAACGTCTATCGGAAAATCGATTGCCGAAGCGCTCGGACGCGAATACGTCAGGATTTCGCTTGGCGGTCTTCGCGACGAGGCGGAAATCCGCGGGCACAGAAAGACGTATATCGGCGCAATGCCGGGCCGAATCATCCAAAGCATCAAAAAGGCAGGAACATCGAACCCGGTTTTTGTATTGGATGAGATCGATAAATTGTCGAACAGCCATCAGGGCGATCCGTCATCGGCATTACTCGAAGTCCTGGATCCGGAGCAAAACAGCGCGTTTTATGATAATTTTCTCGAGATGGGTTACGATTTGTCGAAAGTCATGTTCATCGCGACGTCCAATAATATGAACGCCATTCAACCGGCGTTGCGCGACAGGATGGAAGTCATTAAGATGTCGGGTTATACGATCGAGGAAAAAGTCGAGATCGCACGCCAGCATTTGCTTCCGAAGCAATTAAAAGAACACGGGCTGACTTCGAAGGATTATACCATCGGAAAAAAACAACTCGAAAAAATCGTCGAAGGCTACACGCGCGAATCCGGTGTGCGCGGTTTGGAAGGCAAGATCGCCCAGGTGGTGAGAAACGCGGCCAAATCGGTTGCGATGGAGGAGGAATACAACAAAAAAGTCACCGATGACGAAATCGTCAAGATACTCGGTGCACCGAGAATGGAGCGTGACAAATACGAAAGCAACGATGTTGCCGGAGTCGTTACGGGACTTGCATGGACGTCGGTCGGAGGAGATATCCTATTTATAGAGTCTCTGATTTCCAAAGGTAAAGGCTCGATGAGCTTAACCGGAAATTTAGGTAACGTGATGAAGGAATCGGCGACGATCGCATTGGAATACATAAAAGCAAATCCGGAACTTATGGGTGTCGAACCGGATATTTTCCAGAAGCATAACATCCACATTCACATTCCGGAAGGCGCGACGCCTAAAGACGGCCCGAGCGCCGGTATCGCCATGCTGACATCGCTTGTATCGCTGCTGACGCAAAGGCGGGTGAAGAAACATCTTGCGATGACCGGTGAAATCACGTTGAGAGGAAAAGTCCTTCCCGTCGGCGGAATTAAGGAGAAAATCCTTGCGGCCAAGAGAGCGGGAATCAAGGAAATTATTCTTTGCCACGAAAACCGTCAGGACATCGAGGACATCAAAGCCGAATATCTCGAAGGCCTTACGTTTCATTATGTCAAGGAAATGAGCGAAGTCGTCGGGATCGCCATAACTGACCAGAAAGCGAAAAACGCAAAAACGTTATAACGAAATAACCTCTGTGAAAACAGGGGTTATTTTTTGGATTTCGTTTGGCGGAGTTCATTCGCAAAAATAATATCTTCGCATTGGCGTTATAGCATTGTTAACGCCGTAAAAAATATGCTTAAAAAACTCCTTTTTATCCTTTCACTGTCGTGTTGTGCGCCTGGTTTTGCGCAAATCGGAGGTAAAGGAGTTTATCAGTTCCTGAATCTGGTCACATCTCCCCGGCAGGCTGCGCTTGGCGGAAAGGTTATTACGATATATGATGAGGATCCGAATTCCGCTCACTTTAACCCCGGTTCCATAAATCCCGAAATGGACAACCGGCTGGCGCTAAATTACGGCAGTTATTTCGGCGAGGTCACTTATGGCACGGCTTCCTACGCCTATGTATACGATCGTCACGTACAAACACTTCATGGAGGTGTGAATTACGTCAACTACGGAAAGTTCGAAGGGTATGACGAGAACGGCAATAAAACCGAGGATTTCAGCGGGAGCGAGATCGCGCTTTCCGTCGGATATGCATACAACGTGCCGTGGACGAGCCTCTATATCGGCGCGAATGCCAAACTTATTTCATCTTCGCTTGAAAGCTATCAATCGTTTGGCGGAGCCCTCGATTTGGGCGCGATTTACGTCGATGAAGACAACGATATCAATTGGGCGGTTTCCGTCCGGAATCTCGGAACGCAATTCACGACGTATGCCGGAAGCAACGAACGCGTCCAGATGGAAATCCTGGCCGGCGTTAGCCAGGAACTCGAACACGTGCCTTTGCGTTGGCATCTGACGCTGGAAAACCTGCAGCAGTGGAATGTCTCGTTTTCCAATCCGGCCCGTGCAGAGAACGGTATCGACGGTGGCTCGACACCTGAAAAGGTATCCTTTTTCAACAATGCCCTGCGACACGTAATCGTCGGTGCCGAATTGTTTCCGAAAAAAGGCTTCAACATCCGGTTCGGCTACAATTTCCGACGGTCCGAAGAACTAAAAATCATCGAACAACGCACATTTTCCGGTCTTTCGGCAGGATTCGGACTCAAGATCCGCAGGCTCAAATTTAATTATTCTTATTCCCGCTACACGATGGCGGCCAATACGAGCTTGTTCGGGCTGACGATTAATTTCGGAGAAGATTTTTAAGTCGAAGGTCGAAAGTCGAATGTCGAACGATGAAAGTCGAACGTTGAACGTCGAAAGTCGAACGACTTCTCGCGAGAGAGTCTGTGTCGTATTGATATATTTTAAAATTATCTGATATTTGCCGAATGCACACGGACCAAAAAATCACGATTGCCATTGACGGATTTTCCTCCACCGGAAAAAGCACGCTGGCCAAGCAGCTGGCCAAGACCCTCGGATACGTTTATGTCGACACCGGCGCCATGTATCGTGCGGTCACATTGTATGCGATGCAGCACAAATTCATCGACGGCCACCATTTCGACATAGAAAAGCTGAATGCCGATCTGGAAAACATCAAGCTTCATTTCGTGTTCAATCCTGAGGTTGGCTTCGGGGAAATGTTCCTCAACGACCGCAATGTCGAATGGGAAATCCGAACGATAGAAGTCTCTAATTTCGTTAGCCGTGTCGCGGAAATATCCGAAATACGCCACAAATTAGTCGAACAGCAGCAGGAAATGGGCAGGAATAAAGGCATCGTCATGGACGGTCGCGACATCGGAACCGTTGTCTTTCCAGATGCCGAACTCAAGATATTCATGACGGCAAGCTCGGTTACGAGGGCCGAAAGGCGTTATCAGGAACTTCGGGAGAAAGGCCAGTCGGTTACTTTTGACGAGGTTCATAAAAACGTTGAGGAACGTGATTATATCGATACCCACCGGGACGATTCGCCTTTGCGCAAGGCCGACGACGCGATCGAAATCGACAATTCCCATCTGACACGAGAAGAACAACTCGACAAAGTCCTCGATCTGGTCTACAACCTCGAAACCTAACCGTCGTTCGACATTTGACTTTCGACGTTCGACATTCGTCTTTTGTGTTTCGACTTTTTAACCTAGATTTACCGCCAAACCAACCTTACCATTTTATGAGTATCAAATTACGATTGACGGCCATGAGCTTCATGCAATTTTTTGTGTGGGGAGCGTGGTTGATAACAATTGCCAACTATTGGTTCGGCACCAAACAATGGGACGGGACGCAATTCGGGCTCGTTTTCGCCACAATGGGATTCGCTTCCCTGTTTATGCCGACGTTAACAGGAATAGTTGCCGATCGCTGGATCAACGCCGAAAAATTATACGGATTCCTACATCTGGCCTACGCCGGAGTGCTTTTCAGCCTGCCGATGGTAGAAGATCCGACAACGTTCATCTATGTCATGTTTGCCGCCATGTGCTGCTATATGCCGACGATTTCGCTTTCCAATTCAATTTCATATACCGCGCTGAAGCAAGGCAACCGGGATGTTGTGAAGGATTTTCCTCCGATCCGCGTCTGGGGAACGATCGGCTTTATCGTAGCCATGTGGATCACAAACCTCACGGACAGCAAGGCATCGGCCAACCAATTTTACATTGCCGGAATCGCTGCGGTGGTATTGGGATTGTATGCCTTCACATTGCCAAAATGCCCTCCGAAGTACGGAACGGTTTCCCCTGACGCGCTGAACGAAAAGAAAACATCGGCATTCAAACTGTTCGCAAACTACAAGATGGCGCTGTTTTTTATCTTTTCCATGTTTCTAGGAGGAGCGCTTCAGTTGACCAACGCTTACGGAGATGTTTTCCTCAGTGAATTCGAGAATTTTCCTCAATATGCAGAGTCGTTTGTCGTAAGGCGCTCCACGATCATCATGTCGATTTCCCAGGTTTCGGAAACGTTGTTTATCCTGGCGATCCCATTTTTCCTGAAGCGTTTCGGAATCAAACAGGTCATGCTCATCAGCATGTTCGCCTGGGTTTTGCGTTTCGGATTGTTTGCTTACGGCGATCCCGTCGACGGATTGTGGATGATCGTACTCTCTTGCGTGGTTTATGGAATGGCGTTCGATTTCTTTAACATTTCCGGATCGCTTTTCGTAGAAGGCAACACCGATGCGAACACACGTTCGTCGGCTCAGGGACTGTTCATGATGATGACCAACGGGGTCGGGGCGGTGCTCGGAAGCGTCATTTCCGGATGGGTGATCCAGCATTATTTTACAAAAGCCTATACGACGGCTTCGGATCTGGCTTTGCATCTTCAGACCGATGCTTCCAATGCGCATTTCCTGAGCTTTGTGAAAAGAAAAGGGGCGAGTGTATTGGCTGACGGAAATCTGTCGGCTGCCGTCGAAATGAAAGACTGGCCGAACATCTGGCTCGCGTTCGCCGCTTATGCGCTGGTGATCGCCATCGCCTTTGCCGTCCTGTTCAAACACAAGCACGATCCTGCCGAGATCCGGAACATATCGCATTAAGATAACATTCAAGCAATAAATCAAAAGCCGCAGATAGTGAATCCGCGGCTTTTTCATTTCCCAAAATTGTCATTCGAATCTTACAGGTCGTTCGACATTCGACCTTCGACGTTCGACATTCGACCAAATTATCTTTTCATCGCAAAATGTCCCCTCATTTCCTTCCCGTCTTCCCTTACGACGACAAACCAATAATCCGTTGACGGAAGCAGTTTCCCGTTCAACGTTCCGTCCCATCGTCCGCCGACGGGAAATCCGGCGATTAACTTACCGTAACGGTCGAAAATATACGTGCGGATG